>Ga0157369_10010541_pt1 | contig 10517 bp, 9 predicted proteins | sample C25metaG_FD_113461 | JGI IMG/M metagenome (GOLD analysis project Ga0157369, IMG submission 113461) | Corn rhizosphere microbial communities from Kellogg Biological Station, Michigan, USA - C2-5 metaG | ecosystem: Host-associated > Plants > Roots > Rhizosphere > Soil | place: USA: Michigan...
ATTCTGCCGATTTATCCTTTCCTCATGGTTCTAGCTGGGTGGGCGGCAGCCCAGTTTGCTCATCATCGCCGTCGCTGGGAGTGGATGGTCGGGCTCGTCGTGGCGTGTGGTGTCGTTTCATCTCTGCGCGCGTTTCCCACTTACATCCCTTATGCGAACGAGTTGTGGGGTGGTCCCTCGAATACTTACAAATATCTGAGCGACTCCAATGTAGATTGGGGCCAGCAGCTGAAGTCGGTGAAGACCTATCTCGATCGACGACATATAAAGAACTGCTGGTTCGCCTACTTCGCCGGAGTTGTTGCTGACCCGCAGTACTACGGAATTCCTTGCAAACCGCTTACGACCATTGCTACCGTGTGGTTGCAGCCTTCAATCGAGGTGCCCGCAAGTATTGACGGTCCGGTGTTGATCAGCGCAGGCGTCCTTTCCGGGTACGAATTTGGCCCAGGTCCATTGAATCCCTACGATCAGTTTCAGCGCCTCTCGCCAACGGCTGTTATCGAGCATGGCGTCTTTGTCTTTGACGGACACTTCGAGATCCCTCTGGCCTCTGCCCTGAACCATGTGACTCACACGCGGTTGCTCGAGCAAAGTGGACATCTGGATGAGGCGCTCTCAGAAGCGCAGATTGCAGTTGCCCTCGCTCCGGATTCGGTGCAGACACAGGCCGCACTGGGCGGACTGCTCGTGAAGAGTAATCACCTGAACGAAGCTCGTCAGGCGTTCGAGCAGGCGCTCACGCAAGCCACGACCGTGCATCCTGAAATGCAGAGCGGTTGGGTTCCAGGCCTGCGCAATGCGCTGAAGTAGGATTTCAGTGTTGTGCCGTCACCGGCTTTCTTGCGGTTCGGGACGTCTTAAATAGTATTTTTCCACCTTCTTCATCCACCACAATGTGGTCGCCATGGAGCACTTCACCATCCAGTATCTTTAGTGCTAGAGGATCCTGAATTAACTTCTGGATCGCTCGCTTGAGCGGGCGCGCTCCGAAGTTGGGATCGAAACCTTCGGTAAAGATCAGTTCCTTGGCAGCGTCGGTGAGTTCGATCGATATCTTCCGTTCCGCGAGCAAGCGGCGTAAATCCTCGAGTCGTAACTCAATGATTTTTGCCAACTGTTCTCTTCCGAGCGGTGTGAACACAATGATGTCGTCCACACGGTTCAGAAACTCCGGCTTGAAGTGCCCGTGCAGAGCGGTCATCACAAGCTCAGTGGCGCGGGCAAAGTCATCGGTTGAGCGCATGTTCTCAGCCTGCAGATAGGTTGAGCCAATATTGGAAGTCATGATGATGATCGTATTTTTAAAATCGACCACCCGGCCTTGTCCATCGGTCAGGCGCCCATCATCCATGATCTGCAGCAAGACGTTGAAGACGTCCTGATGTGCCTTTTCAATTTCGTCGAAGAGAACAACCGAATACGGACGCCGCCGGACTTGCTCCGTCAGTTGCCCACCTTCCTCGTAGCCGACGTATCCAGGAGGTGCACCGATCAATCGTGAAACCGCATGCCGCTCCATGTACTCGGACATATCAATTCGCACCAGCGCGTGCTCGTCATCAAACAGAAATTCAGCTAACGCGCGGGCCAGCTCGGTTTTACCGACGCCGGTTGGTCCGAGAAAAATGAACGACCCTATCGGCCGCTTGGGATCGCTCAGGCCGGCGCGCGATCGCCGAATCGCATTAGAAACACGTTCGAGTGCAACATCCTGCCCGACCACCCGCTGACGGAGCCGGTCTTCCATGGTGACCAGTTTCTTGACTTCGCCTTCCAGCATCTTCGAAACCGGAATGCCCGTCCATTTGGAAACGATCTTGGCAACATCTTCTTCGTCCACTTCCTCTTTCAGCATTCGCTGCCCGCTGGAACTCTCCAGTTGCGCGCTAACCTTGGCCAGGTCCTCTTCGGCTTGGCGAATCAGGCTGTAGCGTATTTCCGCCACCCGCTGCAGGTCTCCCTTCCTTTCCGCAGCCTGCTCCTCGATCTTCAGTTGCTCAATCCGTTCCTTCAGCTGCCGCTGCTGGGAGATAAGGTCCTTCTCCTGCTTCCACCGCGCCTTGAGCGCATTGGATTTTTCACGAATCCCTGCCAGTTCTTTGTCGATCGCTGCCAGCCGCTCTTTTGAATTCTGGTCCTCTTCCTTTTTCAGCGCCTGCTTTTCGATTTCGAGTTGGGTCGCCCGTCGCTCCAACTGGTCGATGTCCGTGGGCATTGAATCGATCTGTATGCGCAAAGATGCTGCCGCTTCGTCGATGAGATCGATCGCTTTATCCGGCAAGAATCGGTCGGAGATATAGCGGTGCGACAGCGTTGCGGCGGCCACGATCGCCGAGTCTTTGATCCGCACACCATGATGCACTTCGTAACGTTCTTTCAGGCCGCGCAGAATGGCAATCGTATCTTCGACATTGGGTTCGCCTACGAAAACAATCTGGAACCGCCGTTCGAGTGCCGCATCTTTCTCAATATATTTTCGATATTCAGCTAGAGTGGTCGCGCCGATCGCCCGCAGTTCGCCGCGGGCCAGCGCCGGTTTCAGCATGTTGGAAGCGTCGATTGCGCCTTCCGCCGCTCCGGCGCCCACTAGCGTATGCAACTCATCGATGAACAGAACAATCTTCCCCTGCGAGTCTTCAATTTCTTTTAAAACAGCTTTGAGCCGGTCTTCAAACTCACCACGATACTTCGCGCCGGCCAGCATCGAGCCGAGATCGAGCGCTACCACACGCTTGTTCTTAAGAATCTCGGGAACGTCACCGGAAATAATCCGCTGTGCCAGGCCTTCGACGATGGCGGTTTTACCCACGCCAGGCTCGCCAATCAGTACCGGATTATTCTTCGTCCGGCGCGAGAGCACCTGCACTACTCGCCGGATCTCTTCATCGCGCCCGATTACCGGATCGAGCTTGCCGCGCCGCGCCAGTTCGGTCAGATCTTTTGCGTAACGCTCCAACGCCTGGTACTTTGCTTCGGGATTCTGGTCAGTAATTCGCTGTGAGCCTCGAACGGCTGTTAACGCCTTCAGGATGGCGTCATGGGTCGCGCCATGGCGCACCAGAATCTCCTGCGCGGGATCGCGCTTCAGCTCTGTCGTTGCGAGCAGCAGGTGCTCGGTCGAGACATACTCATCTTTGAAATTGTCAGCCTCTTTGAAGGCGCGATCAAAAAGTTGGTTCGAAGCCTGAGAGAGCGCCGCCTGCGTAGACGCGCCAGACACTTTGGGCAGGCGCTGAATAGCCTGGTAGATTTCAGTCAAAACCGCCTGCGGGCCGATTCCAATCTTTTCGAGGATAGGCGGAACGATGCCTTCGCGGTCCTCGATTAATGCCGCCAGCACGTGCAGCGGCATCAGTTCAGGATTACCGTGTTCGGACGCGAGTTCGTTCGCCCGTTGCACTGCTTCCTGCGCCTTTACGGTGAATTTATCCCAACGAATTGCCACGGAACTATCCTTCCTTCCTCACCCCGTCATTTACGTTTTATTAGGCACTGTCCCTTTTAGAGCTTCGGTTTAAGAGCTCTAGCCGGCGACAAAGTAAGAGGCGGGCAAGATCGCCCGCCTCAACTTAAGTTTCCAAAGGTGCATGTGTAACCGTTTAAGCCAACTTAAGCTGCGCGGCTCGTGCTTTTTACTTCTTTGCCTTCCAGCGACTTGCCGCTTGTGCTGCCGACGTTCACCTTAATCTGTTTCGGCTTTGCCTCGGCTTTCTTAGCCAGCTGGATCTTTAATATTCCCTTGTCATAGTTGGCTTGGATGCTTTCCGCATCAACCGTGGTGGGCAAGGTAAACGAGCGGGTGAAGCTGCCATATTGCCGCTCAACCCGGCGGAAGTTCTCTTCTTTTTCTTCTTTTTCGAACTTGCGCTCTCCATGCACGGTCAATGTCTGGTTTTCCACCCGGACATCAATGTCCTTTTCGTCGATTCCCGGCACTTCAATCTTCAAAATAATGTTGTGCTCATCTTCGTAAACGTCAACCGGTGGCGCGAAACTGGAAGTGGTCAGCGCCTCGTCCCTGCCGTCTCCGTAGTTGTCGCGGAACAAGCGGTTCATCCGATCCTGCAATGTGCTGAATTCTCGAAAAGGATCCCAGCGAGTAAGAACAGTCATAACAATCCTCCTTGAGCGAAATCTCTAAATGTTGATGTTTTAAGAGCTTGGTTGCGGTATAGCAACATGCTTATCACAAACCAAGCATAAAATATGAGTGTGTTATTGTCAAGTAATGTATTTGCTTATATTGCTTCAACTTACATGCAATATAAGACACTTCAGGTAACTGGTTTCAGGGACTCCCAGCACGTTCGGATGATCTTTCGCTTGGCCACGGTTTTCCAGGATCCGAATAATTCTGTGCGAATCGACGGCCGCCGCCGCCACCGTGTCCAGCAATTCCGCGTTGCCCACGTGATAGGAACAGGAGCAGGAAACCAAAATTCCGTCCGGCTTCAGCATCTTTAACGCCCGCAGATTCAGCTCCTTGTAGCCACGCAGAGCGGTGGGCAGATCACGCTTGGATTTGGCAAACGCCGGCGGGTCGAGGACGATTGCGTCGTATTTTTGCCCGGCGTCTGAGTAGTCCCGCAGCAAATCAAAGGCGTTGGCTTCAATCCATTCGATCTCGCGCCCATTGAGCGCTGCATTCTGCTCGGCCGCTTCAAGCGCCGGACGCGAGCTGTCCACGCCGGTGACCTTACCGCAGTTTCGCGCCAGGTGAAGCGCAAAGCCACCCTGATAACAGAAAACGTCGAGCGCCTCGCCGCGGGCATATTGGGCCGCCGCCGCGTAATTTTCCCGCTGATCGAGAAAGGCACCTGTTTTCTGTCCGCCGAGAGCGTTGTATAAGAATCGCACTCCGTTCATCTGAAATTCCGTAGTGGTTTGGTCGTTGAGCTCAGGAGGCTGGGGGAACGGCTCTCCAGACTGGGGGAAACCTTCAGCTTTCCGCGCGAACAGAATTCCACTGTCTTTGTCTGTCAACTGTTCCAGCTTCCTCACCCTGGCGTCCACCCGCTCGAAAATCACCCTGGGCTGAAACGTCTCCTGTAACTCCGAGACCACAATCCGCCGCATCGCTTCGGAATCCATCGCTTGCGTGAGCACCTGCAGAGAAAGCATGTCGTTGTAGCGATCCACGATCAAGCCGGGCAGAAAATCGCCTTCACTGAAAACGACTCGATACGCATTCGTGTCGTGCACAAAGCGTTGGCGATAAGCAACCGCTGCCCGAATCCGCTCGCGCACAAGTTGCTCGATGTCGCCGACGGGCTTTGGCGAGATCATTCGCAGGGCGATTTCCGAAGACGAACTGTAGAGGGCGGTGCCTAGAATTCGTGTGCGTGTGGAGTTCCGTGGAGGCTGTGGGGGTCGAGCGTTCTTGTCCGGGAAGTGTGTAGGGCGAGCGCTCTCCTCTTGCACCGTAACCAGTGCCCCAGGAGAAACATCTTTCGCCTCGACGATGTCGGATCGATAGACCCAAACATGACCCGCCCGAAGCCGCTCCGCCCCGCGATGCGAGATGGTAAGTTTAGGGGCATTTGGGACAAGCTTTTGTGACTGTGCATTCAAAGCTTTTGACCATCGGCAGATTGGCCTGACAACAGGAATGTCTTGGGGAACTTGCCCTCACCACACAGCTTGAATGTGCCAAAGTCTTTATACCAACGTCCCGAAGGGACCTCAGGACTCGATTCCACCCAGAGTCGCAATTGGTTCAAGCCTTCAACGCTGATTTTGCGGTCGCGCATTCGTTCAGTCAAATGCCCGCGTATAGAAGCCGGAATCTTGGGCCAGCGTTCAAGCTTCGGCATTACTCACCGAAAACGAAGCGTCCCATTTCATCTCCTAAACGGCTGATCTCCTCCGGCTCCTGGGCCATTCTGAAGCGCTGAGCAAGCTCAAAAAATTGCTTCTCTTTTTCCTTTGCAGCGGAAATTCCTTCTTCAATCAGTTCCAGCAGCACTCGGTTTTCGCTGAGTCGTCGTCGCTGAGCAATTCGATCCACCTGTTTGGCAACTTCGAGCGGGAGGCTGATGCTTCGACGAACCTTTTTGTATGTCGCCATTGGAAGCATTGTACACCAGAATGGTGCATACGTCCGAAAGTGGAGAGGAAATCCTAGCTGGCTACGCTGCTGGGCGCATGCGTGGCATCTTTTCCGTGGTGGGCGGCCATCTCCACTCGCGCCAATTGCAGGTCGCGTTGCAGAATGTCAAGGACGGCGCTGGGCAGCTCTTCGCCCCACTCTTCGACTTCGTCATCGCTCCAGTTGCCATTCAGGCGAATGGCGTCAGTGATGTCTTCCGGAAAAGCCTGCCGATAGGCGCCTTCGCGCACCAGAGTGTCTCCGATTTTGCGCCCGGTAGCCGCGTCGTACACATGACGGGTCGCCATTCCGTCGGTATTAGAGAAGTTAATAAAAACCTCTCCAATGTCGCCGAACTCGGCGCGATAATACCAGGCATGGCTGGCGTCAATCTTGGGATGCGCCCGCCGCCGCGAAACCTTTTCGGCTGCAGCTTCTTCCGGAACCTCTTTGGATGGATCGTAATAGAGAATGCGCTGGCAGGAATCGCAAAAGATCAGCTTGCCGCCGCGCACTTCGTTATAGATCTGAGGCCGCATCATCACCGAGCATCCAGTACACTTCTGATCACGAACTTCTGCCAGTCCTGTTCCGCGGAATTTCGATACGCGATCATAGTGCCGCAACAGGTCTCCATCAACCGCTCCGCGCGCGCTATCCCGTTTTGCCGTCCACTCTGACAATTCTTTTTCGTCTTGCGCCGTGCGCTCTCGTGCAGAGGCCTTTTCTCTTTCGATTTCAGCCGTTTCTTCTTTGAGTTCGGCTTCCGCGGCTTTGACTTGTTTCTCGCGCGCTTCCGAGTTCAACATCAACTCGAGAATCTTGTCTTCGTTTGCGCCAATTTCCTGTTCCGCAAACTGGATTTCGTGCATCAGGGCTTTGTACTGGTCGTTAGTTTTTACTTCCAGCGACTGGTCGCGATACTTTGAAATCTTGCCGCGCAAATCGGTAATTGCGGACTCGTACTTTTTCTTCGCGGCTTCGTCAGCCTTGGCCGTCGCTCTGGCCTTTTCCAGCGCGGCCTTGGTCCCGGCCAGCTTCTCTTCGATGACAGCGACGCGTTTGGGAAGTTCGGCGATTTCGGCCCGCAACCGCTGAATTTCGCGATCGGTGCCTTGCAATGAGATCAGGTGCTCTATTTCAGGAGACATCGTGGATATGTCTCGATTTTAGCATGCAAGGTTCTTCTGCCGGCCTCCGGATCATCCGGTCATTTAAAATCGCCCGATGACCCGATCTGATCACCCAATACGCGCAACCATTGGTGACTTCGAACTCACCGCGCTTTCCGACGGCATTTATCACCTTGACGGGGGCGCCTTCTTTGGTGTCATCCCCAAGGCGCTTTGGTCCAGGAAAGTGATGGCCGACGAAAATAATCTTGTCCCGACCGGCCTTAATTCCGTTCTGTTGCGCAACTGCGACAAAAATATTCTGATTGAAACTGGAATTGGAAACAAACTTCCGGAAAAGATGGCGCAGATTTTCGGCCAGCCCGCCGAGTTACTCGACAATCTGAGCAAAGCCGGTGTTTCTCCCGAGCAGATCGACATCGTCATTAACTCTCACCTGCACTTCGACCACTGCGGCTGGAATACGATTCGGGAGAGCGGCGTCATCAGGCCGACGTTCCCCCGGGCAATCTATTACGCCCAGGAAGGCGAGTGGAAACACGCGCACCAAAACCAGCGTGATAGCGTGAGCTACTTCACCGAGAATTATGATCCTCTGGTCGAGAGTGGCCAGATGAAATTGCTACGGGGCAATCAGGAAGTTGTACCGGGCGTTCGGGTCGAAGTTTTTCCCGGACATACTCGAGATCTGCAGGGCATCATTATCGAAAGTAAAGGCCAGACCGCGTGCTACATCTCCGACTTGATCCCGACCTCAGCGCATCTCGATCTGAACTGGGTGATGGCGTTTGATCTTTATCCGATCGAAAGCGTCGAAAGCCGCAAGCGATATTACGCTCGCGCCATTCCCGAGAATTGGCTGACCATGTTTACCCACGATCCGCATGTTCCGTGGACGTATTTGGAAAAGCACGAACGCGGGAAAATTGTCGCGAAAGCAACCTGAATTTATGCCAAGACGGTTGCAGTCAGCCGCGCCTCGAAAAATTCCTCCACCCGCGTCAGGATGTCCGGCGCGGTCTTCGAGTCGTAGATGGCTTTCCGCAGCGTCGCCCCGCCCGGAACGCCGTGTGTAAACCATGAAGCGAACTGCTTCATCTTACCTGTGGCATCGGGCAACTCCTCCTCAATCAGCATTCGAAAGTATGTGCGGATCATTTCGTAGCGGTCGGCCTCGGAAGGCTCATCGTACGCTTTGGGAACAGCAATCGCGGGGCTTTGCCCCGCCGGACAGCCGAGAGGGGATGTTCCTACAAGGGAACTGGTGCGCCATTCACAATATTGCCCAATCTGCCTGAAGATCCACGGATTGGCAGGCGCTGTTCTGCCGATCATCACCGCATCACATCCGGTCGCGGCCACCATTGCGCACGCGTCTTCTGGGCTGCGAATGTCGCCGTTGCCGATTACCGGAATCCTCACTGCATCTTTCACCGCGGCAATCCACTCCCAGCGCGCATTGCCGCTGTAACCTTGCTCACGGGTGCGGGCATGGAGAGCCACCGCGCATAGCCCACAATCCTCGGCCATCTTCGCCAGTTCCACGCAGACGATTTCCTCGTCATTCCATCCGGCACGAAATTTGACGGTGAAGGGAATGGTGACGGCTTTTCTTACTGCTTCGAAAATTCCGCCAATACGCGGCAGATCGCGCAACAGTCCCGATCCACCGTTGCACTTCACAACTTTCTTAGCCGGGCATCCCAGGTTCAAATCCACCAGGTCGAATCCCAGACCCTCGACAATTCTTGCCGCCTCGGCCATCACCCGAGGATCGCTGCCAAACAGCTGCGCTGATATCGGATGCTCGTCCTCGTAGAAATGCAGATAACGCTTCGCCTTTTGATCTTTGGCGCGGAGCACGCCATCGGCCGAGGTAAACTCCGTCATGATCAGCCCGCATCCGCCGAGATTACGAATGAATCGCCGGAAAACTGTATCAGTCACGCCGGCCATGGGTGCGAGAACCGTCGCCGGCGAGATAGTAACCGAGCCGAAACGGACGGAGGAAGGCACTCCAATACTTGCCCCGACTGTCTTGTCAGGCCCGCCTCCGCTACGCTCGGTGCCACCGTTCTCCCAGAACTTTTTCACAACGTTATATTCTACCTGCTAGGAAAAGAGGCCTGGACAGTCGATCAGTCTGTACGGGCCAATTGGGCGTCCAAATCCTTCAGAGCCGCTTCCAGCATCTGGCGATGCCTTGGGTTGGTGGCTGTTTCTAACTGCTGCTCGATACGTTTTCGTGAGAGTTCCAGCCCACAGCGCTGACGCTGCTCGGCAATTTGCTCCTGAGTCAGGCGCGGCCCCTTCGCATCATTCGAACTCGCTTCTTCTTGCTGTTGCTCGACCGATTTGCTTTCCCATCCTCGCGCCATTTGTTATTACCCCATTCTTCTTAGCGCCATCTTTGCGGCGTGATATCCGCACATGCCATGCACGCCGCCGCCTGGCGGTGTAGACGACGAACATATGTAGATGTCTTTGGCCGAGGTCGCGTAACCGCGCCAAGTAGGACGAAACAGAAGCTGCTCCATTCCCATCGCTCCTCCGCTGATGTCCCCACCGATCAGGTTCGCGTCTATCGCCTCGAGATCGGCTGGCGCAAAAACCCGGCGCGCAAGTACACATTCCCGGAATCCCGGTGCGAAGCGCTCGATCTGGCTCTCGATTCGCGCCAGCATGTCCACGTTCGATCCGTTGGGCACATGGCAGTAAGCCCATGCCGTATGCTTGCCCTCGGGGGCGCGGCTCGGATCGAACAAGCTTGGCTGCACCAGTAAAACGAATGGCTTTTCTGCATGTTGCCCGTTTCGCATTGCTGCCTCGGATGCGGCGATTTCTTCATAGGTCCCAACAACATGCACCGTCGCCGCGCGCGTACACTCCTTTGCTTTCCACGGAATTGGTTCGCTCAATGCATAATCCACTTTGAAGGCCGCGGGTCCGTATCGAAAACCTCTCAGCTTGCGGACGTAGCTTTCGGACAGACGAGGTTCAGCGATATTGAGCAGCTGACGGGGCGTAACATCGAAAATTTTAAGATCATATTCTTCCAGTTGCTGCATGCTTTCGACGCGGCTGGACGTCTTCACCACTCCGCCCAACGAGGAGAGATGTCCAATTAGTGCGTTGGTCAGCGACTGCGCACCGCCACGCGCGATCGGCCAACCGACCGCATGCGCGGGAATCGCCATCATCATGCCGAATGCGCCCGATAAAAGTTCGTTGAGACTGAGAAATGAATGCGCGGCCAGGCCGGCGAACAAGGCGCGAGTTCGCGGGCTTTTGAA
>Ga0157369_10010543_pt1 | contig 10517 bp, 7 predicted proteins | sample C25metaG_FD_113461 | JGI IMG/M metagenome (GOLD analysis project Ga0157369, IMG submission 113461) | Corn rhizosphere microbial communities from Kellogg Biological Station, Michigan, USA - C2-5 metaG | ecosystem: Host-associated > Plants > Roots > Rhizosphere > Soil | place: USA: Michigan...
ATCAGAGCCAACGAGCCGCAATTGATGGCCTCGCTCAAAGCGCTTGGAACGGTGACCAAGAATGAGCGTGGGATCGTGCTCACCCTGCCCGAGTCGCTCTGGACTGGCACGCGTTCGGCGACATTCGTTCCAAAAGCCGACGGCAAGCTGACGCTGCTCGCCGACGCTCTCAACCGCAATCCCGACTATCGCGTCACGATCGAGTCGCACACCGACAGCAGCGGCGATCCGGACCAGATCCAGACACTGACGGACAAGCGTTCGTATGCGGTTGCCGACCGGCTCGCTGCGTTAGGTGTCACTGAGGGAAGGATCGTCGCGAAGGGCTACGGAGCGACAATTCCGGTCGCACCAAACACGACCGTTGCGAACCGAGCAAAAAACCGCCGCCTGCTCGTTGTCCTGAGCCTGCCGACGGATACGCCGACTCAATAGCGTAGAATCCGGATCCTGTGCGGCGGGAGCCCGAGCATGCACTCGTCGCCGACATTCAGGCCGACAATTTTGAATACTCGGGCGGCAAGCTTGAGACCCGAGGCGTCAAAATCCACGAGGCTCGTCGCTCCGCGAAAGTGAATCCCGGTCACAACGGCCCGCAATAGATTGTCCTCAGGAAACGATGCGCCCATGGACATCGATACCTGCTCCGGACGGATGCAGAGCGTGACGTTTTGATGGATCGAGCCGAGCCGGCTCTTCTCGGTCGGTGCCGCAAAGATGCGATGCCCGCCGTCTATCGTATGAAACTCTGGCATCTCCGCATCGCTCGCGCTCAGCCGCCGGGCCTCAAATAAATTCCCGCCGCCCGTCAACTCGACCACAGTCACGCTGTCCGGCTCGTCGTATATCTGTTGCGGCGTGCCGGATTGAATGATGTGGTCATTCGCGAGCACTGCGATATCGTCCGCGACCTCCGTGAGCTGTTCAAAATCGGTCGTGCCCAGTATCACGATCCGATCGCGGGATCGGGCGGCGCGTCTGACCTGTTCATAGCAGTGGAGCCGCACCTCGAGATCGAGACTCGCAAAAGGATCGTCGAACAGGATGACCTTACCCGCTTGGATAAGCTTTTCTTCAAAACCCGTGAGAAGGGCCTCGCCGGATGAATCGCGTGGCTTTGCCGCGAGCGGGCCGATCAGAGGTGCCTTTTTCGCCTCGGGCAGGAGTGTGACCTGACGTTCTTTTTGCGCGACCTTCAGCAGGTCGCTCCCATCAAGCACAACTGAGCCGCCATTCGGGCGCGTACTCCCGGCGATGAGACTGAGCAGCGTGCTTTTCCCCGAGGCTGTACCGCCGAGCAGACCGAGAACGCGGCCCTCGGACGCGGTGAATTCGACATCGCGAAGTACCCACGCATTCCCGTAACGCTTTGAAAGACCTTTGATCTCGAGCGGCATCGGCTGTCTGGTTTTGGAACTAAATACCGTTTCTTTCGTGCAAAGGGAAGTATCGTGTTGTCATCAAATTATCGCAAGTATAGACTTGTGACCGTGGCACGCGAGGAGCACAACATCAAGCGAAAACTGCTCCACGCCGGTGGTTGGCAGGTCGTAAAACGGGCGGCAAAGGCGGTGCCTTTCGGCGGTACGGCGGTCGCCGTGGTGCTCGTCGGCAGCGATATCAAAAACAAAGGCGTGATGAAAGGAATTGCGAATTCATGCATTGACGCCATTCCGGTCGTCGGCCTGGTCAAAAATGGCGTCGAGCTTTTTACGGGCGATTTTATAGCGGACAAGCCAAAGCGCGTGCGCCGCATCAAAGGCAACGGGAAATGAGAAGAGCAGCGGTCCTCATCGCGGGAATCGTATTTTTAGCGGCGTCGTTTATCTGCGCCGACGCCCAGACGCGCAAGCACAAGCCGCGTCCGCTCGCGACTCCTGTCCCGACGCTTACCGATGCCCAGATCATCAGCCAGGCGGGAGATCTGATAGATCCAAATCAAACTCAGCCAGAGCCGACCGAGACGCCAAAAAAGCCCTCGGTTACGTCAACCCGACTCAATGATCTCGACGGCCGCGTAAAACGTCTCGAGGGCGGTGCTCCCGCCACCGATCCTGACGCCAAGCAGAAGCGCATGCTTCTCAACCTGCAGATCCTCAACGGGGCCGAGCAGCGTACCGACAATCTTCGCAAGCAGGTCTTTGAGATGATCGACAAGGAAAATGCGATCCAGAAACGGCTCGACGAGATCGCATATCAGATCCAGCCCGAGATCATCGAGCGGGAGCTTCAGATGAACGGCAGTTTGCGACCCGAGGAGGTTAGAGAAAGTCGCCGCAAACAGCTCGCCGCCGAGCAGGCAAATGAGCAAAACCTGCTCTCACAGGTCCAGCAGACCCGGGCGTCTCTAGAGGCCAGCCTTGCCAAGGCTGAGGATCTCGTAGAGAAACTCCGCACCAAGCTCGAAAAGGACATCAACGACTCGTTCCTCAACGACGACCAGCCGCCGCCCGACAAACCGGACGAAGAGCAGAATCCCTAATCCTCACCGCGCGATTATATCTACGCCTGTCAGGTTGTCCTTGACGGAGATCGCACGCGGCGTGAATACCGATCCTCTCGCCTCGACATTTACGACATAGCTCGCACCGGACACGACATTTTCAAACCTGTAATAACCGAATGCGTTCGTGATCACCGAGCGGGTGTTGCCGCTGGTATCGTGCAGGTCGACACGTGCATTCCTGAGCGCCATCCCGTTGCTTGAGAGCACGCGTCCGGAGACGGTGACGCTCGCCGCCGTCGTTATGAGCGGCAGGATCTCATTGATAGTCGTCGCGGTCGCCGCGGAGCCGAGGAATGGCAGTCCAAATATCTGCTCGACAGTTCTCAGCATGCTGAAATGGTTATATGTCGGCGTCACCGTCTTGCTGCTCAACCACGGAGCTCCGGCCGCCGTAAAAATATTGCCGCCTCCATTTAAGTTCGTCGACCCCTCGTCAAACGTGACGATCACGAGCGTACGAGTCCAATCGACGCTGCCCGTGATCTTTGGCAGGAACGCTCCCAGGAACGCGTCTCCCTGAGCGGTCGTTCCGTCGTGCATGTCGTTGGTCAAATTCGGCACGATCAGCGCGAAGTTTACCGTCGGATCAAAATTCGCCAGCGGCTGGATAAACGAGCATTGCGTCGGATCGAGCCGGACGCTCTCAAAACTGATGAAGTGATTGTGCTTGCGCACATACGTGCCCGCGACGCCGTTACCATCCACTCCGCCTGCAAAGGTGTCGACATCCGAGCACGCACCAGGATAGTCCTGTGCATACAGACGCCATGACTTGCCAGCGGTGGCGAGCTGCTTAGCGAGATTGTCGGTCGCCGCCGTAAACGTGAAGTGATTGTCGTTGGTCACGCCCTGATTCGATCCCGAGACCGCGTCCAGATAGTTCGGTTCCGACGGGTGCTCGACGCCGAAAAAGTTTGTGAAGTTAGCGTACGTCGTCGAAAAGTTATGAAAGTTTGGTGCGCTCGCTGCGGTCAGGGCCGAGATCTCGCGATTCTCAAACCAGATCCAAAAGACATGATCCACCTGGATCGACTGCGTGATTGCGGGAGCCTGCACCTGAGTCCGCACCTTACCCACGCGGCGTTGCGCTAAACAAACCGAGCACGCAATCAGCAGCAAAAAGACGATAGTTGAAATTCGCCGTGTCATATGTCGCTCCAGGGCAGATTAGTTGAGCGAATCATACACCTCGGGCCGACGGCAGCCAACCTGATCGACCCTCATCGCAAGAAAACTGAATTTGAACGTTCAGTAGTCAAAGACGCGCCCTCGTCTCCTCAACGCGCGGCATCTTTGGAGGATCTCATGAAAACATTTGCCATCGTCGCTGTCGTTCTGTTTACCGCCGCTTTCGCCTGGAGCTCCAGAGCGAATGCCCAGGGAATCATCATTCCGATCGTCTGCGAGGCTCGCCCGTGTCCGGGACCAAGGCCGCGTCCCCAGCCGCTGCCAAACGCGCTCGCGGTCAAATCGATCAACATCGACGTAAAGATCGCCTCGCAGGTCGCGACGACTCACGTCGAGCAGGTCTTTCGCAATGACACACCGTACACGCTCGAGGGGACGTACTTTTTTCCGATCCCGGAGACGGCGTCGATCGTCGAATTCGCCATCTGGGAGAATGGAAAAAAGCTTGTAGGCGAGGTTCGCTCGCGTGAGGAGGCAAGGCGCATCTATGACGAGATCGTTCGCCGTCAACGCGATCCGGGGCTGCTCGAGTACGCTGGCAAAGATCTGTTTCAGGCGTCGATCTTTCCGATCCCGCCAAATTCGGATAAAAAACTCGAACTGACATATTCCGAGGTCCTCAAGGCGGATTCAGGAACGGTCGCTTACAAATATCCACTTGGCGTCGGCCGCAATCTCTGGCAGTCGCCTGGACCACACCCGATCTGGGAAGACACTACAGGACCCGTCCGTGAACCGCTTCCAAAAACGCTACTGCAACAATTCGGCACCGTTTCGGGCTCGATCCAGATCACTGGACAACAGGCGATCACGAACATCTACTCGCCGACGCACTCGATCGACGTTAAGCGAAAGGGCGAGACTGGCGCGAGCGTGTCATTTGAGACAAAGAACAACGACTCCGACTTTCAACTTTTTTACGGTGTGTCCAACAAGGACTTTGGCGTCTCGCTGATCACATATCGCGAGCCGGGAAAGGACGGCTATTTCCTCCTGATGCTCTCGCCGCGTGACGATGTCGCCGACCGAGAGCTGGTCAATAAGGACATCATCTTTGTGCTCGACACCTCCGGCTCGATGGCCGACGAGGGCAAGATCGACAAAGCCAAAAAGGCGCTGCTGTTTGGAATAAAGACGCTCCGCGACGGCGATCGATTTAATGTCATCAACTTTGCGGGCGAGGAGCACATGATGGAGCGTGGGCTGATCGCCGCTGACGCCGACGGTAAAAGGCGTGGTGAGCAATTCGTCAATCGGCTACAGCCCACCGGCGGCACGAATATCAACGATGCGCTGCTTACCTCCGTAAAGCAATTCGACAACGGAAGCCGGCCAAAGATGCTCGTGTTTATGACCGACGGACTCCCGACAGTCGGCGAGACAAATACCGAGCGCATCATCGCCAATCTTCAAAAGGAGAAAAATGTCGACGTGCGTATATTCCCGTTCGGCTTTGGCTACGACGTCAACACAACGCTCCTGGATCGTCTCGGCTCCGAGAACAACGGCATCTCGGATTATGTACAGCCAAAAGAGGACCTCGAGGTCAAGGTGTCGAGCTTCTTCCAAAAGGTTGCGTCTCCCGTACTGAGCGATCTCGATCTCGACTTTGGCCCGGTGCTCACCGATTACATGTATCCCAAAAAGATCACCGACCTTTTCCGCGGAATGCAGATGACGATCATCGGCCGCTATAAAAACACGAGCGATCTCCGCAACATCACGCTCAAGCTCACAGGCAAGGTCGGTAAAGAGACGCGCACATTCAGCTATCCCGGCCTCGATTTCGCATCGAGCAATGACGAGAATGATTTCCTCCCGCGCCTCTGGGCCTCGCGCCGTGTCGGATGGCTTCTCGAGCAGATCCGCACCAACGGCGAGACCAAAGAAACACGCGACGAGGTCGTCGAGCTTGGCACTCGCTATGGGCTCGTCACGCCGTACACGTCGTATCTTGCGACCGACGGCACGATGGCGAACGTTCGGCGCGACGCGCCGATGGCCGCGGACACGATCCTCGGCGGCGCGCGCAAAGTAGCCGAGCAAAGCGGCGCCGGTGCGGTCGCACTCTCGGTCCAGCAAAATCGCATGCAGCAGAATGCGACCCTTGACGGCGAAGACAAAGACGAGCGAGGACGCATCGTCCTCCGCAATTCGCAGCAAAATCAATTCATTGCGAATAAGAACTTCGTCAACAACAACGGTGCATGGATCGACAGCGATTATACGAGCGACACGCGTTTGCCGATAGTTGAGACCAAGTTCGGGTCTGAGGAATACTTCCGCCTCGCGACATCAGACGCTCAACTGGCCGAGTACTTCTCACTCGGAGATCAAGTCACGGTCGTGTGGAAAGGAAAGATCTACCATGTCACCGACTAGCCGGAACTATTGGTGCGTCCGGGTCGTGGCGGACCGTCGGCATGCGATCGCTACGGAGCCGTTGCTGTTAGCCCGCTGCTGGGCGCCAGTGGGCAGGCAAACGGACCGCCAAAGGAGCAGCAGAACGCTGCTCCTCCCGCCGGCTGTGTGCATGTCCGACTGCAGCAGGCTCCGGGGTTTCCGAGATTGCAACTGCCTCCGTCCGGGGTGCAGGACGCCGCTGATACCGACAGAGGTGCCGCGATCGAGCTTATGACCGGCAGCAGGATCGCGCTCATCAGACCGACGTTTCGTATCGCCTCTCGCCTCGGCATTGCCGCGGAAGCGTTGCCGGACGTGAGGAGTCCTTCCTCATGCAGGCGAACGAGAGCGATCGACACGATCTCCTGTGGCACTTCATGGCCGAGCTTCTCCGAGAGTGTCGTTCGTATCTCCGCGGCGGTGCGGGTGCCGTCGCATGCCTGATATACCTTAGCTGCCGTCGAGTTAAGGCAATGCGCGCGGTGCGACCGGAGGTCGTACAGAAGGAGTTCGCCGTCGAGCTCCTGCTCTACCAGATCCTGTGTTCGTCCCAGTGGGCCGAGATTCTTCCGCTCTAGCATTTACCCTCCGAATGATCAAAATCTCCGACAATGCTGAGGTTCGCTATTGATTTGCCCTAGGTTACCACAACATCGCCAGGTGTATCCAAAACCAGTTTCGCAACGAAAATAACACGAGAGAGTAGTCTGGTATCCTATCGATTAGCTCACATATGATGATTCGAAGGTTGAGGAATGCTGTTTGTTCTTTTGCGGTCGTGCTGTTGGTGATCTTATCCGCGTCGGCGCAGACAACATGGACTGCGCAGCACGTCAACGCCAAGGGCGACCTGAATGTCGTTTATTTCACCTCCGGCGACAAAGGCTGGGTCGCGGGCGACGGCGGATTTCTCGCGCAGACGCGTGACGGCGGCGGCACGTGGACGCCATATCCGCTCGGCACGACCGAGAACGTCAACGAGATCTACTTTCGCAACCAGGATAACGGATATCTTGTCGCCGGCAAGAGAATGTTCATTACCCACGACGGCGGCCGCTCGTGGCAGGATATTCGGCCATATCGCACCGGAGATTTTGGCACGGGTCAGCCGGAATTCAACAGCATCCGCTTTACTGATAAAAAGCGCGGTTACATCATCGGCTCCGTGACTCGCGGCGACATTGTCGTCGACTCGCTGCTGCTGAGGAGCGAGGACGGCGGCGACACGTGGCAGCGCGTCTCGCTGCCGGTCAAGAACGAGCTGATCCACCTCGTCTTTAGAGGCAATTCACGCGGCTGGATCGTCGGGTCTAATGGTCTAATTCTCGCCACAACGGACGACGGGCTCACCTGGACCCGACAGTCATCAGGCGTCGCGACGACACTCTACAACGTAGATTTTAATGACAACGACAGCGGCTATGCCGTCGGCGAAAAAGGTGTCATCCTCCGCACCGAGAATGGCGGCGGCACGTGGCTAAAGGTAGATTCGCCGGTGCGCTCGAGCCTCCTGAGGGTGGACTTTGCGGACTCTAAGAATGGATGGATCACGGGCCGTGGCGGCGTTATTCTCCGCTCCGGTGACCGCGGCCTAACATGGCTGCAGCAAAACAGCGGCACGACCGAAAACATCTATGGTCTCTTCATGGATAAAAAATTCGGCTGGGCCGTCGGCGAGAAAGGTCTCATCCTTAAATACAAAAAATAATCGCTAAATCCTCTTTGCTCTTGTAACACTTTGGCAACTCTGTGTTATATTCCCCGCAATCATCGGTAATGTCCCATCCGGGACAAGTTTCAAAAAATTCAGGATCTGCGGAGGGTGCATGTTAAAAAATCTTCGTCGTCTCGGTCTAGCATTAGCGTTTATCGCAAGCGTTTCTCTTGTCGCGTTTGCCCAGGGAACAACGTCCCGTGTGACGGGCGTTGTCATGGATTCGGCAGGCGCTCCGGTATCGGGAGCGACCGTGACACTCCGTCACGAGGGCACCGGCGCAACTCTTACAACTGAGACGAGCGACAGCGGCACCTACACATTTGACCTGGTCCAACCCGGCACCTATGAGGTGGGCGTTGAGAAGACAGGATTCAAAAGATTCGTGTCCCAGCACAACCAGGCGATCGTCAACCAACCGGCGACGGTGAATGTCAGCTTGACGCCCGGCGACGTGTCGGCGACGGTCACTGTCAGCGGCACCGCTGAGCAGGTGCAGACAAGTACATCTGGAAATCTTGGGACTACCGTCGATAAGCGGAACCTTGAGGCATTGCCGATCGTCGGACTCAGGGGACGCAACCCTCTGGACCTCCTCAATTTCCAACCGGGTGTGGTCGTCGGCAGCAACACTGGTGGCGGCGTGAGCGTTAACGGCTCACGCGACCGGTCGTTCAACTTCACGCTCGACGGCATCGATATAAATGAGTCGACAGCCGGCGGATCAAACTTTACTCCGCTCCGCCCGAATCCCGATTCGATCCAGGAGATGCAGGTCGTCACCGCAAACGCTACGGCCGAGCTCGGACGCTCGAGCGGTGCGACCGTCTCGTTCGTCACGCCGTCCGGCACGAACCACATCCACGGAAATCTGTTTGAGTACTATCAGACACCTCGCTTCAATGCCAAGAGCTATCCGATCACGATCGCGAAGTTGCCAAAGGATCAGTTTGTCCAGCACATCTTTGGCGGCACGTTAGGCGGCCCAATCCCCAATCTGTTTCCGGAAGGGAAATCAAAAGACGCAAATCACGGCGCGTTCTTCTTCGTCAATTTGCAGTTGCTGCGAGCATACGACACAGCGTTGGTGACACGCACGGTTTACACGCAATCCGCAAGGGCTGGCTTGTTCCGTTATGTGGTCGGACGGGCGAATGCTCCATCTGGTTCGAGCACCGCCGCAGTAGACGCAGCGGGTAATCCGATACTGCCTGCATGCACGGGCAATCCGCCGACGAATTCGCCGTGCATCTCGTCGTACAACGTAGCGACACAAGCTCCGACCTCTCGCGATCAGACGCTGCTTGGCTATATTAATCAGCAGCCTCTGCCGAATAACTTCTCCACTGGAGACGGGCTGAACACCGCCGGGTTTAACTTTGCGTCGCCGCAGCACGAAAAGCAGTACGACCTTTCCACCAAGTTCGACTTCAAGATCAACGCTAAAAATGCTTTCTATGCGCGTTGGTCGATGGGTAACCAGACCAGCCTTGGCGACTCAGCCAACGGCGGCAGGCCGATCTTTCCGAATAGCCCTAATTTCGTTGATACGGCAAGGCTGCCGCGCAATTTGGCGATCAACTGGAGATCCTCGCCAACCTCTACTATCACAAACGAAGCTCTCTACGGATACAGCTACTACTTCTTCAGTTTCGCGACGCCACAGCCAGATCCGGGTTTACCTTTTGCGTTCCTAACGATCGCGACCCAGAATACGAATTTCTCGTATAACGCGCGCGGCGTGAGCACGCATCAGTTCGTCGATAATCTCACTTGGGTGCATGGTTCGCACACCGTCAAAACCGGCATAAACTTCCGCTTCAATCTGCACACCGATGATCGTTCGTCGGTTGCAGGAGCGGCGATCGAGCCGGGAGTAACATTCGCATTTACCTCGTCCTCGGCCGGGTACAGCAGTTTTGGCCTGCCGACGGCCGGCTCAACGAGTATCAATTCGTCGGACCTCACAACTCTGCAAAGACTCGTCGCCAACGAGATCGGCCGGGTGAGTTCCGTAAGTCAGGCATTCATTTCGGACCCGAATAATCCTAATGCCTTCCAGCCGGCCGGTACACGGTGGATAAATAGAGCGAAGTACAAAGAGTACGACTACTACGGCCAGGATAGCTGGCGTATGCGTCAGAATCTTGTCCTGGACCTCGGTGCCCGCTATGAGCGGCGTGCCAGCCCCGAAGAGCTGGGCCGTCCAATACTCGTGCCAAACGCGCCGGTAAAACTCGGAGCCGCACCGAGCAACAGTCTTCAGTGGGTGACAGGCAAGCTCTTCCCGTCCCGTGGTATGTGGGGGCCGTCTGTAGGTTTTGCGTGGGATCCTTTTAAGACAGGCAAGACCTCGATCCGCGGAAACTATCGTCTGGCATCGGACCGGTTTGCTACGTTCCTTTTCGGATCGAACATTTTCCAAAGTGCCCCGGGTAACGCTTTGGGGGCGACTAACACGGCCTTTGGACAGGCTGGCGGCCTCTATCGAGACCTCGCTAGCGTTTACCCAACATTGATTCCGGGCCAAACGCCGGCACAGGCAAGGACGCCCGCTGCCTTCGGCCCCAATTCGATAAGCGTTATCGATCCGGACCTTCGATATCCGGAGATCCACTCGTTCTCGCTGAGCTTCCAACGGGAGCTTTTTAAGGGGCATGTTTTTGAGTTCAATTACATCCGCAAGCATGCGGTGCACCTGCTCGG
>Ga0157369_10010544_pt1 | contig 10517 bp, 9 predicted proteins | sample C25metaG_FD_113461 | JGI IMG/M metagenome (GOLD analysis project Ga0157369, IMG submission 113461) | Corn rhizosphere microbial communities from Kellogg Biological Station, Michigan, USA - C2-5 metaG | ecosystem: Host-associated > Plants > Roots > Rhizosphere > Soil | place: USA: Michigan...
CCCCGCGCACCTACGCTCAGAACATGGTTCGAGGACTCCTGGCCAGGCGCCGCCTCGAGTCCAAGTCCTTGCGGCAACTGGGATCCTCGCCGGACGAGGCGGTCGACAAGCTACGGCAGCGCTCCACATCCTCGCTACGCCAGCGGTGGCACCGGACCACGGCGAGCACGGTCCTCGCGATACAGGGCGGCGTGGCGGCGGGCGTGGCCTGGCTGATCGCCGCACACCTGCTGCACCACAAGCAGCCCGTGTTCGCGCCGATCTCGGCCGTCATCGTGCTGGACATCGCGGTGGGGCAACGCTTGCGGCGCACCTTCGAGCTGGTGTTCGGCGTGGCGCTGGGCATCGCGATCGGCGACGCGCTGGTCTACGAGATCGGTACCGGCGCCTGGCAGGTGGCGCTGGTCGTCTTCCTGGCGACGATCCTGGCCGTCTACATCGCCGGTACCCCCGCGGTGGTGGCCCAGGCGAGTTCCTCCTCGGTGCTGATCGCGACGCTGTCACCACCGAAGAGCGGCATCCTCTACACGCGGTTCGTCGACGCGCTGATCGGCGGCGGCGTGGCCCTGTTGGTGATGGCCCTGCTGCTGCCCGCCAATCCGCTCGCGGTGGTGTCCCGCAAGGCCGGGCCGGCCGCCGGGGTACTCGCCGACGGCTTGGAGGAGACCGCCACCGCGCTGCGGGCGGGCCTCGCCGACGAGGCGGACAGCGCCCTGACCAAGCTGAACGAGGGCCAGGTGAAGCTGTCCGAGTTCCGGGAAACGCTGCCGGAGAGCCGGGAGACGGCGACCGTGGCGCCGCTGCGATGGCGCTCGCGCGGAGCGTTGTCGCGGTACGTGGAGGCGGCCGAGCACCTGGAACGGGCGATGGGCAACGCGCGGGTACTGGCCCGGCGCGTGGTCACCCTCATCCACGACCAGGAGCCGGTACCGGAGTGCCTGCCCGAGGCGGTGCGGCTGCTCGCGGAGGCGACCCGGGAACTGCGCCAATCGCTGAGCCGCGGCGCCAGCGAGCACAAGGTGGCCGACCGGGCGGTGGAGGCGGTGACCCGCGCGTCCGAGGCCTACCGGGAGGGCATCGGGTTCTCCGGCAGCGCGATCGTCGCGCAGATCCGGGCGATCGCGACCGACCTGCTCGGTACCGCCGACCTGTCCCACGCGCAGGCCAACGAGCTGGTGCGCCGCACGGCCGGCAACCCGTCCCGACCCTGACCGTGCCGTAACCGCACGCTTGTCGCGCCCCGTTAACCTGTCGGTCGTGCCGGTACCGGTTCTGTTCTGCGCCGACCCGTTGAACCCTCGCCGGGTCGACGACCACTTCGCCGCGCAGGCCGATGCGGTACGGGCGGCGGGCGGCACCGTCGGGCTCATCGACCACGACGCGCTCACCCGGGGCGACGCCGATGCGGCGGTACGGCGCCTGCCGCGCGGCCTCGGACCTGCGTGGTACCGCGGCTGGATGATCGGCGCGGACCGCTACGGCGACCTGGCGTCCGCGCTTGCCGACAAGGACGGCGAGCTGGTTGTGCCGCAGGAGTTCTACCGCCGCGCCCACGAGCTGCCCGGCTGGTACGGCACCTTTGCGAGCCTGACGCCGCGCAGCGTCTGGATGGCCAGCCCGGCCGGCGTCGTACCGCCGCCGGCGCGGCTCGCCGAACTGGTGGCGCCGCTGCTCGACGCGACCGACGGCACCCGGCGCTCGGCCGTGGTGAAGGACTTCGTGAAGTCGCGGAAGCACGAGTGGCACGAGGCGTGCTTCGTGCCCTCGCTGGACAAGGTCGACGAGCTGCACGCCGTCGTGGCGCGCATGGTCGAGTTGCAGGAGGACTCGCTGGCCGGCGGAATCGTGGTACGCGCCTTCGAAGCCTTCGACCGGGACGGCGAGGCGCGCGTGTGGTGGGTCGACGGTGAACCGGTACTCGTGACGCCGCACCCGGACACCCCGGACCTGCCCCGGGAACCCGACCTCTCCGGCATCGCCGCACCGGTACGGGCGCTCGGCTGCCGGTTCGTCACGACCGACCTCGCGCGGCGGACCGACGGCACCTGGCGGGTCGTCGAGGTCGGCGACGGTCAGGTGAGCGACCTGCCCGGCGCGGTCGACCCGCACCTGTTGATGGGCCGGCTCAGTTGTTGCGCCGCACGATGATGCTCGCGCCGCTTGTGTCACTCCGCCTGACGTCGACCTCGAAGTGCGGCCCGAGCAACCGCACCACATAGTCAACGTTGTCAATGAATGGTACCGGCATCATCGTCGCCGCCGGGATGCTCAGGTCCGTGCAGACCAGCTCGACCTCGGCCGCCACCCGTACCGCCTCGAGCAGCAGCATGCTGAGCACGTCGGGTCCGAAGAACCGCCACAGGTCGAGGTTGACCAGCCGGTCGAACTGCCCGTCGGCGAACGGCGTGCGCAGCCCGGCGAGGTGCAGGTTGGTGTCGTCCACCGGCCGGTCGTGGTCGGCCGTGCGCAGGCCCGGCGGTGGCGCGGCGGGAACGCCGAAGCCGAACAGCAGGCAGGAGCCGGACAGCGCGCCGGGCGGCAGCCGGTCGACCCGACCCAGGCCGTACCTGCGGCACAGGTCGAGCGCCTCCTCCCACTGCGCGATCGTACGGATCGCGTAGAACGGCGCCATGCCGGCCATCGACGGTTCGAAGTCGTATGTCGGGTGTTTGTCGAACAGCCGACGCAGGTTCTCCCCGGCGTGCCCGAGATTGATGGGCCAGGGATGGAAGTGCGGCAGGTGGTAGCAGAGCGCGGCCTCGTCCAGGGCGAAGACGTCGGTACGCCGCCCGTGCCGCGTGAACACCCGGAAGAACAGCTCGGTGTCCTCGTACCCCCAATGGACCAGGTCCTGGTCGAAGCCGCCGGCGGCGAGCACCGACGCGCGGTCCACGGAGATGTTGTGGGTGAAGGCGTAGAGCCACGGTGCGCGCGCCAGGTCGCGGCGCGCGTGCGGCTGCCCGAGGGTACCGTCGCGCAGGTCGCCGCGGTACTCGCCGACCAGCGCCCCGTCCGGTACCTCGCCCCGGCGCAGCACGTCGATGCCGGCCCAGTCGATTTCCAGCCGGCGGCCGATGAGCACCCCGGGCCGGCCGCTGCGTCCACTGTGGAAGTCGAGGTGCCGGCGGATCAGGTCGGGGTGCGCGCAGCTGTCCGAGTCGAGGAACAGGATGACGTCGGCGCGGGCCGCCTCGACCGCGCGGTTGCGGGCCACGGCGCGGCCCCGGTTGGGTTCGTGGCGCAGGTACCGGACGGTGAACGGCTCGACGACCGGCGCGAGGGACGGCTGTGAACCGTCATCGACGACGATCACCTCGAACTCCGACGCCGGTACCGTCTGGCGGGTCAGCGACCACAGGGTCAGCTCCAGCAGGCCGGCGTTGTCGTACGCCGGCATCGCCACGGTCAGCCGTGGCCGGTCGTCGGCGGCCGGCCGAACCGGGGGAAGCGGTTCAGGCCAGGGCAACGCGAGCCTCCGCTGCCGTGCGGCGCGCGGCCGGCAGCGCCTCCACGACGTCCGCGGCCCGTACCGCGCCGCCCGCCTCCGCGATGTCCCGCCGCAACCGCGCGACGTGTGCGGCGATGCCCGGATCCGTGGCCGCCCGGTCGACCGCGGCCCGCAACGCCTGCGGCGTCAGCCCCGCCGGATCCAGCCGCACGCCGAGGCCCAACTGCTCGACCCGTACCGCGTTGGACTCCTGCTCGACCGTCTGCGGCACGGTCACCACCGGTACCCCGGCCTGCATCGCCTCCATGAGCCCGCCCATCCCGGCGTGGCACACGAATACCGCGCTCCCGGCGAGAACCTCGGTCTGCGGTACCACCGCGTGCGCCTCCACGTTGTCCGGCAACGACGCCAGCGCGGCGAGGTCGATCCGCTCCCCGACGGCCAGCACGACGTGCCATGGCGAGCCGGCGAACGCGGCGACGCAGGACCGGTAGAACTCCGGCTGGTTGTTGTACACCGAGCCGAGCGACACCAGCGCCACGGGGCGCGACGCGGACCGGCCCGGTAGCCCCTCGGGCGCCTGGCGGCACGGCCCGACAAAGGAGTACCGGTCGCCGAACAGCTCGCCGTGGTACTGGAAGCGACGCGGGAAGAACGCGATGTCGGCGTCGGGTACCGGGTCGTCGAGGAAGTCCGCGACGGACACGTCCACGCGGTACCCGCGCAGCAGGTCGGCCAGCTTCTCGCGGTAGCTGACCATCAACGGGTGGTCCTCGTCGAACGGTGCGGTACGGAACAGCGACCAGTGCTCGCCGGAGATGAGCATCGGCCACATCCGTACCGACGGCAGCCCGTGCCGGATCGCGTAGATCCGGCCGGCGAACGACAGCCGGTCGTAGAGCACGACGTCGGGTGGGTCGGCGGCGAACGCGGCGTCCAACTGGGGCAGCGTGTGCGCCGCCTCCTCGATGAAGTTCACCATCGTGTGGGCGAGGTAGGTCTCGCGGTCGGGCAGCACCATGCTCGGATCCGACTCGGCGGGCCGGGTGGTCCGGTACGGCACGAGCGTCGCGCCGGTCGCCTCGATCTCCGGCGCGCGACGGTCGGCGGTCGCGTAACTTACGCGGTGGCCGCGGGCGACGAGTTCGGCCGCGAGCGGCAGGGTCGGGTTCACGTGACCGAGCGCCGGAATGTTGCAGATCGCGATGTGCTGGGCAGCCAACGTGTCCTCTTCGCGCGAAGAATCGGGACGGGAGACCGGGCGGGGACAGCTTCATTGGCCGGCGTCGACATGTCAAGAGAGGCCGCGAAGTCGCCCGTGGGACTATCCACAGTGGACGGCGTACGGCGGCGCGCTGGACAACCCCGCCGCTTCGCTGAGATTCTCGGCTGGCACAAAGCCGGCGGGCGGTGGGTCACGCCAACCCACCGCCCGTCCGATGTTCCGCTACTCAGCCGACCGCTCGATGGCCTTGCCGTCCGCGGGCTTCGCCGCGCCGCCGAGCCGGGCCAGCAGAGCGTGCAGGTCCACGCCGGTCAGGTCGGTACCCAACTGCAGGCCCTGCGCCACGTTCGCGGCCACGGAACGGGACAGCGACGCCGCACCGTCGGTGGAGATGACGGTCATCTTGTCGACCGCGCTCAGCGGCGCCGATGCCGCCTGTACCACCTGGGGCAGCACCCGGACGAGCAGGTCCAGCACGGCCGCCTCGCCGTACCGGTCGAACGCGTCCGCCTTGGCCCGCATGGCGTCGGCCTCGGCCGAGCCGCGCGCCTGGATCGCGGCCGCCTCCGCGGCGCCCTCGCGCTCCACCGCCTCGGCGATCGCCGAACGCCGCCGCTGCTCCGCCTCACCCTGCTTCGCGCCCTCGATCGCGGCCGCCTCGGCCAGCGCGGCCCGCCGGGCCCGCTCGCCCTCACCGACCAGCCGGTCCTGCTCGGCCTGCGCCTGGGCGGCGGCGATGGTCGCCTGCCGCCTCGCGTCGGCGGTGAGCACCGCCGCGTTGCGGGCCGCCTCGGCATCCTGCTCGGTCTTGTACCGCGCGGCATCCGCCGGCTTGCGCACCTCGGTGTCCAGCTGGCGCTCCTTGAGCTCGGCGTTGCGCTCGGCCACCTTCTGCTGCTCGGTCAGGATCGCCTGCTGCCGCTCCGCCTCGGCGAGCGGGCCGGCCGCCGCCGAACGCGCCTTGGCCGCGTCGATCTCGGCCTGCACCTCGGCCTTCTTCAACGCGAGGTTGCGCTCCGCGCTCGCGATGGCCTCCTCGGCCTTCATCCGCTCGGTCTCCGCGGTCTGCCGGGCCTGCGCCTCGGCGATGGCCGCCGCCTTGAGTACCCGCGCCGCCTCGGGCCGGCCGAGGTCCTGCAGGTACGTGCCGGCGGTACGGATGTCCTCCAGTTGGAACGCGTCGAGCACCAGACCCTGGTGGGTCAGCGCCCGTTCGGCCTCCTCGGCCACGTGCGCGGAGAAGGCGGCCCGGTCGCGGATGATCTCCTCGACGGTGAGCCGGCCGACCACCGCGCGCAGCGCGCCGGACAGCACCTGCCCGGTGAACTGCTCGATGCGCTCCTGCTGGTGCAGGAACCGCTGCGCGGCCGGACGGATCATCTCGGCGGTACCGCCGACCTTCACGATGGCGACCGCGTCGGCGTCGCAGCGGATGCCCTGCGCGCTGACCGCGGCCGAGACCGCTACCGGGATCTCGCGGCTGGACAGGTCGAGCCGGTAGAGACGCTGGACGACCGGCATCACGAACACCGATGCGCCCATCACCACCTTCTGCCCGGACAGGTCCGCGACCGTGGTCCCATCGGCGGCCCGGATCGAGCGACCCTTGCGCCCGGTCACGATGAACGCCTCGTTGGGCCCGGCCACGCTGATCCGGGACAGGACGAACATGGCGATCAGCAGTACCAGCAGTACGGCGCCGACGATCGCGATGACGAGCGGTGACATTGTCCTTCCTTCTGTGCTGTGCCGGTCGTCAGCCGACCGGCGGAGTGGGCTCGACCAGGACACTGGTCGGGGTTGGCACCTCGATCACGAAGACCCGGGTGCCGAGCGCGAGCGGCTGGTCCGACCGCGCGTTGAACTTGATCTGTTGCCCCGCGACGGCCAGGCGCACCTCGCCGTACCCGCCGACGGGTACCGGCGTGATGACCACGCCCACGGTCCCGAGCAGGTCGTTGCTCGTCAGGGTCGCGTCGGTGGACATGTTCATCGCCGCGTTGACGAGCCGACCGGCCAGCCACCCGGTGGGTACCGCCGCCAGCAGGCCGACCACGACCGCGATGAGCAGTCCCGTGCCGCCCCGGTCGGGCAGCAGCGACTCGACGATCGCGCCACCGAAGCCGAACGCGCCGAGGAAGCCGGCGATCACCGGCAACGAGAGCTCCGCGCCGCCGTTCCCGCCGCCGACGTGCCCGACGTGCGCGTGACCGAGGTGGAAGTGGCCGAGATGAAGGTGGCCGACGTGGAAGTGGCCGAGGTGCAGGTGACCGCCGCCGACCAGCGACAGCAGCAGGAGCAACAGGGCGAACCCACCGATGATGAGGAACACCACTACCGCAGTCATCCCCGTGGCGCCTCCCGCGCCTACCGGTCGGGTACCGAATTCCGACCGGTCCGGCATCCGAGGGTAGACCCGCCGCGCACGTCCCCGCGGCCCGCGAACCGGGGAGACGGCGAAGGCCCCGTCCGCGGCGCGGACGGGGCCTTCCTAGCTACGTGCCTGGCGTCAGCTGCAGGCGGTGCCGTTGACGCTGAACGCGGTCGGTGAGGCGTTGCTCGACGACCAGGTGCCCTGGAAGCCGAAGGCCTGGTTGCCGCCCGGCGGGATGCTGCCGTTGTAGGACATGTTCGTGGCAGTCACGGCCGACCCGCTCTGGGTGACCGTGGCGTTCCAGGCGCTGGTGACCTTCTGGTCGCCGGGGAACGTCCACTTCACCGTCCAGTTGCTGAGCGCGCTGGTGCCGGTGTTGTTGATGGTGAGGTTGGCGGTGAAGCCACCCTGCCACTGCTGCGGCGTGTACGTCACGTGGCAGGTCGAGCTGCCGCCGTTGCTCGGCGACGTCTGGATCGGCGTCGGCGACGAACTGGTCCGTACCGGCGTCGGCGAGCCGGTCTGGACGTTGCCACCGATGCTGTACGAGAAGTTGTTGACGGCCAACCCGGTGCCGTTGACCCACGGCTCGAACCCGGCCTGGACGCTCGTGATGTACCACGAGTTCGAGCCGAACCCGCGGCTGACGACGTCGTTCCAGAACGAGCTCACGCTGAAGCTCGCCGAGGACGTGGTCTGCTGGCGGACGTACGAGATGACGTTCCAGCCGCTGTTGCCTTCCCAGACGTCCCAGGTGCCGCCGGCGATGTTGGCCGTACCGACCTTGGATCCGACGGGCTGCACGGAACCGGTGTGGTTGAGCCAGACCATCAGCTCCGCGCCCGTGTTCTGGCCGTCGGTGCGCGGGGTCGGGTCGAACCAGATGTCGTACGAGGCGTCGAACACGCTGCCGTTGCTCGGGTACGTCATGCTCACGCTGGTCTGGATCGTCTGGAACTGGCTGTTGCTGACCTGCAGCGGCAGGCCGCTACCCGTGCTGCAGTTGGCGTAGTGGCAGCCGGCGTAGATCGCCGGGTAGGCGCCGGGGGCGCCGTTCTGCGGCTGGTTGTGTGCCGCCTGCGTGACCGTGAAGCCGGTCGACGTCACGTTGATGCACTGGGTCGTGTTGTCACCCCAGCGGTTGTTCATGACGACATACTTGCCGCTCGCGATCGTCGTCGACCCGAACTGATCGCAGATCTGCGTATCGGCGTGGGCCGGTCCGGCGGTCACGAGTGCCGCAATCCCGCCGGCGGCGGCGAGGGCCACCGCTGCGGCGAGGGCGTACACGCGTTTCATGAACTCTCCATTCGGTGGGACGGGCGATGGGAGCGCTTCCAGGGAATCGTGTAACCGCCATCGATCAGGCGCAACCTCTACCTGCGTCCGGGTACCCTCCGGCGTGCCCACGCACGCCGTTTCGTGATCCTTTAGCGCCCCGTCCCTGGGCATTGCCTGGCTTCGATTTCCCCAGGTAGACGCGAACCCGCCTCGTCCGAGTGGCCGGTCTGCACCGGACCGTACGGACGAGGCGGGAGGCGTGAAAGTTCCGCGTGCGGTAACGCGGCAGCCTCACCGAGCGATACACCCGGCATGGGCCGGACCCCGGAGGAGCTCGCACCCGCGCTCAACGCGCTCGACGCGGGTGAGGTCGAGTCGATCCTCACGCCCTCCACCGGCCTCGCCGAACTCGCGGTGCGGCGGGGCTATCGCGTCACCGAGGTGAGCGCGGGGATGGAGACCCTGTTCGAGATCCGGGCCGTGGAGGCTCAGAGCGCCTGATCCTCGACGGTGAAGCGCAGCGTGCCGTCGGCGTCGGAGTGCGCGTCCAGCGCCTTGTCGTCCAGTGCCTGGGCCGCGGCCGGGTCCAGGAACAGCAGCGCGCCGGCCGACTCGACGACCGCGTCATCCATGCCCGGCTCGGGTACCACCCGCAGCACCAGCCGCTCGGCGTGGTCGCCCTCCGCGGTGATGCGCAACCCCGCTCCGGCGGGCGTCTGTGGTTGGTCGGTAACGGCGCGGATCGCGGCCGCGGCATGGTCGGTAAGAGTCAGCATGGTGATTTCCTCGCAATTCAGAGGCTTCGCTTCGACACCGCGCCGGCCACCCGTTCGACGTCTCGACGGCGACCTGGTCCGCGGTCCTGACGAGGGAAAACATCCCGCACCCCGCGGGTTCCCTCGCATCTGGTCCGCACCCCACGTTTCACTTCCGGTTCGCGTACGTCAACCCCTTGAGCCACTCGAACACAATGTGCGGGCGCGTCGTTTCGTCGGCGACAGCGAGGGGTACGCGACGGCCACACTGTCTCCTCGCGAGCGGAGAACGTCATGGCCACCAAGATCCGGCAGGTGATGGTACCGAGGCCCGTGATCGTGCGACCCGACTGCACTCTGACCGAGGCCGCGCAGCTGATGCGCGACGGCGACATCGGAGACGTCATCGTGCAGGACGGCCCCCGGGTCGCCGGCATCCTTACCGACCGCGACATCGTGATACGCGCGGTAGCCGACGATCGGGCGCCCGCCGATGTCACGGTCGGCGAGATCTGCAGCGCCGACCTGCTCACCGTCGGGCCGGAAGACCCCATCGACCGCGCGGTGCAACTGATGCGCGAAGGCGCGATCCGGCGACTACCCGTCGCCGAGGACGGCCGTGTCGTGGGCATCATCACCCTCGGCGACCTGGCCATCGAGCGCGACGAGGACACCGCGCTGGCCGACATCAGCGCCGCGGAACCCAACATCTGAGCGACTCCCGACCCGTCAAGGCGTGGCGAGCGCCTCGGTCGGCGACAGCCGGGCCGCGCGGATCGCCGGGTACAGTCCCGCGATCCCGCCGATGAGTACGGTGGCCGCCAGCGCACCGGTGCTCGCCCACGCCGGTACCACCGCCGGCCATGCCTGGTAGGTCGCGTACCCGGCGGTGACGCCGATGCCCAGCACCACCCCGCCGATGCCGCCCAACGCGGACAGCAGCAGCGACTCGACGAGGAACTGCAGCCGGATCTGTCCCCGGGTGGCGCCCAGCGAGCGGCGCAGGCCGATCTCGGCCCGCCGTTCGAGTACCGAGATCACCATGGTGTTGGCCACCCCGACCCCGCCGACCAGCAGCGCCACCGCGCCGAGGCCGAGCAGCAACCCGTTCAGGGTCGCGTCCGCGGTCCGTTGCGCCACAAGGAAATCCGAGGGCTTCGAGACGTCGACGTCGCCCGGCGACTGCGGGTTGGCCGTGGCGGCGAGTACCGCGCGTACCGCCTCGACCTGGCTGTCCCGCGACCTCGTGTAGACCGTCGTCGCCCGCCCGTCGAAGCCGAACTTGTCGGCGGCGATGTCCCAGCCGATCAGCACGGCCGTGTCGAGCTCGGGCGCGAGCGCGACGTGGTCGAGCACGCCGATCACCGTGAACGGCACGCCGCCGACGAGGATCACCGTCTGCGGGCTGGGCCGGCCGATACCGAGCCGTACGGC
>Ga0157369_10010546_pt1 | contig 10516 bp, 8 predicted proteins | sample C25metaG_FD_113461 | JGI IMG/M metagenome (GOLD analysis project Ga0157369, IMG submission 113461) | Corn rhizosphere microbial communities from Kellogg Biological Station, Michigan, USA - C2-5 metaG | ecosystem: Host-associated > Plants > Roots > Rhizosphere > Soil | place: USA: Michigan...
GACAATCCGGCCAAAGGTGGCCGAGACTCTCAGGGCGATCAACGTTACCCTTTGCATCGCAAAAAATCATAATAAAGAGAGAGCCGCTATGTCGCAGAGCGCCGCAGCTACCCAGACCATCGATGACGGTAAAAACGCCGTCTACAAACGCATCACCCTGCGTTTGATTCCCTTCATTTTCATCTGCTACCTGTTCAACTACCTCGACCGGGTCAACGTTGGCTTCGCCAAACTGCAGATGCTCGATGCACTGAAATTCAGCGAAACCGTATATGGCCTCGGCGCCGGGATTTTCTTCATCGGCTACGTGCTGTGCGGCGTGCCGAGCAACCTGGCACTGACCCGCTTCGGTCCTCGGCGCTGGATTGCCTTGATGATGATCACCTGGGGCACACTGTCGACCTGCCTGTTGTTCGTCACCACCCCGACCGAGTTCTACACCCTGCGCTTTTTCACCGGTGCGGCTGAGGCCGGTTTCTTCCCGGGCGTCGTGCTGTATCTCTCGCAGTGGTTCCCGACCTTTCGTCGCGGGCGGATCATGGCGCTGTTCATGTCGGCAATCCCGGTCTCCGGTTTGCTCGGCAGCCCTTTTTCCGGCTGGATCCTTAACCACTTTGCCGCTGGCCAAGGTGGCCTGGCCGGTTGGTAATGGATGTTCCTGCTGCAAGGCATTCCGACGGTGATCCTCGGTGCGCTGGCGTATTTCCTGTTGAGCGACAGCTTCGCCAATGCCAAATGGCTGACCGCCCACGAACGCGCGGTGCTCGAAGCCGACCACGCCGAAGACCTCGCCAACAAACCGAAAACCGCCACCGACCCGCTGCTTGCGGTGTTCAAGAACCCTGCGATCTGGGCCTTCGGCCTGATCTATTTCTGCATCCAGAGCGGCGTGTATGCGATCAACTTCTGGCTGCCGTCGATCATCAAGAACCTCGGCTTCAGCGATAACCTGGTGATCGGCTGGCTGAGTGCGATTCCGTATCTGCTCGCAGCGGTGTTCATGCTGATCGTCGGCCGCTCGGCGGACTTGCGCAAGGAGCGCCGCTGGCACTTGGTGGTGCCGATGCTGATGGGCGCGATCGGTCTTGTGATTGCAGTGAATTTCGCAGCTAATCCGGCGATTGCGATTCTCGGTCTGACGATCGCTACCATGGGCGCGCTGACTGGCCTGCCAATGTTCTGGCCAGTGCCAACCGCCATGCTGAGCGCGGGCGCGGCGGCTGGTGGGCTGGCGTTGATCAACTCGATGGGGCAGATGGCCGGGTTCTTGAGCCCGTATCTGGTGGGCTGGGTCAAGGACAGCACCGGCTCGACGGATGCGGCGCTGTATGTGCTGGCGGCGGTGATCGTCGGAGGGAGTCTGCTGGCGTTGCGGATGACGCGGACGTTGCGGGCCTGAACTTCGCGCATGACCAAAACGGCCCTTTCGGGCCGTTTTTTTATTCGGTTTCACTTTTCCGCCTCTAACGCTTCTGGTATTTGATTGATTCCCCACCCACCGACAAAAAGGATTTCGGCATGAGCTATCGCACACTGGGCCACTCGGGCTTGCAGGTTTCCACGCTCACCCTCGGCACGATGATGTTCGGCGAGCAGACCAGCGCCGAAGACTCGCTGCGGATCATCGACAAGGCCTGGGATCAAGGCATCAATTTCATCGACACCGCCGACGTCTACACCAACGGCCGTTCCGAAGAGATCGTCGGTGAAGCGATTGCCCGTCATCGGCATGAGTGGGTGCTGGCAACCAAGGTCGGTTTCGGCCCGGTGGACGGTGTGCCGAATCGCAGCGGTTTGAGCCGCAAACACATTTTCAATGGCATCGATGCCAGCCTGACCCGGCTCGGCACGGACTATCTCGACATTTATTACCTGCACCGCGAAGACCACAACACGCCGCTGGAAGTGAGCGTGTCGGCGATTGGCGATCTGATTCGCCAGGGCAAGATTCGCTACTGGGGCCTGTCGAACTATCGCGGCTGGCGGATCGCCGAGGTGATTCGCATCGCCGACAAGCTCGGCGTTGATCGCCCGGTAATCAGCCAGCCGCTGTACAACATCGTCAACCGCCAGGCCGAGACCGAGCAGATCACCGCCGCGCAAACCTACGGCCTTGGCGTGGTGCCTTACAGCCCCTTGGCTCGCGGCGTGCTCAGCGGCAAGTACGCACCCGATGTGACGCCGGACGCCAACAGCCGCGCCGGGCGTCAGGACAAGCGCATTCTCGAAACGGAATGGCGTGTGGAATCGCTGCGCATTGCTCAGCAGATTCAGCAATACACCGAGCAGCGCGGCGTCGGCATGGTCGAGTTTGCGATTGCCTGGGTGCTGAACAACAGTGCGGTGACCTCGGCGATTGTCGGCCCGCGCCCTGAACAGCAGTGGGACGCCTACACGCTGGCGCAAGCGGTGAAGATCACCGCAGAAGACGAGGCGTTTATCGATTCGCTGGTGACACCGGGACATGCTTCGACCCCGGGGTTCAACGATGTGAGCCATTTTGTGTCGGGTCGTAAACCGCGCCCGGCCTAAAACTGCATAAGCGGGGAATGAGCGGCGTAAGCAGATTGCGGGTTTTATACAAATCGAATGTGGCAGCGAGCCTGCTCGCGAAGCGGCAACAGACGCAACATCTATACTGAATCTGCTCGCCTCTTCGCGAGCAGGCTCGCTCCCACAGGTTTTGTGCCTGGCTCCAGGATGTGGGAAATAATGAGCATCCGCTCAATATTCAGCACAAAAACCACGTATCCTGCGCGCCCCGTTCAACCTTCACGCCGCGAGGGCAGTTTGTCTAAAGGTATCGCTTTATCAGTTTCGGCCTCGGTGCTGTTTGCCGTCATGTATTACTACACGTCGCTGCTGACGCCTCTGAGCGGCGTGGAAATTTTCGGCTGGCGCATGCTCCTGACCGTGCCGTGCATGACCGTGTTCATGCTGGTTTCCGGCGAATGGCGGCGGGTTCTGGAGCTGTTCCGATTGATCGCGGCCAGGCCGAAGCTGATCGCCGGGCTGCTGGTTTCCTCGGCCCTGCTCGGCGTGCAGCTGTGGCTGTTCATGTGGGCGCCGCTCAACGGCTACAGCCTGGATGTATCGCTGGGCTATTTCCTGTTGCCCCTGGCGATGGTGCTGACCGGGCGGATTGCCTACGGCGAGAGCTTGTCTTATCTGCAAAAAATCGCAGTGTTTTTTGCCAGCCTCGGCGTGTTGAACGAGTTGTATCAGGTTGGTGGCTTTTCCTGGGCGACACTGGTGGTTGTGGTCGGTTATCCGCTTTACTTCGTACTGCGCAAATACCTGAAAACCGACAACCTCGGTGGCCTTTGGGTCGACATGACCCTGATGCTGCCGGTCGCCTACTGGTTTGTGCAGGGCGGCGAACAGGGCCTGGCCGTGTTCGATCAATATCCGGGACTGATGTGGCTGATTCCGCTGCTCGGCCTGATCAGTGCTTCCGCGCTGGTGGTGTACATCATCGCCAGCCGCTTGCTGCCGTTCAGCCTGTTTGGCTTGTTGAGTTATGTGGAACCTGTGTTGCTGCTCGCGGTGGCGTTGTTGCTGGGGGAAAGCATCAAGTCGGGCGAGTGGCTGACTTACATTCCGATCTGGCTGGCGGTAGTGGTGCTGGTATTCGAAGGTTTCAAACACTTGACGCGCCAACGCCGCTCTTAAAAGCAAAAGATCGCAGCCTTCGGCAGCTCCTACAGGAAAAATGCATTCCAAATGTAGGAGCTGCCGAAGGCTGCGATCTTTTGATCTTGAAAAAATCCCGGCTCTGCATCGCTGCAGGCCGGGATTTTTTTCATTTCAGATTACTCGGTGGTCAGTACACCACTACGCACCTGGTCACGCTCGATCGATTCGAACAGCGCCTTGAAGTTGCCCTCGCCGAAACCATCGTCGCCCTTGCGCTGGATGAACTCGAAGAACACCGGGCCCATCAGGGTTTCAGAGAAGATCTGCAGCAGCAAACGCTTGTCGCCCTGCTCCGACGCACCGTCGAGCAGGATGCCGCGCGATTGCAGCTGATCGACCGGCTCGCCGTGGTTTGGCAGGCGACCTTCGAGCATTTCGTAGTAAGTGTCTGGCGGCGCGGTCATGAAGCGCATGCCGATTTTCTTCAACTGATCCCAAGTCTTGATCAGGTCGTCGGTGAGGAACGCAACGTGCTGGATGCCCTCGCCATTGAACTGCATCAGGAACTCTTCGATCTGCCCGGCGCCCTTGGATGACTCTTCGTTGAGCGGAATACGGATCATACCGTCCGGTGCGGTCATGGCTTTGGACGTCAGGCCGGTGTATTCGCCCTTGATATCGAAGTAACGGATTTCACGGAAGTTGAACAGCTTCTCGTAGAAGTTCGCCCAGTAGGCCATGCGACCGCGATACACGTTGTGGGTCAGGTGGTCGATGATCTTCAGGCCGGCACCGACCGGGTTGCGATCAACGCCTTCGATAAACACGAAGTCGATATCGTAAATCGAGCTGCCTTCGCCGAAACGGTCGATCAGGTACAGCGGCGCACCGCCAATGCCTTTGATTGCCGGCAGGTTCAGTTCCATCGGACCGGTTTCGATATGGATCGGCTGAGCGCCGAGTTCGAGTGCGCGGGAATAGGCTTTCTGCGAATCCTTGACGCGGAACGCCATGCCGCAAACGGACGGGCCATGTTCGGCAGCGAAGTACGAGGCGACGCTGTTGGGTTCGTTGTTGAGGATCAGGTTGATGGCGCCCTGACGGTACAGGTGCACGTTCTTGGAGCGGTGGGTCGCGACCTTGGTGAAGCCCATGATTTCGAAGATCGGCTCCAGCGTGCCGGGAGTCGGCGCTGCGAACTCGATGAACTCAAAGCCCATCAGGCCCATTGGGTTTTCGTATAAATCTGCCATGGTGACGCCTCATCATTTCTTATCAATTAACCAGGGTTATTTGTCAGGAAAGTGATGTGCAGGGAGGCGCACAGGAGATGCCACGCACGCTGCGGGCGAGGAAGTCTCCGTAGATCAGTTGGAACCCGAATATCTTCATTGTCGACCCAAGGCTCTTGCGGGCGAGGCTTCTGCTGCCAGAAGACGATTATTATTGTATGCGTAACCCGATTCTACACAGCGTAACCAGGCCTGTCTGCCCTCTGTATAAAATCCCTTTTTTTGCGTACGGCACAAGAGCCATCCGCCATCTATTCTCCCCTCTGGCTCAGTTGATGACCGGGGCCCGATTTCGAAGCCACAGGATGTGTCCATGCCACTGACTGCACGATCCCGCCGCGAACGCAGCACCCGCATCGTCGTAACCCTGCTCAGCGGTCTGCTGCCAATCGTGCTGGGCAGTGTGATTCTCTATATGCAGGCGGAACGAACTCTGGAGCAAAGCGCTGCCGAAACTGCCGAGCAAGCTTTACGTCAGTTCGAGCTGATGCTCGACAACACCGCCGAGGCGGCGCGAATCCTGTTGCCGTTAGCAGGTAGAGACTGTGAAGAAGTGAAACTGGCCTTGCGCGAACAGGTGACCCGTCGCCCTTTCGTTCGCTCGACCAATCTGGTTTGGGAGAACAATCTCTATTGCAGCTCACTGTTCGGCCAGTTCACGGAAGCTGTCAATGCCGGGAACTACTACCAGGGCAAACTATGGCTGATGAATGGCAATCCCGTGACACCCGATACGGCATTGCTGATCTATCGTCTCAGCGACGGTCCTGGGGGCGCATTGACCACGCTTGATGGTTATCACCTGAGCAATATCCTGCGTCTGATCGGTCGCCAGACACTACTGATGCTGCGAGTGGGCAATGACTGGCTGTCCGCAGACGGCAAAGTTCATCAGGGGCCGCTGCCAGCTTTGCCGGTTGCGCATAGCGTGCTTGAATCCGCGCGTTATGGCTTCAGCGTCTCGGCTGGTTACCGCGATGGTGAAACCTGGCGTTACATGGCGGCTGAGTATCCACCCCTGTTCAGCCTGTTGATTTTCTTCGGCGCAGTTTCCGGTGCGATTGGCCACTTCGTGCAGAAACGCTCAACCTCCCCCAGCCACGAAATGCTGCGCGCGCTGGAAGCCGGTGAGTTCATTCCGTACTTCCAGCCCGTGGTTCACGCCGACACCAAGCGATGGTCGGGCGCCGAAGTACTGATGCGCTGGAATCATCCCAAAGAGGGGCTGGTGCGCCCGGATCTGTTTATTCCGTTTGCCGAGCACTCGGGCTTGATCGTGCCGATGACCCGCTCTCTGATGCAACAGACGGCCGTCCTGCTGGGTGCACAATCTGCAACCTTCGACAAACCGTTTCATATCGGCATCAACATCACGGCCAGCCATTGCCAGGACCTGGAGCTGGTTGAGGACTGTCGCGATCTTCTGGCAGCGTTTGAGCCGGGCAGTGTGGAGCTGGTGCTGGAATTGACGGAGCGCGAGCTGATCGAGCCGAACGACATCACGCTGCAGCTCTTCGAGCAGTTGCACGCGCTAGGTGTAAAAATCGCGATTGACGACTTCGGTACGGGGCACTCAAGCCTTGGTTATCTGCGCACCTTCAATGTCGACTTTCTGAAAATCGATCAGAGCTTCGTGGCCATGATCGGGATAGACGCGTTATCGAGGCATATTCTCGATTCCATCATCGAGCTGTCCGCCAAACTGGACTTGGGTATTGTTGCCGAAGGTGTCGAAACACAGGCTCAGGCTGATTATCTGACTGAGCATAACGTTAAGTTTCTGCAGGGCTACTTGTACGGTAAACCGATGCCTGCCGCTGATTTCATCGACACATTATCTCTTCATTAAATACACGGGACGACCCGCCGAACAGCCGCACCAAATTGATACAAAAAGTCATTGTTGTTACATGAAGACAACATCAGGATTTACTCTTGTCGCATTAACTACTACAATTTTTTCAACCTGAGCCAGACTGACAGGTGAGCCTATTATCACCGAGTCGCTTCACGGCTCTTGGCTTATAGCTTTGTTTGCGGTTGGTATCAGCCAAACACACTATTGGAGTAAAGATATTGTCCAGACTCGCTGAATTTCGCGCAGCTGAAAAGGCCCTTCAGGAACAGCTCAAACAGCTGGAATCGCTGAAGAACGATGCCGGGCTCAAGAAAGAAATCGAATTCGAAGAAAAGCTCCAGGGACTGATGAAAACCTATGGCAAAGGCCTGAAAGACATCATCGCCATCCTCGATCCAAACCCGGCAAAGTCCGGCCTGCAGCAGTCCGCAGCGCCGAAGACCCGTCGCGCTCGCGTCGTCAAGGTTTACCAGAATCCGCACACCGGCGAGCTGATCGAAACCAAAGGCGGCAACCATCGCGGTCTGAAAGCCTGGAAAGAACAGTACGGTGCGTCCACCGTTGATTCCTGGTTGCGCGGTTAATCTGACGCCAATAAAAAGCCCTGCTCGATGCAGGGCTTTTTTGTTGACAATATCTAACAAATGAAATGATTTTCATCGAACAAGTTCGACATCTGTGTAACGCTGCTGAATCATTACACCTAAACATTTTGCTGCTTGATGTTGCGCCGAGCACCGGGCCCAACTTTGTGGTTAATCCTTTCCGGCAATCAAGCATTCGCTAGTTAGTACGAACGTGTATAGTTTCAGGCTGTTCCGCGCCGCCTGTATGTCGTCGGCGCTCGCCTTATAAACATCGGCCTGACCGGCGCAAGAAAGTACATAAGCCTTGTCTGTTTCTACGGCTACTACCAATGTTTGGGATAAAACGTGTCGACCGTTTTCCGTCACCGTGCAGGTTGTCTCCAAGCCAGTCAGTGAACCCAGTGCCGCCGGATGAATGCGGTTGCAGACGCTCTGATAGCCACTACGAAAGAAATCCTTCTGGATGGATTTGCGCATTTCCAGCAACACGACTTGCAAATTGACCTGATGCCCCGCCTCCACTTGGGTCATGGTCAGCTCCATCACCATTACTTGATTACCGTCGGCATCGTGTTTCACCGCTCTTTGTCGAGAGACTGGCGGCGCGGTCTCTGGCAACGCCTCGATCTCCCAGCCCGTCGGCCAAGTGATGCTGGGTTCGGCCATGACAGGGAAAACCACAGCCGACGACAATGCAAAAAAAACAAACACGGATTTAAACAGTCGGATCATTGCCGGACGCACTCGTAGACAGAAGGCAAAGTCTGAGCCCCGCCCTCGCGCAGGGCAAGCCCGCGTTGCATTTGGCGATGCCGGCCGGCATGCGTATCATTGCGTCCAATCACTCGCCCATTGTTATTGGAGGGCCCATGAGCCTCAACGAACTGAACACTTTTCCCGGTGTGACTGCCACGCCAGACAGCGCAACCCGCAACTTCGTGTTCAACCACACCATGCTGCGCGTGAAGGACATCACCAAGTCGCTGGATTTCTACACCCGTGTACTGGGTTTCTCGCTGGTCGAAAAGCGTGATTTCCCTGAAGCCGAGTTCAGCCTGTACTTCCTCGCATTGGTCGATAAAGCGCAGATCCCGACCGATGCCGCTGCACGTACCGAGTGGATGAAGTCGATCCCGGGCATTCTCGAACTGACCCACAACCACGGCACCGAAAACGATGCCGACTTCGCCTATCACAACGGCAACACCGACCCGCGCGGCTTCGGCCACATCTGCATTTCGGTGCCGGACATCGTCGCAGCGTGTGCACGCTTTGAAGAGCTGGGCTGCGATTTCCAGAAGCGCCTCACCGATGGCCGCATGAAGAGCCTGGCGTTTATCAAGGATCCGGATGGCTACTGGGTCGAGATCATTCAGCCTGCGCCGCTGTAACTGACGGTATAAATCCATTTGTGGGAGCGAGCCTGCTCGCGAAGGCGGTATGTCATTCAACGATGATGTTGGCTGATTAGCCGCTTTCGCGAGCAGGCTCGCTCCCACATTTGCTTTTGTGACAGGCAAAAAAAACCCATGATCGCTCATGGGTTTTTTCATTTCAGACCTGACGATTACGCCGGTGCCGAAGTCCGGATCAAATGATCGAATGCACTCAGCGAAGCCTTGGCGCCCTCGCCCACTTCGATCACGATCTGCTTGTACGGCACAGTCGTCACGTCGCCCGCTGCAAAGATCCCCGAAATCGAAGTCTCGCCACGATTATCGACAATGATCTCGCCACGCGGCGACAGCTCGATGGTGCCCTTCAGCCAATCGGTGTTCGGCAGCAGACCGATCTGTACAAAGATGCCTTCCAGCTCAACCGTGCGCAATTCCTCAGTGGTGCGGTCCTTGTAGCGCAGGCCGTTGACCTTCTCGCCATTGCCGGTGACTTCAGTGGTTTGCGCACTGGTGATCACGGTGACGTTCGGCAGGCTGTGCAGTTTGCGCTGCAACACGGCGTCGGCACGCAGTTGCACATCGAATTCCAGCAGCGTTACGTGCGACACGATACCGGCCAGATCGATGGCCGCTTCAACACCGGAGTTACCGCCGCCGATCACTGCAACACGCTTGCCCTTGAACAATGGACCGTCACAGTGCGGGCAGTACGCCACGCCTTTGTTGCGGTATTCCTGCTCGCCCGGGACGTTCATTTCGCGCCAGCGTGCGCCGGTCGCAAGAATCACGCTCTTGGCTTTCAGAGTCGCGCCGCTGGCGAAGTGGACTTCGTGCAGCTCGCCATTTTTGCCGGGGATCAGCTTGTCGGCACGTTGCAGGTTCATGATGTCGACGTCGTACTGCTTGACGTGCTCTTCCAGCGCCGTGGCCAGTTTCGGCCCTTCGGTTTCCTGAACGGAAATGAAGTTCTCGATGGCCATGGTATCCAGCACCTGACCACCAAAACGCTCAGCCGCGACACCGGTGCGGATGCCTTTACGTGCGGCATAGATAGCCGCCGAAGCACCGGCCGGGCCACCACCAACGACCAGTACATCAAAGGCCTCTTTGGCGCTGATTTTCTCGGCCTGACGCTCAATCGCGCCGGTGTCGAGCTTGGCGAGGATTTCCTCAAGGCCCATGCGGCCCTGGCCGAAGTTCTCGCCGTTGAGGTAGATGCTCGGCACGGCCATGATCTTGCGATCGTTGACTTCGTCCTGGAACAGCGCGCCGTCGATGGCGACGTGGCGGATGTTCGGGTTGAGCACGGCCATCAGGTTCAGCGCCTGGACGACGTCCGGGCAGTTCTGGCAAGACAGCGAGAAGTAGGTCTCGAAGCTGAACTCGCCTTTGAGCGAGCGGATCTGCTCGATCACTTCAACGCTGGCTTTCGATGGGTGGCCGCCGACTTGCAGCAGGGCCAGCACCAGCGAGGTGAATTCATGGCCCATTGGAATCCCGGCAAAGCGCAGACTGATATCAGCGCCCGGGCGGTTGATCGAGAACGATGGCTTGCGGGCATCATCACCGCTGTCGATCAGGGTAATCTGGCTCGAAAGACTGGCAACGTCTTTCAGCAGTTCCAGCATTTCACGGGATTTCGCACCGTCGTCGAGGGATGCAACGATCTCGATCGGTTGGGTGACCCGTTCCAGGTACGATTTCAACTGGGCTTTAAGATTGGCGTCCAACATACGGGCGATTTCC
>Ga0157369_10010548_pt1 | contig 10515 bp, 14 predicted proteins | sample C25metaG_FD_113461 | JGI IMG/M metagenome (GOLD analysis project Ga0157369, IMG submission 113461) | Corn rhizosphere microbial communities from Kellogg Biological Station, Michigan, USA - C2-5 metaG | ecosystem: Host-associated > Plants > Roots > Rhizosphere > Soil | place: USA: Michigan...
CCTCGGCGGCGTGCTGGCGCCGATCGAATGGCACCTGGTCTTTCTGGTCTCGGCGCCGATCGGCATGTTCGGCACCATCTGGGCCTACCTCAAGCTCAAGGACAACGGCCGCCGCACCGCCGCCCGCATCGACTGGCTCGGCAACATCACGTTCGCCCTCGGCCTCGTCGCGATCCTGACCGGGATCATCTACGGGCTGCAGCCTTATGGCGGCCACACGATGGGCTGGACAAAGCCCTTCGTGCTCGTCTGTTTGTTCGGCGGGCTCGCGGTGCTGGTGCTTTTCGTGGTGATCGAGCTCAACGTGGCCGACCCGATGTTCCGGCTGCGCCTGTTCCGGATCCGGGCCTTCACGATGGGCAACATCTCGGTGCTGCTGGCAGCACTCGCGCGCGGTGGTCTTCAGTTCATGCTGATCATCTGGCTGCAAGGCATCTGGCTGCCGCAGCACGGATACTCGTTCGCGGTCACGCCGCTGTGGGCGGGCATCTACATGATTCCGCTGACGATCGGGTTCCTGGTCAGCGCACCACTCGCCGGCCGGTTGGCGGACCGCTACGGCGCCCGCCCGTTCGCCACCGGCGGCGTCGTTTTGACGGGCGTGGCCTTCCTGTTGTTCAACCTGCTGCCGATGAACTTCGGCTACGTCTGGTTTGCGTTGCTGCTGTTACTCATCGGCCTGTCGTTCGGACTCTTCTCGGCTCCGAACACGTCGTCGGTCATGAACGCCTTGCCGGCCGAGCAACGTGGTGCCGGTGGCGGAATGCTCAACACGTTCATGAACTCCGCGTCCGTGCTGTCGATCGGGGTCTTCTTCACGATCATCACGCTCGGGCTGGCTGCGTCACTTCCCTCCGCGCTGTCGCACGGGTTGACGGCGCAGGGCGTGCCTGCCGCGCAAGCCCATCAGGTGGCGGCATTGCCGCCGATCGGCTCGCTGTTCGCCGCATTCCTCGGCTTCAACCCGATCCACCAGCTGCTGCCATCGGCCGCAGCCGCCCACGTGTCCGCAGCCCATTACTCCTACCTCACCGGTCGCGGCTTCTTCCCCTCGCTCATCGCCGGGCCGTTCGGTGATGGCCTGCATGCTGCGTTCGCGGTGGCCGCGGCGCTCTGCTTCCTCGCCGCGGTGTTCTCCTGGTTCCGCGGTCGCAGCGTGCCGAGCGCCGCTGCTCCGGAGAGAAGCCAAGGCCTGTACGCCGCGGGCGAGGTGGCCATGGAAGAAGTCGGCGCCGGCTCCGCGCTGGACTAGCGACCAGTTGCGGACGGCGCTGACCCTTGCGCACGTATCGGCGCCTTTCGGCGGACCGACGGCATCGACGCGTCAGCGCCCAGGAGGATTATCGCCCTCGTAGCGGCTGACACGTTGATGACCGGCCGACCACCGGCTGCCGGGTCTGCTGACCTATTGCGGCCGCGGATTAGCTCTTGCGGCGCGCGCCCACTCGTAGAAGCGGAACTCCGGCGAGGAGCAGCAGCAGAGCGCTCGCAACCAGATCGGTGACGTCGGCGCCGGTGAACGGCAGTGCCTTGACCCGTGTGGGCAGCGCCGCCGTCGGGGCGCCGGGCGGAGTGGCCGTGCGCACGATGCGGGTGCCCAACACCGCTGTTCGCGGCGTCTTGGCCGTGCTGGTCGGCACCACGGTTGTCGTCGTCGTGGTCGCCGGCGGTTTCGTGAACTGCTCACCTAGCACGCAAGCGCCGTTGGACATCACTTCGCCGGCGGGGCAAGACGGGGGCGAGGTCGTGGTGCCGGGAGCGCAGGAGCCGTTCGAGGTCATCGTCTGCCCCGATGGACAGCCGGTTGACGGCGTCGACGGGGTCGAAGGCGTGGACGGGGTCGAAGGCGTCAGCGGCGTTGTCGGCGGCTTGGATGAGATCGAGGGCATGGACGGCGGCGAGGAGGGAGGGGTCACGTTCGACGTTGTGCCAGACACGCTGGTGCAGGTCGTGTGCGCGGGGTTGCCCTTGCCGATGCCGTTGTCGTGGTCGCACTCGTAGCCGTTGTTCGGAAAGGTGGTGAGCGGGTTCGACGTCTCCTGGCCGGGCGGGTTCTTGTTGTCCGCCTTGCCGACGCAGCCCATGCACGGCTTGCCGACGGACTGGCCGTTGCCGCTGACGTTGAGCGACGGGCCTTGCGGGCGGGTCGAGCAGTAGATGCCGTTCGTCGTCGAGCCGGTGGCGGTGCTGCTGCATTGGCCGTTGGCGCCGCCGCTGTTCATGTCGGCAGTGGAGAGCGGCTGAGGCTCGTTCACGCTGCCGGAAGTGCCGGCCGTGCCGGACGTCACGTGGGCGCTGGCTGTCGACGACCCCGAAGACGTTCCAGGCGACGCGAAGGCCGCAGCCGGCCCATAGGCCAGCGTTACCAGCACCGAAGTGCCGGCGACCACTCCCAGCCGGAGGGCGGAACGGGACAGTCGAGAACCGAAGAACATGAGTCAAACACCCCGCGTCAGTTGGCAAACCTGGCCATTTGGCGGGTGCGGTCTACCGCACTCGACCCGGGCCGTAAACCGGACATCGCAGGCCTGTTCAAAGGCAAGAATTCTTGCCTGATTTGTCCGGTTTTCTTGCCGGGAGGCTCAGCCGACGACGTCGACCAGCGCAGCCATGACCTCCGCGCGGCGCGGCAGGCCAACCGCTTTGCGTCGTACGACGCCGTTGCGATCGAGCAGCAGCGTGGTCGGGGTGCTGGCAATCCCCAGTGCCCGGACCAGTTCGAGGTGTGACTCGGCGTCGACCTCGACGTGCGAGACGCCCGGCACCTTTGCCGCAACGTCGGTCAACAGGTGCCGGGTCGCGACACACGGCCGGCAGAAGGCGCTGGAGAACTGCACGAGTGTCGCCCGCTCGCCCAGCCGATCGGCGCCGAGTTGCGCCGGCGCGAGCCGCTCGGACTCGGCATCGCGCAGCCGCCCAAGGCCGCGGTTGCGCAGCAGCCAGAAGAGCGACGCCGCCGCAAGGGCCGCGACGAGCGCTACCAGGCCGACCAGCGACACGACCAGACCCTCCGAACAGCTGCGAACAATGTCTGTTGAAACGGACAACACGAGCGTGGCAGGTCCGATTCCGCAGACACAGTTCGGGGAGGGCTCAGTGGATCTGCTTGCTCACCAACTGCTTGCCGCTGTCGGTCTCGATGATCAGCTGGGACAAGTGCTTGTAGCCGATGCTCGTCGTGCCACGGATCACGGCGGTGCCTGCATAAGTCGCCTCCCACCAGCCGGCCACCTCCTGCGCCCCGTTGTCGGACACCGCGATCAGACGGCACCGCTGCTCGGCCGGCACGCCGGACAAGTGCAGCACCAGCGCCGTGCCGGTCGACTCGCTTTCCAACTTCACCGACATGTGCACCGGACCGGCGCTGGCAGCCACGACCGGCCAGTCGGGAGCGGTGGCAGCGTCGTACGCCGCGACCCCACCGACTGATCCGCCGGCGAGGACGACCACGGCAGCAGCGGCCGAAAGCCAGCGGCGCTGCCGGGCGACCCGGCGCTCGCGAGCGGCAGCGCCGAGAAGCCGCTCGAGCATGCCGCCGTCCATCGCCGGCGGTCCGGCCAGCACCTCGTCGACGGTGACCCGCGACATCAACCCGGGGAGAACCGCAAGCGAGGCCAGCTCGTCGCGGCAGGCCGGGCAGAAGGCAAGATGTGCATCGATCGCGGCGCGTTCGTGGGTGTCGACAGCGCCGACCAAGTAGACGCCGAGCGAGTGCGTCACGTCGTAGCAGGAAAGCGTCATGACGTCACCCCCCGCTCCTCCAACGCCAGCTTCAAGGCTCGCAACGCGTAGAACGTGCGCGACTTCACGGTGCCGGGCGGGATGCCGAGCACGGATGCGGCTTCCGCGACCGATCGGCCGCGGTAATAGGTCTCGACCAGCACCGCACGGTGGTCGGGACTCAAGCTCGACATGGCGTCGGCCACGAGCCAGCTGTCGAGCGCTTGCTCGATCTCGTCCCCTGCCGGCACGACGGCGAGCACCTCGTCGCCCACCTCGGTCGGACGGGCACGCCGGGCACGGTGCGCATCGACGGCGACGTTGCGCGCCACCGTGAACAGCCAAGACCGCACCGGGCCCCGATCGGGGTCAAGTGACTCGGGGTGCCGCCAGGCGCGCAGCAGTGTTTCCTGGACGACGTCCTCGGCGCGGCCTCGGTCGCCGGCGGTCAACCGCAACGCATAGGACAGCAGCGGCGCCGCGTGCTGTTCGAACAGCGCGCGGAGCATCGCGTCCTGGTCCGGAGCGGTTGCCACCACGCCACTCTGCACGGGCCGGCGGCGTTTGGGGTTCATCACCGAGGATGCAGCACCAACCCGGCGGCGGTCGCCGAGACCACTACGCCCGTATTCGTGGCTTTTGCGCTGACCAGGGCTATCCGGAACGGCAACCCGCCGAGCGGGATGGTCAGGTCCAACCCGTGCCCGACGGTGACCACCAAGTCGGTCCCGCGCACGTCGATGCGCCCCTGGCCCGAGGCGGCCAGCGTGTGCCCGGCGACGTCTGCGCTCGCGGTCACCTTGACCTCGCCGTCATCGCCCTTGCTGACGGTCAGGTGCCGGCTGCCGAAGAACGCGTTGAGGTCCGCGTAGGCCAACACGATGGACGCCGTCGCATGGTCGACCGGCACCGACGACACGTGCCCGCGGAAGACCGCGGAGAGCGGCACGTGCACGCCGGACAGGTGGACGGTCAAGGTGTGTACGGCGACAGCGACCCGGTGCAGATCGTGCACGGTCAGGGTCACCGACCCGTAGCGGCCGGCGATCGCCTGGGTGAGAAACGGGAACCCGCCGATCGACACGTCCGGGCGCGCCTGCAGACCCTGGTCGGTCTGGATCCGCTCGGCGACGATTCGATCCGCCGCAACAACCGCCACGCGGTCGGCAACGATCAGCAGGCCGGCGATGATGACCACGACGATGATCGCGCGGCGCATGCCCGACGATCCTGCCTTCAGCCCAGCAGGATCCGGCCGGCGACATAGGCCACCGGGCCGGCCAGGACGACCGGGAGCAGGACGCCCAGCGGGGTGAGCGCGGACAGCCGACGCTCGTCGGGCGGCGGCGCCGCGGTCAACACGACGTCGACCGCGATGTCCGCCAGCAGGGCAAGCAATGCGGCGATCACGGCGATGCGCAGACCGATTGCGGTGCCGAGACCACTGTTGGCGGCGCCGTACGCCGCCCCGACCGCGACCGCTGCACCCGTCCCGGCCACCACGCCAACGAGGCCACGGCGGCTGCCGGGGAAGACGACCGGCCGCGGGATGAGGGTGTCGAAGACGCGCGCCGCGACCAGAGCGGCGCCCGCCCCGAGCAGAGCGGCGGCATCGGCGTGCTCGCCCGAGAGTTCCGCGAGCAGCGCCACATAGGCGGCGGCGCAGACGCCGAACGCCACCGAGGACAAGGTGGCCGCCATCGACACCGTGACCCCGCGCCGGGGACGGCGGACCATCTGGTGCAGGAGGCAGATGACGACAGCAACGCCTACGACCGGCGCGGCCCGGCCGATGTCCGGCTGCGACTCCAAGCCGATGACGACGTCGGTCGTCGCCGCGGCGGCGACCGCGATGCCGAAGCCGCCGAGAGCACCTCTCGCGCCCAGCGCAGCAAGCCAGGCCAACGCGACCACGACCTGCACCGCGAAGACGCCGGCCGCCAGCGCCGCCGTGCCGGCGAGGGCGAGGCCCGCGAGCGCACACGCGACGGCGCCCGCCATCAGCCCGGTTGCGAGCACCCACAGCCGACCGCCCGTCCTCGGGTGGGTCATCTCGGCCGCACTCATCGGGCTCCGCCGGCGAACGGAGGCAGCACCTCGACGCATCCGCCCTCGGTGAGCAACACCGCTTCGTGGGCGCGACCGCCGACCGGGTCACCGTCGACGACGTAGCTGGACCGGTCCAGCACCCGAGCGAGGACATCGCCGTGCCGCGCCCTTGCTGCCGCCAAGGCGTCGGCGAGCGTGGTTGCGTCGTACGCCTCCTCCGGCCTGCCGGCCGCCGCCTTCGCTGCCGCCCAGAAACGCAGCGTCCCGCGGGCCATGTCAGGCACTCTCCTTGCTGCGGCCGCGCGTCACGAGCTCGGGGAGGTGCGCACCGATCCGATCGAGCAGCTGCGGGGTCGCCGCGGTCTCCGCGTGGCCGAACCCTTCGAGGAGCCACAGGGCCTTGGGTTCGCGGGCGGCTGCGAAGAGCGCTTCCGGATGCTCGACCGGAAAGTAGTGATCGCTGTCGCCATGCACGAGGAGCAACGGGGTCGGCGCGATCCGCCCGACCACCTCCACCGGCGACTCGGGCACCTCCGACCACCCATGGGGGCTGATGCGCGTGTTGAAGGCACGCCGAACGATCCACCGACCGGCCCGGGTCTCGGCCGCCCAGTGCACCCGCCGCATCGGAGCAGTGTCGCGATAGAACCACCGGCTCACCGCGGACACGCTGACCACTGCCTCGACGCCCCTCATCAGCGCCGCATGCCGAAGTACCACTGAGCCACCCATCGACCAGCCGCAGGACACGACATCGGCATAGCCGAGCTCCCGCGCATGGCGGATGGCCGCGTCGACATCGAGAATCTCCTTGTCGCCCAACGTCGAATGGCCGCTGGAGCGCCCGTGGCCGCGGAAGTCGAAGACGATCACGCCCGCGTGCTGCGCCAGCGCCGCAGTGACAGCGCGGACACCAGGCTTGTCGATGGATCCGGTGAAGCCGTGCGCGACGACGACGCCGAGTGGTCGGTCCGGGTCCGGCCCCTCCAGGTGATGGACCGCGATCCACTCGCCGTCCTGCGTCGTCAGGTGCACTTGGTTATTCTGGACGTCGCAAGGTTCGAGGGCAGCGTCGCCCGCCGCACACCGGTGTCGTTCACCGGTTCGCTCCGAGAAGGTACGACGTGGCCACGTTGCTGTTGCTGACCAACGCCCCCGGGTCGTCTGCCGAGGTGCTCCCCACCCTTGGCCTGCTCGGCCACGTCGTGCGCGTGCTGCCCCTGGAGGCTGCCGCACTGGTCGATGCCCCGCCGGCTGACGTCGTGCTGCTCGACGCGCGCCGGGAGATGCTCGCCGCCCGCGGCACGAGCCGCGTGATCCGTACGACGGGGACCTCCGCGCCAGTGCTCGCCATCGTGACGGAGGGCGGCCTCGCCGCAGTGGCCCCCGACTGGGGCCTCGACGACGTGCTTCTCGACACCGCCGGCCCGGCCGAGGTGGAGGCGCGCATCCGCCTCGCGCTCGGACGGCTCGCTGCGATTGACGTCGGCGTACAGGAGCGCACGACGGAGATCCGCACCGGCGACCTCAGCATCGACGAGAGCACCTACCAAGCACGCGTCGGCGGGCGGATGCTCGACCTCACGTTCAAGGAGTTCGAGCTGCTCAAGTACCTCGCGCAGCATCCCGGCCGGGTCTTCACCCGCAGCCAGCTGTTGCAGGAAGTGTGGGGCTACGACTACTTCGGTGGCACCCGCACTGTCGACGTCCACGTGCGACGGTTGCGGGCCAAGCTCGGTCCCGAGCGCGAAGCGCTGATCGGCACCGTGCGCAACGTCGGCTACAAGTTCGTGTCCTCACCCGTGGACCCGCTGCCGGAGCAGGAGCCCGTTCCCCTAAGTTGATCTCGTGGCGGCTGCGGCGAGGATCGAGCGGCAGCCCCGACTGAGCGCGGACGAGATCCGGGCCGTCGTGCAACTCGTCGACGACGTGACCGACGCCGACGGTGTGCGACCGCTGTCCGAGCACGTGATGCTGCATCTGCGCTACGGCGGAGATGCAGCGGCGCACAACTTCCTGTTGTGGCACAACGATCAGATCGCCGGCTATGCGCACCTCGACACCACCGACGCCGTCGAAGGGGCGAGCGCGGAGCTTGCGGTCGGGCCGAAGCATCGAGGCATGGGATTTGGCCGTGCGTTGGTCGAAGCGTTGATCGACGAGACGCGCAACGGCGGTCGGCTGCGGCTCTGGGCACACGGCACCGGCTCCGGCGCCGCTGATCTGGCCCACGCCATGGGGTTCGAGCGCGAACGGGTGCTGTGGCAGATGCGCAGGTCGTTGTTTGCACCGGTGCCCCAGCCGCACTGGCCGGACGGCGTGAGGTTGCGCACCTTCGTCGTCGGCCAGGACGAGCAAGCGTGGCTCGACGTCAACAACCGCGCGTTCGCGCAACATCCCGACCAAGGCACATGGACGCTCGACGACGTCAAGATGCGTGAGCAAGAACCATGGTTTGATCCGGCCGGCTTCTTCCTCGCCGAGCTCGACGAACGACTGGTCGGCTTCCATTGGACCAAGGTGCACGGCGCCGATCCTTCAGAACACGAGCATGATGCCGATCACAAGCACGATGGCGAACACGCGCACGAACCGATCGGCGAGGTCTACGTCGTCGGCGTCGATCCTTCAATGCAAGGACAGGGACTGGGCCCGGCCTTGACACTGCGCGGTCTGCAACATCTGCGCATGCGCGGCCTGTCGCAGTGCATGCTCTACGTCGACGAGACCAACACCAACGCGATCCGCACTTACGAGCGGCTCGGTTTCGCGAAGTGGGACGTCGACGTCTGCTTCCTTCAGCAGTGACGCGGCACGTCAGCCGGTCTGCGCCAGCAGCCGACTCTCCACCAACGTCTTCAGTCGCTGCAACGACGCCGGGATTCCTGTGCGCGCCCGGTCGACAAAACCCAACCGCTCATACAAAGCACCCGCAGGCGCAGGACGGGCGTCGAAGGTCTCCGTCACACGTGTCGCGGGGACTCGCCCCGACAGCGGTTCGAGCTCGTAACGCCAAACGTGCCGGCCGAGATGACGCCACGCGATGCGGCGGTCTTCGTCGTACTCGACGACGGTGTTCTTGATGGCGTAGGGCACGAGCAGATGCATACGCATGCGGAAAGTCGCGCCGAGGTAGAGCCGTGGCGGGCCGCTGATAGATCCCCTCACGGTCTCCGAGCCGTCGAAGAGTGAATGCTGTGACGGGTCGACGAGCACGTCGAAGATCGTGCCGGCGTCGGCGTTGATGACGATGCTCTCGGAAACGACTCTGCTTGCGGAAACGACTTGCCTCACGTTTTCGAGCCTAGAGGCTTCGTTTTCTTGCGCCTCGGGCCCTGGGCGCTGACCAGCAGACCGCCCAGCAGACCGAGGTCGCGGGCAAAGAGCGAGCGTTCGTTCTGCCGCGACTGCTTGTCCTGCTGAGCCCAGAAGGCATGACCGGTGAGCGCATCCGGGACGACCGTCAGCGCCAGCACCAGCGAGGCCAGCCGGGGCACCCGGTTGAGCACGAGCAGCGCCCCCGCGCCGACCTGCGCAACGGCGACGGCTCGGGTCGCCTGCTGCGGGTCCTGGACACCGAGGCGGCGGGCGCGCTCGGCACGCCCGCCGTCGTCGCGGAAAGCAGCGATCCCGCTGTCGATGAAGGCGAACCCGAGCATCGGACGAGACAAACGACGGAGCACGAGGCGCCTCCAAGGCCAGTGCGGACTACCCGGTGGACAGCATCTTTGCCAGAGTGGTGCCGTGACAACCGCTAGCGAGCCTGACTATTCGGCGCTTCTCGCGTTTCGTACCGCCCTGCGGCGGTTCAACCGCTGGAGCGAGGCACAGGCTTCGGCCGTGGGGCTGACCCACGCCCAGCACCAGCTGCTGCTCGCGATCAAGGGGCATGAGGACCCGCTCGGGCCGACGATCGGCGACGTCGCCGACTACCTTCTCCTGCGCCACCACAGCACGGTGGAGCTCGTCAACCGGGCGCAGGCCGGCGGGCTGGTCAAGCGGGAGAAGGACAGTCATGACGGGCGCGTCGTCCGCCTGCGGTTGACGCCGACCGGCGACGAGCGCATCCGCCAGCTCACGCAGCTGCACGTCGACGAGCTGTCTCAGCTCGAGCCGCTCCTCAACGACCTGACCGACGGGCAATCGGCCGACGGTTCGCGGCTTCCGCTCACGAAGGACGGTCAGTGACGGCGGCGCAGCCGGTCCCGCCAACCGGACGGCTTCGACGGCGGGGGTGTTTCGGACGGCGCTGCGGCCGGCGGCTCCGGCGGTGACGGCGGTGACGGTGACCGCCGCGACGGGGGCTCCGGCGACGGCGGGGCGTCGTAGTCGGCCTTCGCGATGATGTCGGCCACCGCTGCGGCATCGAGGTCGTCACTGTCCGGGATCTGTGGCACGAACCCGACGAGCACACCGTCGCGCAACACCATGGCCTCGAGCCCGGCGGCACCGTCGTTGTCCCAGATGGCTTCGCGACCATCCGGGATCACTACTCGGACGCCGACGTTGTAGACACCAGCGCGGCGGTTCACCGACGCGAAGATGCGTCGCGCGCGAAGCAGCTCGACGACCTCGTTGGCTGTGGACTCGTCCATCGAGTCAGCGCGCCCGTCTGGTGCGCGACACCCGGATGGCGACGATCAGCACCACGATGACAAGCACCGCGATGCCGGCCGCGAGCAATCCGACGTTGATGCCGCCGGAGGACTTGCCCGGTTGACTTCTCAGCTGCACGAGCGCCCAGTC
>Ga0157369_10010550_pt1 | contig 10515 bp, 9 predicted proteins | sample C25metaG_FD_113461 | JGI IMG/M metagenome (GOLD analysis project Ga0157369, IMG submission 113461) | Corn rhizosphere microbial communities from Kellogg Biological Station, Michigan, USA - C2-5 metaG | ecosystem: Host-associated > Plants > Roots > Rhizosphere > Soil | place: USA: Michigan...
CCGTGCCGCCTCGCGCCGGCGCCCCGCTCGCCGGGCCCCGCTGGCGGCGCTGCTCCTCGTGGTGGTGCTGCTGCTGGCCGGTGGCTCGGCCGTCACCGCCTCGCCGTTCACGCCGCTGGCCACCATCGACACCCCGGCCGTCTCCGCCACCCAGCTCGGCGGTGGCGGCGTATTCGTGGCGGGCGGGACGGGCACCGCCCTCTTCGTCGCCCGGTACGCGCAGGACACCGGCGCGATGACCTGGAAGGTTGACCTGGGGGACCGGGCCGACTCGCTGGCCTACCTGCCCGGAGCCGGAGTGTTGACGGTCTGGTTCTACGGTGACGGGGCCAACCGGGTCACGGTGCTGGACGCGGCCACCGGCGCTCAGCTCTGGGAGCTGTCCGGTGAGCTGTACCCGCCGACCACCCCCGACACCACACGGGCGCTGACGGTCGCGGGCGACCCGGCCGCGCCCGCGCAGGCGCGCTACATCGACCTGCGGACCGGCCGGGCGATCTGGACCCGACCGGTACCGGCGCAAGCGCAGATCGTGAGCACCGACGTGCGGGCGCCGGCGGACGCGGCCGCCTTCGTGGTGGTGGCGGCGCCGGACGGCACCGTGACGCTCCTGGCCCGGGAAACCGGGAGGGTGCTGGGCAGCCTGAAAGTCGACCCGCTGGTCCCGCAGGACCCCGTCACGGTCAATCCGCCCGACGTCGCGCTGGTCAATCTGATCGGCGGCCGGCTGCTCGTGTCGCGCCGGATCGGTACGCCCAACAGTGAGATCGCCACCTACGACCTGCCCGGGCTGACCCTACGCTGGTTGCGCAGCGGCCTGCTGGACGGCTACCCGTGGCCGTGCGGACCGAACCTGTGCCTGTCCGGTATGAGCGGCGAGATGACCGCGTTGGATCCGGCGACCGGGGCGAGCCGGTGGAGCATCGAGGGCTGGCAGAACGCCGGCGATCTGGGCGGCGGGCGGATGCTCGCGTTCCGCGCCAGCGGTACCAATCAGGCCGGCATCCTCGACTCGGCGACCGGCCAGTTGTTGGGCGACCTCGGGGTCTGGGCGATGGTGAACGGCTCCGACGGCCGCCTGGCCGTCCAGCCGGTAGGGGACGGGTCCCGGACCTGGATCGGCGTGGTGGACGCCGACCGGGCGGTGGTGCGGCCGCTGGGCATGCTGGCCGGCCCGAGAACCAACGGCTGCGTCTCGCGCGCGGACCTGCTCGTCTGCGTCACCCGCGATGCCAGCGTCCGGGTGTGGCGTTACCATCCCGGCGCGTAGGGGTCGCGGCCCGTCCGGTACTTACGCCGCCGTGGCGGCGAAGCCGGAGTAGTACACCGCGTGCCACGGCGTGAAGAAGGTCTCGGGGTGCGCCTCGTTGTTGTGTGCCCACGCGTCGAAGAACAGCCCGACGGTGAACCACAGGCCGAGTAGCACGGTGACCAGGTTCGTGCGGTAGGAGGCGACCGGCGCGCTCATCCGAGGCTCCCCTGGCTGGCGCCTACCGGCTCCGGTGAAAGCCGGCGCAGGGTGCGCCTGGCAAGCGCCGCGAGCGGTGCACAGACCGCCGCGACCACCAGCGCCTCCGCCAGCCCCAGCCCGACCGCCTGGGACGGCAGCTCGGACAGGGTCACCAGCCGCAGGCCCAGCACGGCCGCCGCGAGCAACGCGAACGCGAGCGACCACGGCGACCCGCGGCGCGCCGGGCGCACCGCGACCACGACGAGGTACGGCAACGCCGCGGCCACCAGCAGGACGCTGTACACGCCGGCCCAGTCCAGCAACGCGTTCAGTGCCACGTCCCGCTGGGCGGTCAAGAGGTGAACGAGGACGGCGTCCACGAGCACCACGAAAGCGGTCGCCACGCCGATGCCCGCGCCGAGCGAGGCCAGCGAACGCCGGACCGGTAACGCCGGCGCGTCGCGGTGGAAGGCCAGCAGTGCCACCAGAAGCAGCCCACCGAACAGCACGGTGGCGGGCAGCGCCACGAAGGACCGGGCCGCGCCGAGCACGTACCGGCCGATGTCGTTGGATACCGCGGTGGCCACCCCGATGCACGCGCTCCACCACGCCACCCGCCGGTACCCGAAGACCAGCGCGAGGTACGCCACCACCCACGCCAGGTCGAGGAGAGTGAACGTGACGTACCCGCGGTTGATCAGCCCCGGCTGGGTCCACTCCACCGGCGCGCGGGGCACGCGGGGCACGAGCCCGAGCAACCACAGCATCGTGCCGAGCCCGACCATCGCGAACGAGGCGTGCAGGAGCAGCAGCGCCTGCGCCGCCCGGCGGACCCCGGCGCTGGAGGCCGCGTACCGCGGGGGAGCGCCGGGTACGCCGAGCCGCAGCCGTAACGCCGGCAGGTGCAGCCGCACCGCGAGCGCCACCACGCTGGCCACCTCGGACCGGCTCGGCCACCCGTACTCGCCGACGAACTCGGAGTCCTCCGGGTCGTCGGGCGCCATGCTCTCCAGGAACGCGGCGACCATCTCCTCCTCCCACGCGGCGCGGTACGAGGCGGGCAGCAGCCGCAACACCAGGCGGTACCGCCTCTCCAGACGAGTCATCCGGCACCTCCCAACGTCGCCGGACGCCAACTGCGCAGCCGGTCGGAGGCCACGCGGGCGTTCGCCGCCTGGCGCTGCGCCTCGGCCGCGAGGCACTGGCCGCCCGAGTCGGTCAGCCGGTAGTAGCGCCGCAGCCGGCCCTGCCACACCTCCTCGCGGTCCGGCTCGATGAGGCCCTCGCCGACCAGCCGGTCGAGGACGCCGTAGAGCGTGCCGATCTTCAACTGCACGCGGCCCTCGGACAGCTCGGCGACCTCGCCGACGATCGCGTACCCGTGTCGGGGCGCTTCGACGAGCGCCGCCAGGATGAAGAAGGCCGGTTCGGTAACGGGCCGGTTCGACATGATCTGCCCCTCTGTCGGCTAGCCACAATATATTGCGGGACAAGATATTGGGCAAGAGTGAACGACCGGCGCCGTGACAGCATGTGTCGATGCGACTGATCGGCGCCGGCTGGGGCCGCACGGGTACGACGTCTCTCGCGGCCGCGCTCGACCACCTGGGCTTCGGGCCGTGCATGCACATGCAGGAGATGTGGCCGCACCCCGAACTGGCCGAGGTGTGGAACCGGCATCGTGACGGGCAACCGGTGGACTGGCGCGCCACGCTGGCCGGCTGGCGGTCGACCGTCGACTGGCCCGGCTGCTGGCAGTGGCGGGAGTTCGCCCAGCTGTGGCCGGACGCACCGGTGCTGCTGTCGGTACGCCCGGCGGACGACTGGTACGACAGCGTGCTGGGATCGATCCACGGCTGGACCGCGCCGGGGAAGGACCTCGGGCCGCCGCCGGTGGAGAGGTTGCTGCGGCGGCTGTGGGACGAGGAGTTCGGCGGCTGGGAGCGCGTACTGGACAGGCAGCACGTGATCGCCTGCTACGAACGGCACATCCGGTCCGTACGCGACGAGTGCCCGCCGGGGCGGCTCGTCGAGTGGACGGCGACGGATGGCTGGGAGCCGATCTGCCGGGCGCTCGGCGTCGCCGTACCGGATGAGCCCTTTCCGCACCTGAACCAGCGGGTACTCCCCGGGGAGTAGGTGGTCGCCAACCGGTGGGGTAGGCGGCACGTCCCGCAGTCGTTCTAGGCTCCCGGGTATGCGCAGTCGCTGGTGGGCTTCCCGGGCCTTGTGGGACGGGGTTGGCGTGGCGACCGCGACCGCGTTGGTCGTGCTCGGCTCGCTCGGCGAGTCCTACCCGACGAACCCGACCGACCAGTTGCCGGCCGGTGCGGCTCCGCCGCCGTGGCCGATGTACCTGCTGGTCGGTGCCGCCGGGATCGCGCTGGCCTGGCGGCGACGCTGGCCGATCGGGGTCTGGGCGTTCACCGTCGTGACGGTCTCGCTGTACTCGGTCCTGGGCGGCGTCTACGGTGCCGCGCTGATCGCGCCGACGATCGCGCTGTACGCCGCGGTCAGCCTGGGCCGCACGCGCCGGGCGATCGTGCTCGGCACCATCAGCGTCGTGGTGCTGATGCTCGTGGGCGGGGTGTTCGGGCCGTTCGGGCCGCTGGGTGGCCCGGTCACCGTGGTGCCGTTCGAGATTGCGGGCGCGGTGGGGCTGGGGTTGGCGGCGGCGAACCGGCGCGCGTACATCGCCGAGATCCGGGACCGGGCCGCGGGGGCCGAACGGACCCGGGACGAGGAGGCGCGCCGCCGGGTCGACACCGAACGGCTGCGCATCGCCCGCGAACTGCACGACGTGGTCGCGCACACCATGGCCACCATCAACGTGCAGGCGGCCGCTGCGGCGCACGTGCTGGTGGACCCGCCGCCCGAGGCGGCCGAGGCGATCGCGGCGATCCGCAGCGCCAGCAAGGAGGGGCTGCGGGAGCTCCGTACCATCCTCAATCTGCTGCGCCAGGCGGACGACCGCGACCCGGTCCAGCCGACGCCCGGCCTCGGTCAGCTCGACCTGCTGGTCGGCACGGTCCGCCGGGCCGGCCTGGCCACGGAGGTCAGCGTGGCGGGCGAGCTGCCGCCGCTGCCGCCGGCGGTGGACACGGCGGCCTACCGGATCATCCAGGAGTCGCTGACCAACGTGCTGCGCCACGCGGGCCCGGCCACCGCCACGGTCGAGGTGGCCATGCGCGACGGTCGCCTCTTGGTGCGGGTCGGCGACAACGGTCTCGGCGTTGTCGCGCCCCGGCCGCGCGGCGCACCGACCGGACACGGGCTGATCGGCATGCGAGAACGGGCCGCCTCGGTCGGCGGCACCCTGGACGCGGGCCCCGGTGAGGCCGGCGGCTTCGAGGTGCGCGCGACCCTGCCGGTGGACGCGAGCCCGGAGCCGGTGGCGCCGTGATCAGGGTGGTGCTCGCCGACGACCAGGCGCTCATCCGGGCCGGGTTCCGGGTGCTGCTGTCCGGCATCGACGACATCGAGGTGGTCGGCGAGGCGTCCGACGGCGCACAGGCCGTCGACGTGGCGCGTAAGGCCCGCGCCGACGTCGTGCTGATGGACATCCGGATGCCCGGGGTCGACGGTCTGGAGGCGACCCGCCGCATCGGACAGGACGAGGACCTGGCCGGCGTGCGCGTGCTGATCCTGACCACCTACGAGGCCGACGAGTACGTGTACCAGGCCCTCCGGAACGGGGCGAGCGGCTTCCTGGTCAAGGACACCGAGCCCGAGGACCTGGTGCACGCGATCCGGGTGGTCGCGGCGGGCGACGCCCTGCTGTCGCCGGGCATCACCCGCCGGCTGATCGCCGACCTGGTGTCCCGGCCGCGCCCGTCGCAGGCGCAGCTCCGGCCGCAGGTGCTCGCCGGGTTGACCGGGCGGGAGCGGGAGGTGCTCGCTCAGGTCGCGGCCGGGTTGTCCAACGACGAGATCGCCGCGGTCCTGTACCTGAGCCCGTTGACGGTCAAGACGCACGTCAGCCGGATGATGACGAAGCTGGGCGTGCGCGACCGCGCGCAGCTGGTCGTGCTCGCGTACGAGAGCGGCCTGGTCGTCCCGGGTGCGGCCGGCTGAACCGCTGCCCCGGGATCATTGGGGGGTGCTCGGCTCCGCCAAAACCCGGCTCCGCCTGCGCTCCTCCGGAAGTACTCCCGGGGGATGCCATCGACGGCAGTACTCCACAAGCGAAGGTGCCCACCGCGGCAGGACGCGCGTAGTGGCCGCCCGGCGGGAGGGTACGTGGTGAACGCAGTCGATCTCAAGGGAGCATCCGATGAGTACGCACCAGAGCCACCGACCCGCGCCGCGCGAGGGCCGCCTCGCGGCGCTGGGACGCTTCTGCTACCGGCGCCGGCGCCTCGTCCTCGCGCTGTGGATCGTCGGCACCATCGCGGTGATGGTCGTCGGTTTCCGGTACGCCGCGCCCGCCGACAACGACTTCACCGGCGGTACCAGCGACTCCGGTCACGCGCAGACCATCCTGAACCAGCACTTCCCGGCCCAGCGCGGCGACTCGCTCACGCTCGCGGTACACGCCGATGCCGGGGTACGGGACCCGTCGGTACGGCCACGCGTACAGGCGATGCTGGACCGCGTCTCCGCCGAGCCGAACCTGACGCTCGCCGGCTCACCGTACGACGCTCCCGGCCAGATCTCGCCGGACGGCCGTACCGCGTTCGCCACCGTCCAATCTGGACAGACGCAGATCCCCACCGCCACCGCGAAGGCTCTGATCGACGCGGCCAACAAGGCCAGCGGCGACGGCGTCACGTTCGCCTTCGACGGCGGGTCGGTGCTGGCCGTCGAGGTGCCCTACGGCGGCGCGACCGAGGGCTTCGGCATCCTCGGCGCGATGGTCGTGCTGCTGATCGCCTTCGGTTCGCTGCTGGCGATGGGGCTCCCGCTGGTCACCGGACTGGTCGGCATCGGTACCGGGCTGGCCATCATCGACCTGCTCGGCCACCTGCTCCCGGCTCCCGCGTTCAGCCCGATCGTCGCGGCCCTCATCGGCCTGGGCGTCGGCGTGGACTACGCGCTGTTCATCGTGACCCGGTACCGGGAGGGTCTGCACAACGGCGACGACCCGCAGCAGGCCACGGTCACCGCCATCGCCACCGCCGGACGGTCCGTGCTGTTCGCCGGCAGCACCGTGGTCATCGCGATGATGGGGCTGTTCGTGATGCGGCAGCGGCTGCTCAACGCGACCGCGGTCGCCGCGTCGGTGACCGTACTCATGACGATGATCGCCGCGGTCACGCTGCTGCCCGCGCTGCTCGGCTTCACCGGCCGCAACATCGACCGGCTCCGGCTGCCGTACCTGGGCCGCACCGCCACCCGCAGCCCGCTGGCCGAGCGGTGGGCCCGCACCATCCAGCGCCGCCCGGTGCTCGGCCTCGTCGCCGGCGCGCTGGTCATGGTCGCGCTGGCCGTACCGGCGCTGTCCATGCGGCTGAGCTTCGAGGATTCCAGCACCGCCCCGCACTCCACGATGGCGTACCGCGCACACCAGCTCCTCGCGGAGGGATTCGGCGCCGGGTACGACGCGCCGCTCGTGGTGGTGGCCGACGTGGCCCCGGGTACGCCCGGCCTCGGCCCGGTCGCCGACGCGTTCCGCGCTACCCCCGGCGTGGCCAGCGTGACGCCGCCGCGTACCAGTCCCGACGGCGCCGCCCAGGTGTTCGTGGCGTTCCCGACCACGGGTACCCAGGACGCGGCCACCCCGGCCCTGGTGCACCACCTGCGCGACACGGTGATCCCCGACGCCGTCGGCGGCAGCGGCGTGCACGTGTACGTCGGCGGGCCGAACGCCGGCACCATCGACTTCGCCGACGCGGTCAGCAGCCGGCTGCCCTGGCTGATCGCCGTCGTGGTGGGCCTGTCGCTGATCGTGCTGCTGGTCCTGGTCCGTTCGGTACTGATCGCGGTCAAGGCGGCGGTGATGACGCTGCTGTCCACCATGGCCTCGTACGGCGTGCTCACCGCGATCGTGCAGTGGGGCTGGCTGGGCCACCCGCTCGGCTTCCCGCAGGCCATGCCCATCACGACCTGGGTGCCGCTGTTCATCTTCCCGATCCTGTTCGGCCTGTCGACCGACTACGAGGTGTTCCTCATCTCCCGCATCCGCGAGGAGTACGACGCCGGTGCCACCACCCGCGAGGCGGTCGCCCGGGGCCTGTCACACACCGCCCGCGTGATCACCGCCGCGGCCGCCATCATGGTGATCGTGTTCGCCACGGTGCTGCTCGGCGGCGACATCGCGGTCAAGCAGTTCGGCCTGGGGCTCGCGGTGGCCGTGCTGCTCGACGCGACGCTGGTACGCATGGTGCTGGTGCCGGCGCTCATGGAACTGCTCGGCAAGGCGAACTGGTGGCTGCCCCGCTGGCTCGCCCGCGTGCTGCCCGCCGCGGAGGCCGGCCCGGCCGTGGCGCGACCGGCGCCGTCGCTCACCCCGAGCGGGAGATAGTCCCTTGTAGACAGTCCGTTGTGGACGGCACGGCCCCCGTCGAGTCACGGTTCGACGGGGGCCGTGCGTCACTATCTGGTGAAGGCCGCGAGCGACGGCAGCGCGTTGCCCTGCCAGTCGAACATGGTGAGGTTGTCGTTGGGGTTCCCGGCGCCCGGCTCCCAGCCCACGCCGGGGATCCACTCGGGTTCCCAGGCGAGGAAGCCGGCGCCGCGCCCGTCCGGTACCTGCGCGAGCACGCCACGCAGGGCCGAGTAGAAGTCCGCCTGGCCCTGCGGCGTCGCCGGGTACGCGGCGTCGTCGGGCAGTTGGCCGTCGCTGGTGAAGGAGTTGGCCAGGTCGTCGCCGTTGCCGGTGGTCCACGGGTACGCGGTCTCGGCGATCACGATGTCCTTGCCGTACCGCGGGGACAGGTCGTTGAGGTTGGCCGTGAGCGCGGCCATCGGCCCGTGCCAGAACGGGTAGTACGACAGCCCGATGACGTCGAAGTCCACCACGCCCGCGGCGAGGATGTGGTCGTAGAACCAGACCGAGCCGCCGTTGTCGCCGCCCCGGTCGATGTGCACCATGACCGGCAGGTGACGCCCGTGCGCGCCCTCGCGGGCACCGGTGATGCCGGCGTTGAGCAGGGTCGCGAAGCCGTCCCAGTGCGCGCCGTCGGACAGGTAGACCTGGCCGAGCGGCCAGAGCATGCCGGCGGTGACCTCATTGCCGATCTGCACCATGTCGACCGCGTCGTGGCGCGAGAACTCCTCGATCAGGTCGCGGGTGTACCGGCGTACCGTCTCGGCCAGGGTCGCCAGGTCCTGGTCCTGCCACGCGGCCGGCGTGCTCTGGTGGCCGGGGTCGGCCCAGAAGTCGCTGTAGTGCAGGTCGAGCAGGACCCGCATGCCGGCGCGGCGGGCCCGGATCGCCATGGCGAGCATTGATGCCGCGGTGCTGTATCCCGCGGGCGGGTTCGTCCAGATCCGCAGTCGCATGTAGTTGGCGCCGCGGTCGGCGAGGATCCGCTCGACCGGGCGCGCCTTGCCGTGGTCGCGGAAGCGGACGCCCGCCGCCTCCAGCTGCGGGGTGAAGGACAGGTCGCCGCCGCGGATGCGCGGGCCGCGTGGACCGGTGGTCGTGTCGGCGTTGGCGGGTAGGGCTGCGTTGGCGGGTAGCGCGCCGGACAGGACGGTTCCGGCGACGATCGCGGGCGCGGCGAGCAGCAGTGCACGCCGCTGCGGGAGGAACTTACGCGGACGCACTTTTCGACTCCTCGATAGAAGGACTGTCAAAATGCCGTGAACGCTCACGGTAGTCCTCCGGCATGGAAACCGGTAGGCGCCGGTTTACACGGACCTTGACATGGATCGATGGTCAACAAAATACTGGGAGCGCTCACGGTACGGATGACATCGAAGGAAGGTAGCCATGCATCGACCCCGCCTGCGCCTCGGCATCGCCGCGGCCTGCGCGCTGGCCGCCGTGGGCGTCGGCGTGACCGCCGCTCCCGCCGGGGCCGCGTCCACGCTCGCCATCCACGGCGCCGACCTGTCCACCCTGCAGCGTGCCGAGGACCTGGGCGCGAAGTACTACAACCAGAACGGTACCCAGGGGGATCCGCTGCAGATCCTCAAGGCGGCCGGGATGAACTACGTCCGGCTGCGCGTCTGGGTCAACCCGGCCAGCGGGTACAACAACCAGTCCAAGGTGGTGGCGTTCGGCAAGCAGGTCAAGGCGGCCGGCCTGAAGCTGCTCGTGGACTTCCACTACTCGGACACCTGGGCCGACCCCGGCAAGCAGTTCACGCCCGCCGCGTGGAACGGGCACAGCCTCAGCCAGCTGGAGACCGACGTCTACCAGTACACCTTCAATGTCTGCAACGCGCTGAAGGCCGCCGGTGCCACGCCGGACATGGTGCAGGTGGGCAACGAGATCAACGCCGGCATGCTGTGGCCGGTGGGCAAGCTGACCGGCGGTACGGGCGGCTGGAGCAACCTCGCCGGCCTGCTCATCTCCGGGTACAACGCGGTCAAGGCGGTGTCCAGCTCGACCCAGGTGATGCTGCACATCGCCAACGGTGGCCAGCACGACCAGGCGATCTGGTGGTTCGACGAGGCGAAGGCGTTCGGCGTCAACTGGGACGTCAGCGGGGTGTCCTACTACTCGTACTGGAGCGGTTCGTTCGCCGGCCTCCAGTCGACGCTGGGCGACATGGCCAGCCGGTACGGCAAGCCCGTGGTGGTGGCCGAGACCGCGTACCCGTTCACGCTGAACAACGCCGACTCGACCGGCAACAGCATCTCCAGCTCATCGCAGCTCACCTCCGGCTACCCGGCGACGGAGGCGGGGCAGCGGGCCAACTTCCTCGCGGTCGTCAACGCGCTCAAGGCGGTACCGAACGGGCGCGGGCTCGGGTACTTCTACTGGGAGGCGAGCTGGTACGCGGTGCCGGGCAACGGCTGGGACCCGGCGAACATCAACGGCTCCGGCGACGGCTGGGACAACCAGGCGATCTTCAACTGGTCCGGCCGCGCGCTCTCGGGTATCACCGACTTCGGCGCCTGATTGGTCTGACGTGTCAGCCGGCGCGGTCCACCCGGACCGCGCCGGCCGGCAC
>Ga0157369_10010552_pt1 | contig 10514 bp, 10 predicted proteins | sample C25metaG_FD_113461 | JGI IMG/M metagenome (GOLD analysis project Ga0157369, IMG submission 113461) | Corn rhizosphere microbial communities from Kellogg Biological Station, Michigan, USA - C2-5 metaG | ecosystem: Host-associated > Plants > Roots > Rhizosphere > Soil | place: USA: Michigan...
CACAATGGCCGCGTGATCGTGGAAGCGGCGCGCCTGCTGCGGCGCGCGCCGCACGTGCATGTGGCCGGTTTCCGCTCGTGCTATGCGGTCGCGTTCGGTCTCGTCTACGGATACCGGCTGTTCCGTTCCTCCGTGTCTTTGCTTAATGGCGAGGCCGGCACGCTGGAAATGCAGTTGCGCACGGTCGAGCGTGATAGCGCGACCATCGTGATCAGTTTCGCGCCTTATTCCGTGGAAGCTGCGCGCGTCGCCGAAGCTGCGATGGAAAAGGGCAGCAAGCTGATTGCCATTACCGATAGCGCGGTGTCGCCGATCGCGCTGAACGCCGACAAGGTGCTGATCTTCTCGCACGAAAGTCCTTCGTTTTTTCCTTCGCTGGTGGCGGCGACCGCGATCGCCGAATCGCTGGTCGCGCATCTGCTCGCGCTCGAGGGAGCCGGCGCGGTCGAGCAACTTGCCATCGCCGAGCAGTCGTTGCATGCGAAAGGCGCGTACGTGCCATGACCATTTCCGTCTGAATCGAGTTGAGATGTTGCGCGCAGCAGCGGTTGCTTGCAAATAAAACCTGTTCTGCGTCGCTCGATAACTAACTGATTTTATTGAACTTCGCTTTTCGATCAATTTTGCCATTGCAAACAAAGTTGGTCTGACTCGTGACGCAACGTCGACGAGATTTGCAAACAAAATCTGGCCTGACTGTAGCGCTCGCGACGATCAGCACACCTCCAGCAGCCCAATGACAACCGAGAAAATGCCGGCAATGGCGGCATTTTCTTTGCAAGGCCTTTCAACGTTTCGATCGTTCTTTTCAATGTGCACGGGTCGATGTTTGCGCTCAAGTGCAGACTCGCATCGCGAAACGCGTCGTTCTCTGCGGATTGACTATATGGATAAAAGCCCTTTCTATTATAAAGAAAGAGTCTTTTTGGGTACGCGAAGGATCGCGCGCGAGAGGCTTGCTTTGGTCGGTATAGGCACTGCATTTCAAGAACCCATTAGCCAGAAAATTTAGGAAGGAGACAACGTCAACCGAGATGAGAAAGGCACCGAAGCGCCAGAATGCCCGACTGAGGCAAGGCTGCTACGCAGGGAGAGCGTGACGTGCCTCTTTCGACGAAGGCGCTATGTCTTCGTCATTCAACTATGGGAACTTGCTTGAGCGATGCCGATGCCAACTTTACCGGGCTCGTGCCGACGTTCCTGCCGCTCGTGCGTCAGCGAATGGCCCTTGGTATGCCCGACGATCGTGACGGCTCAAATGGGCCGGGGGCATCCGTGCCACCGTGGCCGGTTTGCAGGCGCGCGCCTGCCATGCCTCGCCAAGTACCCTTGCGATGGACTACGGAGTCGTTTTTTCGTAAAACTGGGTCCTCGCGTAAGTGCGCGTATATGCGTGTGCGCGTAAAACCCTTATTTTTATAAATGAAAGAGTCTTTTTAGGTAAACGAAGGATCGCGCGCGCGAGGGTCGTTGTTGTCCTTATAAACACTTCCGTCCGACAACCCATTGCCCAAAAATTTTTAGAAGGGGCAGCGTCAATCAACGAGCGGAAGGAACGGGCACTCCAGAGCGCGCGACTATGGCAAGGGCTGCTGCGCAGCAACAGTGTGAGGTGGGCCACTCGGAGAGCGGCGCCGCCAGGTCGACCAAATACGGTTACGAACTCGGGCGATTGACATCGATGCCGACTTTCCCGGGTTCGCGCCGAGCTTCTTGCCGTCCCGGCATGCTCGGATACCGTTGTCGTCGGGTCATTGATTGGCGTGATCAGCCGAATCTACCAGTGAGAAATAAAGAGCCCGACATTCATGCACGGGCTGAAGTTCCCATCTCGCGCACGAACACAAAACCGGTTTGAGGCCGCACCGCAGGTGTCTGCGGTGCGTAAAACGACAAAGATTACTTCGACACGGGCATCGCAAATTCCGCGCCCTTCTCAGTGCTCTCGGGCCAGCGCTGCATGATTGACTTCTGCTTCGTATAAAACCGCACGCCTTCCTCGCCGTACGCATGGGTATCGCCGAAGAGGCTGCGCTTCCAGCCACCAAAGCCGTGCCATGCCATAGGGACGGGAATCGGCACATTGATGCCGACCATGCCGACCTGAATCTGCCGGCTGAACTCGCGCGCAATATGTCCGTCGCGGGTATAGCAGGCCACGCCATTGCCGAACTCGTGGCTGTTGACCAGTTCAACAGCATCGGCGAAGTTCTGCACACGCACGCATGCCAGTACCGGGCCGAAGATTTCTTCCTTGTAGATTCGCATCTCCGGGGTGACGCGGTCGAACAGCGTACCGCCTGTGAAGAAGCCTTCCTCGCGGCCTGCGACTTTCAGCCCCCGACCATCGACCACGAGCTGGGCGCCTTCCTCGACGCCCACTCCGATATAACCTTCGATGCGTTCAAGCGCCTGCTTCGTCACGATGGGGCCCATTTCCGCGTCGGGCTCCATGCCGTCCTTCACGACGAGATTGCGTGCGCGTTCTGCAAGTCGTGGGATGATTTTGTCCGCAACATCGCCGACGAGGACGGCGACCGAGATCGCCATGCATCGCTCACCGGCAGAACCGTAGCCTGCACCAATCAACGCGTCGACTGCCTGGTCAACGTCCGCGTCGGGCATGACGACCATGTGGTTTTTTGCACCGCCCAAGGCTTGAACCCGCTTGCCATTGCGTGCACCCGTTTCGTAAATGTAGTTTGCAATCGGGGTCGAGCCGACGAAGCTTACCGCGCAGACATCCGGGTGGTAGAGAAGCGCGTCGACTACGGTCTTGTCGCCCTGCACGACATTGAAGACTCCGTCTGGCAGGCCCGCCTCCTTGAGCAGGCGAGCCATGAAGATAGCAGCAGAAGGGTCGCGCTCGCTTGGCTTCAGGATGAACGTGTTGCCCGCAGCAATTGCTACCGGGTACATCCAGCAAGGCACCATGCACGGGAAGTTAAACGGGGTGATGCCGGCGACGACGCCGAGCGCCTGTCGGACGGTCCAGTTATCCATGCCGGTTGACACCTGCTCGGTGTAGTCACCCTTGAGCAACTGCGGAATTCCGCAGGCGAACTCAATGATGTCAATGCCGCGGGCGACTTCGCCCTGCGCGTCGGAGAACACCTTGCCGTGCTCCGCCGTAATGATCGCCGCGAGTTCGTTCTTGTGCCTGTTCATCAACTCGAGGAACCGCAGCATGACGCGGGCACGACGAATAGGAGGGGTGTTGGCCCACTTTGGAAACGCGGCCTTTGCCGTTGCGACTGCCGTGTCGATATCGGCGGTCTCGCCGAGGATGAGCTTTCGTTGCGAATTGCCCGTCGCCGGGTTATAGACTGGCTGGGTTCGCCTGCTCACACCGCGCGTTTCCGCGCCACCGATGTAATGCACAACGTCTGCCGTATCCTGATAAGCCTGCATTTGGTAATCTCCGGGTGATTGTTTAGTGTTTGCAGTGTAGGAGCGATAACCCGGCTCGAACAGCCGTCGAAGCTGAACAGATTGTTTTTATTGATGAACAATAGGATGGCAGATATACAGAACGTGGAAGGATTGTGGGTTCATCTGCACTGGCTCATAGTGCTGGCCGAGCACGGCTCGTACACCAAAGCGGCCGCGCGTCTGAATGTCAGCAAGGCTGCGATGAGCCAAAAGATTTCGGAGCTGGAGAGAATCGCAGGCATAGCCCTCGTGCAGCGAACCACTCGAAGCGTGCGATTCACTGACGCCGGAGAGCGGCTCGTGGAGAGCACCCGGTCGCAGTTCGAAGAGATTGCTTCGAATTTTTCGAATGTGCGGGAGATGGCCGGAGTGGCACGGGGGCTCGTCAGAGTGACAGCGCCCGTTGCGTTTGCCCGGCAGCAGTTGGTCCCAAAGATGTCGGATTTTCTGAGAGCGAACCCGGAGGTGAAGGTGGAGCTTGAAGTCTCAGACCGGCTGAGCGCGATCTCGACAGAAGGATTCGATCTGGCAATCAGGCACAGCGCTCAGGTGCCAGACACACACGTTGCGGTAAAACTGTGCGGCACCCGGTCAGTGATTGTCGCCACTACGAAGTACCTCAACAAGCGGGGGCGCCCAGAACATCCGTCCGATTTGGCCCGTCACGACTGTCTGTTCTATCCGCGGGCTCGCGGCTCGGCTGAATGGGCGTTTCAGCTGAAGTCGGAAAAGAAGTTGGCCGAGTCGACTTATATCGTAAAGGTTGATGGTCCATTTGCGGCAAACAACAGTGAGTCGCTTCGCGATGCTGCTCTCGACAGTCTGGGAATTGCGCTGCTTCCGGATTTCACCGCACAGGCCGCGGTACTTGATGGTCGGCTAGAGATGTTGCTTGGTGAATGGCGTCCAACGGGCGCGTTTGCCGACCAGCTTTTCGTGGTCCGGCCGTATGCGGCGCAAGTCCCGCGGGCAATCGGTCTATTCGTAGCGCATCTGCGTGACACGTTTGTTGGCGGTTTCCCGCTGAGTTGAGAGCGGTGCTTCCATCCCGACAGCGTTCCCTGCGGACGCGCGATCCGGCCTCGCGTTGCCTGCTGGAACCGCGGCTACGGATTCTCTCTGGGTCACGCAAGTTGGCGGTGGCGCGAAAAACGACGATATAACGGTGTATCGACCACGGCCCTATTGACTAACTGGACAGTCCTTTTGGACTTCTGCCTCGATGCGGCTACGCGACTCAGAGGGCAAAGCTCGCCGTGCGCGGGTTTCCGTGGTTTTAGCCCAAGAACTGGCGCCGTTGGGTGTCAGGGTTAAAACCGTGCAACCCGGCGGAATGAAAACTGATTGGGCGGGTCCTCGCTGTCCGTTCCCCCTTCAGGCCGCCCTACGAACTGACTTAAGGTGCCTTCGCCAAGATGCTGCGCGGCGTCGGGGCATGACTCGTCCGATTCCGCTAGCCGCATCGATGACCGCGACTCTGTCTCCGGAGTAGTCGACGAATAGCTTCTCGCCGGGAGCATGTGTTTGTCGTCATGTCAGGGGCAGCGAGTTGGCCCGCTGGCTGCGGTGTGTGCAGAACTACGTGTAAGCGTAACCTTCTAGATGCTCGACTTTGTACTCGTTCCACAGCAGCTCAAGCGTAGCGCCCTTGCACTCCCGACGAACGATGGGCCGGTGGGGTTCGGGCCGTCGCCCTTGACTTATGATGTCGGTAGATAAGGTCGCGCCTTGTGTTCGTCGTCGGACAGCGTCACGGGCACCGCAAAGGAAAGCCTTGCGCTCTATGCGCCGCACAATTTCACACTGCTTGAGCCCGCAGTCGAATTGTTGGCACACTGCTTCACCAGTTTTACATATGGTCGACTTTGGATATGCAATGTGACCTCTCGACGAGGTCGCGAGCGTGCCACTGTTGACCCACGCCGCCACCTGTGAGCGTAAATGTCCAGCTTGGCGTGAATACGCAATCTTGGACACCGCGCAAGACGCAGTAGACGCGTGGCATCGCATCTGTAAGTGGGAACGTCCTTTCGAACGTGGACGTGACGTACATGTATGAGGTACTACGGCGATGCTGTAAGACAGCACGTCGCGGCTTTTGTGGGGTTGCACAGAACCTTCGAGTACACGCGTGATTCATCTGCTTGGCAGTGATGGCCGCGCATCTGCGATCAATGTGAGCAGATCTGAACAAACTGAACATGGCTTTTTTTGCTGATAGGGCGAGTGCGGACATTCGCCGGTTGATCTCAGCCGGAATGTGCAGCTTGGTTACCGGTTGACCAAGTCTCAACGCACGAGTATTTTAGATGTACCTGCATCCAAATCTGCAATATATCCCACGCCTGAGCTACAGCCCATGTTTACAGACTGTTATTGCACCCAGTTTCGACGATCTGCGAATGCGCTCACGGGGATTTATGACGATGCGTTGCGTCCCGTCGGTCTGAAGATTACCCAATTTTCTCTTTTGCGGGCGCTCGAGCGCTTGGGTACGGCAACTTTCAATGAGATCTCTATGGAGGCTGCCCTAGACAAGACAACGATCTCAAGGAATGTGAATATCTTGATCAATGCAGGATGGGTCGTGACCGAAGCACCCGCAGACGCTCGATTCAAGGTTGCCAAACTCAGCGATGAGGGCATCTCGAAGCTTCGCAGCGCAGAGCAATACTGGCAGTTGGCGCAGAAAAGAGTCGAGACCGAGGTCCAGCGCTTTATGAAGGGACCAGCAAACAAGAGGTTGCTCGAGGCGCTTGAAAGCTTGCAGAGAGTCGGATCCTCTGGATCGGACATTATTTCGACACAGAAGTAAAGTCTGACGAGTTGGCGAAGACGCTCCTTGTTGCGGGTTTACGTGTCTTACGAGTCCGAAGCGGGATCGAATAAGATGTAGGTACATCTAAATCTCCCTGGCGCTCGTAACGGATCGCGATAGGGTGGGCCTTTGCAATTAGGGTTACATTGCTATAGATGTATATACATCTTTTTTAAGGAGACTGAAGTGCCTACCTACACCGTGGAAGCGGCTGCTGGCCGCCTGAGCAAGGACGTGAAACAACGGATTGCTTCCGGCATAACTCGCGCTCACAGCGCAGCGACTGGAGCGCAGGGATTTTTCGCGCAGGTCATTTTTCGGGAGATTTCTGCGGGGGATCACTTCCTGGGCGGAGCGCCGTTAAAGTCTGACCAGATATTCGTATCCGGGCATATCCGAGCAGGACGCACCGTAGAACAGAAGCAGCAACTGTTGAGTGCCATCGTCAAGGAGATACAAGCGGCTGCCGAAACGGAGAAGCGTTATATCTGGGTGTACCTCTCCGACATCGCACATTCCCAAATGGTTGAGTTTGGTCTAGTGCTTCCGGAACCGGGAACCGAGTCACAATGGTTGCAATCTATGTCGTCCGAAGATCGCGACTACCTGCTGAGCATTGGTTGAGACTCGGGCTGACCACGGAGTGATGGAGACCCCATGAATACATCTACTTTCGCGATCCAAAAGAAGAATGGAATGACGCGCGACGAGCGGAAAATCGTCTTCGCGTCCTCTCTGGGCGCTGTTTTCGAGTGGTACGACTTTTATCTTTACGGATCGCTTGCCGCGATAGTGGGCAAGCAGTTTTTTTCCGGCGTTAATGAGACAGCGAGCTTCATCTTCGCCCTACTTGCCTTTGCGGCTGGCTTTGCTGTGCGGCCGTTTGGAGCGTTGGTATTCGGCCGACTCGGAGATATGGTGGGCCGAAAATACACCTTTTTGATCACCATATTGTTGATGGGCGCATCGACTTTCGTGGTCGGCGTCCTGCCATCGTACGCATCGATCGGGATTGCTGCGCCAGTGCTTCTGATCTTGCTTCGTTTAATCCAGGGCCTGGCACTCGGTGGCGAATACGGTGGTGCAGCGACTTACGTGGCGGAGCACGCTCCAGCGGGGAAGCGAGGTGCATTCACATCCTGGATCCAAACCACCGCAACGCTTGGCTTCTTTTTGTCTCTTCTTATCGTTCTGGGTACCCGTTTAGCCGTAGGCGAGGCGAGATTTGCCGATTGGGGGTGGCGAATTCCGTTTGTGTTCTCCATCGTACTGGTTTCCCTGTCGGTATGGATACGCTTGAGTCTGCATGAGTCGCCGGTATTCCTCAAGATGAAGGCCGAAAATGCGACGTCGAAAGCGCCCATCAAGGAAGCTTTCGGTGAGTGGAAGAACGTGAGATTAGTACTTGTGGCTCTGTTTGGTCTGGTCGCAGGTCAATCGGTCATCTGGTATGCGGGGCAGTTCTACGCACTGTTTTTTCTCACCCAGACGTTGAAGGTGGAGGCCGTGACGGCGAATCTGCTAATCGCCGCCGCACTGTTGATCGGCACCCCAATGATTGTATTTTTTGGGGCTCTGTCAGACCGGATTGGACGAAAGCCAATAATGCTGGGCGGCTTCTTTTTAGCCGTCGTTTTCTATTTTCCAATCTTCCATGGGCTTGCGCGGTACGCAAATCCGGCTCTCGTTGAAGCACAAGAGCGGGCGCCCGTCACAGTCGTCGCTGATCCGAAGGCATGCTCCTTCCAGTTCAACCCCGTGGGCACGTCGCAGTTTGTCAGATCTTGTGACATCGCCAAGTCGTTCCTTGCGAAAGCTTCCGTGAACTACTCGAATATCGAGGCGCCTGCTGGTACTGTCGCGACTGTGCGTGTGGGTGAGCGCGAGATTCCTAGCTTTGAGGGTGCGAGCTTAAGCTCGGCTGAACGCGCTGCCAAGCTCAGCGAGTTCAACACCGCCCTTGGAAAGCAGATCGATGCCGTTGGGTATCCCAAGACAGCCGACCTGAAACGATTGAACTATCCGATGGTGATGCTGATGCTCGTCTGCCTCGTATTACTCGTTGCGATGGTATATGGTCCTATCGCGGCTTCATTGGTTGAACTGTTTCCGACGCGAATTCGATACACAGCGATGTCTCTTCCTTATCATATCGGAAACGGCTGGTTCGGTGGATTCTTGCCAACGACAGCGTTCGCCTTTGTCGCCGCAACCGGGAATATATACGCGGGCGTCTGGTATCCAGTCGTGATTGCTGCAATTTCTTTCGTCGTGGGCCTCGCGTTTCTCCCTGAAACGAGGAACCGAAACATTGAAGCGTGAAAAACCTGTTGAATGGGCGGTCGCAATGGTTTGGATTCGTCCCACTCACGAGCCGATGGAACGATAGATGCAGCCAGCAGCGGCGCTATCCCGAGCGGCGCTGAGGGACTTCAGAGAAGTGTCATTCACTTTGGGTCCCCATGGTCGAATTGGATCCGCCGTTCAGCACGTGTTCTGTGATGCAGGCAGGCTGTGGAGTTTGACATTTTGGGGGCAACATGCCAGCGCTACGTCAAATCCTCTTTTGGACAAGGGTTCCCAACTCAGCAACCTATCCGATGCGCAAGGACACCTTGACTGAACCGGCAAGAACTGCATCAAAGCTTGCAAGCAAAGTTTCCTAATTTAGTCAGGTCTCCAAAAAATGCGAACAGGATATGACAGCCGGCTATCGAGTCTTTGTAACTCGGGACTTAAGCGAAATTTGCTATGGCCGAATTCGTTGTGTATTTGACATTGCTGTATCGACTCCTTCACACCTACGATAGCCATCGATTTCGTTTTTAGGCGACTGGTCTATTTGGGTTTCTTATCATGAAAACTGGCCCCAAGACGGGAGATGCCCGGCAGAGAATTCTCGACGCAGCGAACCGAATCATGGCGGCGGGAGGTTTCTCCGGCGTTGGTATCAATGAAGTCCTTGCGGCTGCGGGTGTACCTAAAGGCTCGTTCTATCACCACTTCGGCTCGAAAGATGCGTTCGGAGCGGCGCTCATCGAAGGATACTTCGACAGGTCGCTGGCCGAGTTAGACCTCATTCTGAGAAGCGAGGATTTGAGTACGGGTCAACGGCTGATGAATTATTGGAAACACTGGTCTGCTACCCAAATGGGACCAAACCTACACGAAAAGTGTCTGGCAGTTAAACTTGGTGCGGAGGTTTCGGACGTATCGGAGACGATGAGGCTGGCACTTAGCAAAGGAACTGAGAAAATTATCGAGCGCATCGCGGCGGCTATCTTGCGCGGCACATCCGATGGGTCGATTGCGGCGGCAGGGGAGCCGAAGATGATCGCAAGGACGCTTTATCAAATGTGGCTTGGCGCTAGCGTTATGGCGAAAATAACCCGCAGCCATATTCCGTTCCAGGACGCGGCGGTCGCTTCAAACCATCTGTTAAATCCGAAGTCTCGTGATGACGCGACTCCTCTATAAACCAGAGCGTCGCTTTATGTTCCCGTCGGTAAGAACGTTGGCTTGATTCGCCACACTTACGATACGTTGGAGGGTACCAGCGTTCTCGATGTCGTTGATGTCTGCGCCGCAGATGCCGCAGGCATGAACCTCAATCAGTACCTCGCTAGGGCCTGTCATGGGCGTGGGGCGCTCAACAAGCACAAGAACGCTAGGCTTGCTGACCTGCATCGCTCGGTAGGTGGTCCTCACTGCGTGGTTCCTCAAAAGGATGGCGGTCGGAGCGCCAGGAGTGCCTGGACACCGAGGCGGGCGGCTTCGATGGCGCCGGCGACATAGCCAGGGAATTGCGGTGACCACTCACTGCCCACGCCGACCAAGCGTCCGCGCCAGTCGCCTTCTGGGACGGTGGCCGGTGGTGGCGATGCGTGGCCTCCCGCAGCCTCTTGGTCGGTCGCCGTCGCGGTCAGGTCGTCGAAGGCCCAGTCCTTCATGAACTCCGCCTTGGGATTTGCAGCTTGGGGTCCAAAAAGTCGCGCGAACTGCGCTCGGCAGTGGCCGATGAGGGCCTCCTCCGAAACGCCTCGCCTGACTGCCGCGGGGACCGCGAAGAAGCCAAACAGCGCCGCGCTGCCGCCTGGCATCGACGCATCGTGAATCTCGCCCAAGGGACCGCGAGCGCTGCGAGCCTCGCCGGACAGTCCCGCCTCGCGCCAGAACGGCGTGTCATAGACGGCCACGTACTTCGCATGCGGCGCCATCCACGTCGCGGTGTGCTGCCACCTGCGGGCTAGGGGTGCGGGCAGAG
>Ga0157369_10010554_pt1 | contig 10510 bp, 7 predicted proteins | sample C25metaG_FD_113461 | JGI IMG/M metagenome (GOLD analysis project Ga0157369, IMG submission 113461) | Corn rhizosphere microbial communities from Kellogg Biological Station, Michigan, USA - C2-5 metaG | ecosystem: Host-associated > Plants > Roots > Rhizosphere > Soil | place: USA: Michigan...
CGATGGCTGGCGGTCCCAACGCCTAGAACGGCAGGTCGGCCAGATCGGTCATGCTTGCGAACCGCAGGGCGCCAAGAGCCCAACGGTCTTTGCGCCGGGCGGCGGTCACGACGGCGGCTTCGCCCGTCATAACCCAGCTCGGATGCGGCAGGTGTCCCCTTCGGCTCGCCCATCGGGCGCGACAGTCCGCGACGAAAGCGTCCGCCCGGTCCCGGATGGCAGGATCGGCGCTGAAGCCGACATCGTCACGGAAGTGCTCCACAGCCCGGTATCGAAGGTAGGCAGGCAGCCGGTTGAGCGGCTCCCAGGCGGCGGCCGGCATGCGCGCCACCGGATAGCTGGCTTGGTGGGACAGATAGCTCGGCCCGAGATCCACGATGGTCGTATCGGTCTCGACCCAGAAATGCGCGCAGCCCTCCTCGGCGAAGCCGAATCCGGCCAGGCCGGCGCGGCTGTTGTCGCGCGCGACGATGAATCCGACGAAGTCGCCGCCGACCAGGCGGGACGGAACGCTTGCGTCGCGCAGCAAGGTGTGCACGCCGAGAGCGCCGTAAGCACAGCGCTTGTGGAAGTCGTCGGGAAAGCGCTTGCGCAGGCAGCGGTCGACGACAGCAAGGATCGATTCCCTCTGCCGGGATGTCACGATGCCCCGGGGGCCGGACAATCCGTCAACCTTGAGGGGCATCGCCGGGGGCTCCGTCTCTGGTCGCCGGCCAGGTCTGGCGCAGCCGTTCCACCAACGCCTCCCGGCGACCCGCCCCCAGCCGGTCCAGATTGATCTGCTTCCAACGCACCGCCGGGAGCTCAGCGGCGGCAGGCAGGCCAAGGCGGGTCCAGTCCGGTGCGCCCGCCTTGAAGCCCAGCAGGAAGGCGCGATGATCCTCGGGCATATCGTCGACAATGGCGCCGACCAAGGTGGTCCGCGCCTCGACAAGAGCCTCCAGCGCGACCGGCTCCGAAGTCATGCCGTCGAAGCCGCGGGCGTATTCCGCCCTCAGATCCTTGGGGTTGGCTCGCAACACCTCGGCCATCGGTCTGTGATGACTGACCAGATAGATGATGAAGGCCTGGCGCAGCGCGGGCGTGACCCCCTCATCGGCCAGGAGGTCGCGAACATCAAAGAGATCGCGGGGATGCTGCCGATCAAGCGCGGCCATGATCTTGCCGGCGTAAAGGTCGGCATGGGACACGAGCCGGGCCTCCGCATAACCGAACCGATCTTCGACGGTCGTGGAGACCGCCCGGACTTCCGGTTCGAAGACGACGCCGCGCAGGACCGGCGTCACCTCCACCTTGATGGTCGCCCCCTCGGTGCGGACGAGCAGTTTATCGATCGGTCCCTGATCCGGTTTGCCACGCACCACAGCGGCGCCCGGCAGGCCCTGCTCGATGGCGTCGGCGATCCGGCGCAGAGCGGCGTCGATGTTCGACAGGGAGGTCTCGCGGTCCTCGACGGGCAGATATGTGAGGTCGATGTCGACGGAAAGGCGCGGGAGATCGCGAACGAACAGATTGATCGCCGTTCCTCCCTTGAGTGCGAACACCGGCTCCCTGAAGACAAAGGGCAGGGCGCGGACGAGCAGTTGCACCTGACGTTCGTAGGCGGCCTCAAGCGTCATCGAGAGACCTCGGCACCGTGATCGCATAGGTCGGGTCCAGTCGTCCGCCCCGGGCCAGGACCCGGTTGCCGCTGCCGAGATCGATGGTCGAGCGGTCCAGCGCCTTTAGCCAGGCATGGCCGTGCCGATCGGCGAAGTAGAAGAACAGCCGCTTCACCTTCACGCTCAGACAGTCGTCGAGCAGTCGCTGCAGGCGGCGCGGGCTAAGCGTGGCCAGGCCGCCCATGAGAGCGTCCGCCTGATCGAAGCTCTCGTGATCGGGCAACTCGTCCAGAAGTTCGAGCAAGGCTCGTTCGGGGGTCGACTGCTTCAGCGGCCATTGCCAGTGGCCCAGAGGCGTCTCGATCACAGCGGCGCGGGCCCAGTTCGAGAGCTCCTCCAGTTCCGGCGCGCGTTCGGTGGGGCGCACGACCTGATGGTATCGCGCATGGCCGAACAGTCGGCTGGAGGGATGGAAATGGAAGACGACGTCCAGATCCAGTTCGTACAGCCAGGTCGGCGGCTTCTCCCAACCGTAGAGATGCACCTCTCGGCGCGCGGCCGGGAGGTAATGGCCATAGCCCTGCAGTTCGAGCGCCGTCCGCCCGCCGATGACGAGGGCGTAATCCAGCAGGGTTTGCAGCGAAAGGACGGCGACGGGCCAGTCAAGCGTGCCTCGAGGGCGACGGTAGACCCGGCGAGCGGGCTGCTCGAGATAGCCCGAGGCGACATATTTCGCCCTTAGCGAGCTGGCGTAGCCGTTTTCGCTCATCCAGCCGGAATCCACCAGAAGGCCCTCTGGCAAAGACCGCTCGAGCTTGTTTAACTTTCCTCGCATTACGACACCTGTAGTGCCTAAAATGCGAGTTTGTCAAACCAAGAGTTTACGTCATAATCGTTTTTGCGTCGTACAGGTGTGGAAGAAAGATGCGCCGCAAACTGATCACGTCGGCTGATGTCAGTCCAGCGTCGCCCGGATCGTCGCGAGACCGCCGTCCCCGAGATTGGGCCGCACGGCCTCGTTCGCCACCAGCATGAGCCGACCTAGGGACCGGCGGTCCACCGTGTCTTTGGCGGCCTGTCGGATGAGCGGAGCCGTCAGAGGCGGCGTGCGCAAGGCGAACTGCGCGCGGTCAGAGAGATGCAACCAATGCATCGCGATCCGGCTGGCGAGCGTCGTCTCCAGCCGACGGGCCGTCGTCGAGCGCTCCAGCCATTCCCAAATCCGGAAGCTCGCCAACATCAGGAGCGACGCGTCGCCTGTGGGCGCGCGGATGATCAACGCCGCCGCCGCCAGGCTCGCGGGCAGGGGGGCGAGATCCGGCGCAAGCGGCTTATCCCAACGCCGCACCGTCGGGCCGATCAAGGCGGTGTCCGGTGCGGCCTCGAGCCGCTCGGCCACAACGCCGACGTCGAAGGCGGGATCGCGCAGAAGATTGCCGACGACGAACACCGCGATCGCATCGTCGATCGGCGCCCGGATCCGGGGCTCGGCGAGGTCCACCGGCAGAGCCTCCCAGGGCATGACCTCCGCCGCCTGATGGATGCCCGCCTCAAGGCCGTTCAAGCCGCCACGTTCGATGTGGGCGACGATGCGCGCCGCATTGCGCAGGGCGTCGACAAGCGTATCGACAGAGGCGCCGAGCGCGGCGTCCTTGAGACGGCTGAAGCCGAAGGCGATCTCGAAGGCGGCGATGCGACGACCGCGCACGCGCGTCTGAACCTCGGTTCGGACGCCGATGTCCAGGCCGAGCTGACGTTCCACGGCCGCGGCCTGATACCAGAGCGCCTCCTTTTGCGGCACGGGTTGGGGCCAGTCCCCGTCGATCGGCGCGCCGCTGCAGGCGCCGAGTTTCACGGCCGCCGCAGACTCGTCGCCGCAGGCGAGGCGATTGACCATCCAAGCCGCCAGCCCGGCCAGCATCCGGGTGACGAAACCGCCCCGGCGAGTCTCACGGTCGATCGTGTCCGCGACACGGGCGGCTGCGACCAGGGTGCGAAGGGCGGCCTCGCGGCGTCCTGTCTCGAACTCGACCTGCGCCCGATCGCCGAGCAATCCCGCCTGCATATCCGTCATCGTCGGGATCAGCGCCGCCTCGGTCGCGGCGTCGCCGAACAGTCGCGCAGCCTCGGCGGGGTCGCCCAGCTGGTAGGTGCTCACCGCCAGTTCGCGCAGCATGTGGGCTCGGTCGATGGCGTCTCCGGCGTCCTGCCCGAGGAAACGTCGGGTCTCCTCAATCACGGCCTGGTGCTGGCCCTGTCGGAAGAAGATCTTGATCCGCTCTCGCTGAAGCAGCGGATTTCCGGGCCAGGCCGCTTCGGCCGTTTCAAGAACGGCCAGGGCTTCGTTGTGGCGATTTGCGTACTCGGACAGCAGCGTCGTTCGGGCGGCGACGCATTGCGCCGCGATCTCAGGCCGCGCCCAGCGCTCGGCGACGGCCTGGAGATCGGAGTACCGCGCCGCCGCGGCCACCGCGTCGAAATCTTCGGCGTCGGACTCCCTCACCCACGGCGACTGGATCGCGCTTCTCAGGGTCGTCGGCGTATCGTTCAGGTTTGCGAGATAGCGATCCCTGACGACCGGATCAGCGGCGTCAAGGACGGTCAGCAAGCCTTCGAGTTCGTCGATGGACTGGAGGTGGACCGTGCGCCAGGTGAACATGAAATCGGCGGGATGTTCGCTGCCGGCATAGGATGACTGCGCTCCCAGCGCGTCACGCGTTTGGGCCGGAAGGCGCAGGTCGAGGGCCTCCATCTCGCGGATCAGACCGAACCAGTCGGCCGGGAGCAGCGAGGTGGTCGGGCCGCTCAGCGCGGTGAAAAGCGCCGCCTGAAGGATGGCGTCGGGGCGTTTTGATCCCGCCATCTCGACGCGCAGTCTGACGAGGATTCTCAGTATCGTGGCGGCGGGCGAGCGGGCGACGGCGACCTTCAGTTGGGCGAGACGCACCAGGCACGCTGCTTCGGGGTCCTGTTTGACCAGAGGGGTCTCGGTCGAGAAGAAGGTCAGGGCCTCAAGGTGCTCGAACAGGATGTCGCGGTTCTCGTCCTTCACCATCATGACGACGACGCCGATCGCCTTCAGGGCCTCGACATGTTCAGCCACCAAGCCGGATACGAGCAGTTGGGCGACATGCTCGCCGGGGATCGGGCGCCGGGCGACGAGGTCGTCGCAGATCGCCGTGTGAACCGCGGTCTGCTCGCCAGCCGACAGGGTTCGGGAGCCGGCGTCCGCGACCAGGGGTGAAACCCGGAAGCGTCCGGCGCGAGCGGTCTCGATCCAGGGACCGACCAGGAAGTCCAGAGCCTCGCCGGGCCGATCGAGCGCGGGCGCCGCAGCGCCGGCGGCGACGGCCAGGCCGCGATCGAAGCCGCTGACGAGGAGGGAAAGGCGATACAACAAGGCGCGCGGACGATCCGGAAGATCATCGATCAGCCGCTCGCGTACCGCGTCACGCTCTTGTTCAAGATCCAAAGCGCGATCACCGGGGAGAAGACCCTGCAGATCTTCGCCGGGCGGCCAGTTGCGCGCCCTCAGGCCCGTGATCCTGGCGGCCACAAGTTGGGGATGTCCCCCGGCCGCCAGCCAGACCGGTCGCATCCAACGCGCCGCGTCGCCGCCGGCGCGCGAAACGATCTGGCCGACTTCGGCCTCCTCGAGCGGCGGGACGCCAACCGGCGCCACGCCGCTGAACATCGACGGCGGCGGCGTTCGGTAGGCTGTCACGACGAGGCCGCCGTCCACCCGCCTAACAGCCTCGGACAGCAGGGCGAACTGCAGGGCGAGTTTGGGCAGGGAGGCCGCTGGAAGATCGTCGAGGATCAGACCGCCGAAGTTCCGAAACTGCGTCGTCTGCCGGGCGAGCCGCAGCCGTTCGGCCACCGCCTCAGGCTTCAAATCGCGCAGTTCGATAAGGTACCAGCTCCGGTTCGACATCCGGACGGCGTCCAAGGCCGCCGTGGTCTTGCCGCCTCCGGTGGATCCATGTAGCCAGACGGTCGTCCCCCCGTCGAGGCCGTCGGAAGTCGCGCGGGTGATGGCGGTCCGTTCGACGTGTAGCGGAGTCGCGGGGATGGCGCGTACATCGATGAGTAGGTCGTCCAGCTGGCCGGACGCCGGGGCGCTTGCCTGCCGCGCCGCGGCCCGGCGAACCGCGGAAACCGGCATGCTGACGGATGTCGCGGCCTCGAACGCCTCTAAGAACTGGGCGCGGGTCAACTGCCGCGACGCCGGATCGACGACCCGGCGCATGACCGCATAAAGGATCGCGTCGCGCGCCTTGCGGCCGTCGCTGGGCATCAGGCCCAGCCGATCGGCCGTCAGAATCAACCGGTCGGCGAGAAGTTCGTCGATCTGCGTCAGGTCCGGTTGGCCGCCTTCCCATCGCATCGGACGCAGGAGCTCGTCGCGGACAGCCGCATCCGGCTCCTGTTGGAGCCACCGCAGAAGATCCCGGTCGAGGGGAAGGGACAGAAGCAGGGTTTTGAGCCCGCCCAGGTCCCGGCCTTCAAGGGCGGCCAGGCGCCATTCGTCCAGTCCTCGCGTCGGGGCGGGAAGGGGCGAGCCGCGCTCCCGACCGAACGCCGACGTGGTCATATAGACAGCGCGGACACGTCGCGCGCGATTGGCGCTCCGGAGGCGCCAGAAGGCGTTGATCGTGTCCACGACCCCCGTCGTGCGGAGCGTGGTCGCGGCTCCGGCAGCCACATCCTTGACCTGGGTGAGGGTCAACGCCTCGCGGGTCATGACCGCGAAGTCGTCAGCGACCTCGAGCAGAAGCACCTCGTCCTGCGCGAGAGCCGTCCAGGCCAGGGCCGAAGCGACGATCTGGTAGACGTAGCCCCGGATTGAGGCCACGGCCTGACGCTGCCGCTCCGCCTCCGGGATGATGATTTCGGCAAGATCGGTCATGGACTTCCGGTGACGCAGACGGCCAGCCTCTCGTGATCCCCGCCCCGGATGCAATGAAAAAATGTGAGGCAGGACCCGTCGTGGCCCGGCTTCATGCGTAGAGGCCCACGCTGCGAAGCCTACAGTGATCCGGATGCCGATGCATCGCAGGCGCCCGCTTGGCCTCTGTTTGTCAGGCCTTGGTTTAGGGATGCGGATCCGCGCGCGGCGGCGATGGGCCGCCTGCTCGCGCGCGCCGCTGGCGCGCCGGACACCCTGATCGTGAACGAACTCGGGCTCGCGGACGGAGCCTCGCGTGTCGATATCGCCGTCATCAACGGCCATATCTGCGGCGGCGAGATCAAGGCGGAGGCTGATAGTCTTGATCGCCTTCCGCGTCAGGTCGAGGCCTATGGCCGCCTAGTTGAAGACGCCTCGGCACGCCTTTAGCTCAATCGACAGGAACCTGGTGATCGTCTCTGTGTCTTGGCCGGCTAGGAGAAGTGAGCAAAGAGGGCCCGTCGAAAGGTCGAGTCTTCCGCCCTTCGTTTGCGAAACGCGCCGTCGAGCAGATCTAAGCACGCTTCGAACTCTCTACTCGTCGCTTCGTCACGGGAGGTTTCCCGACTACGAGCGAAAGCAACACGAGCATCGCGCTTCTCCGACACCGAGGTGTTCGCATCGTAGTGGACCCTTCCCTCCGAGGGCACGCCCGAGACTGAAATGACTCGAATTCCCCCTGCTGAAGCGCGCCATTTCGCTGAGTGTCAGCCTGTCCCATGCTGTGCGAGCGGCGAGTGGATCATCAGCGCTCGCCCCTAAGCACAGGCTGGTTACGCCTCATCCAGGCTCGCCATCATCCGCCTTCGTGACGCGATTCGAACTTGCGGCAACTTCGGCTGGCCGCTCGTCGTGTCGGACCGGGTTGTCGAGCTACGCAATCCATCGACCATGTGATGACTGCCGCAGCCCGCCGAGATGGAATGGTCACAGGCTCAGGAATGGGGGATGCGGGTCTGACCAGCCACGCCCGCGATCTTGAGGTTCGAGAATGGAAAACGTCTTCATCCTGTCCGGCGTCCGCACGGCGGTCGGCGCCTTTGCAGGCGGCCTGAAAGACGTCCCGCCAACGCGCCTGGCGACAGTGGTTTCCAAGGAGGCGATCCGGCGCGCGGGTCTAGAGGCCGACCATGTGGATCACGCTGTCTTCGGGCAAGTCATCCCAACGGAACCTCACGACGCTTATCTCGCGCGCTGGGCGGCGCTGCAGGCTGGATGCCGCCACGAGACGCCCGCCTTCGGCGTTAATCGGCTGTGCGGCTCGGGGCTCCAGGCGATCATCTCGGCCGCCCAGGCGATTGCCTTGGGCGACACGGCCGTAGCACTGGCTGGCGGTGCGGAGTCGATGAGCCGGGCGCCTTATCTGGCCCCGGATGTCCGCTTCGGAAAGAAGATGGGCGACACTGCGCTCGTGGACGCTTTGACCGGCACACTGACGGACCCTTTCCACCGCTACCACATGGGTGTCACCGCAGAGAATGTGGCCGAACGCTACGACATCGGTCGCCGGCAGCAGGATGATCTCGCGTTCGAGAGCCATCGGCGGGCGTCCAAAGCAGATCGTGAAGGACGTTTCGCAGGCCAGATCGTGCCCATCGAGACGTCGTCGCGCGGCAAGACAGTCGTGTTCGAGCGGGACGAGCACATCCGGCACGACGCCGTACGTGAGGATTTCAGCAAGCTTCGTCCCGCTTTCCGGGCAGACGGGGCGGTCACCGCCGGCAACGCATCAGGTGTGAACGACGGGGCCGCCGCCTTGATCCTGTGTGGCGAAACGTCTGTAAGGACGCACAAGCTTCAGCCCATGGCGCGGATCGTGGCCTGGGCGCATGCGGGAGTTGATCCCGCCTTCATGGGGCTCGGCCCTGTTCCGGCGGTTCGTGCGGTGCTGGAGCGTTCAGGCCTGGCGGTGGACGCCTTCGATGTGATCGAGTCCAACGAAGCGTTCGCAGCGCAGGCGTGCGCCGTGTCGGCGGAACTCGGATTCGACCCGGCGCGCGTCAATCCGAATGGCAGCGGAATCTCCCTTGGGCATCCCATCGGTGCGACGGGCGCCATCAACATGGTCAAGGCGGCTCACGAGCTGCACCGAACCCAGAGACGTCTGGCGCTGGTCACCATGTGCATCGGTGGCGGCCAAGGCATCGCGGCGGTGATCGAACGCTGCTGAGACCTGAGGCGCCAAACATCAGACACGCGATATTGGGCATGCGGGCTCTAAGGATGACGTCCGCGATATCGGAGGGTGCGGACTGAAGAAGGGGCGGGCGGAAGCGCCGTAGACGCCTCCGCATCCCGAGGAGCGCGCTAGGTGACCGAAGCGGCCGATTTCATACCTCCATCGTCTAAAGATCGCGTGTCCTTCGGCGCCTGGTGGACCTTGGCGGTCCTCCTCCTTCTCTACATCCTGTCCTTCGTCGACCGGAACGCAGTGGCCATGCTGGTCGAGCCGATAAAGGCCGATCTCAATCTGAGCGACACTCAGGTCAGCTTGCTGCTCGGACCGGCCTTTACACTGACCTACGCGATCTTCGGCGTGCCGCTCGGCTGGGCCGCCGACCGTGCTCCGCGTCGATGGGTGATCTTTGTCGGCGTCGTCGCCTGGAGCGCGTGCGCCGTGGCCACCGGGCTTGCGAAAAGCTTTCTGCCCATGTTCGCCGCCCGATCCGGCGTGGGCATCGGTGAGGCATCGCTGTCGCCGTCGGCATACTCGTTGCTCGCGGACAAGTTCCCGACCCATCGGCTGGCCCTTGCGCTTTCCATCTATCAGGGCGGGATCTATCTCGGTCAGGCGGGCGCCATCGCGCTCGTGGCCCTGGTGTTGGCCCACGCGGACTGGCTCTCCGGCGTGGTGCCGGGGATGAGCGATCTGGCGCCCTGGCGGATGGCGATCATCCTCACTGGCGCACCCGGCATCATTTTCGCCTTTCTGGTCTTCACGTTCTCAGAGCCTCAACGCCGGCAAGCGGCAGTCGCAAAGGGTGCGCCCGCAGCACCGGGATTTTGGGCCTTCGTTCGCGAAAACCTGACCCTCATCACCTTGCTGATGATCGGCTTCGGCCTGGTGTCGATGTGCGGCATAGCCTTGGGGGCGTGGACGCCGACCTATCTCGAGCGACGGTTTGCGATGGGGCCGGGTGAGTATGCGCCTTTCCTGTCGGGAATCAGTCTGGCGGGCGGCGTGACGCTGTTGATCAAGGGTGGACTGATGGACTGGCTCTATGGCCGGGGGACGCGGGATATCCATGTCCGGCTCTACACCTGGTTCCTCCTGGGAACGTCGCCGGCCATCTACCTTCTCTATCTGGCGTCGTCGCCGACGCTCTTCTTCGTGCTCTACGCGATCGTCTTGATCGTCACGATCCCGTTCATGGTGTTCCTGATCCCTGCGGTGCAAATCTTCACGCCCCAACCCTACAGGGCGCGGATGGCGGCCACTTTTCTCTGCGGGGTCACGGTTATCGGCTCGCTCGGCCCGGTCCTGGTGGGCCTGATCACAGACCGTGCGCTTGGCGACCCCGGCCAACTGGGCACGGCGCTCGCCATCGTCATCGGCGGAGCCATGCCCATCACCTTCGTGACGCTCCGGCTGGCCATGCCCCACCTTCGCAAGGTGATGTAGGTCGTCACCTCGCTCGGAGGCCTGCCTGAGAAACACACGGGCGAGATCAGGTCTCGACGACGACGGGCAGGGAGAGCACGCCGCCGACACCGCCGTCCACGCCAAGCATCTGGCCGGTGACATAGGCGCTGGCGTCCGATGCGAGGAACAGGACCGGCCCGACGATCTCCCTGGGGTCGCCGAAACGGTTCATGGCGATGGCGTCCCTGAAGATCTTCGCTCGCTGCGGGTGCCCGACGGTAGGCGCCGCCATATCGGTGTCGAAGAAGCCCGGCGCGATGGCGTTGCAAGTCACGCCTTTGGTCGCCAGTTCCGCCGCGATGGCGCGCGTCAGGCCGA
>Ga0157369_10010555_pt1 | contig 10510 bp, 8 predicted proteins | sample C25metaG_FD_113461 | JGI IMG/M metagenome (GOLD analysis project Ga0157369, IMG submission 113461) | Corn rhizosphere microbial communities from Kellogg Biological Station, Michigan, USA - C2-5 metaG | ecosystem: Host-associated > Plants > Roots > Rhizosphere > Soil | place: USA: Michigan...
ACTGAAGCTCTCCTGAAGCAGTGCCTGATTTTGCTCTTGCGGCGGCAGATCGATCGCGGCACAGCACCAATCCCATGGATGAGTGCCATGGCCGATCCGGGTCTTGCAAGAGCCCTACAGGCGATGCTCGAATGTCCTTCGGAGCGGTTTACTGTGGAAGCGCTGGCGTCCATCGCCGGAATGAGCCGTTCCGCCTTCGCCGCGCGTTTTACCCAAACATTCGGAAGAACTCCGCTGAACCTGCTTAAGTCGGAGCGCCTACGCCGCGCGCGTGAACTGCTTGCCACCACTAATGCACCGGTAGATCAAATCGCCCGTAGCGTGGGCTTCTCTAGTCGCAGCCACTTCTCACATGCGTTCCGTACAACTTACGGTGTCGATCCAACCAATTTTCGCGCAGACGCATTTGGGAAATCGAAGTCAGCCCTCGAATAAACACCTCAGTGCTGGTCTTTGGTACCTCCCGCGCCGTTCTTTTCTCACAACCTGTGCCTACTCGATTTTGGACCGACCAGGGTAACTCCCGCACGCTGCGTGGTCGTTCGGATTCGTGTCACACACAAGAGCGCGACCTGCACGCGGTAGCCAATTCACATTCCGTGTGGTTAAACGAAGCGCCGGACAAGGAATTAGATAATGTTACCCGTCTGCTGGAGGTACTCGTAATCTTCCAGCACCTCGCGGTTCCTGATGCGAAGACGCCCAAGCCCTACGCGAGTCTCTGACAGTTGCGAGTACTACGTGACAAAACTTGGGAATTGCTTGATGGGATTTTTACCGAGCGGACACTAGAACTTTACGGCGTGAGAGTACGCCGAGCGAAACACAAACCTAACCTCTAATCTAGACATGAGCCGCAGTTCACGACTAACGGGATTTTTTGGCAATTACGAGACAGTCGCCCAGCTTTCTGGAGCAAGTTTTAATGTTCACAATCTCGGCGGGTCAATAAGGGCATACTCGTGTTTATCGGCAACTCAGGTTTATCGATAGCGTGTACTCCCTAGCAGGATTTTTGTTACGTCCGCGGCTGCGTCTTGGCTCTCGGGTCGTGCTGGGCGACACGGCTTAGGAGGTAGTCGACCTCGGCCTTTCCTTTTGCTGTAAGCAATGAGCTCGGTGCGCGCTGCGAATCATGGGCGATGGCGCCGCGTTTCTGCAGGACGTACTTGCGGACGGCGAGACCGATTCCCTGCTGCTGCTCGTAGCGGATGAGCGGGAGATGCGCATTGAAGAGGTCATGGGCAGCATCGCGCAGGCCAGAGTGCGAGAGCTTGACGACGTCTACGAGCATGTCTGGAAAGGCATAGCCTGTCATCGCGCCGTCAGCTCCGCGCTCTAGCTCAAAGTCGAGGAAGAGGCCGCCGTTCCCAGTAAGAATCGAGATGGGGCGGAGCGCTCCCTCGCTCTGGAAGCTACGCAGGGTACTGATTTTCTCAAGTCCGGGCCAATCTTCATGCTTGAGCATTACGCAGGATGGATTGTCGTTAACGATACGCTGAATGACTTTGGGGGTCATGACGACGGTGAGCAGCAGCGGGTAATCCTGGATAACGAAGGGGATGTCGGGGCCGATGGCGTTGACGGCCTGCGCGTAGTAGTTGATGATCTGGTCGTCAGTGCGAAGGCTTGGCGGCGGGGCGATCATGACGCCAGCTGCACCGCCTTCCATGACGCTACGGGCGAGGGAGCGCATGGCCGCGAACCCGGGAGCGGAGACGCCTACGATGATCGGAACTCCGGCGCGGCGAACTACTTGATTAGAGATCGCGACGGCTTCGGCAGGATCGAGTTTCGGAGCTTCGCCCATGATGCCAAGGATCGTGAGGCCGGTGACGCCGCAACTGAGGTAAAAGTCGGTCATCTTATCGACGGAGTCGTAGTCGACGGCACCATCAGGTCTGAAGGGAGTAACAGCGATGGCGTAGACACCCTTCGCCGTATGATCGAGGAGCATCGGTCTATTCATCCTTCTTCGGTGGTGTGGGACTGCCTTCACGCAAGAGGAAGTCAAAGTCGCAGCCTTGGTCGGCTTGCAGAACGCAGCCTTCAAACAGTTTTGCGTAGCCACGCTGTGCGGTTTCGCGTTGTTGTGGTGATTGCTTCAGGACAGCGAGGCGTCGTTGTAGTTCGGTGTCGTCGATGAGGAGCTCAAGGCGCCGGGCCTCGACGTCGAGCAGAACCTGATCGCCATTTTGAACAATAGCGAGAGGACCACCAACCGCAGCCTCGGGTGCAATGTGGAGGACGATTGTGCCAAAGGCGGTCCCGCTCATGCGGGCGTCGGAGATACGGACCATGTCTTTGATGCCTTGGCGTGCAAGCTTCATAGGAATTGGAAGGTAGCCCGCTTCGGGCATGCCGGGCGCACCCTTAGGACCGGCGTTGCGCAAGACGAGAATATCCTCCGGAGTGACGTCAAGGTCGGAGTCGTCGATGCGATTTGTGAGGTCTTCGATACTGTCAAAGACGACTGCTCGGCCGACGTGGCGCATAAGGTGCGGAGAGGCGGCGGAGTGCTTGATCACAGCACTGAGGGGCGCGAGATTGCCGTAGAGGATCGCCATCGCGCCTTCGGGTTTGAGCGGCGATGCAAAGCTGCAGATCACGTCTTGATGCGGAACAAGCTCCGCGGCGGCGATGGCGTCGCCCAGCGTGCCACCTGATATGTTGGGGGCATCGAGATCGAGGAAGGCGGTGAGTTCGCGCATGAGGGCGGGCAGACCGCCAGCATGGTGAAAATGCTCCATGTAGTGCACGCCGGATGGCTTGAGATTGAGCAGGACTGGAATCTCGCGGCCGAGTTGGTCGAAGGCAGCGAGGTCGAAAGGAATACCCGCGCGGCCAGCTATTGCAACGAGGTGGATAAGAGCGTTCGTGGACCCGCCGATGGCCTGCAAGACAATCATCGCATTGCGGATTGACGCAACCGTGATGAGGTCACTCGGTTTGGGTGTGCCGGCAATGGCGATTTCGGTGGCGCGCTTACCGCTGGCTTCGGCGATGCGGCGGCGGTCGGCGAGAGTGGCAGGTGCGGCGGCGCTCATGGGGAGCGCGAGGCCGAGTGCTTCGACGATGCAAGCCATCGTGCTGGCGGTTCCCATGACGGAGCAGGTGCCTACCGATGGGCAAAGGCGACTGCTGATGGTTTCGATCTCAACAAGGTCGACGTTGCCGGCGCGGTGCTGTGCCCACATACGGCGGCAATCGGTGCAGGCTCCGAGGACCTCGCCTTTGTGATTGCCGACGACCATCGGACCAGTCTGCAGAACCACTGCCGGTAGGTTGGTGCTGGCCGCGGCCATGACTTGGGCCGGGAGGGTCTTGTCGCAGCCGCCGATAAGCACGACGGAATCCATGGGCTGCGCAGTCATCATCTCCTCGGTGTCCATCGCCATTAGGTTGCGCAGGAACATGGAGGTGGGATGGGCGAAGCTCTCGCCGATGGAGATAGTTGGAAAGATCATGGGTAGACCACCAGCTAACAGAACGCCGCGCTTCACGCTTTCGATGAGGTCGGGGACATTGCCGTGGCACGGGTTGTAATCGCTGAAGGTATTTGTGATGCCGACGATGGGCCGCTCGAGCGCATCGTCGGAGTAGCCCATGGCCTTAATGAACGCCTTACGAAGAAAAAGTGAGAAGCCGGCGTCGCCGTAGCGGGTCAACCCTTTGCGCAAGCCTGTGGTCATATCTGTGCCTCTGTGGGCTGCAGCACTGGCGGCATTGTGGGCCTGAGGGTCAGAATGAGACCTGACGAAACGATCATGCAAGCTGCGACCAGGAAGAGACCGGAGTTGAGGGTGCCGGTGTAGGTCTTTAGAAATCCGATGATGGTAGGGCTGAAGAAGCCGCCAAGATTGCCGGTACAGTTTATAAGCGCGATGCCGGCCGCTGCAGCGTTGCCGCCTAGGAATGATGTGGGGAGCGCCCAGAACATGGCTAATCCCGTGATAACTCCGGCGACAGCAAGCACGAGACCGGACATCGCGATGGGAGTGTTGCTGCCGGCTTGTGCACAAACGATAAAACCAATGGCAGCCACGATGTTTGGCACGATGATGTGCCAACGTCGCTCGCGAGTTCTATCGGAGTGGCGACCAACGAACATCATGGAGATAAGTGCACAGGTGTACGGGACAGTTGTGAGCATGCCGATGTGGAATGCGTCGCTGACGCCGCTCTGGCGGATGATGGTCGGCTGCCAGAATCCGACAGCATAGGAGCCCATCTCCATTCCGAAGAAGATTGCGCTGAAGAGCCAGATACGCGGACTCGTAAACGCGGAGCGAATTGAAACATGGATTTTAGAGACTGCTTCTGCGCGGATCTCGGCGGCCACGGCGGCTCGTTCTTGTTCAGAGAGCCACTTGGCTTCGTCTACGCGAGCGTCGAGGAAGACGAAGATGACGCCGCCGAGGAGGATTGCAGGGACGGCCTCCAAGATGAAGAGCCATTGCCACCCCGCGATACCCTTGCTACCGGCAAAATGGTGCAGGATGAAGCCGGACAACGGACCGCCGATGATTCCGGAGACGGGGTTTCCGGCCATCAGCAGGGCAACCATCGAGGCTCGGCGATGAGCTGGAAACCAGTAAGTAAGGTAGAGGATCATGCCCGGGAAGAAGCCAGCCTCCGCAACTCCCAGCAGCAGGCGTGCGGTATAGAACTGCATGGGCGTGCGCACTAGCGCCGTTAGTGCCGAGACGATGCCCCAGGTGACGACGACGCGGCAGATCCAGACCCGGGCTCCGACCTTGTGCAGCATGATGTTGCTGGGAATTTCGAAGGCGAAGTAGCCGAGGAAGAAGATGCCGGCGCCTACTCCATAGACACTGTCGCTGAACTTGAGATCAGCCAACATCTGTAGCTTGGCGAAGCTTACATTGACCCGATCGACATAGGCGATGATGTAGCCGATCACTAGGATCGGCATGATGTGCCACGCGATCTTGCGGTAGAGCGAGTCGCCGACAGGATCGGAGGAGGTATTCGGCGCGATGTAGGCTGCGGATGACAAGCTTCGAGCTCCGATCGAACGGACCAGTCTACCTATTTATCCTGTGTGGCGCGAAAGCTTGCGTACCGAGCTTTGGCCTCGGCGTTGGGTGGGTAAAGTCCGGGTAACGGGAGACCGGAACGAACCTCGTCGATAATCCAGGCTTCGAGTTCCTCCTGCTCGACTGCGGCTTCGACGACTTCATCGAGGAGCGCGGCTGGAATGACGACGGCACCATCGTCGTCGCCGACGATGATGTCGTCGGGAAAGATTGCGACGCCACCGCAGGCGATGGGCATTTGCCATCCTACGAAGGTGAGTCCAGCGACGGAGGCGGGGGCTGCGGTGCCCCGGCACCAGACAGGCAGATTGGTACGGAGAACGCCAGCGAGGTCGCGGATGACGCCATCGGTAATGAGTCCGGCTACCTCACGGACGCGGATGCGTTCGCAGAGGATGTCACCGAAGATTCCAGCGTCGGTGACGCCCATAGCGTCGACCACGGCGATGCATCCTGCTGGCATGCATTCGATAGCGGCGCGGGTCGAGATGGGAGATGCCCAGGATTCGGGGGTGGCGAGGTCCTCGCGCGCGGGAACAAAGCGTAGGGTGAAAGCCGGACCCACGATGCGAGGTTGCCCGGGACGTAGGGGTTTGGTTCCGCGCAGCCAGATGTTGCGAAGGCCTTTTTTGAGGAGAACAGTTGTAAGAGTTGCTGTGGTGACACCGGTGAGGATGTCGATTGTTTTCTTAGCCAATGGCATAGAGTTTTTTATGCTCCTAAATGCTGGGGATGAGGCCGCCATCTACGCGGATGACGGAACCGGTGATGTAGGCGGCACGCTCACTGGCCAGGAAGGCGATCACGTCGGCGTACTCTTCCGTTTTGCCGTAGCGACCGAGTGGGATCGTGCCCTGACTCTCGGCGGCAACCTCTTCGGCACTTCGTCCCTCGCGCTTTGCTTTGGCCTGATCGAGGGTTGCGACGCGGGATGTGGCGATACGGCCAGGCACGACGATGTTGGCAGTGATGCCGTCTTTGCCGACCTCGCGAGCTAGCGTCTTCGACCAGCCGACGAGTGATAGGCGGAGCGCGTTTGAGATCGCTAGATTTGGGATGGGTGCTATGACGCCGGACGATGTGCTGGTGAGGATGCGGCCCCAACCCCGAGATTTCATGCCGGGGAGAACGCAGTCGGTAATGGCGATGATTGAGAGAACCATCGCTTGAAAATGTTTGGCCCATAGCACGGGGTCTTGACCAGCCGCGGAGGCTGGGGGAGGCCCGCCGGTGTTATTGACGAGGATGTCTATGGGATTAAGTTCGCTTTCGATCCTTGAAATGTTTGCGCTGATTACCGAGAGGTCAGCGAGGTCCCAGATCACGGCGAGGTACTTGCCGCCGATCGCCTTGAGGTCGGCGACTGTGCCCTCGATGGAGGTTGATCGGATGCCTGCTACGGCGACGTTTGCGCCTTCGGCGGCAAGCGATTTAGCGATAGCGCGCCCTAGTCCGCCGCCTCCGCCAAGCACCAGCGCGGTCTTTCCCTTGAGTCCTAAATCCAAGTTAGATTCCTCGTCACAGCATCATACTTCGTACAGCAATTGCTTGCGGAGTGTCAGCGGATACAATGTCCCGTTGGCAGGGAGGTACTCCGAAATGGTGAAAGCGGTTTTTCTGAGCTTGATGTTTTGTGCCGTTTCCGCGGGATTCGCACAGGCGAATCCTCTGGCGGGCGCGATTGATATACACGTCCACGCGGATCCGGATAGCACGCCGCGATCGATTGATGCGATCGACCTTGCCCGACTTGCGAAGAGCCGCGGGATGCGCGGGCTGGTGCTGAAGAATCACTATGAGCCAACCGCTTCGCTAGCTTACATTGTTCGGAAAGAAGTGCCGGGAATCGAGGTCTTCGGTGGAATCGATTTGAACCTGTCAGTGGGCGGGATGAACCCCAATGCGGTCGAGCATATGGCGGCGATTACGGGTGGATACGGGCGCTTCGTGTGGATGGCTACGTTTGATTCAGAGAATCAGGTGCGCTTTTCGAAGCAGGATCGACCGTTCGTGCGGATTGCACAGAATGGGCAGTTGGTGCCTGAGGCGAAGGCGGTCATTGCGGTGATTGCAAGGCACAACCTGGTGATGGCGACGGGACACTCCAGCGCGGAGGAAGACCTGATGTTAGTACGCGAAGCTAAGGCGGAGGGCGTTCAGCATATGGTGGTGACACACGCGATGCTGCAACCGACGCATATGTCAGAAGCGCAGATGGTGACTGCCGCGAAGATGGGAGCTTACATCGAGTTCGTCTACAACGGGCTGATTGGTGCGGGGAAGCAGTACGACATTGGAGATTATGCGAAGGCTATTCGTTATGTTGGGGTGGACCACTGCATTCTTTCGAGCGATATGGGGCAGCCAGGAAATCCAGTGCATACGGATGGGTTAATTGCGTTTTATGCAGGATTGCGGGAACAGGGATTTACGCAGGTGGAGATTGACCGCATGGCAAAGGAGAATCCGGCGAGGTTGATCGGGCTGCAGTGACCCGGCAGTTCCTTCAACTCATACCGCTGCGCCGCACTCCTTGACGGTGCATTAGTAAACACAAGCCGATTTGTCCGTACCCATTCGGCGCTCAATGAGTGACTCGGCGATTTCGCAGCAGTCGACGCGCAGTCTTCGCGTGTGGAAGGGGATGATAGACAGAAATCCTGCCGCATCGCATATCGCAGAACACAAGAGTTGTAATTGAGGCCGCCAAGCAGTGGGTATGCGGGACTTAGGGCAGGCATTCCATCACGAGGAACTAAGGCATAAACCCCTCCCGAAGACGTGTTCGGCGCTCGGGCACCTCGTCATGGCCGCTTCGCAGAAGTAGAACAGTCGCTCGAGTACATCAAGACGGGGCAAAACACTCCTATTCTCTCTTTAGTCACCATGCCAGAATAGTGATCGCAAGATGTAGGAATGGTTCTGGTATGACACAATCCTGGGGGATCCACATTCCGACCGCCTGCATGAAACCGACCAGGATTGGTGGTACACACTCGGCATGGGCACATCGTAAGGCAGTCGCGATGTTGCTCGCCTATTGCTTCGTGATCTATGTCGTAATGATGGCATCGAACGCGCCAATACCGATTTCCGCGCGTTCCGCTGAAGGCATTGCCAACAAGCCGAATGTTCCTGAGTCGTCGATCGATCCTAACCATTGCGCTGCCTGCCATGCAGAAGAAGTGAATGGATTCGCTCGTTCGCAGATGGCCCGTTCCATGCGAATTGCGAAGGTAGAACCGGTTGGCATCGTCCAGGCGCAGCAAACAACTATTACAATGCATTCGGATAAAGGCAGCTCTTGGCAGACGATTGAGGATCGCGGCGGTGCGGTCACTTACCACGTGGACTACGTGGTCGGTTCGGGAACACACGCGAGCGGATACATTACGGACATCGGAAGTCACCTCTTCCAATCTCCGGTCGCATACTATTCCACTCGTGCGTCTTATGGACTCGCGCCAGGCTACGAAAACAAGCCAGATCCGGATTTTACTCGACCAATAACAGAAGGCTGCGTCTTCTGCCATTCCGGAACTTTTAGCGCGGTACCAGGCACGGTCAACCAATACGACTCCGTGCCCTTTCCGCAACTGTCGATCGGATGCGATCGATGCCATGGGTCTCCCGTTGCCCATCTTGCTCATCCGGCAATGGGCAACATCGTCAATCCTAAGAAACTGGCGCCCGCGGCGCGGGACAGCATATGCGAACAGTGTCACCTCATCGGTTCAGCACGGGTCCTGAACCCCGGGCGAAGGTTTAGCGACTTCAAGGCGGGCGAAGTCTTGGAAAATACGTTTACCATTTACCACGACAAGCCTTCTGCCGGCGCTGAATCCGTCTTCAAGGTGATCAGTCACTCCGAACAATTGGCGCAGAGTAAGTGCTCTCTAGGCAGTGGTGGAAAGCTGTGGTGTGGCACATGCCACGATCCTCATAATGAACCCGCCATGCCCGTGGCGTTCTACCGAGAACGGTGTCTGCTCTGTCACGCAAAGACACCCTTCATCGCCAGCCACCCCAACAAAGCAAGTGATTGCATTGGATGCCACATGCCGAAGAGAGAGGTTCAGGATGGAGGGCATGGGGTTTTCACCGACCATAATATTCAGCGGCGACCAAGCGTCACCGCGCCACACATCGATGGGATAAATCTAGCAGGAATCGCGCCATGGAGAACTCCGCCGGCGGAACTAGCCACCAGGAATTTGGGTATCGGATTGATCGAGACGGGTATGGACCGAGGCTCCGCGAAAGATATCCTTAGCGGATATCGCACGCTGACGGAGGTACAGGAACAGTTTCCGCGCGACAGCGAGATGTATAACAGCCTCGGTTCCGCTCTACTTGCGGGAGGGCAATACAGCGAGGCAGTGCGTGCGTTCGACTTGGCGGTGCGGTTTGATCCTTTCTCTTCGCAAAAGGAAACTAGCCTTGGACAATCGTATTTGTTACTTGGCGAGCAAACCGCTGGAGAACAGCACCTGGAGAGAGCCATGGCGCTCGACAGATTAAACTTAAGCGCCGCAGCTCTACTAATTACCGCTTATGACAAGAGCGGTCATCCGGAGAAGTCCGCCCAGCTATCACAACGAATTGCCGATCTGACGCGACGGAAGGTCATACAAAAGTGAGTTTTGCGTTTGCGAGCCACAATCGGGATGTTGGTTTCGGGAAAGTCCGCTTTACGCCAGATTTCGCCATCTGCCCGGTTCGCACACCCGGACCTGCTCGATCAGTTGCTCGCCCCACTCCCTATCCGGTTCGGTCACGTTCTCGAGGATGCGCACCTGCTGCGGTAGATATGGGCCGTCCTGGACGCGGAACATCGACCTTCAGAGACGGTTCTAAGAATTTATTCGTTGAGAATGTACTTAGGAATGCGAAGGCACGTTGTAAGTGTGAGCAGGCAACGATTTGGAGAGACCGCGGCCGCAAGAAAATGAACAGAGCATGGTCAGTTTAGGCGAATGTGCTGCTCACTTTCGTATGCCCCTACCGTTTTCAAAGATAGAGGACATTTCGACGGCGCCGGGGCCGCGCGGCGCACCCATTCACTGTCTTTGGAACAACTCACTTTCGCAGGATCTGAGCTGCCCCCAATTGCCCGCAGATGTCAACGAACCAGCCTGATTCGACCTGGACGCAAAAGCAGCAAAAATCCCACATTTACGGGGAGTTTTGGAATTCTTCGGATTCTGTTGGAAGGAAATTTGGTGGACCTGATCGGGATCGAACCGATGACCTCTTCCATGCCATGGAAGCGCGCTCCCAGCTGCGCCACAGGCCCACTCTTTCGAGGAAGGACTTCTTTATTCTCATGCTTCCTGTCCTTATAGTCAATGTAACGACCGCCATTCTGCCCGATGAATTCGCACCCGAACCAGCGGTGGCGCACCGCCCACGATCAGCAACCGAGCATGCAACTGGTCCAATTCTGCGCG
>Ga0157369_10010556_pt1 | contig 10509 bp, 10 predicted proteins | sample C25metaG_FD_113461 | JGI IMG/M metagenome (GOLD analysis project Ga0157369, IMG submission 113461) | Corn rhizosphere microbial communities from Kellogg Biological Station, Michigan, USA - C2-5 metaG | ecosystem: Host-associated > Plants > Roots > Rhizosphere > Soil | place: USA: Michigan...
AGTGAGATCCAGATCGGCTACGCGGAGTCGACCGTCCAGACCGCCCCCGCCGAGCCGGTGACGACCGAGACCGCTCCGGCGCTCGGCGACCTACTGGGCGACGCGCCTCGCCTCCGCCCGAAGCAGAATCCGCATGCCAAGCCGACGCCGCTTGCCGCCCAGCCGAAGTTGACAGCCGGCGGCTATGTCTTTCCCGTCTATGGACCGGTCTCGTACGGCGACACGTACGGGGCCGCGCGAGCCGATGTCACCTACCACCACGGCGACGACGTCTTCGGCCAGCTCGGCCAGCCACTCCTCGCGGTCACCGACGGCACCGTCTTCTCGGTCGGCTGGGAGAAGGTCGGCGGCAACCGCCTCTGGCTGCTCGACCACGACGGCAACCAGTTCTACTACGCACATCTCTCGGCCTTCTCGACCGCCGCGCGAAACGGCGCGCATGTGAAGGCCGGCCAGGTGATCGGCTTCATGGGAAACACCGGCGACGCCGAGGGGACGCCGTACCACCTGCACTTCGAGGTGCACCCGGTCTCGTTCCTCTACCTCGGCTACGACGGCGCGGTCGACCCCACGCCCTACCTCGACAAGTGGCGCCACCAGCAGGACCTGCCGTTCCCGATCGGTGCCGGCTGGGCGCCGCTCGCCGCAGGGGGCGCGTCGGCGCCGGAGCCCGGCGCCGTCCTGCTCGGCATGTCGGACATCTCGAGCGCCGACGGACTCGACCCGTCCTCGCTCCAGCGTGCCCTGGCGCCGGTTGCTCCCTCGGCGCTGATGCAGACGCTCGTGCCGGCACCCGTCGCGCCGACCACCGACCTCGGCCGCGGTTAGCTTGTCCCGTTGCCGCCGTTCGCGCTCGGCGGATAGTCGCCGCCGAACTCGTCGTCGCCTCCGGCGACCAGCTCCTTGACCCACCTGCGCGTCTCGGGGCCGGTGACCGGGTTGAAGAGGATCCCGAGCGCGATGCCCGCGGCGAGGAGCGTCGTGTTGCGTCCCGCGTGCTCCTTCTTGCCCTGCAGCCGGTCGGCCGCGTTCCGGAGATCGTCGATCGCGTCCTTCAGTTTCTCGCGAATGTCGTCATCGGTCGCGACGCGCGTCACCAGCGGGACGGCGCCGCGGCTGCCGACGAGCTCCGAATAGAGCCCCTTGGCCGTCGCGAAGGCGCTGAGCACGTCCTCACGGAGCTTCTCGTCCGCCATCGCCCGCTCGACATAGGGTTTGACGTTCTCTGCCACGTCGTAGACCTTGTCCTTTGTCTTGGCCATGCTCGCTGCTTCCTTTCGCCGTCTGTTATGTCACTCCGGATCCGCTTGATACCCCGCCACTTCCGCCCCAAACGACTCCTCGTGGCGACGGTGCTCATCCTTGCAGGCTGTGGGGGGGCGAGCACGGCGACCGCCCCACCGCAACGGGTGGCCGGCACGGGATTCGTGTTCCAGGCGCCGGCGGGCTGGCAGTTGCAGCGAGGCCACAACCTCGTGATGGCGACGCACGACTCCGAGCTCGTGCAGGTGTCGGCGTTCCCGTTGCAGAAGCCCTACACCGACGCGCTGTTCGGCAAGGTGACGAAGGAGCTGACCACCCGGGTGAGCCAGGTCGCCGCGGAGACCGGCGGCAAGGTCGCCGGGCGCTCGGTCGTCACCGCCGCTGGAATCCGCTCGCACCGGTACCTCGTCACCGTCGGCGATCACGTCGACGAGTACACCTTCGTGTTGCGTGCGAAGCGGGAGTATCTGCTGCTCTGCCGTCGCCGGTCGTCGCACGACCAGTCGCCCTGCGATCAGCTGATCAAGAGCTTCGTGCTGGCAGGCAGAGCGGCCTGACGCTCCACGGCCCGCGGTCGCGTTGCCCGCGCGTGCTTCTTGCCGGCGAACGCGGCGGCGAACACATCCTCGATCGTGTCGGCCGGGATGAACTCGAGCGCCGCCCGCGTCTCGGGCGGCAGCGCCTCCAGGTCGGGTTCGTTCTCACGCGGGAAGACGATCCGCTTCAGGCCCGCGCGCTGCGCGGCGAGCGACTTCTCGCGCAGGCCGCCGATCGGCAGCACCTGGCCGGTCAGGGTGATCTCGCCCGTCATCCCCACGTCGGCGGCCACTGGCTCGTCGAGCACGAGCGACGCGATCGCGGTGGCCATCGTCACGCCGGCCGACGGGCCGTCCTTCGGGATCGCTCCGGCGGGAACGTGCACGTGGATGTCGTGCTGGCTGAACCAGTCGTCCGGGACGCCGAGCTGCCTCGTGTGCGAACGGATCCAGGAGAGCGCAGCCTGGGCCGACTCCTGCATCACCTCGCCCAGCTGCCCGGTGATCGTCAGCCGGCCCTTGCCCTCGTATGCCGCAGCCTCGATGAAGAGCACGTCGCCGCCGGCGGCCGTGTACGCGAGGCCGGTCGCGACGCCGGGATGCGAGGTGCGCTTGCGCACCTCGCTCGAGAAGCGCCTCGGCCCGAGCCATACGCGCAGCCGCGCCTCGTCGACCGCCGGCTTCCCGGCCCGACCCTTGGCGACCTCCGTGGCCGCCTTGCGGCACACGTCACCGATCCGGCGCTCGAGATTGCGCACGCCGGCCTCACGCGTGTACTCGCGGATGATCGTCCGCAGGAGCCTGTCCGACAGCTTCAGCTGCGAGCGGCGCAGGCCGTTTGCCTTGATCTGCTTCGGCACCAGGTACCGCTTCGCGATCCCCAGCTTCTCGTCCTCGGTGTAGCCGGACAGCGAGATCACGTCCATGCGGTCGAGCAGCGGGCCCGGGATCGTGTCGAGCGTGTTCGCGGTGCAGATGAAGAGTGTTTTCGACAGGTCGAACGGCAGGTCGAGGTAGTGGTCGCGGAACGTCGAGTTCTGCTCGGGGTCGAGCACCTCGAGCATCGCGCTCGCCGGATCGCCACGCCAGTCGTTGCCCATCTTGTCGAGCTCGTCGATCAGCAGCACCGGGTTTGACGACTCGGCGTCGCGGAGCGAGCGGATGATCGCCCCGGGCATCGAGCCGATGTAGGTGCGCCGGTGGCCGCGGATCTCCGCCTCGTCACGGACGCCGCCGACCGACAGGCGCACGAACTTCCGCCCGAGCGCGTTCGCGATCGAGTGGCCGAGCGACGTCTTGCCGACCCCGGGCGGGCCGACGAAGCACAGGATCTGACCGGAGACGGCGTTGCGGAGCTTTGCGACGGCCAGGTACTCGATGATCCGGTCCTTCACCTTCTCGAGGTCGAAGTGGTCGGTGTCGAGCACCTCACGTGCGTGGTCGAGGTCGAGGTTGTCCTCCGTGAACGACGACCACGGCAGCGTCAGGATCCACTCGAGGTAGGTGCGGATCACGCCATACTCGGCAGCCGCCGACGGGAGCCTCTCGAGCCGTCCCAGCTCGCGGTCGGCAGCTTTCCGAACCTCCTCGGGCAGCTCGCCGAGTGCGTCGAGGCGCTCGCGGAGCTCGCTCGCCTCGGCCTGTTCGGGGTCGCCCTCCCCCAGCTCCTGCTGGATCGCCTTCAGCTGCTGGCGGAGGAAGTACTCGCGCTGCCCCTTCTCCATCTCCGACTGCACCTGGGACTGGATCTTCGAGCCGAGCTCGAACACCTCGAGCTCGCGGCTGAGGATCGCCGAGACCTGACGCAGGCGCTGCTCGACGTCGACCTGCTCGAGGATCTCCTGTCGCTCCTCGGTCCTGATCGTGCGCAGTGTCGAGGCGACGAGATGGCAGAGCGCGCTCGGGTCGTCGACGTTCGCCGCCGCGAGCTGCAGCTCTTCCGGCAGGTACGGCGCGAGCCCGATGATGCGGCCGAACAGGCCCTGCACGTTGCGTGTCAGCGCCTCCAGCTCCGGCGTCTCGACCAGCACGTCGGGGACGGCGCTGAACTCGCCGAGCAGGTACGGCTCGACGTCGAGCCGGTGCTCGAGCCTGATCCGGTCGAGGCCTTGCACGAGGATCCGGAGCGTGCCGTCGGGAACCTTGATCATCTTGTGGACGAGCGCGACGGTGCCGACCTCGTAGATGTCATCCCAGCCCGGCGCCTCGATCGAGCCGTCACGCGAGGCGATCAGGGCAAGCAGCCGGTCGCCCGCGACCACGTCGTCGATCAGCCGGACAGACCGTTCCTGGCCGATCGCGAGCGGCGACATCGACTGCGGGAAGACAACCGTCTCCTTGAGCGGGAGCACCGGCAGCGCCGCCGGGTACTCGACCCGCTGCGCGTCGAGCTCCGGGATCTCGAAGCTGACCTCCGAGGTCATGCCCGCTCCACCACGATCGCCACGCGGCCGGGGGTCGGCGCGTGGTCGCTCACGGGCAGCTCCACCGTGAGGACGCCGTTCGCGAACAGGGCGTGCGCGCCGTCGGGGTCGACGTCCTCGGCCAGCCGCACCTGGCGCTGGAATGCGCCCGTCTCGATCTCCATCTGCTGGTAGACCCGGCCGGGCACGCGCGGACGCTGGCGTTCGCCGGCGATCACGAGCAGCCGCTCGCCCACGATCAGCCGGATCGACTGCGGGTCGACCCCGGGCAGCTCGACCACCACGGTCAGCGCGTGCGGCTCGTCGGTGTGGAAGCAGTCGACGTTGGGACGGAAGCCGTGGCGCAGCCCGGAGAAGCGCGGCACCTGCCAGAGATCCGCGAAGAGCTCCTCGATCTCCTCCTGCAGCTTGTCGACATCGCGGCGTGTCATCGAGGGTCAACGGTACCCAGACTGCCGTTTCTCACGCCGTCCGCCGCCGGCCGCAAGATCAGCGCCATGGAGCCGATCCAGCCGCGCTGGTCGAGCTGGTCCTTCCTGCTCTATGCGGGTGGGCTGACCGTGCTCGCGGCGGCTCTGGGCTGGCTGGCGTACCTCTCCGGCCGGTACGGCGCCGCTGCGTACGCGGCCTGGGCGCTGCTCGTGCTGGTGGTGGTGAAGGTCGCCGCGCTCGGGCTGCGTCGCGACCATCGCATCGTTGCCGGAGTGTTCGCGTTCTCGTCCGTCGTCGTGTTCGCGGCGTTCGTCGACGCGCTCTGGACCTGGTTTGGCTGGCTCGACGTCTCGCGCTCCTCGCCGTTCGCCGGCTTTCACCTCGGGCAGCTCACGCTCGAGCTGCTGACGCTTGGCGCTGCGCTCGTCGCGCTGCGCTCGTACCGTTTCCCGCTGCTCGTCCTCCCGGCGTCGTTCGTCGCCTGGGTCTTCGTCACCGACCTGCTCTCCGGCGGCGGCGACTGGTCGGCGGTCGTCACCTTCCTGGTCGGGCTCGTGTTCCTGGCCCTGGCCGTCTCGGCCGATGCCGGCCCACGCCGGCCGTACGGGTTCTGGCTGCACGTCGCGTCGGGGCTGACGATCGGCGGCAGCTTGGTTCATTTCCTCGGGCACGGGCACGCCGGCTGGGTGCTCGTCGCGGTCGGCGGGGTGCTCTACGCCGGGCTCGCCGCGGCGTTCGGCCGCTCGAGCTGGGCCGTGCTGGGCGCGGTCGGGATCCTCCTCTCGGCGGGCCACTTCGCGCTCCGGCTCTCACGCGTCCGCTACTCGATCTTCGGCTCGGCGCCGGGGGTGGACGGCCGCGGCTGGGCCGCGCCGCTCGTCTTCGGGATCGCGGGCGCCGTGCTCTGCCTGCTCGGCGGCGTGCTCGCCCGGCGCGCAACCGCCGTCTCCCGTTAGTCCACTACCCTTGGGCGTCTATGCGCACGGCTCCCGTCCTGCGTGGCGGGCCAGTCGCGCGCGCGGTCTGGCTCGTCACCGGCCTCTTCCTCTTCTCCTGCGGGATCATCTGCTTCCTCGAGTCGCGCCTCGGCCTGGCGCCCTGGGACGTGCTGCACCAGGGGATCGCCCTGCACACGCCGCTCTCGTTCGGCGTCGCGAACGAGGTGGTGAGCGTCGTCGTGCTCGCCGGTGCATGGCTGCTCGGCGCGCGCGTCGGGATCGGGACGGTGGCCAACGCGATTCTCCTCGGTCTCTTCATCCTGCTCCTGCAGCCCGTGCACGCGGTGCAGGCGCTGTCGGAGTGGCCGCTCGCTGGGCGGGCCGGCCTCCTTGCGCTCGGGCTGGTGCTCTTCGGTGTCGGCTCGGCCTTCTACATCGGGGCCGGGCTCGGGGCCGGCCCGCGCGACTCGCTGATGCTCGTCGGCTCGTTGCGGACGAAGGTGCGGATCGGGATCGTCCGGGTCGCGATCGAGGGCGTCGTGCTCGTGATCGGCTTTCTGCTCGGAGGGCACGTCGGGCTGGGTACGGTGCTGTTCGCCGCGCTGATCGGCCCCTCCGTCGAGGGGTCGTTCTGGCTCATTTCCCGCACACCCGCAGTTCGATAACACGGGACGACCTCCATGTTTAACCGACTTTTCCGCCTCGTCTGGGGCGGCGACGTCGACCGCGCACTGCGGCCGGTGCTCGCCGTCAGCCTCGCCGGATCGATTGCCGGGAGCGCGGCCTACCCGTTCCTCGGGATCTGGGCGGTCAAGCAGCTCGGAGCGCCCCAGTCGCGGCTCGCGTTCGCCTATCTCGCCGGCGCCGTGCTCGCCGGCGCCACCGGCTATCTGGGCGGCCACTGGTCGGACCGGATCGGGCGACGGCCGCTGATCCTGGCTGGCTGGGGCCTCCAGGCGCTCGTGCCGCTCGGCCTGCTCGCCGTCGGCGGCCACGTTGTCTTCGGCCTGGCCCTGCTCGCGCTGCTGCCGGTCTTCGGCTCGCTGGGAGGCGCCGCCGACCAGGCGATGGTCGCCGACCTCGTCGCCCCCGAGCGTCACGAGGCGGCCTACGCGTCGGTTCGCGTTGCCTCGAACCTGGGCGTCACGATCGGGCCGCCGCTCGGCGGACTCCTGCTCGTGGGCGGAAACTGGTCGCACCTATGGCTCGGCACGCTCGTGCTCGCGAGCGTCGCCTACGCGATTGCCTGGCGTTACATTCCCCGCGGGGGCGCGTACGCCCCGGAGGGGCCGCCGCAGCGCGGCTCGTTCGCGGTGATCGCACGCGACTCCCCGTTCCTGCTCTTCATGGTCGCCTCCGTGTTCGCGACGATGACCTACATCGCGACCGAGACGCTCCTGCCGATCTCGGTGACGACGACTCACCATCTCGCGCCGGCTGCGTGGGGGATCATCATGGTCGTCAACCCGTTGCTCGTCACCGTCTTCCAGCTGCGGCTGACCCGCTGGACGCATGCGATCAGGTCGTCTCTGAAGCTCGGGCTCGCGATGCCGTTGATGGGCGTGCCGTTCCTGCTCCTGAACTGGAACGGGTCGGTGCCTGTGATCGTGCTCGTGATCTTCCTGTTCGTGATCGGAGAGATGCTGTGGGTGCCCACCTCGCAGGCGGTGGTCGCCGCGCTCGCGCCCGCCGACATCCGTGGCGCATATATGGGCGTCTTCGGTGGCACCTGGTCGGTGGGCTGGGCGCTGACGCCGTTCCTCGGCCTGCAGGTGCGCAGCGCCTACGGCGACGCGACGATGTGGATGTGCGTTGCCGCGGTCGGCGTCGTCGCCGGCATCCTCGGGCTGGCGGCGGCCCGGAACTACGACGACCAGGCCGCGCTCGCATCGACCGCATAAGCTGACGCCGTGAAAGGAGTGATTGCAGCCGGTGGGACCGCGACTCGGCTCGAGGAGCTGACGCGCGTCACCAACAAGCATCTGCTGCCGGTCGGTCGCTGGCCGATGGTCTACTACCCGCTCCAGTTGTTGCAGCGCGCAGGGGTGCGCGAGGTGTTGATCGTCACCGGCCAGCAGCACGCGGGGCAGTTCATCGACCTGCTCGGCAACGGCCATGTCCGGTCGCGAACGGGCGGCGAGCTCCTGTTCGACCTCGACCTCTCCTACAAGGTGCAGATCGAGGCGGGTGGGATCGCGCAGGTCGTCGGCATGGCGCGTGACTTCGCAGCCGGCGAGCCGATCGTCGTCTGCCTCGGCGACAACATCTTCGAGCACTCGCACGCCGCCGAGATCGGCGCCTGGAAGCGGGGCGCCGCCGTTTTCGTGAAGGACGTACCCGACCCCGGGAACTTCGGCGTCGTCGCGTACGGCGACGACGGCTCGGTCGCCGACATCGTCGAGAAGGCCGGCCGCGTCGACCTTCGCTACGACGCCCCGCCGTCGAACGACGCGGTGGTCGGTCTCTACTGCTACCCGCCTGACGTGTTCGAGATCATCGACAGTCTCAACCCCTCGAGCCGGGGAGAGCTGGAGATCACCGACGTGAACCGGGTCTACGCGGAGCGGGGCGAGCTCGAGGTGCATCGCGTCGAGGGCTGGTGGCACGACGGCGGCAAGCACTGGGCCGACCTTGCCGACGTCGGCCGGCTGATCGAGCAGACCGGAGTCAACAAGTAGTGGTCGACGGGATCGTGCGCATCCCGCTGCAGCGGTTCGAGGACGACCGCGGGTGGTTCTACGAAGTGCGCCGTGAGAGCGCGCTCCCGCACGCGACGGTGCAGACGAACGTCTCGTTTTCGCGCAAGGGGACGATTCGCGGCCTGCACTTTCACGAGCGGGGACAGGACGACCTTTTCGCGTGCCTCCAGGGCACGGCGCGCGTGGTCGTGCTCGACCGGTCGACCGGCGCCACGTTCACGGAGGACATCGGCGACGGCAACCCGGTCGCGATCTACGTCCCGGGCATCCACGCGCACGGCTTCGAGGCGCTCACCGATCTCCTGTTCTGTTACCATGTGACGCGCGAGTACGACCCGGCCGATCCCGACGAGCAGGGGCTCTGCTGGGCCGATCCGCGCATCAAGCATCTGTGGAGCACCGACACGCCGATCCTGTCGCCGCGTGACGCGGCGGCATGCCCCTGACGGGGACAATCGTCACCGGCGCGGCCGGTCAGCTCGGGCACGCGCTGCTGGGCGTCTTTCCCGAGGCGCGCGGGCTGACCCGGGCCGAGTGGGACGTGACGCATCCGGCCCCGGCCGGTCTCGAAGCGGAGCTCGTCCTGCACGCGGCCGCGTGGACGCACGTCGATGGGGCAGAGGACGACCCGCAGGAGGCGGCGGCGGTCAACGTCGGCGGCGTGCAGCATGCGGCCGAGCTCGGGGCGCCGCTCGTTGTCTGGTCGACCGACTACGTCTTCGACGGGACGAAGCGCGAGCCGTACCTCGAGTCGGATGCGCCGAGACCCCTCGGCGCCTACGGCCGGACGAAGCTGCACGGCGAGGCGGCGGCCGGGGAGCGCGCCTGGATCGTCCGCACGTCATGGCTGTTCGGGCCGACCTCGACGAACTTCCTGCGCACGATGCTCCGCCTCGGGGCCGAGCGCGACGAGGTCGCCGTCGTCGACGACCAGCGCGGCTCTCCGACGTACGTGGGCCACCTGGCGGCGGCCACGAAGCAGGTGCTCAACCTGCCCTACGGCACCTACCACGTCGCCGCGCAGGGAGACTGCACGTGGGCCGACTTCGCCGAGGCGATCTTCGAGGCAGCGGGCCTCCCGACGCGGGTCCGCCGCATCACGACGGCCGAGTTCGGCGCCCGCGCGCCACGCCCGGCGTACTCCGTGCTGCGGAGCGCCAAGGGGGCTCCCGAGCTGCCGCACTGGCGCGAGGGGCTGCACGACTGTCTCGCCGCGCTGGACCGTCTACCCTGACGCGCATGCGCGTGCTCGTCACCGGCGGCGCCGGGTTCATCGGGTCTCAGTTCGTGCGCCGGCTGGCCACGGCAGGCGACCGTGTCGTCGTGCTCGACAAGCTGACCTACGCGGGCAATCGGGCCAACCTCGAGGGCGTCGAGCACACGTTCCACCAGGGCGACATCGCCGACGCGGAGGCGGTCGCGCGCGCGGCCAAGGGCTGCGACGCGATCGTCAACTTCGCGGCCGAGACACACGTCGACCGTTCGATCCTTGGCCCGGCCGAGTTCATCCTCACGGACGTGCTGGGCACGCAGGTGCTGCTCGACTACGCGCGCCACCACCAGATCCGCCATCTGCAGGTGTCGACCGACGAGGTCTACGGCGACATCCCGCTCGACTCCGAGCCGTGCACCGAGGACGCGCCGGTGCGCGCGTCGAGCCCGTACTCGGCCTCGAAGGCGGGCGGCGACCTGCAGGTGCTCGCGTACGTGCGCACGTACGGCGTCGACGCGTTGATCACGCGCGGCGCGAACACCTACGGCCCGCGCCAGTACCCGGAGAAGTTCCTGCCGCTCTTCATCACCAACGCGTTCGACGGGCAGCACCTGCCGGTGTACGGGGACGGCAAGCAGCGCCGCGAGTGGCTGCACGTCGAAGATCACTGCGCCGGGATCGAGTTGGCGTTGCGCAAGGGCGCGACGGGCAACGTCTACAACGTCGGCGGCCAGGAGCGGGAGAACATGGAGGTGGTGCGGCGCATCCTCGACCTGACCGGCGCCAGCCCCGATCTCGTCCGGCACGTCGCCGACCGCGCGGGTCACGACCGGCGGTATTCGGTCGACTCGTCGAAGCTCCGCGATCTCGGCTGGGCTCCGCGCCACTCGTTCGACGCGGGGGGACTCGAGGAGACGGTCGAGTGGTACCGCGAGCATCGCGACTGGTGGGAGCCGATCAAGTCGGGCGACTACAAGCAGTACTACGACCAGCAGTACGCAGAGC
>Ga0157369_10010557_pt1 | contig 10509 bp, 11 predicted proteins | sample C25metaG_FD_113461 | JGI IMG/M metagenome (GOLD analysis project Ga0157369, IMG submission 113461) | Corn rhizosphere microbial communities from Kellogg Biological Station, Michigan, USA - C2-5 metaG | ecosystem: Host-associated > Plants > Roots > Rhizosphere > Soil | place: USA: Michigan...
CCGCTGCTGATGGAAAAATTGGTGACCGTGCTGGTCGGTTTTGCCCAGCAACAGGTCGAGGCCGGCGCCGACGTGATTCAGATCTTCGATAGCTGGGCAGGCGCGTTGAGCGTCACAGACTACCGGCAGTATGTTCTGCCCGCGACCACCGAGCTGGTGCGGCGGGTGCCGGGCCTCGGCGTGCCGGTGATTTATTTTGGCGTGGAGACCGCTTCCCTGCTGCCGTCGATGAGCGAGACCGGCGCGGACGTAATTGGGCTCGACTGGCGGGTGCCGCTCGACGTCGGCTGGAAGGCCGTCGGCCCCGGATGCGCCGTGCAGGGCAATCTTGACCCAATCACGCTCTTCGCGCCCGACGAAGTCCTGAAGACGCGCGTCCGCGAGGTTCTGGATGCGGCCGCAGGCAGGCCGGGGCATATCTTCAACCTGGGACACGGCATCGTGCCGGGCACTCCGGTCGAGAGCGTCATCAAGGTGGTCGAGTGGGTCAAGGAGATGAGCGCGCAATGAACGAAGGGCGCGGTCACGACGCTGTTTTGCTGCTGGCGCACGGAACGCCGGATGCGCTTGGCGAGATGGCCGAGTATCTCGATAAGGTGACGGGCGGACGGACAGTGCCGCGCGAGGTCGTCGAGGAGTTGCAACACCGCTATCGGATGATCGGGCTTCGAGAGACTTCCGGCGATGAGCCTCCGCCACTGACGAAGTGGACGCTCGCGCAGGGGCGTCTCGTCGAAGAGAGCCTGCGCTCGACCGGACTGAAGGTTTACGTGGCGATGCGGAATTGGCATCCCTACATCGCCGACGTGGTCGGTCAGATGCGGAAGGATCGCGTGACGCGCATTCGGGCAGTGTGTCTTGCCCCGCAAAACTCGCGCACCAGCGTGGGCCTGTACCGGCGCGCGACACTGGCGGCAGCGGCCGGGATGGAGGTGGAGTTTGTCGCCGGATGGGCGGAGCATCCGCTGCTGGCCGAGGCGTTCGCCGAACGGCTGCGGCCCGTCTGGAAGCAGGCCTGCGCGGAGACGGGACGGCGGGTCCCCGTGATCTTCACCGCCCACAGCGTTCCCTGCCGGACGATTATGACCGGCGAGGGGCTTGCCTCTCCCGACCCCTATCCCGTTGAGGCGAAGCGCACCGCCACGCTGGTCGCCGAGCGGATGGCGAAGGTGGGTTTTGGCGAAGGCGATTGGTACTTCGCCTTTCAGAGCCAGGGCGTGGCCGGCGGCCCGTGGATCGGACCGACGGTGGAAGACACGCTGAAGGCGATTTGCGCGGAAGGACACACCGGTGTGGTCGTGCAGCCGGTCGGGTTTCTCTGCGACCACGTCGAAATTCTCTACGACATCGACATTGCCTTCAAGGAGATGGCGGCCGGGCTAGGGCTGAAGCTGTGGCGGCCGGAGAGCCTGAATGACTCCGCGTTGCTGGTAAAAGCGCTGGCTGAGATTGCCTCCGGTCAATACAAGGCGCTCATCGATGAGGTTGTAGTTCCCGCCGTGGTGTAGGCTTTGGGACGAATGAAACGTATTGCGATTATTGGCGGTGGGGTGGCGGGAGTTGCCGCGGCATACGAACTGGGTCAACTGACCCGGCAAGGCAATCATGCGCAGGCCGTCTTGTTCGAGTCTTCCGCAAGATTGGGTGGAATCGTGGAGACGGTGCGCGAGGGCGAGTTCGTCATCGAGTGCGGGCCGGATGCCTGGGTGACAGAGAAGCCCTGGGCGCGCGAGCTGGCTGAGGAGCTGGGTCTGGGCAGCGAGTTGATGCCCTCGAACGACGATGCCCGCAAGACCTACGTCCTGATCGAAAACCGGCTGCTGGCCATGCCCGACGGGATGCGCATGATGGTTCCCCGCGATCTCGACGCTCTCGATGCTTCAGATCTCTTCAGCGCCGAGGCAAAGCAGGCGTACCGCAACGAAGTAACGCGCGCCGAGGAACTGAAGTCCCGCGCGCCGGCGTCCGATGAGAGCGTGGCGGAGTTCGTCAAACGGCATTTCGGCGAGGAAGTGGTCGAAAAGATCGGCGCTCCCCTGCTGAGCGGCGTATTTGGCGGCGACGCCGGCAGGCTGAGCGTGCAGGCCGTGATGGCCCCTTTTGTAGCGATGGAGCGGGAACACGGCAGCCTGATAGCCGCCCTGCAGGCACGTCGAAGCTTGGCGGCAGATTCTGTATTTACGACCCTCCGCAGCGGCATGGAGACACTGGTGGACCGCATGGTCGCGGCGGTCCCCCCGGACTGGATACGGCTGAACGATGCGGCGCGATTCTTGTCGTATGACGAAGAAGGCTGGCTGGTTGGGACGACGCATGAGGTAGAGCGCTTCGACGCTGTCCTGATGGCCGCCCCGGTAGACGTGGCGCAGTCACTGATTAGGCCCGTGGACGAGCGCATGGCGGAGCTGATGCAGATGGAGGCAAGCTCAGCCGTGGTAGTGGGGTTCGGCTTTCCCGACTCCGGAAGGTTCTCCGTCCCGCCCGGATTCGGATTTCTCGTTCCGCCTGAGTCGGGCAGTCTCTTGCTCGCATGTACGTTCGTGGACCAGAAGTTCAGACACCGCGTGCCGGAGGGCGGGCGGCTGGTGCGGGCGTTCTTCGGCGGAGCGGCGGCCGAGCGCCTGATTCCCTGCGGGAACGACGAGATCGCCGCGATTGCAAGGCTTGAGCTGGCTCGGATTCTGGGGCCGATACCGGTGCCTCAGGTAAGCGTCGTGCGACGCTGGCCGCGGAGCCTGCCGCTGTACGGCGTAGGCCATCTGGAGCGGATGGCGGAGTTGGAGCATCTTGCTAAAAAGTTGAAAGGGCTTTGGCTGCTGGGGAACGGGTATCGCGGCGTGGGAGTGCCCGATCTGGTGCGCGATGCGCGCTGGGCGGCCCAGGCAGCGATCGCGGGCTGAGACGAAAAGCAGGTTTCTCCGCTTAATCTAACAATCCGATTGTTACAAAACATCGACCAGACCAGTCTGTGACCGGACCCTTTGTAAGAGGCAAAGGGATGATTCCATAACGGCGTTGGCTCCCCACGGTGTCAGCTTTGCCAGCATCTCCTTCTCCACGAACCATTGACTGTAGCCGCTGGCCTCCAGACCGACACGCACCGGCTGCCAGAGATTGTCAATCCCTTACTCCCCTAAAAATCAAACATGTACTTGAAATATAAGGAGATCTTTTCCAAACGGGCGTGGCGTGCCAGTTTCCTCGAATCTGCTATAATAGAAGCAAGATTACGGAATCAAAGAAAGCCCCGCCACCAGCGGGGCTTCTTCTTTGATTCCAGTAAACCAAATAAAATGAATAATTTGCAAATAAAACTCCAGTGTAATCAATAGTTTACAGTCGAAGTCCGAGCCTAAACCATTTATAATGAATACTTTGCACAAAAAATGTGGGGGGGACGACCTAAGCATAGCGGGGATCGACCTGCACCACGCCCCACTTCCGGTCCACCACCTCCCGGTGCGCGGCCATGATCCACACAAAGTTGAGCGTCGCCCCCGGAATCGCTACGTTCGGGTGGTAGCCAGCCGGCAGAAGCACAGCGTCACCGTCGCTCACCACCTCGACCTCGGCGGCGGTGATGCCGTCGGTGTAGACCAGTTGCAGCCCGAAGTCCGGCTCCGGCATGTCGAAGTAGACGTATATCTCCTCCAGCATCGCGGCATGTTCGTGCGGAGGCCAGCTCGTCCAGTTGCCCGGCAGCGAACGCGTGATCCCCACTACCAGCCGGCCGGCCTGAATATTGCTGCCGAGCAGAATATCGATCTCCCGCTGCGCCCCTGACCCTGCCGCGCCCGAGACAAAGTGCAGCTTCGCATCCAGTCGCTGGCTCTCCCGCGCTACGAACTGCACCGGGTACTCTCCCTCCACCGGAGCCGAGCACTCCACGATGTCAACCCCGGTCTCCGTCTCGACAGTAATCGATGTTCCACGTGGAACATACAACGCATCGCCAGAAGTCAGCCTATAGTGTTCACCGGCAACCGTGACCACGCCTTCGCCACCGACGCAGACCAATCCGGTCTCCTGCCCATCATTCGCAAAGACGGCCTTTCTCTCCGAGGCGTTCAGCCGAATCCGCCCATAGCTCACCTCGCGCATCGAGCTGTTGCCCGGATGAATGAACGTATGCCGCCCGATCTTTGCCGCCGTACCCCGCACCAGCCGCCCTGTCATCACCGCTCCTTATCCCTTCGCTCAAACAGAAAACCCTGGGACGAATGACTTATCCCAGGGCACAATTGGAGGTTTGTTGCATCCACTCACCACGCGAGCTACCAGGCAATTTGGGCCGGGAAGAACTCGGCGAACAGGTCATCGTAGTACGGCTTCAACTCCTTCAAATTCGGTTTCGTGTGGCCTTTGGAATAGAGGTCATACACGTTGAACTTGTTCACCCACTCCAGCATCTCGACATCATGCTTGCTCATCAGGTGCCGGTAGGCTCCATGCCGGTGCGCCGAGTAGAATGAGTGATAGCGCAGCATGTAGAGCGACTCCTCGGGCATGTAGTTCTTCATCACCTCGCCGATGTAGCCGTCGTGGCCGAACGACATGTGTACTTTGTCGAGCCCGCAGTTCGGCTCGTAGATGCCGTACTTGGTCTGATACAGAGGGTTGTTGATGTCGGGATTCGCCTTGAAATACTCGGGAAACACGATGTCCTTCGAGTAGGCGCAGCCCACTGGGAACGTGTCGCCCACGACGCCCCACTGCGGCTCGCCCCACAGGCAGAGCACCTTGCCGAGGTCGTGGATGAATCCGGTCAGAACGAACCAGCGCGGATGGCCGTCCTTGCGGATGGCTTCAGATGTTTGCAGCAGGTGTTCGATCTGGGTCAGGTCGGTGTCTGGATCGCTGTCGTCGACCAGCGTGTTCAGAAACTCCGCCGCCTCCCAGATGCTCTTCTGGCCCTTGTTTAGGCCGAAGTACTGCTTCTCCTTGGCGATGACGTAGTCGTAGGTCTGGTACTTGTGGTTCAGGCGATAAAACTCCGCCACCCCCGGCGTGGCCGTCTCGTCATACTGCCGGAACTCAGTTTCAGACTTGCCCTCCTTGTAGCGGCCTGTCAGAAACTCGTCCCATTCCTCCATGTCCTTCTTCAGCGGAGCAGGAGCGTCGTCCATTGCAGTAGTTGTCGCCATATCATCTCCTTACAGCAGAGCCGCGGTTCAAGCACGTTACCGCTAACTAAGCTATCACTATAGAACTCTCACCCGTTCTTGGCAAGCGAAAAACTATGTCCGGGAAAGGAATGCTCAGGGGGCTGCCATTGCGATATGGCAATGCCTTGTCTGCCGCGGCGAGGAACCACGTCGATACAGTGAGTCAGTTCTTATCGCTAACCGAGGACTCCCGTACAACCAGCTTCGACTTCACCAGCACGCTGCGCGGTGCCTGCTCTGGCTTTGCGGAAAGGTCCAGCGCGAACTCCCCGGCAAGGCGACCCAGCACCGTCGTATCGTGGTCGATCGAGCTGAGCGGGACGCGGAGGTAGTCGGCGTAGCGAAAGTTCCCGCAGCCGATGAATGCGATGTCTTCCGGAATGCGCAAGCCTGCCTTGAGCGTCGCATCCATTGCGCCGACGGCGGTCAGGTCGTTGTAGCAGAAGACGGCATCGGGCCGCACATCGAGCGCAAGCAGCTCCTGCATCGCCTGGAACCCGGCCTGGTCGCCCTTCTCTTCCACGCGCTCGCGGACGACAACATAGTTCTCGGGCATCGGCAGGCCGCGTTTCTCAAGCGCGTTCCGGTAGCCGCGCAGGCGGTCGAAGGACGGGCTCGTGTTCTTTCCGCCGATGTGCGCGATGCGCTGCCGGCCAATGTCGATCAGGTGGTTTGTCGCCATCTCGCCTACCTGCACATCGTCGGAGCCGACGAAGTGCGCCGCGAGATGCGGAAAGTTCCGGTCAAACAACAGGTAGGGGGTGCGCTCGTCTCCTAACTCGTAAAAATTCCGCAGGCTCGGCTGACAGGAGGCGATCATCAGCACATCGACCCCGCGGCGCAGCAGCGTCCGTATCTCCTGCCGCTCCACCTCCGGGTCTTCTTCCGACGAGGCGAGAATCAGCGCGCGATTCGCCTGCCGCAGCACGCCGCTCAGCGCCTTGGCAAACTCTGCGAAAAACGGATGCACCAAGTCCGGCACGACCAGTCCAATGGTGTAGGTGCGTCCGCTGGCCAGCCCACGCGCCATCATGTTGGGCTGGTAGTTCAGCTCCTTCATGCGCTTCAGCACGCGCCGCCGCGTCTCTTCTCCAATATCGGCGTTGCCCCGCAGAACCTTGGAAACGGTCACCACGGACACACCAAGGTCACGCGCAATGTCTTTCAGCCTGACAGCCATACATGCTCCCGATGCATCATCCTACAGTTTCGTGCCGGCAGGGGACGATTATCTCCAAGAGAATTATAGAATTATGAGAAGCGCGTCCTTCTCCACAAGCTCCACGTCCCCACTGCCAGGCTGACCACGAGAACCAGACCCAGCACCGCGATCCAGCGGCCATCCATCTGGAGCGGAGGCACCACGGCCCTTATGCCAAGCCACAAAAAGACTCCGGTAGCGGCTGCAAGGATCGCATAGTCCCACCACCGCTTTCGCTGGCTGCGGTCCGAAAACTCGTCGCCTCCCATTGAAGCGATGGTCGCGTTATAGTCCAGCCCGTAGCGGTTGCACTCGCGCAGCACGGCCTCGTTGGTCGAGCTCTCCTCACGCGCCGAGGCCACCGCGGTGCTAATCGCCAGCGCTCCCAGAATCATTACAATCGACCCGGCCACCACAAGCAGCTTGTGCGCCCGGTCCGCCGAGGCGAGCTCGCCGAAGACCAGCGCGCCCCAGGCCAGTCCCCACAACTGGTTCGTATTGGAGAGCGGAATTCCCCGTCCAATCCCCAGGTACTTCGTCGCGAACTGCTGGAAGAGGTCGCCGATGACCCACATAAACCCGCCAAGAAACAGCCAGAACACCGCCCCCCGCACATGCAGCAACTGAAACGCCGATGAGTGCGTGCCTCCGTCGAGCGCCAGCGTCAGCGCCAGCACCGTTCCCAACTCCCCCACCGTAAACGCCGTCACAAACGACAGCGGATTCATCCCGCTGAGGTATGCCTTCCGGTACGGAACATACATCGTCCCCCACATCAGGCTCGCGCCAATCGCGGCGATAATCCCGCTCAGGGCATGGCTTCCCATCGCCGTGCCGCCATGGAGCGTGCTGAAACCAAGCAGTACCGCGGCGACCACAATAGCCACCGCGCCCACGACAACCTTGCCGATGTTTTTCGCGCTTGCGCCCTTCAGCTCGCAGAACAGCACACGCCCCCAGATCAGCCCAATGAGCGAGTTCATGTTCCACAAGGGAAACGCCACTGCCAGACCAACGTCGCGGATTGCAAATACGGTCAGCGTGTTCGCCACAGCCCACAGCGCGCCGGCCAGCAGCGCCCAGACGATCAGGTGCTTCCGCTCCCACAGATCGGTAAAGACGTACCCCGTCCCTTTCAGCAGCGTCGGGAAGGTCCATCGCGCTGTAAAGACTCCTGCCACCATGCACAGCGAGATGGCAAACGGCGAGTATCCCGCCGTGACCAGCTTTGTCGGCGCCTCCGCCGCGCCCAGCCAGACCCCCGCCGTCAGGCCGCAGATGACGCCCAGAGCGTGCAGCGACAGCCCCTTTTTTTCCATTCCCTTGACCACGCTTCCCATGCAAAGACTCCACAAGCCGACCGTATTTCGGCCTAAGAATTTTTCAACTTTTCTGCTGCTTCAAGCAGTGATCTAACTCAATGCAACTAAAAGGGCTATTCCAAGCAGGAGCACAAAAAACGGCACCCAGAAATGGCTGTCGCCCACGATCTTCCTCGCCTCACGACTCAGACCCATACAGACCTCTAAGATTTCAGTTTAGTAAGCGGTTACGTTCGGCTAAACCCTATAGACCCGGCTGCTCCACTGTCAACCTTCCTCATTGAGCCTGCGTCCGGCACATGCTATGATTGAGGTTCGGTTGCTGCTTCAAGCAGTAGCAGCCAGCAGCTTTAACTCCCAACCCACCGCTCACGATCCACGTTTGGGCCGCTTTTCCAAACTCGATCCTCCGGGTTCAAGGGGCGTTTCTGCGATTCGAGATTGGAGCAATTCGTCATGGCACAAAAATGCGATCTCTGCGGCAAAGGCCCGCAGTTCGGCAACAACATCTCCCACGCCCACAACACCACGCGCCGGCGCTGGAACGTGAACCTTCAGCCGGTCAAGGCCAAGGTCGATGGCGGCAGCAAGCGCATCCGCGTCTGCACAAGCTGCATCAAGGCAGGCAAAGTCGTTAAGGGCTAAGCTCTCAGACACTTCCAAACTTCCAAAAAATAAGCTCCCCAGCCGACTCCTAACCGGCTGGGGCTTTTTGCGACTCCGTCACTGTTTGCCGCTGAAGTCCAGCGACGTGCTGTTGATGCAGTACCGCATCCCCGTGGGCCTTGGGCCATCGGGAAACAGATGGCCCAGATGGGCGCCGCACCGCGCACACGTTACCTCAATCCGCCGCATCCCGAGCGAGCTGTCTTCGTGGGCCTCGATTGCATCCGCCGAAACGGGCAGCCAGAAGCTCGGCCATCCGCTTCCCGATTCAAACTTCTTGTCGGAGGTAAAGAGCGGCGCTTTGCAGGCTGCGCAACGGTAGACGCCCTCTTCATGGTTATTGAGCAGCGGGCCGGTGAACGGACGGTCCGTTCCTTTCTCGCGCATGATGTGGAACTGCTCTGGCGTCAGCAGCTCTCGCCATTCCGCTTCGGTTTTGCGGATCTTTTCGATCTTCTTCTCTGCCTCAGCCATCGCTCCCGCTCCTGTTCTGATGATGAGACTACGCTAGTCCGCTGGCGCTCCTGTTGCAATGACCTCTATCTCAACCAGGGCGTCTTTTGGCAGACCCGCGACGGCCACGGTTGAGCGTGCCGGCGGGACAACGCCCTCGGGCGCGAGATACTTCGCGTAGACCTCGTTCATAGCCGCGAAGTCGCCCATGCTCTTTAGAAAGACTGTTGTCTTGATTACATCGGCGAGTCCCAGTCCGGCTTCGGTGAGAACGGCCCTGATGTTCTCCAGCGCCCGCGTGGTCTGTTCCGCGACGTCTCCGGGGACCAACTGCCCGCCAACCGGATCGAGCGCAACCTGCCCGGAAGCGAAGACGAGGTCGCCGATCCGGACCGCCTGGGAGTAGGGGCCGATGGCCGATGGAGCCTGTTTGGTTGAAATTGCTGTTTTGGCTTGATGACTCATAGAGGGTAAGTCTATCGCCTTCTACGCGGCCTGCAAATCGGAGGTCGGTTGAATAGTTGACGCCGGAACTGATAAAAATCATTCCCTCTGTACAGCAGTGCGGGTGAAGGATTCAGCATCTCAGAGGGAATGAGGTAACAACATGGGAATTCTCGACACGATCCAATCGTTAGCGGGCCAGGCAGCTCAATCCGCGGGAACCGACCAGGCAAAGGTTGCAGGCGGTTTTATTGAGGCGCTCACCCAGCATCCTGAAGGAATTCAGGGCGTACTGGACGCATTCAAAAACAGCGGCATGGCAGAGCATGTGGGCCAATGGGCCAGCGGACAGAATGCGACCGCGACTCCGGACCAGGTGCAACAGGGTCTCGGCGGCACTGGCCTGATTGAGGCGACGGCTGCCAAGGCTGGGGTCTCACCGGCAATTGTGCAGACGGCTCTGGCAACGATTCTGCCAATGGCCATTCAGCACTTCGCGCCTAACGGGCAGGCCACACCGCAGAGTTCCATGGCAGGCATGGCGGAGACGCTGCTCGGCAAATTCCTCTAGCTGCCAATCAACTTATAGGATGCCGGTGATTCGCTGGCTGCCGGCTATACCCACCCCCATACCTTTTGCTAAAATCCTTTGAACATTGGACTTAGGTCCGGATCTTGCTGCAAAATGCTGGAAATAATGGATTGCATCAGCTAAATTCCTTTCAACAAAGGGTTTATGGATACAAGAAGACCCCGGGTTTGGCCCGGGGTCTTCTTTTTTCTACCTATTTCTATTGTAGCTAATTGCGCTGGGAAATGCGCCAAAGTCAAAAGCAAAATAACTAGTTTTGATGGTATGAGTTACCGGATTTTCCCTTTGGCGGGGGCTTGACGGGTTATTCGGGGGCATGGTCAGGCCGTGTGCTGCTCTTCGAGGGCGAGGGCGAGTTCTTCCCATTGGGCGAGCGCGGCGGTGCGTCTTACGCGGAGGCTGTCAAGTTCAGCGGCGTCTTTCTGGGACTGCTCGGCTGAGGTGAAGTTGCCGAGACTCTCTTCGGCTACGGCTATGGCGGATTCGAGGCTGGAGATTTCTCCTTCGGCGGTGTTGAGGCGGTCTTCGAGCTGTTTCAGCTTGATGGGGTTGAGGCGTTTGGCCGGAGCGGTTGGGATGGACTCCAGCGCAGGTTCGACAGAGATCGGTCTCGCTTCGCTCGATAACCCACCCTTCGCATAAGGCGCGAAGGATGGGGCACCCGGA
>Ga0157369_10010558_pt1 | contig 10509 bp, 7 predicted proteins | sample C25metaG_FD_113461 | JGI IMG/M metagenome (GOLD analysis project Ga0157369, IMG submission 113461) | Corn rhizosphere microbial communities from Kellogg Biological Station, Michigan, USA - C2-5 metaG | ecosystem: Host-associated > Plants > Roots > Rhizosphere > Soil | place: USA: Michigan...
CACCAGTCCGATGTACCGGTTGATCACGTCCTTCGGCGCGCCCTCCGCCTCGATGCGCCCGCCCAGCAGCAGAATCGCCCGGTCCGAAAGCTGTTTCACCAGCCCCAAGTCGTGCGACACGAATAACACCGTAATCTTCCGTTCCCGGAGTTCCTGAAACTTCCGCACGCACCGGTTCGCGAACACCGCGTCGCCCACCGCCAGCGCCTCGTCCACGATCAGGATCTCCGGGTCCACGTGTATCGCCGTCGAGAACGCCAGCCGGACATACATCCCGCTCGAGTACTCCTTGACCGGCCGCTCCATGAATTCGCCGATCTCGGCAAAGCCTTCGATCGATGGCATCGCCTTCTCGATCTCGCCGCGGCTCAGCCCCATAATCTCGCCGTTCAGGAAGACGTTCTCCCGCCCGCTGAACTCGGGATTGAAGCCTGCCCCCAACTCCAGCAGCGCCGCGATCCGCCCGCGCGTCACCACCCGCCCCGTCGTCGGCTGCAAGATTCCGGCGACAATCTGGAGCAGGGTGCTCTTGCCGCACCCGTTCGGTCCCACCAGGCTGAGCGTCTCCCCCTTCTCCACTGAAAAGTTGATGTCCCGCAGCGCCCAGAAATCCGAATGCAACTGCCCGGTCGCCGGCAGCATCTCGCGCAAGCGGTCTGACGGACGGCGGTATAAACGATAGAGCTTGGAGACGTTCTGAACGAGAACCAAGTCCGATCATAGCGCGCGGAGCTATACTCACAGCTTGCTCCGCGTCGTCCCCATCCTCTTCGGCGCAGCCTTTACGGTCCTGACCTGCCTCGCCGCCGGACTGCTTCTCCTCCGGCAGCTTCGCCTCTCCTTCGATCGCGCCGAAGAGCTGCTTTTCGGCTTCCTCACCGGCGCGGCTTGCGTCAGCACCGCGGTCTTCTTCCTCTGCGTCGTGCACCAGGCGCGGACCGGGGTTTTCGTCGCAGCCGGGGTAGCTCTGATGACCGCTGCCCTCTGGTGTCGCATTCCGCCGGGAGCGGCTCGCAAGCTGCTGCCAACTTCGAAGTGGATTTATTTTCTGCTGCTTGGTTCGATATTCCTCTTGTATTTCTTCATAGCGCTTGCGCCGGAAGTCAGCCCGGATGGGAGCGGGTATCACCTCGGCAACGTCATCCGCACCTACGAGCAGCACGGCTTCGCGTGGGACTTCCAAAGCCTATACGCCTGGTTCCCGCAGGGACTCGAGATGCTGTTCCTGGTCGCCTACTCCCTAGGCGGAATGCCCGCGGCGGCCATGATCCATCTCGCGTTCCTCTGCGCGCTCGCCGGCTTACTGGTCTGTTATGGCCGTCGCTTCGGCGTGCCGCGGGCAGGCCTCTTCGCCGCGGTGCTCGTTTTTGCGAGCCCGGTAGTCGGACTGGTGGGGGCTTCGGCGTATAACGACATCGCACTTGCAACGTGCATTTATGCAGTTTTTTATCTGACTGAAGTAATGCAGGAGGAAAGTAATGCCAAGCTGCTGAGTTTGCTTGGATTGCTTGCCGGATTTTGCTATTCGATCAAGTACACTGGCTGGATCGCGATGCCTTACGCTGCAATCGCACTGCGGCGACGGAGAATGATGCCGTTCGTGTCTTCGGCGGCGGCGGTCGCACTACCTTGGGCCATCCGCAACTGGATTTGGGTCGGAAATCCCTTCGCGCCGCTCTTAACGAAGTGGTTTCCAAATCCGTTCTATTCTGCTGATCTGGAAGCCGCTTACCTGAGCGACCTTCGTCACGTCGAAGGCTTCCATCACTGGTGGGAATGGCCGCTCGACCTGACGATTTACGGGGCCAAACTGCCGGGCTTCCTCGGTCCCGTTTTCCTGCTGGCGCCACTCGCCCTACTGTCGCTCCGGTTGCCGCAAGGCCGAAAACTGCTGGCCGCATCGGTCGTCTTTTCGCTGCCGTTCGCCCTGAACCCGGCAGCGCGATTTCTGGTCCCGGGGCTCCCCTTCTTGGCGCTCGCGATGGGGCTGGCGATGCAGAACTCGCCTGCCGTTCTGCCCGCACTGGCGGCCTTCCACACCGTTCTTGCGATTCCGGCCGTCATGCCGGTCTACTGCGCGGACTGGGCGTGGCGGATCCGAAGCATGCCAGTCCGCGTCGCATTGGGACTGGACCCTGGGGATTCTTATCTTCAGCGGTTCATACCGGATTACTGGATTAAAGCAGCAATTGAGAAATACGTAGCTAAATCGCAGACAATATTCTCGTTCGATACGCGACCCGATGCCTATCTGGACCGTCGGATCGTCGTAGGCTACGAGTCGTCGGAAGGGAGCCGGATCGGGGAGGCGCTCTCACGCGGCGAAAGTCCAAAGCGTTATGGGATCGATTTTGTACTTGTTAACGATCGCGACTTCACTTCCGAAGCAATCAAGGACAACGCGAAGTCTATCGGTCTAACTGCATTGGAACAAAGGAATGGAACGACTCTCTACCGCGTCGATTAAGGCGTTCTTTCTGGCTGCGTTGGGTGTCTCCGTCTACCTGGCGATCACCCGCCCCCTGACGTTTGGCGAGGCCACGCTGTGGAACGATCTGGTCCGTCCCTCCGCGCGCGCCGCTTTCTTTGCGCCGGATGCCTGGTCTGGATGGCTCTACGCCTTACTGGCAAAACGGACCGTCGGCCTGTTCCGGCTGTCAGAGCTGACCCTTCGCCTGCCGGCGATCCTCGCGGGCATCTGCTACCTCGCGCTTCTGCCGCGGCGTCAGGCGTTCCTAATATTCGGGGCCGTTCCCGTCGCACTGAGCTGGTTTTCGATCGCCACCGGCTACGGCTTAGCACTCGCATTCTGCGCGGCCGCCTGGCGCTGGCAGCGAGTCGCTCCGATCCTGCTCGGCCTCGCGATCGCGTCGAGTCCCGTGTTCGCCCTTCCACTCGGAATCGTGGCTGTAGTCTCCGGTCTGGGAGCGATCGAGAAGGTAGCGATCCCGGCACTCGTGACGGCGTTCGTCCTGCTCATCGTCCCGCTCAGCCGTGCTGCCGAACCCGTGAAAACCAGCGTCGGGAGCAGGGAAGAGGCGGCGGTCCGATCTGCGCTGCAACCGCTTCGAGGTCAGGCGCTTCGCATCTCCGCACCACCGGACATCTTGCCCTTGGTCGAGTTCTACAAGGCTAGTTATCGTCAGCGACAGTGGCAGATCACCGACCGCGATCCGCAGGTCCGGCTCGCGTTTTAGTGCAACGCGGCCAGGAGTGGTGGTTTTCAGCCACCGCGGGGCAAGTCCAAGCTTCCGTATGCGATTGTAAATACAGCAAATAGCGTTTGGCCCAAACCTTGCCTTTACCGGACCGAAGTCGATAGGACACGGTCATGGGAAACCTCAGTAAGTTTCGGTCGCTGGCATTGGCGGCGGCAACGTTCGCCGGCGTCCTCGTCCCGGCACACGCGCAGGACGCGGACGACCAGCAGCGCGGCGTAGCGCGCATCAGTTTGATGAACGGAGATGTGTCGGTCCGGCGCGGCGATGCCGGTGAGTGGGTCGCCGGGGTGATCAACGCGCCGCTGATGACTGACGACCGTATCTCGACCGCTCCGAACTCCCGGGCCGAAGTGCAGTTCGACGCGGCCAACCTGATCCGGATCGGCGGCAACGCCGAGGTCCACTTCGCGCAACTCTCCGACGGGCGCGTGCAGCTCGAGGTCGCGCACGGGATCGTAACTTACGTGGTGCTGCGGCCGACGTCGGCCAATGTTGAAGTGGATACTCCGAGTGTTTCCGTAAGACCAAACAAACGCGGCGTTTATCGAATTGCAGTAAACGAGGCAGGGGAGACCCAGGTTATCTCGCGGGCCGGTGACGTCGAAGTGTTCACGCCCCGCGGCTCCGAGTGGGTGCCTACCAATAAAATGATGATCGCACGCGGCGATCCCTCCAACCCCGAGTTCCAGATCGTGAATGCGCCGCCTCTCGACGAGTGGGATCAGTGGAACCAGCAGCGCGACCAGCGCATGCTGCAGTCCACCAGCTATCAGTATGTTCCACAAGGCGTTTACGGCGCCGAGGATCTCGATCAGTACGGCAGCTGGAACAATGTGGAGCCTTACGGGAACGTGTGGCGTCCGACGGTCGCGGCCGACTGGGCTCCGTATTCGACCGGCCGCTGGGTTTGGGAGGACTGGTATGGCTGGACGTGGGTTAGCTACGATCCGTGGGGATGGGCCCCCTATCACTACGGCCGCTGGTTCCATGATCCCGGCTTCGGCTGGTGCTGGTATCCCGGCGTGATCGGCCGCCACCATTACTGGTCGCCAGCGCTCGTCGCGTGGTTCGGCTGGGGCGGAGGTGGTGGGTTCGGCTTCGGGTTCGGCAACGTCGGCTGGGTGCCGCTGGCGCCCTATGAAACGTTCCACCCGTGGTGGGGTCGCGGATTCTACGGCCGGGGCTTCAATGAACGCATCAACATTACCAACATAAACATCAACAATTTCAGGAATTCTAGATTCGGCGGAATCTCAGGCGTGTCCTATAACAACTTCCAGAGCGGCCGGTTCGGTTCGATCGGAAGATACTCGGGCTCGCAGATCGGGCAGGCCGGTGTGATTCGCGGCCAGATGCCGATTGCGCCGGGACGGAGTCACCTCCAGTTCTCGGACCGCTCGGCAGGGTTCACGCCGCGAAACAGCGGCAACAACACACGGTTCTTCTCGCAGCAGCGGCCGGCGCAGGTGAATCGAGTCCCGTTTGAACAGCAGCGCGCAGCCTTCACGCGGGGCGGCAGCGCGCGTCCAGGGGTGAGCCCGCGGTCGAATCCGGCGTTCGAGAACACTCGGCCGCAGAACGCGATGGGGGGACAGAGCCGCGGCAACTGGAACCGGTTCGGCGAGCCGGGGGCCGGCGCTTCCTCCGGCCGGCAGTTCGGGTCCACCGGAACGCCGCAGAATACCCGTCCGCAGCAAGCCCAGGGCGGCGGGTCGTGGGGCCGTTTCGGCGAGCCCGGCGCTGCGCCCCGGCAGAACATACAAGGCGCCGGGTCGAACAATCCGGGCCAGCGGTACGGCGCGCCCGGCGGTGTGGTCCGCGAGCGTCCGAGCTACAACGCGCCGAGCAGCCCCCGAGGCGGCAGTCCGAGCTACAACGCGCCGCAGCGGAGGGACAGCGCGCCTAGCAGCCCGCGCAGTTACAGCGCGCCCCCACAGCGGAGCTACAGCCCGCCGAGCAGCCCGCGCAGTTACAGCGCGCCCCCGCAGCGGAGCTACAACCCGCCGAGCAGCCCGCGCGGAGGCGGCCAGAGCTACAGCGCGCCCCGGCAGAGTGCCCCGAGTTTCAGTGCTCCTCGCGGTGGCGGCGGATATAGCGCTCCCCGCGGCGGTGGCGGAGGCGGCGGAGGCGGCGGATATAGCGCTCCGCGGGGCGGAGGCGGAAGCCGACCGTCCGGTGGCGGTGGCGGTAGCCGCTCCTCAGGCGGCGGCGGCAACCACCGAGGCCGCTAAGACAAGTTAACGGAGAGGGTCCGTTTCTTCCCATAGGCCCGGTCTCATTCAGCGGAGACCGGGCCGTTTTTTGTGCCCGGCATTTAAGTTTACATAATATACGTTATGGAAAGAAGAAGACCTGCCGCCCGGTAGGCATCCAGGAGCGCCCCTTCTGCTGGCCCATGGAGCGGCGGACCGCACCGTGTCTGACCGTCGAGTTCGAGCAGGGTCCGGAACCGCTCGAGCAGGAGCTCACTCCGGAAGACGCCGCCGATATAGGCGACTTCGACCGGCTCGTCCGGTCTCCAGAGCTGGCCGCGCACGCTCGCGCCGAGGAGCGCCAATTCTTGCCCGGCATTGTGAATCACCTGGGACGCGACGGCGTCGCCTTCGCGAGCGGCCTGGTCGACCAGGGGCGCGAGGGTCGCCACGCGGGAGCGCGGCCACTCGGGTCCGTAGAACCGGTGGAGGGCGTCGTTGGCGTTGCTCGCGCCGGTCGCCTCGATCAAGATCTCGCGGAGCCGCGTCGGCGGGCCCCAGCCTTCTTCCATCCTCAGCGCGGCGCGGAGCGCTTGGCGGCCAATGTCGAAGGCGCCGCCCTCGTCACCGTAGATGTACCCCCAACCTCCGGCGCGGGCGGTGCGGCCGCCAGCATTCCGTCCATAGGAGATGGAGCCGGTGCCTCCGATGACAATAATGCCCTGCCCCCCGGTGGTCGCTCCCGCCAAGGCGACGACGGCGTCGGTCGTGATGATCAGGGGTCGCGGGCTGCGAACGATGCTTTCGAGGATCTCCAGGCGGTCTTCCGGACCGCCGCTCAGGCCGAAGCAAGCCGCTTCGAATGTGACAGTTGCGAGGTCCAGGCCGGCTTGGCGGCAGGCGTCGCCGACACTGCCACGGATGGCTCGGTCCAGCTTGGCGCGGCCCTCGGACGCGGCGGCGTGGTTGCACGGACCGGCCTCGCCCGTACCGAGAATGCGGCCGGTCTCTTCGCCGATCACGGCCGTGGTGCCGGACTGGCCTCCGTCTACTCCCAGGAAAAGCTTCATGGCAATTGGTAGAGTCTAGCTCCTTTATATTCTGCGACCTGGCGGATGCCCCAAGCCGCTGACCGGGTACGGAGGTCGTCCGCGCCGAACTCGGTGTCGAAGGCCAGCAGGTAGTCGATACCGCGGCGGCGGAGTTCGGCGGCGGCTTGCCGGCGGAGGTCCGGTGGCGTCGGAAGTTGTTCAAATTGCGGAGGTTCGTCCGTGAGATCGACGCGATACCGGGCGTCCGGTTCGTCCAACGCCGTGTCGATCGCGATGCGGTCGATCCGTTGTGCCGGCATGGCTACCTGCAGGAACTGTCCGGGGCGTAGGTAGTCGCCGCACATCCAGAAGCTGGTGATGCGGCCGTCGATAACGGCGTTGGCGCCCCACGGGAACGGGCTGGCAGTCACCCGCCAATTGCCGCGCGGCAGTTCGCGATCTCCTTCGTATGCATGGACTTCGTGGACGGTCCACTCGGTCGCACCGGAGCCGGTTTGAACGATTCGAAAGCCGGCGGCGTTGCGGGGCGCGAAGCGGAAGGTGGTGCGCCAGACCGGGGCGTGCTCCGGCACGAAGCCGGTGAACCAGACGCGGCGGCTGGCGATATTCGCGGCCGACTGGTAGCCGACGCGGATCTCCCGCGATGTATACGCCTCAGGAATCGGCACTTGCGTGAAGATCACGGCGCCGGGTGGTGTGACGCGATCGAGGAGACGGGTGATGCCGTAATCGGGCAGGTTCGATTCGAGGTAGCCCTCTTCAGGCTTGATCCGGAGCGCTTCCCGGTAGGTGACCTTGTCGAGCCGCCAGGCGTCGGCACGGCAATAATGCCGGATTACAGTGGGCCAAGAGATAAGCGCATGGATCGCCATGATGGTAAAGCAGATCCAAGTTGCGCGAACTGCCGTCAAACACATGGCCAAGGCGACGAACGCGAGGGACGGAATCAGAAATCGCGCACCGGGATTCGCCAGGAATCCCGCGCCGAAAACGGCTGCGGGCAGGAGCAGATCCCGACGAAATATCGCGATCGGGGCGAGGAGGAAGATCGGCCCGAACAGACCGCCCAACGATCCGAAGACCGTCAGTTGCAACGGCACCTCGCGCCAGACGGCGGCGGCTTGCGAGGCACGGTATCCCTTTTCAAACGAAGCGGTAATGTATGGATTAGGAAAGTATTGGTTGAAGAACGGCGCCAGCGGACTCTGGAACCAGACATAGTTCTTCAGCAGCCACGGTGTCATGACCGCGGCGGCGATTCCGGCCACTGCGACTGCCGGCGCGAGGCGTTTGGACCTCCACGCCACGTACCCGACCGCGTATGGAACTGCTAGAAACGCCGTGTACTTAGACGCGAACGCAAACCCTGCCAGGATCCCGGCGGCGGCGAGGAGTCTCGGCGATCCCGACTCCGACCAGAGATGCAGGACGTAGAAGAGGGTGAAGGCGACGGCCGCAACCGCTACATCTATATAGGCGCTGGAGGCGTCGACTCCCATCAACGGGCTGGCAAAGACGAGGAAGGCGGCGCAGAGGCCGGCGACTTCCCTGCCCTCACGGCGGCCCCAGGTAAATACCTGCCAGGCAAGCGCCAGCAGGAACGCGAGGTGGGTAAGGGCGGCGGCGGAGTGGCGTCCGAAAGCGAAGGCGAAGAGGTACAGCATCTCGACCCCTTCCGGGAACGCGGCATACAGGTTTTCCCGGACGGGGTGGAAGCCGTGCTCCCGGAAGAAATGGGCGACGAGACCGAGGTGGTAGCGGGAACCATCGAAACTGATCTCCGGCGCCATCGCATTTGCCGCATAAATGAGCAGAAATGGCACGAAAAGGAGCCAGATTCGACCGAATTTGAGTGATTTTGGCGTCGAAATACGCCATTCCGAGCGGGCTGCCGCGATGGCGAGGGTTCCGAGGGCGAGGAAAGTGAGGGGAAAAACAACACCGAGCGCGCAGGCCGCGAAGACCAGCGCGCTCAGGATAGCCGACCCCGTTACAAAACGGATGGCGGGGTCGGTGCAGGTATTTCTAAAAAGAACGGCGCCGAAGCTATACCCCACCGCGCAGGTAAAGCCGGCGCCGAACAGAATGGACAGGGGCTGCAAACCCCCGATTGTAGCAGCGGTCGACTTAGCCCTTATGTCCGGGGTGTTCGACCTGCAGGTTGTTGGTCACCATGCCGAAGCTCAGGCCTGCTCCATTGGCGCGGATGCCAGCAAGATTCTTTTCCGAGTCGGTGCTGACGACACCGGTCAAGGTGACGTGTCCGTTCTCGACGATGATATGGATCGGGCTGATGGGCTGCATTGCGTAGCGGCTCAGACTCGGGTCGCTAAAGATGGCGCGGGCCACCTGGACACGGAGCCGGTTGTCGAAGTCGGAAAGCGGCAGGACTTTGATTTGGTCCGAGACGCTGGTCACGCCCGGAATGTCGCGGACGATGTGGTCGATGTCCGATTTCTTGAAAGGCTGACTGACGGCGCCGAACAGCTCGACCTGGCCGTTGTTGACGCGATAGCTGATGTCGTCCCAGATGGTGTAGCGCGGGTACATGCGGATCTCGTGTCCGACCCGCTGTTGGAGTGTGGCGTCGGTGGCCGGCGCGGAATTGCGGTCGGCAGCCCCGGCAACGCCAGCGCCCACCAGGAGCGCGGCTGCGAGCACTTTGCTGAAGAACTTGGGTTTCATTACTAACTCCCTCCACTTGTATAAACGCGCGGGAGGGGGGCCCGGATTGTAAGGGATTGTCAGGCGGCGGGTTCGATGATGGCGGACATCGAGCCCTTAGAACGGGGGAGGCGCCAATCGGGGCCGTAGGCGTGGATCTGGTCGCGGGCGAATTCGGCTTCGCGGAGTTCGCAGGTGATGAGGACGGTGCGGCCGCAGCGGTCGACCTCTTCGGCGTGGCGGTAGGCCTGGTCGAGAGTGAAGATGAAGATCTTCTGGAGCATCTCGATTACATAGTCATACGTGTGGTCGTTGTCATCGAGGAGCACCACGCGGTAGAGCGGGACTGCCTGCTCTCGCTCGAGGACTTCCGGCTCGGGTAGGGCAGCGGGCTTGGGCATCCGTCCTGTTTAGTATGCGCTATTTCGCGGGAGAATGGAGTACAGATCGATGCACAAGCGAGTCTACCTCGACCATCACGCGACGACGCCGGTGGACCCGCGCGTCCTCGAGGCGATGCTGCCGTATTTCGGCGCGAAGTTCGGGAATGCGGCGAGCCGCAGCCATGTGTTCGGTTGGGAGGCGGAGAAGGCGGTGGACGCGGCGCGGAAGCGCATCGCGGAGTTGGCGGGAGCGAGCGCGCGGGAGATCGTGTTCACGAGCGGCGCGACGGAATCGAACAACCTGGCGATCAAGGGCGCCGGGGCGCGGCACGTGGTCACGATGGCGACGGAGCACAAGGCGGTGCTCGATCCGGCAGCTCATAGCGGCGCGCGCGTGACGGTGTTGGCGCCGCTCCCGGACGGCCTGGTGGATCTCAATGCGCTGGCGGCGGCGATCGACCGGAGCGAGCCGACGCTGGTGAGCGTGATGGCGGCGAACAACGAGATCGGCGTGGTGCAGCCGGTGCGGGAGATCGGCGCGATCTGCCGCGACCGGGGCGCGGTGTTCCATTGCGACGCGGCGCAGGCGTTCGGGCGAATTCCGATGGACGTGGAGGCGGACGGCGTCGATTTGCTGTCGATGAGCGCGCATAAGATGTATGGGCCGAAGGGCGTGGGCGCGCTCTACGTGCGGCGGCGGCGAGTGCGATTGACGGCGCAGATGGATGGCGGCGGGCACGAGTTCGGGATGCGGTCGGGTACGTTGAATGTGCCGGGGATCGTGGGGTTCGGGGAGGCGGCGGCGATTGCGGCGCGGGAGATGGCTGCGGATGAGGAGCGGATCGGAGCGCTGCGGGACCGGTTGCTGGCGGCGTTGACGGCGGAGTTGGACCTGGCGGTGAACGGGTCTATGGAGCGGCGGCTGGCGGGGAATTTGAACGTGAGTTTCCGCAGGGTGGCGGCGGACGCGCTGCTGATGGCGATGCCGGAGGTGGCG
>Ga0157369_10010559_pt1 | contig 10509 bp, 12 predicted proteins | sample C25metaG_FD_113461 | JGI IMG/M metagenome (GOLD analysis project Ga0157369, IMG submission 113461) | Corn rhizosphere microbial communities from Kellogg Biological Station, Michigan, USA - C2-5 metaG | ecosystem: Host-associated > Plants > Roots > Rhizosphere > Soil | place: USA: Michigan...
CGCGGCGCGCACAAAGCGTCCGCCGGCCGCACACTCACGCATGGATGAAATCTTCCCCGGCGAATGCAGCGGAACGAAACGACAGCGGCTTATGTCCGCGCTGTCATTTTGCCGAGGTATGCTCTCCCTTTAGCGCGTTCTTCGAAAAAGGGGCAGAGGCAAATGCGGCGTGTCATATTCAACCAGAAGGGCGGGGTGGGCAAATCGACCATCGTGTGCAACCTGGCGGCTATCAACGCCAGCGAGAACCTGCGTACGCTGGTTATCGATCTCGACCCGCAAGGTAACTCCAGCCAGTATCTGCTTGGCAAAGAGGCCAGCGATCTCAAGCCCAACGTCGCGGACTTCTTCGAAACGGCCTTGAGTTTCAGCTTCAGACCGACGCCGGTCTCGACGTTCATTCACCGCACGCCGTTCGAAAACCTCGACGTGATGCCCTCTCATCCGGATCTCGACACGCTTCACGGCAAGCTGGAGTCGCGCTACAAGATCTACAAGCTGCGTGACGCGTTGAACGAACTGGACGAGTACGACGCGATTTACATCGATACGCCTCCGGCATTGAATTTCTATACCCGCTCCGCGCTGATTGCAGTCGAGCGCTGTCTGATTCCTTTCGACTGCGACGATTTCTCCCGCCGCGCCCTGTATACGCTGCTCGACAACGTCAAGGAGATTCAGCAGGACCATAACGCCGGCCTGGAAGTCGAAGGTATCGTGATCAACCAGTTTCAGCCGCGTGCAAGCCTGCCCCTTCAACTGGTCGAGGAGTTGATCAGCGAGGGCTTGCCTGTGCTGGAGTCGCGATTGTCGACTTCGGTGAAGATTCGCGAGTCGCATCAGTACGCGAAGCCGATGATTCACTTCGACCCGCGTCACAAACTCGCCCATGAATTCATGGCATTGCATCGGGAGCTGATTGGATAGTCTCAGGCATGCCTCGCTAGTCACGCGTGTCCGGATCGTTTTCGCGACTGAAGAATGAATCCGTTGATCATTCCGTTCGGCGGGCTCGTGAATGTGATAATCGGGCACGTTCACTCGCTAACGAGGTAATGCAATGCAGGTCTATGGCAGACGCAGTTCGATCAACGTACAAAAAGTGCTGTGGTGTCTCGCTGAACTGGGTTTCGCAGAAGGGCGGGAATTTTCGCGGATCGATGCCGGGCTCGAGTTCGGCGTGATCGACACGCCGCCGTATCGTGCGCTCAATCCGAACGGGTTGGTGCCCACGCTCGTGGATGGTGAGTGCGTGCTGTGGGAGTCGAATACGATCGTGCGCTATCTGGCCGCGAAATACGACGCGCAAACCTTGTTGCCGTCCGAACCCGCTGCGCGTGCCGATGTCGAGCGCTGGATGGACTGGCAACTCGGCACGCTCTGGGCAACGTTGCGCGTCGCGTTCCTCGGTCTGACGCGAGTGCCGGAGGAGCAACGCGACTATGACGCCATCGAGCGTTCATATCGCGAAGCAACGCGACTTCTAGGCATTGCCGACGCTGTGCTCGCGAAACACGACTATCTCGCGCAGGATCGCTTCACCGTGGCCGATATCGGAGTCGGCCTCGCGGCGCACCGCTGGGTGCATCTCGCTGAACGGTTTCCCAACGTGCTCCAGGCACCGCAGACCTTGCCTTCGCTGGACCGCTGGCTTCACGCGGTCAAAGGCCGGCCGGCTTTTTCTGTGGCGGTCGCTCCCTGATTTGGCGTGAGGCGTGGCGCATATGCGCCTCACTCGATCAAAGTGTCGCGAAAAGGCGCGACCATAATCGCGCCGAACAGAATTCATTTGAATATGTAGTATGTTGGCCGATGCCATGCCTTTAGACGCTTTCCAACCCGTCGCACGGCATACAGATAGTTGAAAATGCGATTCAGAAACCCAATGCTATTTCCCGCTTCGTTCGGCGAGGCTGCCGTGCGAAGCTGAATGGCGGAAAACATCCGATTGAACGCGGCCGCCCAGCGAAAATACATTGTTCGGAGTAGAGAAGCCTTTGGAATGGAGACCGGGGCCGAGCCGCCGCACTCGCTGAAGCGACCGAGCCTGCGTGGTATAGCGCTCTGAATGACTGCTGCGCCGCAAAACAGGCACTGTGCGCGTCGTGCAGAACAGTCCCCACGTCCGAATAGAGAAAGCAGCGTTTTTCCAACAAATGCCTTTAGAAAACACCGGCTGCCCAACCGTTTTTCAATTGTAGTGGCAGCAGCAACAGTGAATTCAGGATTGTCGGATTTATCCCGCCGCGCCGGGCACCTACACTGTATTCACCGCTGCAACAACAGCCCCATCCGCAGCGCGTAGAAAGACAATCTCTGGAGGTGGTTTCATGAAGTCGCTCATTCAAGCTGTTGCTATCGCCGTTGTTCTTGCCGCGCCGGTAGCATCGTTCGCCCAGTCGTCCAATGACGCCGCGTCGCAAGCCGTGCAAGCGCAGGCCTCGGGCCAGCAACAATCGGCTCAGACGGACAACAGCGGTTATGGCTCAGGCAGCCATGGCACGTGGCAAGCGGGCTATGGTAACGACACGACGGTGAGTTCGTATTCGCCGCCGATCCGCAACATTCGTTAAGCAAACAACGAAGCGCGCGGCGAACAGATCGCCGCGCGGGCGGATTGTTTTTTATGGCGCGCGCAACAGGGTCATTTCGTTGTGCAGCAGCGCCAGCAGATCATCATTACTAGGCCGCGTGCCCCAGTGCCGCGCGCCCGCCACTGACGCAATCGCGATCCACGAGTGAGGTGGAAACCATTCGCGCAGCAGTGTGCCATCCTGACGCAAACACAATTGGCCGGTCTGCTCGCTGTATTCGGCGCAGATCAGCGTGTCGTTGATTTGTGCGGTGACTCGGAGTGGATCGCTGCGTAGCACAATGTTGCTCCCGCGGATTAGGTGGCGCGAATGCGTGCGCGGCACGGTCGCGTCATCAACGCGACCGTGCCGCGTGCATCAATGATCGCCGTGACCGTGACCGTAGCCGCGATCATCGCCATGGCCATGCCAGCCGTTATCGTGACCGCGCCAGTCGCCGTGCGGACCACGCGCCTCGTGCCATTCGCGTCCGTCGCGGTGACGCTCTTCCCACTCGCGCCGCTCCCAGTAGCGGTGGCCGTCGTAATAGCGCTCGCCGTACCAGCCCGGACTCACCACGACCACCGGCGGAGCCGGCGCGTAAACCGGCGGCGGGGGTGGGGCATACACGGGTTCGGGCGCGTAAGCGACCCCGGGAATGCCGATGTTCACACCCACATCGACGTGGGCCAGCGCGACTGACGATGCGCCGATTCCGAGTCCCGCAACGATCGCCATGGACAGCCAGCGGTTTCGTGATTTGTTCATGTTGTATTTCCCGCTTCTACGATAGTGAGTGGAAAGTCTTGTGTGGCTCGCGCTCAATAGCGGTCGCGATCGTGATAGCGATAATGGTCATGATCGTGGTAACCGCCCTCGGGGACGACGATGCAACCGCTCAATGCACCGCCGAGCGTGACGGCGAGAATGGCCAGCGCGAAAATTCTTTTCATGACGTTGCTCCTGTTTCCTTGTGACCCGAACTCTACTGACCGGCCGTATTTCCGGTGTGTTTGTGTGTAACAGGACGTGTCGATAGGCGCGTGTGGCGACAACGCGTGTACCGCGTAAGGGGCGCACGCCAGAACCTGGTGAGAAGCGGGCGGATTATGCGGCGATCGGCGCGCAAGCCATTGAACGCACTGCAAATACAGCGTGATGGTCGACCCTTGCGCAAAGCGCTGCGGGCCGATCGGCGTGTGGATCGGCAGCACCCGGTCTCGTGGCGGGCAGGATTACCGCATCCATGCCGTACGGATACATTCAGTTGCAGACTAAGTCGCTGACCGGCGCTGTTGGCCGATTGAATCGCTCGGGTCGATTGATGATCCGCCGAAACATTGCGCGTGAGTGTCAGGACGTGGACAGTCGCCATTGGCGCCCGGCATGCGTAGCGACACGATTACGTCGATATCGACGCGGTGACGTCCGCGCGCGAACCTCGCGACGTCGCGCGTGATAAGCACATGAAAAACAAGTCTTTTACGCGCGTCGCCAAGACTGGTTAGATCACGGGATCGACTGTCCGTCGGTCGATCCTGGTCAATCGCATTTCTTGCCGGTCAGCCATGAGCACACTTACCGAAGCGTTCACACCGGATGCCGCGGCGCTCGCCGCGCGCCGGATGCCCGCGCGTGCTGCGCCATTGGAGTGGTCGCGGCGCGACGGCCGCATGCTCGACGCCGATCTGCGCGAGGCGATCCACGCGGCCTTCACCGCGAACCCGTGCCTGAAGAGTTGGCCTGCCCACGCGATCGACGCGCTGTGCGACGCCGGCCACCTTCGCACGTGGACCAACGGCGAGTTGATTTTCGCGCGCGACGAGCCGTGCGACGACATTCAGGTCGTACTGTCCGGCGCGATCGAAATGAGCTGGACCAACGCGGCCGGCGTCCGCGCGGTGGCGGTGTATATGTGGCCGAACGAGGTCATCAATTTCATTCCGGTTCTGGACCGGCGCGGTTCGATGCATGATCAGCGCGCGCACGGTTCGACCACGCTGTTCCACATTCCCGGTCAAGCGCTGTTCGATCTGTTCGCCCGCGAGCCGGTGCTGTTGCGTAACGTGCTGGATCTGATCTGCCTGCGCAGCCGCGCACTGCACGGCCGCATGAGCAGGACTGCGCTGGCGGGTTTTCGCGCGCGCATGGCGGACCAGTTGCTCGCGCTCGCCGAATGGCATGGCAGACAAACGGAGCGGGGCGTCGAGTTGACGATCAGACTCTCACAGGAGGATCTCGCGGCCTTGCTTGCCGCGTCACGGCAGAGCGTCAACAAGGAACTGCGCTGGCTGGTGCGCAACGGTATCGTCGACGTGCGTTATAGCCGCCTGACCGTGATCGACATGAAGGCGCTGCGCGAACTGAGCGAGGCCGCGTGAGAAGACTGGTAACGATATAAAAAGCGCTTCTATCAAGTGTCCAAAGCGCGATAGATTCGCGGCGCCCATCCTGTCGATAATGACTCGTCGATTCAGACCTGTCCTGTCCTCAAACCGGGAGTTGCATCACATGTCGAACCTCAGTCTCGCGACGTCCAACGCACTGGACATTCATCCTGTCACTGGCCGCATCGGCGCGGAAGTTCGCGGCGTACGGCTGTCCGGCCAGCTCGAGCCCGCAACGCTCGAAGCCATTCGCGCGGCGTTGCTGCGTCACAAGGTGATCTTTTTTCGCGGCCAGACGCACTTGCAGGACGCCGACCAGGAAGCGTTCGCCAAGCTGCTCGGCGAGCCGGTTTCGCATCCCACGGTGCCGGTGGTGGACGGCACGGACTATCTGCTCGAACTCGACTCGCATCGCGGCGGCCGCGCGAATTCATGGCATACGGATGTGACCTTCGTCGATGCCTATCCGCAAGCGTCGATCCTGCGCGGCGTGACGATTCCGGAAGTGGGCGGCGACACGGTATGGGCCAACACGGCCACCGCCTATGATGATCTGCCGCCGCCACTCAAGGCGCTCGCCGAACAATTGTGGGCCGTGCACAGCAACGAATACGACTATGCGAACCATGCGAACGTCGGCGAGCGCGGGCGCGATACCGAGGCGTTGAAACGTTACCGCGAGGCGTTCGTGTCCACGCGCTACGAGACCGAGCATCCGGTCGTGCGCGTGCATCCGGAATCCGGCGAAAAGACCTTGATTCTCGGGCACTTCGTGAAGAGTCTCGTGGGCCTCACGCCGAGTGCGTCGGCGCATGTGCTCGAACTGCTGCAAGGCTACGTGACGCGGCTGGAGAACATCGTGCGCTGGCGCTGGCAGACCGGCGACGTGGCGATCTGGGACAACCGCGCGACCCAGCACTACGCGGTCAACGACTATGGCGACGCACACCGAGTGGTGCGGCGCGTCACGCTGAAGGGCGATGTGCCGGTCAGCGTCGACGGCCGCCGCAGCTTCACGCGCAGTGTCGAACCGAAACCGGCGGCGAAGGCGGCCTGAGGGTCGCGCTCACCGCGATCGCTCGCGAGTGGTTTCGTTCAGCGCGTATGGCGCCGCTATTCAGTGGCAAGGTGCGCCGGCGCGGTTGTTTCCCGATAGCCGAGCCGCGTCGAGATCGCGAGGCCCGACTTCCTGAGCAGCGCGACGTAGTGCGACTTGGTGTCGGCGCCGCAACGCATGGTCGGAAATGAAATGGACAAACCGGCGATCACGCGGCCGAAGCGGTCGAACACCGGCACGGCGAGACACTGCAGGCCTTCTTCCTGTTCCTCGTTATCCTCGCCGTAACCCTGCTCGCGCACGCGCGGCAGAATGCTGAGCACGGCTTCGGCGGAGGCAAGCGTCTTTTGCGTCGACTTGCGGAATTCGACGTGGGAAAGCACTTCGCGCGCGTCGGCCGGTTCCATCCACGCGAGCAGCACCTTGCCGATCGCCGTGCTATGCAGCGGATTGCGCCGGCCGATGCGCGATTGCATGCGCAGCCCGTAATCGGCGTCGATCTTGTGAATGTAGATGATGGCTTCTTCGTCGAAAGCACCCAAGTGCACCGCCTCGCGCGTCGCCGCGCCGATGCGGCGCATCTCGACGTCGGCCTCGCGGACCAGATCGACGCTTTCCAACGCCTTCGCGCCGAGTTCGAACAGACGGATGGTCAGCCGGTAGCGCTCGGTTTCCACTTCCTGCGTCACGTAGCCGAGCGACTTCAACGTCTGGATCACGCGATGCACGGTGGTCTTCGACATGCCGAGCCGCTGCGACAGTTCGCTAATGCCGATCTGTCCGCTGTCGCCGATCGCGCCGAGAATCGCGAAGACCCGGCCGATCGACGAGGCCGATTCGCCCTTGTCGCAAACCATGCTGCCCATGCCGCCGAAGTCGGCGTTCTCCGCGTCCTGTGCGTGGGCGGGGGCGTCGTCCTTGCGCTGTTTGCCTGTTGCTGCCATTGCCTTCTTCCCTGTCTATGCGTTGCCGCGCCGCCAACGCGCGTGTCGGCGACGCGCCGAGAGCATACCGCGTCCCGCGCGCGCTGCCGAGTCAACGCGCGAGCCAGCCGCCGTCCACCGCCAGTGTATGTCCGTGCACATAGTCCGAAGCGGATGACGCGAGGAACACGACCGGGCCCGCCAGGTCGTCCGGAGTGCCCCAGCGGGCGGCCGGAATGCGGCCGAGAATCTCGTCGTTGCGCTGCGCATCGTCGCGCAAGGCCGCCGTGTTCGCAGTCGCCATGTAGCCTGGCGCGATCGCATTCACATTGATGCCTTGCGCCGCCCATTCGTTCGCGAGGAGCCGTGTGAGCCCGAGCACGCCGCTTTTCGATGCCGTATAGGAGGCCACCCGTATGCCGCCCTGAAACGACAGCATCGACGCGACATTGATGATCTTGCCGCCGCTTCGCTGCTTGACGAACTGCCGCGCGGCGGCCTGCGAGAGAAAGAACAGGCTCTTCAGATTGACGTCCACGACCGCGTCCCAGTCGGCTTCGGTGAAATCGAGCGCGTTCTCGCGGCGGATGAGGCCCGCGTTGTTCACCAGCACGTCGATGCGGCCGAAAGCCTCGACCGCGGCGCGCACGATGTCCTCGACCGGCGCGATCGAGCCGAGATCGGCGCGCACGTCCGCGAAGCGTCGGCCGGTTGCGGCCACGCGCGCGGGCGTGTCGCCGGCGTCGGCCCGGCTCACGCCGACAATGTCGCAGCCGGCGTTTGCCAGCGCGAGCGCCATGGCCGCGCCAAGGCCCGTGTTGCTGCCGGTGACGATGGCGACGCGGCCGGTGAGATCAAAGGTGTTCACGGTATTCATGCCCATGTCGTGCGCCGGGAGTTCCTGGCGCGAGAGAAGCAGTGAAGCGAGCAGCAAAGCGAGCAGTTGAAAATCGGGCGAAGAAAGCGACGAAGAAAGCGGCCCGTCAACGCAAGTCCCCAACGGCGATGTGATCCATGTCGCTGAACACCTGGTTTTCTCCGACCATGCCCCAGATGAACGTGTACGCCTGCGTGCCGACGCCTGAGTGAATCGACCAGCTCGGCGAAATCACCGCCTGCTCGTTGTGCACGAGAATGTGCCGCGTCTCGTTCGGCTCGCCCATCATGTGAAAGACGGCGGCGTCGGCGGCGACGTTGAAATAGAAATACACCTCCATGCGGCGTTCATGCGTATGGCACGGCATGGTGTTCCACAGGCTGCCCGGTTCGAGCTTCGTCATGCCCATGGACAGCTGGCAGGTGGGCAGCACTTCCGGAACGATGAACTTGTAGATGGTGCGGCGGTTGCTCGTGGCGGGGTCGCCGAGCGTTTGCGGCGAGGCTTGCGCCAGCGTTATCGTGCGGGTCGGATACGACGTGTGCGCGGGGGCGCAGTTCAGGTAGAACTTCGCGGGGCGTGTGGCGTCGTCGCTGCCGAAGGCGACGGCCTGCGCGCCTTTGCCGATGTAGATCGCCTCTTCATTGCGCACCGTATGGCGCGTGCCGTCCACATCGACCCAGCCGTCGCCGCCGATGTTGATCGCGCCGAGTTCGCGCCGCTCCAGCAGATAACTCACGCCGATCGCCTTGCCGAGCGAGCCGGGCACTTCGACCGCGCGCGCCACCGGCGACACGCCGCCGACGATGATCCGGTCGATATGGCTATAGGTGAGTTTCAACGCATCGCGCTCGAACACCTGATCGACCAGAAACGCCTGGCGTAGCCCTGCGGTGTCGAGCGTCTTCGCGTATTCGCTGTTGATGGCCTGTCTCACTTCCATGGTGCTTTCTCCGCTCGGTTGGCGCGCCTTGCCGTCTCTCCAGGCAGGCGCCGTTCTGGGTTCGACTGTAGCGCAGAAATGCAGTCGCGGAACAGTGGTCCGAGAATAGTGCAATGCGTCACCACGACTGGCAAGGGTTTCAGAAGACGCGCGGGTAAACGATAAACGTAAATTTCAGTAGAAACGGAACGGCGTTCCTATGGCGGTGCTATATTGCGCCGAAAGGGAGCAGCCCGGCCTAAGAACGGGACATTACCCCGGGTGATCCACCCGATAACTGGACGCAAAGTCCACGGAGGAGGCATGAAGCTCAAGAAGGCCATCGACCGCATTCCTGGCGGCCTGATGCTGGTGCCGTTGCTGCTCGGCGCCTGCGTCCACACGTTTGCGCCCGGCGCGGGCAAGTACTTCGGGTCGTTCACCAATGGGTTGATTACCGGCACCGTGCCGATTCTGGCGGTGTGGTTCTTCTGCATGGGCGCGACCATCGATCTGCGGGCGACCGGCACCGTACTGCGTAAATCCGGCACGCTGCTGGTGACGAAAATGATCGTGGCGTGGATCGCGACGATCGTCGCCTCGCACTTCATTCCGATCGACGGCGTCAAGGCGGGGCTCTTCGCCGGACTTTCGGTGCTGGCGATCACGACCTCGATGGACATGACCAACGGCGGTCTCTACGCGGCCGTGATGCAGCAATACGGAACCCGGGAAGAGGCGGGCGCGTTCGTGCTGATGTCGGTGGAATCCGGGCCGCTCGTCAGCATGATCATTCTCGGCGCGACCGGCGTGGCGTTCTTCGAACCGCGCCTGTTCGTCGGCGCGGTGCTGCCGTTTCTGATCGGCTTTGTGCTGGGTAATCTGGATGGCGAATTGCGCGAATTCTTCGGCCGTTGCGTGCATCCGCTGATCCCGTTTTTCGGCTTTGCGCTCGGTAACGGCATCGACCTCGGCGTGATTGCGAAAAGCGGCGTGCCGGGAACCGTGCTGGGTCTGGGCGTGATCGTGGTGACCGGTATTCCGCTGATTCTCGCGGACCGCTGGATCGCCGGCGGCAATGGAGCGGCGGGGCTGGCGGCTTCGTCGACGGCGGGGGCCGCGGTGGCCAATCCGGCGATCATCGGCGAGATGATTCCGAGCTTCAAGCCGCTGGTGCCTGCCGCAACCGCGATGGTGGCGACGGCCTGTCTCGTGACGGCGATTCTGGTGCCGATCCTCACGGCGCTGTGGGTGCGCCGGCATCATGCGCGCGACGCGTTGCGCGAGGAGTTCGCGGCGGCAAGCGCACCGCCGCTCAACGAGCGTGACGTGCATGTGTAGGGCGGGGTGAAGCCGGCTCGCTTGCGTTCCTGATAGACGTAAGCGGGGTCAGGCGTCAGCGGGTCGCGCGATTGCTCTGTGGTTGCTTGCGCTTGCGGGTAGTGGCTGCCCGTTCGCCCGTGCTCATGACAAAAAAAAGGTCCGCGAGCGACGGCTCACGGACCCGGTACAGTGTAATGAAGCGTTGGAGGAAGGCGGCGAAAACGCCGCCTGCGCGAACCTTAGACCGCCATCACAGATACGGCCTTGGTGACCAGGTAGCCTTCCATTGCTTCAGGGCCGCCTTCTGAACCGTAGCCCGAATCCTTCACGCCGCCGAACGGCATTTCCGGCGACGGCGTAGCCGGCTGGTTGATCCACAGCATGCCGACTTCCAGTTGCTGCGACAGCAGATGCACATTGGCGAACGACTTGGTGAACGCGTAGCCG
>Ga0157369_10010561_pt1 | contig 10507 bp, 5 predicted proteins | sample C25metaG_FD_113461 | JGI IMG/M metagenome (GOLD analysis project Ga0157369, IMG submission 113461) | Corn rhizosphere microbial communities from Kellogg Biological Station, Michigan, USA - C2-5 metaG | ecosystem: Host-associated > Plants > Roots > Rhizosphere > Soil | place: USA: Michigan...
GCGGCGTCGAAGCCCTCGGCGATCAGGTCGACCGAGGCGTCATGCAAATGCAGGTCGACGAACAGCTCCGGGTAGCGGCGCAGCAGCTCAGGCAACAACGGCGCGACCCAGCGCAAACCGAATGACATGGGCACGGCGAGGCGCACCTGACCGCGCGGCTGCACCGAAAGGTCTTGGGCTTCACTCTCGACTTCCTCGGCCTGGCGGTAAATGTCCCCGGCTTTGGCTGCCATGCTCGAACCGAATTCAGTCAGCGCCAATTGCCGCGAGGTGCGATTGAACAGGCGACCGCCCAGGCGTTCTTCGAGCCGCGCCACCGCACGCGACACCGTGGGTACCGAGACGCCCATGACCCGCGCGGCGGAGGCGAACGAACCTTCCTCTGCAACTTTGGCGAACATCGCCAGACCTTCAAAATCAGGCAGTTTGCTCATTTCAATTCTGCAACGATGAGTTTCAGACAATTCTATTTTGAAAGGTCGGTAGCGTCGATAAGCTTTTCCCCAGCTCGAAAGCAAACCCGATCAGCTTTAATCACGTTCTGGAGAAGACTCATGACTGGCAAACTTCAAGGCAAAATCGCTCTCGTTACCGGCGGCACCTCCGGCATTGGCCTGGCCACGGCCAAGCGCTTCGCTGAGGAAGGCGCTTACGTTTACATCACTGGCCGTCGCCAGGCCGAACTCGACGCCGCCGTTGCGCTGGTCGGCAACGCCAAAGGCGTGCAGGTTGACTCGACGAACCTCGAACAGCTTGATGGGCTGTATCTGCAGATTCGTGCCGAAAAGGGCCATCTCGACGTGCTTTTCGCCAACGCCGGCGGTGGCTCGATGCTGCCGCTGGGCGAGATCACTGAGGCGCACTACGACGACACCTTCGATCGCAACGTCAAGGGCGTGCTGTTCACTGTGCAGAAAGCCTTGCCGCTGTTGGCCAAAGGCGCTTCGGTGATTCTTACCGGTTCCACGGCGGGCAGTTCCGGCACGGCGGCGTTCAGCGTGTATTCCGCGTCTAAGGCTGCGGTGAGGGCGTTCGTGCGCAGCTGGATTCTGGATCTGAAAGACCGCAACGTGCGCATCAACACGCTCAGCCCGGGCGCTACCAAAACCCCGGGTCTGGTGGAGCTGGCCGGTCCGGACGCCGAACAGCAGCAAGGTCTGCTCGATTACATGGCATCGCAAATACCGATGGGGCGTGTTGGCGAGCCGGCAGAAATCGCTGCTGCCGCGGTGTTCCTCGCCTCGGACGACGCTAGCTTCGTCAACGGTATCGAGCTGTTTGTCGACGGTGGTCAGGCACAAATCTGACGCGCAAGGGGACGATGGCAATCATCGTCCCAGCCTCGCTACTTGGATCCAATCATTGACTGACTATATTGCTCGCCGACAAGCGGTAGGCTCAGACTATTGCTGAAGTGATGGCGCAATGACATATTGCAGCACCTTCCCTCACTTCAAGATGTACCGAAAATGCGCCCCCTCAAGTCACTTGTTGCAGCGTCGATGCTGCTCAGCGGGTGCAATGGAATGCCAGTCGCTTTTGTTCAGGATCCTGTTTTAGACCAAGCCTTTGTCGTTCACTCCGGCGCGCCTTTGCCTTACGTGCTGATGGGTTCGGCTGTGCAATGGAATGAAGATTACGCCGTGACGGTGAAGCACATTCCTTACCTGTCGGGCACGGTTTTCCAGGGGCAGGCAGACGTGCAGTTCTTCCGCCACAAGGCCAATAGCGTGCCGGGATGGCGCGGCTACAAGCCGGGCGAAGAGCTGACGTCGGTGGGGTTCAATTCGCTGTACATGTCGGTCAAGGGCACCGGTCAGGCGTTGTCGGCGATGGTTCGCCTCGACGTCAAAGAGGGCAACGTGCTCTATGGCACTCACAATGGCGCACTGGCCAAAGGCATGTCCGGCGGGCCGGTGTTTTCCGCCGATGGCAAGGTGGTCGGCATCAACGTGGCGTTTTTGACCCGCGATGACGTCAGTCGCCTCAAGCGCCCGGACCTGCTTGATCAACCGCGCGTGAGCATTTTCCTGCCGTACGCGGAGATCAATCGCGAGTGGGCGCGCTATCAGGCGAGTATTACCCCGACGGCGCCGCCGGCGACCAAACTGGCGAGTCGCTGATCAGCGTTCGCGCAACGCTTCGCGGGCGCGGTTGAGCGGTTTGATCAGGTAGTCCAGCACGGTTTTTTCGCCGGTGCGAATGTCGACCGTAGCGATCATTCCGGGCACGATGGCGAAGCGTTTGCCGGCCTTGTTACGCAGTTCATCCGACGATGTGCGGATGAACACGCGGTAGTAAAAAATCTCCGGCTTGGCTTCGTCCTGAATCGTGTCCGGCGAGATCGTCACCACTTCGCCGTCGAGGCTGCCGTAGATCGAATAGTCATAAGCGGTGATTTTGACTTTCGCCGCCTGACCCGGATGAATGAAGGCGATGTCGCGCGGCGAGATACGCGTCTCGATCAGCAGTTGCTCATCCAGCGGCACGATCTGCATGACCTGGCCGTTGGGCGCGATCACGCCGCCAATGGTGCTGACTTCGATGTCCTTGACGATACCGCGCACCGGCGAACGCAGGGTCAGGCGCGACAGCGAATCGGTACGACCACGGATCACCGCCTCGAGCATCTGCGCTTCGGCGTTGGCTTTGGCCAGGTCTTCGCGGGCGCGGACCATGTAATCGGAGCGGGCTTCGGTGGCCTTCAATTCCAGCTCCGAGCGCTGACGGGTCAGGCGCAGCACTTCGACCCGACTCGAGGCGCCGATCTTCGCCAGATTCTCGGTGATCGCCAGTTCGCTGCGCACCAGTTTCAGCGAGCTCTGAATACCATCGAGGGTTTCCGCCAGACCTTTGCGACGGGTCTGGTAGAGCTCGGTTTCGGCGCGGATCAACTCGGGAAACTCGTGCAGCGACGTATCAAAGGCCAGCGGTTTTTCGCTGACCTCGGCCTGCAAGCGGTTGACGCTCGCCAGCGCCGCGCGGTACTTGGCCGCGCTTTCGCCGACGTTGGACTGGTTCTTCACCGGGTCCAGTTGCGCGAGAATCTGGCCGCGCTCGACCAACGCGCCTTCAGTAACGTTGAGCTGCTCGAGAATGCCGCCCTCCATCGACTGAATCACTTGCTCGCGCGAGCTCGGCACCACTTTGCCGGTGCCGGTCGAGACCTCGACGATCTCAAACCACGCCGCCCACGCGACGAAGCAGGCGAGCATCAGCGCGCAACCCCAGATCACCTTTGCACCACCGGCCAAGGCACGCTCATCGCGGCCGTCGAGATAGGACATCGGGTCCGGTACGTCGGTCATCATCGGTTTCATACCGCCACTCCTTTGCCCGGTGCGCGCAGCCGCGCGAGTGCCGCGTCGCGATGGTCGTCAATGACGATGCGCCCGTTGTCGAGAACGATGATCCGCTCGACCAGTTGCAACACGCTGACCCGGTGCGTGGCGACCACCAGCGTTCGGCCCTGAGTCCAGGTCGCGAGTTTTTCCAGCAGCAGTCGTTCGGTGACGTCATCCAGCGCCGCGGTCGGTTCGTCGAGCAACAGCACTTGTGGCTGACGGATCAACAAGCGCGACAGCAGCAAGCTCTGACGCTGGCCGCCAGACAAACCCAGCCCGCCTTCAAGTACCAGGTGATCCATGCCTTTGGGCAGTTGGCGAACGAAATCCAGCGCACCCGTGACGGTCAGCGCGGCGATGATCTCCTGATCGCTGGCCTGACCGGCGCCGAGGGTGATGTTGTCGCGCAGGGTGCCGTGAAACAGCCGCGCCTGTTGCGACAACAAGCCCACGTCGCGGCGCAGGTCAGCCGGGTCGAGATGCGCCAGGGCGATGCCGTCCAGGGTGGTTTCGCCGCTGCTCAGATCCATGGCGCCGCCCAGTGCCTGGAGCAAGGTCGACTTGCCGGCGCCGTTGCGGCCGAGCAGGGCGATGCGCTCGCCGGGGCGAATGCTCAGGTCGATGCTGTTGAGCGCCGGGGACGATTCCTCGCTGTAGCGGAAACTGGCCTGACGCAAGCGGTAGTCGCCGCGAATCGCCGGCAAGTGCACGCGCTGGCTGCCTTCGGGATGATCCACCGGCATCTGCATGATCCGGTTCAGGCCTTCGAGCGCGACCTTGGCCTGCTGCCAGCGGGTGAGCACGTGGGTCAGTTGCGCCATCGGCCCCATCATCCGCGACGACAGGATCGACGCCGCGACCAGACTGCCGGTGGTCAGGTCACCGGCAATCACCATCGGCGCGCCGAACACAATGACCACCGCAAACACGCCGCCCTGCACATTCTGCGTCCAGGCCACGAGGCTGTTGGTCAGGGTGCGCAAACGCAGACTGCTGTCCGCCGAGGCAGCGTTGTATTGATTCCACTGTTGCTGGAAACGTTGCTCGGCCTGCAGTGCCTTGATGTCGTCGAGGCCTTGAATGCTTTCCACCAGCATGGCGTTGCGCAGCGCGGCTTCGCGCATCGACGCATTGGCCAGTCGTGCCAGACGCGGTTGCGCGATGATCCCGGGCAGCAACATGAACACCAGCGCCACCAGTGGAATCAAGACTAGCGGCCCGCCGATCAAATAGAACACCAGCAGGAACAGCAGGAAAAACGGCATGTCCGCCAGCGCCGTGGCGGTGCTGGAGGTGATCAGATCGCGAATCTGTTCCAGCTCGCGCAGTTGCGAGATGAACGAGCCAGTGGATTTCGGCCGCGCGGAATTGCGCAGGCGCAAGGCATGGCCGAACACCAGATCGGAGACGCGCAAATCGGCGCGCTTGCCCAGTACATCGGTGATGCGCAGACGCAGGATGCGCATGACGAAATCGAACAGCAGCGCCAGCATTACCCCACCGAACAGCACGTACAGGGTCGGCAGCGATTCGGCCGGAATCACCCGGTCGTACACCTGCATGGAAAACAGCACTCCGGCCATCCCCAGCAGATTGGCGACCAGCGAGGCGATCATCACTTGGCTGTAGGGGCGCAGGTCGGTGAGGACGATGCGCCGGAACCAGTGTTCGTCGTACGGCTTGATGTAGTCGTTGGTGCGCACGTCCGCCACCGGTTGCGTCGGGCGCAAAATCACCGTGCGCAGGGCCTGCTCGGCGAGCGCGGCGGCGTCCATGCGGCTCTGCAAACCCTGATCGCCGCTGAAGCAGATGCCCAGCTCGCCGGTCTCGCCAATGCTTTCAAGCACGCCGACCTGACCATCGCGCAGTTGCACCACCAGCGGCGTGCGCCAGCGGCTCAGGCTCTTGTTGTCGAACACCGCGAACTTGACGCTGAGTCCGGCCTGACGCGCCATGTGCCGAACCACTTCTTCGACGCGGCCTTCGCTGTGCACCGACGCCAGGCGCACGCTTTCCGGGGAGACATCGAGGCGATAGTGGCGGGCGACCTTGAGCACCGCTTCCAGCCACGGTGAATAATCCTCGCGAGCCTCGGCAGCGGCGGGTTCAGCAATAGTGATGCTGGCATCGGTCATGGCAGGATCTCGACATTCTGGATGGCGCTGTGGTCGATGCCGAAGACCCGGCGAATCGCACCGCTGTTGTAGAAGCAGTCGATCTGCAGGCGTTGCAGATCGGCCTGGGTGTTGACCAGATCAAAGCGCGACTGGTGGATTTCCTGCTCGGCGTTGAGCAAGTCCAGCAGCGGCCGGGTGCCCAGCTCGAGATATTGGCGGCCGTACAACATGCGCGCCTCGGTGATGCTGGACTGGCGAAATTCCAGCGAGCGCAGCCGCCGGTTCAGGCCCGAGGTCTGCGCCTGGGCTTCAGCCAGACCCTGACGCGCTTGCAGGCGCGCGAAGTCTTCGGCCGAGTCCGCTGCGGTCAGCGCATGCCCGGCGGCGCGGCTGCGGGCGCTGATGGCGCCGCCCTGGTAGATCGGCACTTCGAGGTTGAGAAAGATCCCGACCTGGGTGCGATCAGCGCGAGAGTTCTGATCGTCGTAGTGGTCGTCCAGGTATTGGTTGACCGACGGCTGCAACGACAGGGTCGGGTAGGCTTCGGCCTTGGCCTGGGCCAGTTCGGCCTGGGCCTGGGTGCGTTGCGCAGCGGCCTGGAGGACGGCGGGCAGGGTGTCGGAGATCTGCGAGGCGTCGCAGGCTTGAGTCAGCGTCGGCGCAGCAGCGTCGCTAACCGCTGGCGGCGTGCGCCGTCCGAGCAGGCTGGTCAGGGTGGCTTGCCAGCGTGCGTATTGCGCCTTGAATTCCTGCAACGTCGCCGTCGCGCCTTCCGCCCGGGACTGCGCCTGGACCATATCGGAGCGGGTGCTGGCGCCCATGTCGCTGCGCTGTTTGGCCAGGTCGACGATGCCGCCGATGCCCTGAATCTGTTCGCGCGCAACCTCGAGCAGACGATGGTAGCGCTGCACTTCGATGTAGGCCTTGGCGGTGTCGCGCGCAATGTCATCGATCGCCAGCAGAATCCCGGCCTGACTGCGTGCCACCCGGGCGCGGGCGGCGTCGACCGAACTGGATACCTTGCCGAAGTCATACAACATCTGCTTGAGGGAAATGTTCACCGACTGGCTGCCGGCATCGCTGCCGTAACCGCTGGTGTAGCCACCCTTGATGCCGCCGGTGACCTGCGGGTAATAGCCGGATTCGGCGACGTTGACCCCTTCGCCTTGCTGGAACAGCGTGCCGATGGCCTCGCCGATCCGTGGGTGCCAGTCCACGGCCAGCCTGACCGCTTGTTCCAGCCCCAGAGCGTCCGCATCGGCGGAGGCCCTGGAAGCAGGGGCAGGGCGCTGACGACTGTCATTGCCTGCCGGTTGTTGCAGTTGCGACGGGCTGATGCTGCGCAAGCTGCTGTCGAAATTGTCGTCGGCGCGAACACCGACGGTGAAAGCGGGGTAGAGGCCGATGGTCAACAGGACCACCGGCCATTTCTGGCGAAAAACTGACTCCACAGACTTCCCTTACTGTTGAGAGACGGACGTTGCTGATGCCTTTGTTTCAAACCACTTGAATGCCGTTCTGCACCCACAAGTGGTGGCTCGGATCCTCCTGCGCCGTGTATTGAACATAGTCGATGCCGTCGGCTTGCTGCGTGCCATCGGCGACCCAGCCATCGGTCATGTGCACGCTGTCCTTTTCGTCACCCTTGATCAGCAGGGTGTTGTTATCCGAGGACGTGATCGCCAGCAGGTCGCTGAGGTTCAGCGTCAGGGCAACCGCACTGGAATGGTTGAGGTCGAGGATTTCGACGTTGTGGATCTTGCTCTGCAGATCGCCGAGGTTGATCGACACATCTCCACCGGCCCAGAGCAGGGTGTCGGTGCCGCTGCCGCCATCGACCGAAGCGAACTGCTGGTCGGCGATGATCAGCGTGTCGTCGCCACCTCCACCTTGCAGGGTGACAGCGCCGCCGTGGGAGCCGTCGAGAGTGTCGTTGCCCTCGGTGCCCTGGATCAGCTCGCTGCCAGCGGCGTGGGCCAGACCCAGGTCATCGCTGGCCAGCGCCGAGAACGCGGTACTGGCGAAAGCGCCGGCCTTGTTCAGGTCGATGGTCAGCGTCGCGGTATCGACCGTACCGTTCGGGTGGGTGAGCTGATAGGTGAAGGTGTCTTCCTGACCGATCACCGCATCGGTCAGCCCGGCCTTGAGCGTGTAGGTGTAGTTGCCGTTGGCCTGCACCAGCAGGGTGCCGTAGTTGCCGACCAGCGACACGCCGTTGTAACCCGGCGCCACGTAATTGCCGGCGACCAGTACGCTGAGCAAGGTGTACACCGAGCCCAGCACATCGGCGCCGCCGCCTGCGGTGTCGGTGAGCAGATTGCCTGACACCGGCGTGTAGCTGCCGACCACGAACTGATTGTTGTAGGTCGCCACGTTGATCAGGCTGGTGTTGACGCTGGTCAGCAGTCCGAGGCCGCCGACCGCCACCCGCACCTGATAGCTGCCGGCGGTCTGGTCGTCGAACTTGATCCCGTAGTTGCCACCGCCGAGGTTGAGCAGGGCGTTGCCGCCGTAGCTCTTGACCAGCACATATTGGTTGGTCGCGGTGTTGAGTTTGTACAGGCCCACCGTCATCGAACCGAGCAGTGCCAACAGGTTGCTCGAGTTGACCACCACGGTCAGGTCACTGACGGTATCGGCCGCGACCACGGTGTTGTAGTTGCCGCTGCCGCCGCCCAGCAGCACATTGAACGTGCCGAGCGCGGAGTTGGTGGTGACTTCGCGGTTGACCAGAGTGACGTCGGTCGAGGCGATGTCCGGCGTCGCATCCACCACCAGTGCCGGGCTGCCAAGGTTGACGTCATTCCACACTTCGGTGGCTTGCGGGCTGTCGATGCGCACATACAGATTGGCGGTGTCGCTCAAGCCGTTCGGGTGCACCAGTTGATAATTGAACACGTCGACTTTGCCGACGCTGCCCACACTGCCGTTCGGTTTGTAGCTGTAGTTGCCGTTGGCGTCGATCGTCAGCGTGCCGTACAGCCCTTGCACGGTGGTGCCGGCACCGGCGCTGACCCAGGCGCCGTTCTTGAAGATCTGCAATTGCGCGCCGTTGTCCGGACCGGTCTGATCGACCGTGCCATCGACGCCGACGTTGGTGATGACGTTGCCGGTCACCGCCGGCCCGGCAATGCCGTTGAACTGGGTCAGACTGCTGACGTCCAGTTGCAGCTGGGTATTGACCGTGGTCAACACGCCGATGCCGGTGCTCGAAACGGTCAGTCGATAATCGCCTGACAGCAGATTACCGATGTCGACCCGCACACCCTGGCCGGCCAAGGCAATCAGATCGAGCAGGCCACTGCTGCCGTTGACATCCAGGGTGACCCAGTTGCCGCTGGCATCCTTCACTTGCAGGGTATAGACCACGCCATCGATCAGCGAAATCAGGCTGCTGGTAGTCAGCGTCAGGGTCGGATCAAGACGCGTACCGCCGGCGACGGTGAAGGTGAAGGTTTTCGAGAACCCGGCCAGCAGTGTGGTGAACGAATCGTTGAAGGTCTGCGACGCGGTGACCGGGGCCAGCGTGACAGTGCCGACGGCGAGGTTATCGCTGGCGACCACTGGCGCGTTGACGTCGACATCGGGCGCGGTGACGTTGGCGGCCACCGAAACGTTGCCACGTGCGTCGCTGAGATTGACGGTGAGTTTTTCGCCGTTGATCTGCGCACTGTTCAGGGTGACGGTGAACACCCCGAGGTTGTTGACCGTGCCGGTGCCCAGAACGGTGCCGGTGGCCGACTTGATGGTGACGGTGGCGCCGGCCTCACCGGTACCGGTGACGCTCAGGCCGTCGGCACCGACCAGCAGCGCCGTGGCCGCCGCCGGAGGCGTGAGGTCCGGTGCCGTTGCGGTTGCCGCTGCCGAGACGTTGCCGCTCGGATCCGCCTGAGTGACGCTGAGCACCTGACTGTTGATCTGCGCCGACGCCAGCACCACCGAGAAGCTGCCATTGGCGGCGACGGTCGCGGTGCCGAGTACCACACCGCCGGCGCCACGCACGCTGATCGTCGAGCCGGGCACGCCGACGCCAGTGAGCACGGTGCCGCTGCCATTGACGCTGACGCCAGTCGGCGCGCCGGGGGCGGTAATGTCTGGCGCTGTCAGGCTGGCGTTGGGCGACAGATTGCCGGCCGGGTCGACCAGTCGCACGGTCAACAGCTGCCCATCCAGTTGCGCGGTGTTCAGGTTGAAGCTGAACGTGCCGCCACTGCCCACGGTTGTGGTGCCGATCAGCGCACCGCCCGGGCCGTAGACGTTGACCGTCGCACCGGCTTCGCCCGTACCGCTCAGGGTCAGACCGTTGGCAGCGAGCGTCAGACCGCTGGCCGCGACTGGCGCCTGCACATCCGCTGCCGTCAGGTTGAATACCGGCGACAGGTTGCCGGCCGGGTCTGCCTGCTGAACGTTGAGCTGCTGGCCGTTGAGCTGCGCACTGGACAGTTGCACGGTGAACGTGCCGCCGGCATTGACCACGGCGGTGCCGAGCACGGTACCCGCCGCGTTGGTCACGCTGACCGTGGCGCCGGCTTCACCGGTGCCGCTGACGGCCAGGCCGGTACCGTTCAGGGTGACATTGCTCAGCGGTGCCGGCGCTGTCGTATCGGCGACGCTGAGGTTGGTCGCTGGCGAGACATTGCCCGCCGCATCACTCTGCGTGACGCTCAGTTGTTGGCCGTTGAGTTGTGCGGACGACAAGGTCACCGAGAAAGTGCCATTGCCCGCTACTGTCGCAGTGCCCAGCACCGCGCCGCCGACACCGCGCACGGTGACGGTGGCGCCGGCTTCACCGAGCCCGCCGAGCACCAGACCGGCGCCGCTGAGCACCAGCGCCGTCGGAGCCGCCGGAGGGGTGATGTCGGGCGCGGTGACGGTAAGGCCGGGCGAAGTGTTGCTGGACGCATCGGTCTGAGTCGCATTGAGCACCTGACCGTTGACCTGCGGCGCATTGAGTTGCGCGCTGAAGGTGCCGTTGGCGCCCACCGTCGCATTGCCCAGCACCACGCCGCCGGCGCCGGTGATGGTCACAGTTGCGCCGACTTCGCC
>Ga0157369_10010562_pt1 | contig 10507 bp, 13 predicted proteins | sample C25metaG_FD_113461 | JGI IMG/M metagenome (GOLD analysis project Ga0157369, IMG submission 113461) | Corn rhizosphere microbial communities from Kellogg Biological Station, Michigan, USA - C2-5 metaG | ecosystem: Host-associated > Plants > Roots > Rhizosphere > Soil | place: USA: Michigan...
CGGAAAACCTCTTACGATGGATGCCGCTCACAAACCTCCAGCAGGATCTGCGGGAGGCAACGCTATGCTTTTCGGCAATCCAGGCACCACGCCGACAAAGCATTCGGCGCTGGTGGTTGTGCACGGCATTTGAGGAGCCGCGTGATGCTGCAGAGCGAGTTGCTGGAGTTTCTCGAGGAAACCGCCGACGCCGCTTTCTGTGTGAGCCAACAAGGTGAAATCTGTTCCTGGAATGCAGCGGCGGAAAAGCTTTTCGGCTACTCATCTTCGGAGGCCATTGGCCAATCGTGTTACGGACTTTTGCAATGCCGCAGCAGCCTCGGCACCAAGCTTTGCACGCGTGAGTTTTACGCCCGACAGGCCATAGGAGAGCACTGCAGAATCCCTAACTTTGACTTAGAAGTCAGGGTTCGTTCAGGCCGACGGATATGGGTGGACTTGTCAACCTTGGTCTTTGAAGATGGCCGGACTCACCCGCGACTCATCGTGCATCTGTCTCGCGATATCACAGAAAGAAAGCACCATGAGGACCTGCTCCACAAAATGATTCAACTCTCCAAACACATCGTTGCAGTATCGGATAGCAACGGGATAGGCCGTCCTGCACCGGTTTCATCACTTTCCGAGCAGGAACAGAGCGTATTGCGCTTATTTTCAGAGGGCAAGAATTCGCGCGAAATCGCGCGGGCACTTGGTATCAGTCTGCAAACACTTCGCAACCATCTCCACCACGTCAACGACAAACTTGGTACGCATAACCGGCTACAGGCCGTGATGCATGCTATACATCGTAAGCTCATCTAAAGTGTCATACACGGGGGTTCAAATTCAAAACGCTCGTACTGCCTTCTACTTTTAACCTATACACAACCTCTTCACCTTTTCGCGCCAATTGTCGGAAGGTGAGCCGGGCCATCAGACCAATTTGATGTTCGTGTTCCAACTCTCGCGTCGGTCTTGTTCTTGCATTCGAAAATCCTCTTTTCAACCGCGGAACCTCCGCCTCTATGCACCTTTGGGAAAGTGCTACGCGGCCCGCCGTGCCCTGCCAGGCCTGCTTATCTTGGCCGCGAGGAAGGTCTTCAGAGCAACTGCGTTGTTGTGCTCCTTATCGTGGGAGCTGTACACAAGTGTTACGCGACCGCGGCGGGTGGCCTCTAGGATCGGTTCCACAGTTTTGGGGTTCGCGTTTAGTTCGGCAAAGTACCGTCGCTGAAACGCTATCCACCTGCTTGGGTCGTGGCTGAACCATTGCCGCAGTTCTGTGCTCGGGGCCACATCCTTGAGCCAGGCATCAAGATGCAGTGCGGTCTTCTTCACGCCGCGAGGCCACAGCCGTTCGACTAAGAACCGTATGCCATCGTCTTTGCTGACTGGATCGTAAGCACGTTTGAGCTGGATCACAGTTACTCTCCTTTCGAAGGGAATTATGAGCTACAAAATGTCCTCTTTGCACCCGCCCGCAACTGTCAGGAACTGAACCACAATGCCGTGCGGGCCAGCGTCCTCCCCCGTTCAGTGCTGTAGGTGGGGCGAAGGCCCGGATTGAACGTTCTTTCCGCCCGGTTTCGTGCTACGCCCAAATGGTAGCGAACATCATTTCCTGGTCGTAGCACCTGCACCAACTCCCATCCTTTCATGCGATAATCCCCGCAACGCTTACCAGTTCTAGTCCATCTTTCGTTCGGCCCTAGCTATGGCTCCCTTCCAAAGGGCAACGGCAAGATCCGGCTTGGATGATTATTTGTGCGCGTAGTGGTCTGCATTTAGCTCTGCATAGGCCTTCCATTTTTCCGGCAGGTCATCCAGGGCAAAGATTGCTGAGACTGGGCACACCGGAACGCAAGCTCCACAGTCAATACATTCAACCGGGTCGATATACAGTTGCGTCACAGTGGCAAAATCGTCCTCATTCTTACGAGGGTGGATACAATCGACTGGGCACGCGTCGACGCACGCGGTGTCTTTAACATTGATACAGGGCTCGGCTATCACGTAGGCCATGTTCTTCACATCTCCAAGACGGCACGACGCGGCATTAGCGCGAAGGAGCCGCCAGCGAACTTCACGGAATCCACGTGGCTGCCCATGGTATCGTGGATGTCGTCAAGACAATGCCTTCCCATCGCAGTATAGAACGGTCGCCGGTTCTCCGTAGTCCCTTCAGTCCCTGGCTTCCGCTGCTGCCGCTCATTCAGCTGGAAAAAAAAACGAACCGTCCATCTGTAGTTTCAATAGTTGCCATGGATCAACTCTCCCTGTGCGCACCTGCAATCTGCGGGGTATCCGAACTGTGACCTAAAGTAGCCAGACACCGCATCAACTCACGAGCCGAAACCCGCTCCAAGTTGGCCACCGCGTTAGCAATCGCCGTGCGCTGGGCTGCGCTTGCATGCGGTGTGGCGATCTCGTTGAACTTCTGAATGGCCATCTCCCATGACATGGGCCGAGTGAAGAACCCCTCATAATCGTTGGTTTCCTGTTCGAGCTCTCGGCCGTTTTTTAGCGTGACCTTTATGCGGCAAGGCATCTCGTTCGGGAATCGCTCCGAGAAGCTTGCGTTCAATTGAACCGAAACTTTGCCGAGAAGCGCCTGCACATCCGCGCGCCCAATGCGCTCCGGTTCATACTGTTCAGGCATTACCCGACCATCGAGAATCGCTACTGCGATTACGTAAGGCAGACTGTGATCAGCCTGTTCTTTGCTGAAGACAGTGGTCTTGTCACCTTCTTCCCCCCCACCAATGATGTTGTAGGCGACATCGAAGGTCTCCACCTCCACTCGCTCCACATCAGTGCTGGAAAACCGGTACCGCCGAAGCAGCGTGAGGACCGCTTCGATAGCCGTTTGCGAATGGATCTCAGCGTCGTACTTCTTCACCGTGGTCCGTCCTACACACCCCAGATCTTGCCCGTGCCAACTGATCTGAAAATAACCAGTGATAGCATCCATCAATCCCTTCTCTCCCTCAATTACCTCCAAAGGACCTGTAATTCCGTGCTTGGCCAGCAACGTTGCGCGAATGCAACAAGCTGCCAGATTCGGGTAAGCAAGTCCCTTCCAATGTGACAGTTTTCCGGTTCGGGTCACCCGCAAGGCAACGAAGGCTGTCCCACTGATGGCGATTGCGTTGGCGGTCTGTACTCGGTTGAGCTTCAGGATGCTGGAGACCCCCGCAGCTACCGCATAGGCGCCTTGTAGCGTGTGGTCAAATCCTCTTGCTCGAACCGGGGCAACATCGCACAATCGGCACTGGACTTGGTAAGCCACGGCCAGGGCGGTCATGAGGTCATGGCCGGTGGCTCCGATGTATTCGCCCGCTGCGAGGATCGCTCCCAGATTATCGCTGGGATGACAGCTTTCCCCTTTGGCCAGATAGCTATCATTGAAATCCAGATAGCGTATCAAGGCACTGTTGTACAGAGCAGCTCGCTCAATATCAGTGCAGCCGCCGCCGATCAATGTAGACTGGGCGCTGCTACCTAGCTCATTGATGTACCCGCGCATCATCTTTATGGGCTCCGCATCGAGTGCCCCCACACCACAACCCAAAGCATCCAAAATACGGATCTTGAGTTGCTGGCGCGTATTGAGCCCCAGAGCTTCAAAGCGTGCTCCGGTAGCGAAGGCCGCCATCTGCTCCACTTCGCTCGTAGCTGCCTCGTGCAGGGTTACGCTCGGTCTTGACTCGCACGAATCTATCTTCATCACCTACCCTCAATTCGGTCACATGGTGTGCCAATTAAAGCTTGCTCTGCTCGCAACAGCTTCACGCGCTGAGTTCTCGCCTCTGTTACGCCAATCACATGGCTTTGCCGTTTTGTATTACTTATCGGCAGAATGGCTAGCCCGCTGTGTACATCGAAGCTCAGAGTCATCGTCGAGCAACAGTTCTTGCACAGCCAGAAAAACACTGAACTCCTGATAAGCTTCAGATGGCAAATCTGATCCGGGACATCCCGGCAAGGCTCGCATGGTGCCTTGATGTCGCAACGAAATAACCTTCCGCCTCTCCAGTAGTGGAACGGAGCAGCGCACGCAGGATTGGCACATGTGTTAACCATCCGGAATTCCTTTCTAGCCCTTTTTCTACTTTTCATTTTGCTCACTTCGACATGTTCTTTGAAATAGTCCGTTCGTACTCGTAGTAGAAACAACCATCATCTCGAAGGGCCCGCGCCGAGAAAGATGTCGAGCTTGGCACCCGGCGAGAATGACCGAGGCGGCGCGAGCATCTGCACACGGTTCTCTCGATCTTTCCGGGTGATGAGCACAGGCTGATCGTTCTCGAGGGCGGTCTCTGCGAACTTCAAGCAGCACAGGCACTCGAACCGCGATGAACGCACTAGGTTTCTAATGCCAAACGACCGTCTCTCTGGTTTGGAAGACAAAGAGTGGTTCGGTTTAAACGAGGCACGTTGGCAACTTCCAACAAGTCTGCCCGCGGGAGGTTGTACAGTCGGAATCCGAATCGTTTCATGCTTGGTTGCTAGGCGATCCGCTCACGTCAAAGGTCGATAACAACGTCGTCTTGCGGTTGCGAGCAGCATATCAAAAGGTTACCGTGCGCGGGCGACTCGAGCGGCACCCGCCATCCGCGGTTCTTCCATCCGAATGCCGATGCGATAGCAGGTTAAGCGAGGCTGGGTCACCTCGAACAGCAGCGCTCCCGATCCGATAACGATTACCGATGAACACTTCATCGTTAGAAAGGCCCTCTACAGTGAAGTTCTCTCCGAACTGCCCATAAGTGAAGTTCGTTCGTCGTAGTTGAACTTCCCAATAATGATACGAGTCCATCTGGTAAACGAAGATGGCTTGGTGCTCGCCTCCGTGGCGACCAAGTCTCCTTGCCCGTCGTCGCCCTCAACGTTGAGCCGCCGCACCATGCGCCGGCCTTGAATGGCTTGTTTCCAAACCGCGGTGTGAATTGTCGGTTGCACCGGTATGCGATATCGCGCGGAAGAGCAACGTTAACCGAAATTAGTCGTGCCATTCCCATTTAGTTCTTCCAAAGGGCTACGACACGAACAGGCGGGCGCCACCGCCGGTGGAACGGGCCCACCCAAGTTGACAGCGGCGTTGCGATCGGGAGTCATACTATCGCGGTTCCTGCCAGGAAGGTGCGGTTCCGAGGCGCTGAGGTCTTCGATCCCTACAGCACGATGGTAGTTCATACCAAAGTGAAGCGTGGCGCATTTCTGCTCCAGACTGTGCTTCCAACCAACCACTTGCTCGCCGACTGCGCCTTTATTGGCCTTGCGAAAATGATAGGCACAGCAGCCGGGAGATGGTGTTGTCTCGTGTATTCGCGCAGAAGCGCGGTGTCAACCGCGCGATGCTTTCCCGCATCCTGTTGAGCCACGCCTTGAAAATGCCGCTCTTGTCGCGGGTATAAAACTCCGGAATCACCTCCCGCTCGAGCTGCTCGAAAACGCTTACGACTTCGGCGGCGTCCCAAGCCGGATCGTCGCCATGTTCCTGGCCATCCCCCAATGCCCACCCCACCTCAGGCCTGTATGCTTCCGCCCACCAGCCGTCCAATTCCGGCAGATTGATGCCTCCATTAACGAGCACCTTCATCCCGCTCGTCCCGCAAGCATCCCAGGGCCGGCGTGGTGTGTTGATCCAGACATCCACGCCCTGCACCAGACGCTCGGTCAAATGCATGTCATGGTTACTGAGAAAGATCACATGGGGGCGGGCTTCAGGCCGCGGGGGCGAACTGCACCCATTCCTGGATCAGGGTCTGCCCCGCCTGGTCCGCCGGATGAGCCTTCGCGGCGATGATGAGTTGCACAGGCCGCTGAGGAATTGCTCAGTAGACGAAGCAGTCGTTCTGGGTCGTTGCAGTAACAGGTTCGGCCTCTTGTAGGTCGCGAAGCGCTGCGCAAAGCCCAGTGTCAACGCATTGGGTCAAATAGATGTTCCGCCTCGTCAATCGCCGCGGGCCATGCGCCGGAGAAGCCAGTCTGTTGACAATCGCTCGCGGGTGTACTCGACCAGACATTTGCTGGCGACGCTGCGAAATTGCCGAAGCGCGGCATCAGGGAGGCGGTGCAGCCTCCTCGCAATGCAGAAGGAAAACGCGTCAAGCAGGTGTTCAGGGCTAGGCCAGCGGACCGGATCAGGCGGGCACGCTGCGGATGCAGCGCGCTACGCAGCGTTCCCGCCATCAAGAGCCTCCCTCGCCTAGCGGCTCTTGAGGAACTCGACCAAATCGTTCTTCTCACCTGGCAACAGCCCGAGGTTGAAACAGGCATTGTAGTGATTGGCCACATCCAGGAGCGTTCGGAAACGGCCGTCGTGGAAGAAGCCGCGCTTCGACCGCGCCCAGAGGCCGCTGAGCTGCGGCGTAACCATGGTGCTGCCGATCGCCCCCGTCGGCCCACGATCGGCCTGGAAGGAGTCGATGCACATCTCGGTCGGCGTGTGCGCGTTGTAGCCGGCGTCGGTGTACAGCGGCGGCATGTGGCACTCCGAGCATTTGCCCTGGCCGTTGAAGACCACCTCACCACGTTTCGCCGCTGCGGGGTCGAAGCTGCCGGTAGGCGGCTTCGGTGCTTGCAGCGAGAGCTGGTAGTAGTGGAGCGGGGCTAGCTTCGACGTCACCTGGTCGGGGTCGTGGCGGAGCTTGAAAAAGCCGCCCCTGACCGCCGCCGGATACTTTACCGGATCATTGAACCGCTCGTCGTTGAAGTTGCCGTTGCCGTGCATCTGGAGGTTCGCAACGTAGGCGTTCCAGTAGGTGACGTTGCCGAAGCCGCCCGTCCACGTGTGGAGGTCCTCGCCAAGATGGCCGTAGGCGGCCGGGATCCGGACCGCGGCCGACTTGCCGTCCGGTCGAAAGCCGATGGCGTCGATGTTGACCTCGGCGTCGTAGAAGCCGGGGCCCCAGCTCAGGAGCACCTTCTTGAGCGTGGCGATCGTCGATGGGTCGCTGGCCCCGAGGACCTGGTCGGCCATCGGCGCCAGGTTGGGCGCGAGCGAGACGATCAGACCGACGTTCAGATCCTGATTCGGCCAGCCGTCCAGCCGCTTGCCGATTCCCGGGGCAAACGAGTCGTCGACGGTCGAATGGCAGAGGGCGCAGGTGATGCCGATCGAGCTAAGCGAGCCACCCGTGTCGAAGACGCCCTTGACACCGACGACCGCGTTCAACCCCAGGAGCGCGACCGTGGTCGCAGGATTGTCGAGATCGACCTTGCCCTGCTTGAGCTTCGCCTGGAGGTTCCTCGGGAGCGCATCGACGTCGACCTTCAAGCCGGCGACTGTGAGGGCCGTCTTCGGGCTGACACCGGGACCGACGCCTCCGAGGGCGGCGCCCTCGACCGCCTTGTGCAATTGGAGCATGCCGCCCCAGTAGTCCTCATCGCCGAAGGTGTCGAAGCGGAAAATCGCCTGGCCTCGATGGAACTGCCAGTCGTTAAACCTGTCGTTCCCCTTGTTGTCGTTCTGCTGATTCCATCCGTTCTGCTGATTCGATCCGTTCTGCTGATTCTGTCCGACCTCGTCCGCCGCGCCGCCAGCACGCAGAGGGACCATTGCGTGGGGGCTCGACGCTGACGTGACGAGCGTGAGCGTGAGTGTGAGTGTGAGTGTGAACGCGGCAACCGCCAAGCCGATGAATCGCATTGGGTGCTCCTTCCTGTAGCTGTTCCGAAACTACCGCCGACGTTATTCGGACGCGTTGTCGTTGTTCGATTTTCTCAATTCGTGTTCGGCACGCAGCCAATCGTCGAGCTCTCGTCCCTCCTCGCACCCTCGTTCCTCGAACAGTTCGTAGGCACGGTGAGTGAGGACCTCCGGCTCGATGGAGCCCGTAGCGCTTCTCCCCGGCGGCTGGGGATGTTCGTCGGGTTCCTGTGCGTTGCCATGCTGCTTCTCTCTTCGTAGTCCCTATGGCGAAAACCCAATATCCTACTCGCGGAATATTTCGACAATGACGCATTCATACCCCCGACGGTTACATTCGTCTCATCCAGAATGGTGGCACCTTCAGAAGCGCGTCCTGCAGATGCGGACACGCGTGCGAGAGAGGCACATCGGAGGGAAATCGATGTACCCGATCCGATCCGCATGCACGTTGAGGAATACACACAAAGCGCCATATTCGCACCGTGGTCAAAAGAGATATTTTCGTAGGCGCCGCAAGTGTCTGCATCTAGGAGTGACGCATCGCAGGGAGCAGGGCTGAGGAGAGATACATCCCGATGGAACAGAAGAAAATCAACAAAATGACCAACAAAGATCTCGAATAGAAGCCGTTGGTGCGAAGAATCTCAACCCCCAGAATGAGGTTGGCGAGAGGACCAGCAGGGTCAACGAAAATGCCCCGATGGAAGCGCTGCATTCGTATTGCAATCGGGAAGCGCTCTGATGTTCGATTTCGCGTCCCGAAGAGGAATTCGTGCAAGCCGCCTTGCTGCGATAGGCGCGTTACACGATATTGCTCAGTGCGGCCGGTTCTTTGAAATGTCCGTTCTTACTCGTAGTAGAAACAACCATCATGTAATAGGGCGCCTGGATCGAGAGGGATTTCGAGCGTGGTATTCGGCGTGAATGATGGTAGGAAGGTGAGGAGCTAGACTAGCTTCCGCTGAATGGCGTGCATCACGGCTTCCAGACGATTGTGAGTGCGTAGCTTCTGGTTGATGTGGTGAAGGTGATTGCGTAGGGTTTGAAGGCTGATTTGCAGGCTCTTGGCAATCTCAGGAGAGTTCTTTCCGGAGGCAAATAGCCGCAGAATCTGCACCTCCTGTTCGGAAAGCGCTGCCGCCGGGGACACCCCCGGAACAGCCCCTTCGGCAAGCTTGCTGAATTGACGAGACATCTGCAGCATTTTTTCTGTTGCTCGTTCCGTTGTCTTCTGCCGGGTGATGTCATGAGCCAAATGAATCACTAGTCGGCGTTGGTTTCGCGGGTTTTGCCAAACCACTGTGGACAAGTTGACCCATAACCGTTTCCCGGAACGCAGCCCGACCTGCAGATCGAAATTCGGGATTGTCGTTTGTCCGCCGGTAGATTCCAAAATGCTGCAGCCCTCATGACACACTTGCGTCCCAAGAACACCCCGCCCGTGCAGCACCTGGTAACAGCTCTTGCCAAGAACCTCGGAAGAGGGATACCCAAACAACCGTTCCGCCGCTCGGTTCCAGGAAACGATCTCGCCATTCTCACTTACGCTAAAGGCGGCATCTGTTGTCCCCTCAAGGAAGGCAAACAGCTCACTCTCGAGCATTCCAAGCTCCCATGCAAGATTGACACCGACCGTGACGAACGGTCTATTGAAATATGAGAACGGTAACTACTGAAAGAAATGAGCCCTGCTACAAGTATACGATCAAACATGGGCAGCGCGGCAAGACGCGGGCGTGTTGGCAACTGCTGAGTGCCGTCGGAGACTTGCGTTTTTTGGGCCTGGCAGTGGCAAGACGGAGAAGGCGGCAAAGCCCTCGCCTCCCGGTATAAAATGAGCTGCTTCGCGGTAGCCAATCCGGTGCCCGATGATTGCTCCGCCACCGCTGTCTTGAGCCATTCGTAGCCGTTTGTCCCTGCATCGAACAGCCCACCAAAGCTGCTGTAGGACTTGAGGCCCGGGCGGCCACTATTTTCCAAGTAGTGGGCATCTGCGCGTCGACAGTTTGGTTATCCTTTCCGGGGCGGCTGGCACGGGCGGATCTCAATGCGACTGACGAGCGCGAGGCCGGGATAACGATAGATATCGATCACCGCTTTGGCGATGTCTTTCCCCGACAGTTTCCACGGTTCATGGAGATTGCTGCCTGTCTCGCCGCCAAAATCGGTGGCAACACTTCCCGGCATGATGGTACTGACACGGATGCCGTCGTAGCGAATATCTTGCATCATCGCGTCAGCCAGGCCATTCATGCCGAATTTAGAAGCACAGTAGGCGGAGCCTCCGGCGATACCCTGGATGGCGAGCAGGCTTGAGATGTTGAAGATGTGGCCTCCACCCTGCTGCCGCATAATCGGAACGGCTTCGTGGCAACAATAGAAAACACTGGAAAGGTTTGTCTGAATGCTGGTATCCCATTCCTCAGCCGTAAGGTGGTCAATCGGCTTGAAAATGCCAATGCCTGCATTATTCACCAGGATATCGATTCGGCCGAATTGAGTCGCTACCTCTTGAACCACCTTGCGGCAATCTTTGTAGCGGCGAACGTCCGCGACGATTCCAGCCGCGCTGGTTCCGGCCCGGAATGTGCGCAGATGGCCAAGCGCGGTTTTCAGTGTTGCCGGATTACGACTGCAGATAAATACGCTGGCACCTTCCCCAACCAACGCTTCGGCGATGTTCAATCCAATGCCGCGCGCGCCGCCGGTTACCAGTGCTACCTTGCCCTCAAATTCCACAGACACAACGTCCCCTTTCGCAAATCCAGCCTGAAGCACCTCATTCAGCTCGCGTCAGGATTTTCCAGCCCGTTTTATCAACACCTTTGGGTGCGTTGCAATCCGAGGTCGCGAATAAGCTTCTGTGGA
>Ga0157369_10010564_pt1 | contig 10506 bp, 13 predicted proteins | sample C25metaG_FD_113461 | JGI IMG/M metagenome (GOLD analysis project Ga0157369, IMG submission 113461) | Corn rhizosphere microbial communities from Kellogg Biological Station, Michigan, USA - C2-5 metaG | ecosystem: Host-associated > Plants > Roots > Rhizosphere > Soil | place: USA: Michigan...
CATGGGCCACGGCTACGCCGGCATCGACAACGAGCTCTACACCAACCAACACACCGGCATGCTCTTCGCCGACGCCAAGAAAGGACTCGCCACCCTCACCGCAGGCGTCAAGACCCTGGTCGGATAGGCGAGCCGGACGGCCCGGTAGGTCGGGCGCTGAACGCCGAAAGCAGAAGTACGGGCCCGCGCCCTGCGCGGGCCCGTAACCTTGCGAGTCAGGCTCCGTACAGCGCGGCGATGTCGGCATGGTACTTCTCCTGCACCGCCTCACGTTTCACCTTGAGCGTCGGCGTGAGTTCGGCGTTCGCCTCGGTGAGGTTGGCGGGCAGGATGCGGAACTGCTTGATCGCCTCAGGGTGGGAGACCTGCCTGTTGGCCTCGTCCACGGCGGTCTGGATGTCCGCGCGCAGTGCGGGGTCGTCGCGCAGCTGAGCAACGCTTGTCGTGGAGTCGCGCTGGTGCGCGGCCAACCAGTTCGGCCACTCCTGCTGGTCGATGGTGACCAGCGCGCCGACGAAGGGCCGGCGGTCCCCGACGACCACACACTGGTCGACCAGCGCGTGGCTGCGTACCCGCTCCTCCAGCACCCCCGGCACGACGTGCTTGCCGGCCGCGGTCACGATGATGTCCTTCTTCCGACCGGTGATCGACAGGTATCCATCGGCGGCCAGCTCGCCCAGGTCACCGCTGTGCAACCATCCGTCGGCTGTCAGCGCCTCCGCGGTTGCGTCGGCGTTGTTCCAGTACCCCCGGAACACCAGGTCGCCCTTGACGAGAACTTCGCCATCGTCGGCGACCCGGACGGTGACGCCCGGCAACGGTCGGCCAACCGTACCGATCCGGATAGCGTCGGGCAGGTTCGAGGTGACGGCCGGGGACGTCTCGGTCAGCCCGTAACCCTCCAGTACCGTCACGCCTGCTCCGCGGAAGAAGTGCGTGAGCCTGGCCTCGAGCGGCGCACCGCCGGAGATCGCCAGCCGGCATCGACCCCCCAGGGCCGCACGCAGCTTCCGGTACACCAGTCTGTCGAAGACCCGGTGGCGCAGCCGCAGCAGCGGACCCGGCCCGGACGGGTCCTGCAGAGCCTGGCTGTAGTGGACCGCGAGCCGGTCGGCGCGCGTGAAGACCCAGTTCTTGCCGTCGGCCCGAGCCTTGCTCGCCGCGCCCTGGTACACCTTCTCGAAGACCCGCGGTACGCACAGCAGGAACGTCGGGCGCAACTGCTGAAGCTCGCCGGTCAGGTTCTCCATTCCGGCGCTGTGCGCCAGCCTGGTACGCGTCTGCACCGCGCCGAGCTGGATCAGCCGGGCGAAGGCGTGCGCCAGTGGCAGGAACAGCACGGTGGACGCGCCCTCGTGGAAGATGTCCGGCAACGCCGCTACCGCGTTGGCGACATCGAAGGACAGATTGCGGTGGGTCAGCATGCAGCCTTTGGGCCGACCGGTGGTGCCGCTGGTGTAAATGATGGTGGCAAGGTCGCCCGCGTTCACCGCGGCGCGGCGAGCGTCGAGCTCGCCCGGGTCCACCCGGTCGCCGCGGGCGGTCAGCTCGTCAAGGTCTCCGGCGTCGACCTGCCACACCTCGCGCAGGCCGGGCACGCCGTCGCGGATCCCGGCCAGCATACGCGCGTGCGCGTCGGTCTCCACCACGCACGCGGTGGTGTCCGCGTCGGACAGCATCCACCGCACCTGTTCCGGACTGGACGTCTCGTACATCGGTACGCTGATCGCGCCCGCCGCCCAGATCGCGTAGTCCACCAGCGTCCACTCGTAGCGCGTCCGGCTCAACAGCCCGATCCGCATGCCCGGCCGGACACCGGCCGCGACCAGCCCCCGGGCCACCGCGACAACCTCGTCCCGGAACTGCCGGCACCCGACGTCAATGCGGCCGCGGTCCGTGGTGCGAATAAACTGGACCGCATCCGGGAACCGCTCGGCGTTGTCCCATACCGGATCGGTGAGGTTGGCCCGGTCTGTGACGGTGACGGCCGGCGGGACGCAGAACTCCACCATGTCGAACCCCTGCCCGTCCCCCGGCTTACTTCTTCCGCGCCCTTGCCGAGGCCCGGGCGTTGGCCTTTTCGATCTGTCGGACAACGTCGTTCTTGCTGAGCTCCTCCGGCCGGCTGATCCCGACCCTGCGGGCCACCTCGTCCAGATGCGCCTTTGTGGCATTGGTGTCCACGCCCTGCGCGGTTTCCCGCCGCTGCTCAAGAGCGCCGGGCGCGCCCTGTGCGGCCTGTGGGTCGGAAGGTCCCTTGTGGTCCTTGGGCTCCCAATGGTCGCCGACCTTCTCGTGGCCGTGCTTCAACGCCGCGTACGCGGTGCGGTGGGCCCGCTCGCCGTCACCGTAGGTGTCCTCGGCCGACAACAGGGTCTTCTTGTACGTCCGCACCGCCTTGTCGTCCGAGCGTGCGATGGTCGACGGTACGTCCTTGCGCATCTGTTCCGCCTGTTCGTGCTTGTCGGACATGCCGCACCTCCTGGATGTCATCACCCACGGCATACCCCGCTCAGACGCCCCTACTACCGGCCTGCCGTGGCATTCGCAAAGCTCCGTCCATCCACTGTGGACCGTTACAGGAACGTGCGCTGCGCTTCGACCGTCACGTTGCTCGGGTCGTCCGCCAGCCCCAGATACCGGGCCACGTCGGCAGCGACGACCAGACCTCTCACCCGGGCATGCTCCTCGCTGTCCGCCTCCGCGAAGATCTCCACGATCGTCTGGCCGGACGGAGTCACCCGGGTGGACGTCACGTCGGCGCAGGGCTCAGCGGCGGTACCCAGACCTGGGCGTGTTGGTTTTCCCGGAAACTCCACGGTGACCGCCCAACCGCTACCCATCTGGCCAGTCTTACATGCGGCCGGATCCACCCACCCGCCATCGGGTGAAACGGCGCTGCCCGCAGGCACCCGGGCGGTCATCCGTTCAGGTGGACAGGAGCAGGGTCAGCGCGGGCAGTGTCACGGCCGTCCAGGTGAGGTGGGTCAACATCGGAGCGAGGACACCGCCGGTGGCGCGCCGTTGCAGGCCGAGCAGGAAGCCGAGCCCGACCGCCGCCAGCGCGAGCGCGACGCCGCTGGAGAAGGCGACGGCCAGCGTGTAGATGCCGGTGGAGATGGCAACTGGATACACGCGCCCGACCGCGGTGTACACGGCGCCGCGGAAGAACACCTCCTCGGCCGCGCCGTTCGCCAGGGCCAGGGCGACGACCGGCAGGAGCGTGCCGCGTGGGGCGTGCGCCAGTACCGCGGTCAGGTCGGCACGCAGCGGAGGGATCGTTCGTGCGATCAGCGCGGCACCGACGACCGTCGCCGCCGCCAGCAACCCGGTCACGACCGGCGCCAGGATGCCGAGGCGGCTTGCCTGTCGCGGGGACGGTCCACGCAGGGGTACCGGTCCGGACAGGACGCCACCGGCGGTCCACACCACCGACACCGCCGCCGTCCAGAGGTAGAACGCCGGATCCCGTGCCGGTGTGGACAGCGCCACCCGTAGGAGCACCGCACCGACCGGTACCGTCAGGGCGATGGCCACGCGCCGGCGCAGCAGTTCGCGGCGCCGGCCGGTCACGAGCCGGAGTGGCCGTGGCTGTGTCGTGGTGACGCGCGGCATTCGGCCAGCGCGCGGCGGGCCGCCTCGTCGAATCCCGCGCACGGACCCGGCAGCACGTCATGGATGGCGTGCTCGTTGACAACGGTCTCGACCGTCATGGAATCCACCAGGTCCCGGGCGGTGGCCGTGTCGACGTCGGTGACCAGCATCAGCCACAGCGCCGACAGGCGCGGACTGAGCAGCGGAACGGTGACATTGGGCAGCCCCCGTTCCTGCACCGCCGCGGTGTGCTCCAGCAGGTCGAGGTAGGACAACACATCCGGACCACCGATGTCGTACACCCGGCCGCGGGTCTCGTCGTGGTCGAGCACACCGACGAGGTACCGCACCGCGTCGTCCATGGCTATTGGTTGGGTACGGGTGGCGACCCAGCGGGGCGTGAGTAGGCCGGGCAGGTGGTCGACGAGTTGGCGGGTGATCTCCCAGACGATGCTGCGGTGCCCGATCACGACGGCCGCGCGCAGTACCGTCACCGGTACCGGTCCGGCCCTAAGCAGCCGCTCCACCTCCCGGCGCGAGCGCAGATGCGCGGACAACTGCGATTCCTCGCCCAGGCCGCCCAGGTAGACGAGGCGGTCCACGCCACGTTCGCCGCAGGCGGCCGCGAACGCGCGTGCGCCCTTGGCATCGGTCTCGGCATAGCCCGGCGACCCGAGTGAGTGCACCAGGTAGTAGGCGTAGTCGACGCCATCGAGCGCGGTTCCCAGGCTCGCGGCATCGGTGACGTCACCGGCGACCGGGGTACCGGCGCCGTGGTAGCTGTCCGGGTGTCGGGTCATGGCCCGCACCTCGTAGCCAGCGGCGACCAGTGCGTCGACGACGTGGGTACCGACGAAACCGGAGGCTCCGCTCACCAGCACAGTCTTGGCCATAGCCGACTCCAGTGGTTACGAGTTCGGCGGTGCGGAGTACACCGAGTAGCTGAACTCCTCCACCTCCTGCTCCGGCAGGTGAGTGACGATATCGGCCTCGGCGATGATGCCCACCAACCGCTTCTGGTCCATCACCGGCAGCCGGCGGATCTTGTTGTCCTCCATGAGACGCAGCGCCTCACGGACATCCGCCTCGGCCTCGATCCAGACCAGCGGGCCCTGGGCCAGCCGACCGGCAGGGGTGGACTGCGGGTCGAGCCCTTCGGCGACGCACCGCACCGCGATGTCGCGGTCGGTCACGATCCCCTGCAGGCGGTCGTCGGTGCCACACACCGGGACCGCCCCGATGTGGAGATCACGCATCATCTTCGCCGCGTCGGCGACCATCTGGTTCTCCTTCACACAGGTCACTCCAGCGTGCATAACCTCGCGTGCCGTCGGCATCGCTTCCCCCTCACTGACTCCGTTAGGCCAGGCCGGCGACGTGGGGCCCATCCAACAGCAGCCGAACCGCCGACACACCCACGGTAGGCACGATGTCTCAGCGCGTGGTGGGAATTCACGGACGCCGCCACGCCGGCCGTAGCCGACCAGCGTCCGCGGCAGTCGCGTTTGCCGGCCTCACTGAGGGGAACTGCGCGCAGGAGGTACCAGCCGTGCAGACCAGTATCGACACCTTCGTCGCGGCCGCCACCGTGGCAGGACACGCGCCGTCCATCCACAACAGCCAACCGTGGCGCTGGGTGGCCCATGCCGACGCCCTGGACCTGTACCGCGAACACAACTTCCGGTTGCGGGTCACGGACCCCGAGGACCGCCTGACGACGCTCAGCTGCGGAGCGGCGCTCCACCACGCCCGGATCGCACTCGCCGCGGAGGGCTATGCGACCGAGGTCGCCCGGCTACCGGACCGCTTTGAACCGAGCCACCTCGCCCACCTCAACGTGACCGACGACCTCCCCACCACCGAGGACGCGAAGGGAGCGCGCCAGGCAATCGAGATCCGGCACACCGACCGACGTCCGTCGACCGGTCCCCGCGTCGACGCCGACCAGTTGGGGGCCGTCACCGCGGCCGCGGCGTGCGAGGGAACATCGCTGTACGTGCTGCCCCGCGATGCGGTCACCGAACTCGCCGCCGCCACCGCCGACGCGCAACGGACCCAGGCCCTCGAACCGGAGTGGCGGGCCGAACTGGCCTACTGGGCTGGCGGTACCCGGGCAGGTGGTACCGGCGTACCGGACAGCACCATCCCCGAGCGACCGACCGAGACCACCGTGCCCAGCCGCGACTTCGGCCGCACCGGTTCCCTGCCGGTCAGCGCCGCCAACGACGAGGGCGCGATCTTCGCGATCGTCTACGGAGCGCAGGACGAACCCGTCGACTGGTTGCGTGCCGGGGAAGGCGTCTCGTCGGCGTGGCTGGCCGCGGTCAGACACGGCGTGTCCGTACTGCCCATGTCCGCCACCATCGAGCTGGACACCACGAGGCTCGCACTGCGCCGGCTGCTGGCCGGTCGGGGCGAGCCCTTCCTGGTGCTGCGCCTCGGCCGGGCCGAGCCCGAGGACACCGTCCCATCGCACCCGCCCCGGGTCGCGGCCGGTCAGCGAATCGAACGGGCGTAGACACGAAGGGCCCGTTGCCGCGGGCTCAGATGAACCAGCAGCTGCGCATCTGCTCCACGGCGAGCCGCGTGCGGCCAGCAGCGAATCCAGGCGCGCGGACGCGACCGGCTTGGTCAAAGCGCCAGGCAGCGGGCCGCGTACGTCAGCGCGACGCGGTCCCTGATGCCCCGCCGGCGCAGGTACGCATCGCCCACCCCTTAGCGTCCGCGGTTCGCCACTGCCGGCGTCCGTAGCAGGCTGTGTACGCCGACCACACCGTCGAGGTCGGCGACCCAGGCGGCCAGCAGCTCGATGATTCCGGCGCGGGGCAGCTCGCCGCGCAGTGTCACCACGCCCTCGCGTACCTCGACCCCGATCGACTGCGGATCGAGCACGAACACCCGGCGCAGCCCGTCGGTCACCTCGGCGGCGATCTGGTCGTCGTCGCGGAGGAAGACGCGCAGCAGGTCGGTACGGGAGACGATGCCGACCAGCATGCCGAGGTCGTCGACGACCGGAAGGCGCTTGACATCCGCCTCGCGCATCCGCCGCGCCGCCACGGCCAACGGGGTACCCGGCATCGCGGTCACCGCGGGCGCGCTCATCAGCTCACTGGCGCTCAGACCCCGCCTGCCGGGCCCGCCGCGGCGCCGCCCGCGCCGGCCGCGGTCCAGCCGGCCGAGCAGGTCGGCCTCGGACACCACCCCGACCACCCGGCCCAGGCCGTCGACCACCGGTACCCCGCTGATCCGGTGTGTCGTCAGCAGCCGCGCCAGCTGCCGGTAGCTGGTCGTCGGGCCGGTCGACACCACCTCGGGGGTCATCACATCGCCGACGTGTGACTGCGTCATCGCAACCAACCTCCCATGTTGGGTTCGCGGGCCGGACGCGTCAGCGACGAGGCGGTCCCGCCGCGTTCCGCGCGTACACGTACTGTTCGGTTTCCCGCCGCAACTGCCGCGCCAGGGCGCCGAGCCGGCCGGTCGTGGCCAGTTCGGGCGGCGGGACCAGCAGCACCGGGCAGCCGGCGTGCCGCCGGCAGTACTGGCCGAACCCGATCGGGAACCAGGGGTGTCGACGCCGGTGTACGCCGACCACGAGCAGATCGCTGTCGCGGTCGGCCTGGGCGACGAGGACCCGGTGGGGTGGACCCTCGACGACGACGGGCCGCACGGCGACATCGGTCGGTACGCCGCCGAATGCCAGCGCGAATGCCTCGCGTAGCTCGGCCCGGGCCTCCTCCGCCATCTCCTCGCGCCACCGCGCGGCGTCGTCGCCGCTCCAGTTGAACGGGGACTGCCAGGCCCGCACCGCGTGCAGCGGCACGCCCCGGCGTCGGGCCTCCTCCACCGCCCGGCGCAGCGCCTGCAGCCCGGCGATCGTCGCCGCGATGCCCACGACCACCCGGCCGTCGAGTTGCTCGTCCACTGTGGACCCTCTTCTACGGGACTTATCGCGCGATCGCGGCCAGCCTCGCGTGTGCGCGCCGCTCGACCATGAGCGGGACGAACTCCCGCACCTTGGCGTCCCGGAAGCGCTCGTGCGCGGCGGCGACCGTGTCCGCGATCGTGCCGGCCGGTACCCGACCGGCGAACTCCGCCTGCAGCGCGCCGAGGACCCGGGCGATCGCCTCGTGCTCGTACCGGACCTCGTCGTCGACCCCGGGACGCGACCCCACGGCGTGCGCGATGATGGTCATCGGTGGCTCCTTGTTGTCATCTCGTGCGGCTCCGCGCTGAACGGGTGCCCGTAGTTCCACATGGAACGGGCCGCGGCCGAGTCGTCGAACGCCGCGCTCAGCTGGTCGACCACGTCGACCACGCCCGGTACCGCGTGGGTCATCCGGACCAGGATCTCTCTGGTCGACACCCGGTCGACCTGACCGGTCAGCGTCACCACTCCGGCGGACACCTGTACGTTCACAGTGGACGGATCCAGCCACATGGGCTCGATGACCTGCTGGAGGATGTTCATCCAGATCTGCTCGTCGGGCCTGGCGTAGAGCCGGACCAGGTCGCGCCGGGACAGGATGCCCACCAGCCGTCCGGCGTCGTCGACCACCGGCAGCCGGCGTACCCTGGCCGCCTCCATCCGCCGAGCGGCCTGGGCCAGCGTCGCGCTCTCGGTGATCGTCTCGGCCGGGCTGGTCATCAACTCGCCCGCGGTGTCCCCCAGCGCCCGGCGGTTGGCCGCTCGACGCCGCCGTGACACCAACGGATGCGTGGGCACCCGCTCCGGGTAGTTGAGCTTCGGCAGCAGATCGGCCTCGGACACCACACCCAATACCGAGCCATCCTCGTCCACCACCGGCACCGCGCTGATCGCGTGCTGCACCAGCAGGTCGGCCACCCGTTGGTACCCGGTATCCGGCCGCACGCTGATAACCAGCGTCGTCATCACATCGGAAACCCGCCAGCTGTTCATCGCAGGCACCTCCTCATCGCTCGCCACCAGACTCGCGCGCAACAGGCGCGGCCGGCAGGACCGAGTGACCCCCGCCGCCCGGGACCTCCTGCCCTATTCCCGGCCCCTCCCGGCCGCGAGCCTCAGAGGGCAGGAGGTGACCGCCATGAAGCTGCGACACATCGCCGTGGGGTACGACGGCTCGGCCACCAGCGAACAGGCCGTCCGGTGGGCGGTACGGGAGGCGGCCGGACGCGACGTCATGGTCCTGCTGGTCACCGCGTGCCCGCCCCCGGCGCCGCCGACCGCGCTCACCAGCGACGAACGCATGTCCCCGATGGTCCGCGCGTTCTCCGCCCAGCGGGACGCCCTGGACCGGGCCCGGGCCGAACTGCCCGACGGCGTACCGGCACCGGTCGTCGGTACCGAGGTGGTGCCGGCCGACCCGGTGACCGCCCTGTGCCGGGCGGCGCGGCAGGCGGACCTGCTGGTGCTGGGCAGCGACCAGGGCGCCGGGCTCGACGCCCGGTCGATCCCCGGCCGGGTCGCGGCGCGGCTGAGCGCGGACCGGCGCCACGAACGCGCACCGCTCGTCGTCATCGCCGCCCCGCGCGCCGGCACGCCGGCGCTACGCGTGCGGATCGACCCGGTACCCGGGCCGAAGGCCCCTGTCCACCGGGCAAGCACGGCCCTGGCCCGTACCGGCGGCGCCGTCGACGCTGGAACCGACGAGGGAGGGACACCATGACACCCACCGATACCGCGGTCGTCGTCGGCGTCGACGGCTCGGCCGACAGCCACGCCGCCGTGGAGCTCGGCGCGTGGGAGGCCAACCTGCGCGGACTGCCGCTGCGACTGGTACACGGCGTGCCGCCGCCGGTCGCCTACGGGCCGACGTTCTCCGCGGCCCGGCTCAGCGCTACCGAACTGGCCCAGGCCCGCGCGTTGCTCGACACCACCACCACCGCGCTGACCGACCGGTACCCCCGGCTGACCGTCACCCAGGCCGCCATCGTGCAGGGCCCGGCCGGCCTGCTGGTCGACCAGTCCGCGACCGCGAGCCTGGTGCTCGTCGGGTCACGCGGTCACCGGGTACTGACCCGGGTGCTCGGCGGCTCGGTCAGCGGCCAGGTCGCCGCCCACGCCCACGCGCCGGTACTCATCGTGCACGCGGACGACCCGGCTCCCGGCACCGGTCCGGTCGTCGTCGGCGTCGACGGCTCCGCGCCGGCCGAAGCCGCGCTGGCGTTCGCGGCCGAGGAGGCCGACGCCCGCTGCGTACCGCTGATCGCGGTCCACACGCTGCCCCGCTACGTCGAGGATCTGGACAAGGCGCGGTGGCAGGCCGATCTGATGCTCACCTCGGCGCTGTCCGGCTGGACCGACAAGTACCCGGGCCTCGTGGTGCGGCCGTGTGTCGTGGACGGCGTGAACGCGGCCGACGGGCTACGCGACGCGGCCGACGGGGCCGGGTTGCTGGTGGTCGGCTGCCGCGGCCACGGCGGCTTCGCCGCGCTGCTGCTGGGCTCGGTCAGCCAGTCCCTGGCCGGCAACGCCCCCGCACCGCTCGCCGTCATACACGCCCATTAGCGCTTGCCCAGCAGCTTGGTCGCCAGTACCGCCGCCTGGGTGCGCCGCTCCAGCCCCAGCTTGGCCAGCACGCTGGACACGTAGTTCTTCACCGTCTTGTCCGCCAGGAACATCCGCTGCGCGATCTCGTGATTCGTCAGCCCCTGCGCGATGTACTCCAGGATCCGCCGCTCCTGATCGGTCAGCGCCTTGAGCTCCTTCGGCTCCTCACTGCCGTGCCGGATCCGCTCCAGTACCCGCGCCGTGATCGCCGGATCGAGCAACGACTGACCGGCCGCCACCCGACGCACCGCGTCCACCAGATCGGTACCCCTGATCTGCTTGAGCACATACCCCGCCGCACCCGCCATGATGGCCGCGAACAACGCCTCATCGTCCTCATAGGACGTCAGGATCAGCCCCTTGATCGACGGGTCCACCGC
>Ga0157369_10010565_pt1 | contig 10506 bp, 7 predicted proteins | sample C25metaG_FD_113461 | JGI IMG/M metagenome (GOLD analysis project Ga0157369, IMG submission 113461) | Corn rhizosphere microbial communities from Kellogg Biological Station, Michigan, USA - C2-5 metaG | ecosystem: Host-associated > Plants > Roots > Rhizosphere > Soil | place: USA: Michigan...
ATGTAGAAGTCAGGACGCTCGTGGCGGAACGTGTCCCAGTTGTTGTCGTTCCCGCGACTGAAGAGGTCTACGGGCATCACCGGCAGGGTCGGCATCGTCACCTTCAGAAGCTGGACGCGCGATTCCGGTAGCTCTGTCATCACGCTGGCCAGCGGATAGACAACCCCCGTCATCGCCACGTAGCTCACCAGCGTGCGCGCCTCGGCATCGCTGACGCCGAAACCGGTCATGGGATCCTCGCGGCTCTTCTCGGTTTCCACCACGATCGGAGGCCGCTTGGTCTTCGCCTCCTCCACGCTCATCGGCTCGCCTAGTTCAAGCCCTTCGCCCGGCATCACGTAGACCAGAAGATGATTCAGGAAAAGGTTTGAAGCGATCGAGCTGAATAGCGGATACATGCCCTGCCAGTTGTTGTACAGGTCGTCGCCGTTGAAATAGGAATCGACAAATCCGATGCTGTTCAGCGGAGTTCCAGCCGGACAGGACTCGATGAACCGGTCCGGACCGATCGTCTCTCTAATCAGCTTGACCCTCTCGCGGAAATTCTTGAGAAGGTCCGCCTTCGGATCGTGAAGCCTGCTCACATCGACTGTCGGTGCGTACTTGGGGACCGCGTGTTCGCCGTCGAATTTATAATAATCGAATCCCCACCCGTCCAACACGCTGAACTCATGCTGCAGCCAGTCAAAGGTAGCCGGGTTTGTCTGATCGAGCGCAGGCGTGGAGTAGTCCTGAACCACGCTCCCCTTTTTGTCATAGAGATAGTGCTCTGGGTGATCCTTCAATGCGCCAGCATAGGAATTCGGAACCAGCCACACTCCGGCCTTCAACCCGCGGTCATGGATGTATTTCGTGAGCCATGCCGCGCCATGCGGAAATTTTGTGCGGTCCCAGTTTTCGATCCAGTAGTGCTCTCCCTTCGGCCCACGATCGTATCCGTCATCGAGTTCCACGTACTCAAATCCGTACGGCTTCAGATGCGTGGCCAGCCAGTCTGCATTGGTGGTCATGTCCTGCTCGCGCACTGCCTCGTAGTAGCTTGTCCAGCTTGACCAGACGATCGGTGCCGTTGGGAAGTGGCTGTCGTCGTACTTGCTGTAGTAGGGAACGCCGAGGTGTCGCGTGTAGTAGTCCTTCTCGATCCGGATCAGCGCATTGCCAGCCACTGGCATGGTTAGTTTCACTGTGTCCTCGTTGCCGTCGAGACGATGCAGCACCGCGTCTTCTGGAAAATCAATTGCGGTGTCCGTCTTGCGATCGAAGAAGCTGTGAAGTCCCGCTCCCTCCAGCCGCCCCAGCCGAACGTACATGACGTCAGGGTTTTTGCGCGGAAGAAATGACGGGTTGCGCGTGTAACTGCCCCCGTATCCCCCGTGGACTTCGCCCGTTCCAGACCACGTCACGGGGGCGCCCTGCGGATCGATGAGGCGTGCGAAGATTCGATCCACTGTCGACGGCGCATCCGCTGTAATCACGCTGCGGTAGTCCGTGGCAGAAATCTGCAGGGCATCGCCGGAGACCCGAAGCTTCCACGCCATGCGTGGATGGCTGGTGCTGATTTCAAGGAGGTCGTTTGCGGCGCGAAGCGTCCACCCTGTCACTGGTTGCAGCTTGCCCTCGTCGCGTATCCACAGTCGGCCCGCCTGAAGCAGAGTGCCAAGGTTTCCGGCATCGACGCTGAACGTCTCCGTAGCGCTGTCAGCCGCGATAACCCAGTCGCCGACGGTTACCCGAACCGGGCTGGCACTCGCCCAGCAGCCGCACGCCAGCAGCAGAACAGCAATGGAAAAACTTCTCGCAACGTTCACGACTTCTCCTCTCGCTGCATCGCCGGGGTTTCGAAACCACCTGGCAGCCTGCAGCTTGTCCCGGGAATTCTAGCAACACAATAGCTCGCATATCGGTGTTCATAGTTTTAACGGCAAAAGCCGGCGGATATATTCCCGCGCCGGGGTCGCTCTGGACGTAATCTTCGGCGAGGGGTACTCTTTCCTTTCGTCGCAAGGAGACGGGCGCTCGATTTATGTCTATGAACAGGCGCAGTTTTATCTCTAGAAGTGCAGCAACAGCCGGCGTGTTGGCTGCTTCCAACTCCCTCGCTCATGCTCTGGCGGCAGCGGCACAGCCAGTCGGCATCCTTGATCCGATGCGTCATCGCTTCGGGGTGAACTATACGCCTTCGCACAACTGGTGGTTCTGCTGGAACGACTGGAACCCCGATCCGATTAAGCACGACCTCGATGCGATCGCGGGGCTGGGCGCCGATCATCTGCGCATCCTGCTGGTCTGGCCGTTCTTCCAGCCGAATACGAAGTGGGTGAGCCCGGCGCATCTGGAACGGCTCGATCAGCTGATTACGCTGATGGCTGAGCGGCATCTCGATGCGCTGGTGACTGTGTTTACCGGACAGCTAAGCGGCTGGTATTTCCTGCCGTCTTTCAACCGCCTGTCGGATGGGTTCTTTACCGACCCCGTAATGCTGGCTGCGCAAGACTTGTTCATCGGCGAATTGGGACGCGTGCTCTCGCGGCACGATAACCTCATCGGCTTCGACATGGGCAACGAAATCAACACGTGCTGGAGCGCGAAGACGGAGGTGGGCGATGCGTGGATGAAGCGGATGTTTGCGCGGATGAACGAGGCGCTGCCCGGCAGGCTGCATGTGAATGGAGTGGACCATTGGCCGTGGTTTGGCGATACAACGTTTTCGCAGCAGGCACTGGTTGCCGAGCAGCGCATGCCGGTGATGCATTGCTATCCCTTCTGGACCGGCGCGGTGAAGTACGGTGGCGCGATGGACCCGCCGAGCGTGAAGTTGCTGGCGGCAATGGCGGCGCTAATTCGCTCCCATGCGGGCACGCAGCAGAAGCCGGTGTGGGCGGGGGAGTTCAACACCTGCATCAAGGAACTGAGCGACGATCAACAGGCGGAGTGGCTCGACAAGGCAGTGCACGCGGCAATCGAGCAGGGCGTGAGCTGGTTCAGCTATTGGGATAGCCATGATGTGGATCGCAAATTCGATTTCAATCCTCTGGAGTACACGCTGGGACTGCTGACCAATGATGGAAAGGTGAAGCCCGCCGGTCGCGTCTTCAAGCAGCTTGCTGAAAGCTATCGCGGCAAGCCGGTGGTAAATCCGATCGCGGCATTGCCGCAGCCGCCGGGCGAGAAGAGGCCCGAGGCTACGTGGAAGTGGATCCTCGACTGGCTGGGGTGGAAGGGCAAGGCATAAGACTGCAACCAACCCGAAATGGTTCTGGAGAACTATCCGCTTTGGTCAATTTGTGGCCCAGGCACCGAGCCGTCCGCTGTTCTCCCAACTTCACTAGAAATCGGGTTTGCGTTTTGCTTAGTCCACTCGTCGACCGTGAAGGCCGATCTTTAAAAACTGATAGTGGAACTGCGGTCACGGTATAGGCACCGCTCGACCTCACCAACGTGAGGCGGATTACGTTGCCGCCTGCCCCACGAACGGGGCTTAAAATGCTGAGATTGTGACCAATGCATCTGAGATCAGCGCCCGTTTAGTCGCCACCTTCTTCGCCTTGCTCGGCTACATCGCCTTCTTCTGGCGCACGTTCAAGAGCAACCCCGGTAACAGATTGGTGGAATGTGGCAGCATGACGGTTATCGCTTTTCTCACGATGATTTTCGTTAGCCAATTTGGTGAGGCGCCAGAGTGGCTGATCATGTCGTGGGTGATGCTGGTAGTTCTGCTCTGCCTCTCGACGTTAATCTTCTTTGCACAGCGTATCTTCCAAGCCGTACAGCGGCGTCGGCCCTGAGTGGCGTGCTCCGAATGGATCACCGTCAAACAAGACATGACCTCAAAATCATGTAAGGTCCGTATTGCCTCTTCGGGCAGCTGGGGCATTGATGAACAATCCTTTTTGACTGTTCTGCAGTCCAGTTCGTCAGACCGTTTCGCCGTCCGGTCAAAATCCACTTTTCGCAGTCATCGTGTGTGGCAGAGACTGCCACCAGGATGGAGGTGACGAGTGAAAAAGGGTTTGGCTCTGCTACTTGCCACCGCAGTCTCCGTTTGTGTCTTTTCTCTGTGGGCACAGCCCGACGATGCCGCTCCATTCCCCAAGCAATTCCGCAAGTGGGCTCACGTCAAGAGTGTGCTGGTCGGGCCTCAGAGCGCCGCATTTGGATCCGAGGGTGGAATCCACCACATTTACGCAAACGAGAAGGCCCTCGAGGGCTATGAGACAGGCAAGTTTCCTGATGGCTCTGTAATCGTCTATGACTTGCTTGAAACAAAGGAGATTGCGGGAAACACCATTGAAGGACCGACACGCCGGGTCGATGTCATGGTGAAGCAGAGCCAGCGCTATCGCGCAACGACAGGCTGGGGATTCATGAGTTTCCCAGGTGGCAATCCCGCAGATGGGAAGCTAACGGTCGAGCGACAAGCAGCTTGTGCAGCTTGCCACGCCAAACGAAACGACCATGATTCTGTCTTCAGTGAATTCCGCAAGTGAAATAGAACCGACCCCATCGCCGTGATTGCTTTGACAGCCAAGCCTGAATAATTCAGCTGGTAGGTGGTTGAACAAATCCGGAGCAGCTGGCCACGGTTTCGATGGCTCCTTCCCAATCCTCCGGATGCCCCGGGTCCCTCGGTTTTGAGGGTTACACGTGCGTCGTGTTGTTTGGGCGCCTGATCTATTCGATGGTCTGTCCGGCGGATTCCATGAGGATGCAGAAGGATTGTGCTTCGGTGGAGATGCCGGGGCGATCGAAATCGGGAGCACTGCAGGCGCCCTGGATGAATCCGTACGGGTCCATCTTCGAGCGTGCGGCGTTTTGCATTTTGTCAGCGGGCGCGCGATAAGACGAAGGAAGCCATCCGTCTGACATGCCTTGGTACACGGCGAACGCGAGCATCTGCGCGAGATTGGTTTCGACGAAGGTGTCCGGCTGATCAATGACATTATGAAAGAGGCCGTCGGCGCGCTGGTACGCAAGGCACCCATCGATAACCTGGCGACCAAGTGCAACTAAATGGTTGCGATCGTTCTGCCGACTTGCGGGCAGGCTGCGGATCACACACGCGAGGCCGGCGGCGGTCCATCCGTTGCCTCCGCCCCAGAAGGTGGGATCGGCAAATTGCCGCTTGCCGTCATCCCAGATGTGAGCCATCAACTTCTTTTCTGGATTGAACAGAAGCTTGCGGTAGCCCTCGATCTGTTTCATCGCTTCGTCGTAGTGGCCCATTGCCGCCAGAAAAGGTGGCGCTCCGTTGATGCCGTCGGACCACATCTGAGGGCCTTCGAAGGTGTGATAGAGCACGCCATCTGCATTGCGTGGTGCTTTGTGAAGAATCCACTCGAGCATTCTGTCTACGGCCTGCTGCATTGCAGGATCGCTGGTCCACTGTGCCGCCTGCGCATAGGCTGCCCCGCCCATCGCGGGGTCGGTTGGACCGCCGCTGACGACCACGCCCATGCGGCCATCCGACGTTTGTTGCACCAAGGCGCCCCTGGTGACTTGGATGAGACGCTCGCGCTGACCCGACTGCATCAAAGACTGAGCAAAGATGCCTTGTTCCCAATCTTTACGCTGCATGGCGAGAGCAGCGGAGGTTGCGCGATCGATGCGGCGGGTGCTTTCGCGATTTTGGCCGGAGACCGCCGGCTTCGCAAATGAAGATGCGGGGACGAGGGTCTCGGTTCCGGCGATGGTTGCCGCATATAAAAAGGAGCGTCGATTCATCGCTGATGATGATAGCGCGTGGCATTCCTTCAGGGGTTAGGTCCCTGCCTATTTGCGGGGTGCTTTTGCGGGCTGAGCTTTGCCTCTCATCACCTGGCGTTGGGAGTTTTGGAATTCGCGCCGCTCCGAAAGAGCCAAAGACAACTGCAGATCCTTCCGCTCCGGTCGGGATGACAAGAGCCGGGGATACCGGCGAGGTGGTCGTTTTCAGGCGGCGAGGGTGTTGATGGCGCGAACCATTTTGTCGAGATCGGCGATCGATGTGTAGACATGGGGTGTAACGCGGACGCAGCTGATGTTCTCCCAGACGATGCCGACGGTGTGAATCTTGTATTTGTTGAAGAGCGCATTCTCAAGATCAGCGGGCGTCATGCCGTCGATGCTGACGCCGCAGATGGCGCAGGAGTACTTCGCGTTGAGCGAGGTGTGGAGCTTTACGTTTTTCGTCTGCTGCACGCGCGATGCCCAGTAGTTCTTCAAATAACGGATGCGCTCTTCCTTGCGCTTCGCTCCGATACCCTCGTGAAAGTTGATGGCTTCGCCAATGCCCTGCTCGAGCGGAAAGCTGCGCGTGCCGAGGGTTTCGAATTTGCGGATGTCGGCGCTGCGAGGGGTTGAATTGCAGGTGAGCGGCCAGAGCTTCTCAATCTTGTCCTGCCGTACCCACATCATGCCGGTGCCGATGGGCGCAGAGAGAAACTTGTGGAGGCTGGTGCCGAAGTAGTCGCAGTGCAGGTCGGTGACCTTAAAGTCCATGAGACCGAAGGAGTGCGCGCCGTCAGCCAGGACCTCCACGCCGTGAGCGTGGGCCATATCGGCGATTTTGGCGACTGGCATGGTCTGGCCGACCCAGTTAACCATGTGGGTTACGTGGATGAGTTTTGTGCGCGCTGTGATGGCCTGCTCATATGCCTTTACGATCTGATCGTCGTCTTCGATGGGGAGATCGAAGCTGAGCTGCTTGTAGACGATGCCTTCGCGCATGGCTCTCTGGCGATAGGCCTGGATCATGTTGGGATAATCCTGCTTGGTACCGATGACCTCGTCGCCGTTTTTCAGGTCGAGGCCATAGATGATGGTGTTCAGCGCTTCGGTCGAATTGCGGTTGATGGCGATCTCGTCGGTTTTGGTCCCGGCGAGTTGCGCAAGTTTCTCGCGCAGCGGCTCGCGACCCTGATCAAGGATGCGCCACATGTAGTACGACGGACCTTCATTGGAAAGCTGGTTGTAGCGCTCGACGGCCTGCTGCACCACGATGGGTGACGGCGATACACCACCGTTGTTGAGATTGATGAGGTTTGGATTGACCGAGTATGCGCGCTGAATCACGCTCCAGTAGTCTTCGTCCTGCGCGGCGATTTCGGCGTCGAGATGCGCGATGCGCGCCCCAGCCCTGGCGAACTCGGCTGCGTGCGCCTGCTGGAACAGGCTATTGACGGAGAATGCACCGGCGAGTGTTGCTGCCTGCTTGAGGAAGGAGCGGCGGCCGTTGAGTGTCATACCCGCAAATGTAGGAGTAAAAAGCGCCACAGACAACAACAAAATGCTTTACTGCGCTTTGGTCAGATCTGCGGCCTTGGCGCGCTCGGCAGCGGCTTCATCGGCGCGGCCCTGGCGTTCATACGCTATTGCAAGCTGGGTATGCGCTTCTGCGAATGTGGGATCTGCGGCGACTGACTCCTGGTATCGTCCGATGGCATCGGCGATCTGTCCGCGCATCATCAACTGATTCCCGGCATTCAAAGCGAAATTAGCGCGCTGGCGGCTGACCGCGCCTCGAGCCAGTACGGCGCCCTGTTTACGGTAGTCCGCGGCCTGGGCGCGAAGATCCTTCACCTGACTCTGCAGTTCTGTCGCCTTAAGATGGTCACCGGCGGCTTCAGCCGCGTCTGCTTGCGTAGTGAGAGTGCCTGCCTGTTCAGCCAGAACCCCGGCAAGTGTGACCAACGGACCCGGCTGCCCGGGGAGGAGGGGGATGGCTTTTTTGAGAGCCTCGGCTGCTTCGGGAAGGCGGGCGTCCTGCTTGAGAGTGCTGCCGAGAATAGCCCATGCGTCGCCATTTTCAGGGCGCAGAGCAACGGCCTTTTTGAGTTCTGCCACTGCCTCGTCGAGCTTGCCAAGCTGCATATAGAGGATGCCCAACGTATAGGGCGGATCTTGCAGGTTGGGATCCATTTGGCCTGCCCGGCTGAGTTCGGTAATTGCATCCTGGGGGCGGTCTTTGAACTTGTAGGCGAGGCCAAGATCGTAGTGAAGCTGCGGATCATTCGGATCGAGAGCCAGGGCCTTTTTAAAATCATCTATGGCCTCGTCGAAAGCCGAAAGCTGGATGTGGCAAACGCCGAGGTCCTTATAGACGGTTGGGTCTTTCGCATTCTCGGCGAGGGCACGATTTAAGTAGCCGAGCGCCTCTTTACCCTTGCCGGTGAGCGTGAGTGCCAATCCGAGATTCGTAAGGATTGATGTATTGCGAGGGTCGCGCTCAAGTGCATGCTCAAACCACGGAATCGCTTCTTGCTGCCGGCCCAGTCGTTGCAATGCCATCGCCATGTCCAGTTGTATGCCGGGCAACGCCGCATTGGTTTTCATGGCCGCATTGAACTGCAGTATCGCGTCATCGTCCTTGCCGACGGCTGCAAGGGTGCGGCCATATTCCATGAGTGCTTCAGGGTTGGGCGGCTCGATTGCGACCGCCGCGGACAAGGTGTCGAGGGCAGCAGCCATATCACGCTGGGCGCGAAACACCAGTCCTAGATGAATGCGCGCGCGGACATAGGAGCCATCGAGCAAGATGGCATGCTGAAAGCGCTTTTGCGCTTCCTGCCAGTTCTCTTGCTGCGCCTCGAGTGTTCCAATCGCATCTTCAATGTCGGCGCGTGGTCCGGTAATAGCTTCTTCTGCAGCGAATTGGAGGGCGGCTTGTTGAGGCTTTTTTGCAGCGGCCAGGGCTCGGCCATAGGCGTCGTAGAGCGAAGCTTCAACGGGCGCATGCCCAGGGACGGTCGACAGTTTAACTGCGGCCTCGAAATGCGGGATCGCATGGGAAGGATCACCCGCCTGAGCATAAGCGATGGCGAGATTGGTCTCGATGGCTTCATCGCCAGGTTTGATCTTGCTGGCTGCTTCGAATTCTTTTGCGCCCTCCTGGGGTTTGCCAAGCTCCACCAGGACTGCGCCGAGCGCCTCGTGTCCCTCCGCGATCTTAGGCTGCAAGCGGACGACTTCAGTAAATTTGTCCCGCGCGAGCTCCAGGTTGCCGGCTTGGCGCGCCGCGAATCCCGCATGAAAGGCTGCGTCAGCACGCTTCAGTGCGTCACTGCCAGCCGGTGCAGCCGGGTGCTGAGCCAGCGCTAGTTGCATGTGGAACAGGATCGACAAAGGGATTGCAAAGGTGCGAACAGCGTGAAACATCGACTACTTCCCCGCCGGCTTCGGATCATTCCGATGCTGCAGCTCAACCACTCGCTTGAATTCCCGATTTGCCTCATCAAGCTGGCCGGTTGCTTTGTAGGCCTGGCCCAGCAGGTTGTGAGTTATGTAGTTGAAGGGGTCCATCTTTGCCGCGCGATCGAGGTAGTGCAAGGCCTGAATCGGTTGCTTAAGTTTCAGGAACGTTTCCCCGAGCAGGATATAGGGCCCTGTGGATTGGGGTTCGAGCAGCACGGCCCGATTAAGCGCCTGTTGCGCGTCGGTGTATTGCCCGTTACGCAGATAGGCATCCCCAAGACGATCGTAGAGATCGGGGTTGAGCGGATTGATTTTGCGCTCGGCTTCGAATTCCCGGATGGCGGTTGCTACGTCACCACGTGCGAGGGCCACTTCTCCGAGCAACTCATGGGCCAGCGGCAGTGAAGGATTGATGGTCAGTGCCTTAGCGGCTTCGGCACCGGCTTCATCGCGCAACTCACGCCGGAGAAAAAGACGTCCGGCAAGGAGATACGCTTCCGGCGAGTCCGGCGGAAAACCGTATTGCGCTGCAAATGCGTGCCGCGAGTCATCGTAGCGCTGAACATCGGCATAGCAAAGCGCCAGGACGTAATCCGGATCGACATTTGCTCCCTGAACGCCTGTACGCGCTTTCTCCAGAAACGGAATGGCTTCCTGGATGCGTCCCAAACGAAAGAGGCTGACGCCGCGCATCTCAATTGACTCGCGGTCGCTCTGATCCTGGTTGGCAGCTTTGGAAAAGGCGTCAATGGCCTGCGGAAACTGCTCACGCTGGTAAAAAATCATGCCGCGCAAACGCTCAACCCCCGCGGGCTCGGGATTTTGGAGTGCGAGCTGATCCAGTTGCGACATCGCCGCATCGAGATGGCCCTTGCCTGCCAGCTCCTGGGCGCTGGCAAAGGTGACAGGATTTGCGTTTTCGGTAGACGGGGTCGCAGCCTGTTGAGCCGGCAAAGATTTTACGGAGGTTAAGGAAAACAAGAGTGCGATTACGAAGAGACGCGACATGATTCTTCCTGATGTATCAAGTTTACCTCCGCATGGCGAACCCGCTGTAATGCTGCGCGCTGCCCTGCTGAGTGCAAACAAAAAGGGGAGCCGAAGCTCCCCTTTAAGTATTGTTGTTTACCCGCAGCCGGATTTCTGACTGCCGGATAAGTTAGCGGCTCTCTCTTAGAACTGTACGCGGAGAGAGAACTCGAGTTGACGAGGCGTAGACCCTGGGGCTGCGCCCGAAATCGTGCCCGCCGACTCAATGTTGCCGCCAGGATTACCTGGGTTGATGTGGTTGAAAGCGTTGAACGCATCCATGCGGAACCGGGTTGCGATGGCCTCATG
>Ga0157369_10010566_pt1 | contig 10506 bp, 7 predicted proteins | sample C25metaG_FD_113461 | JGI IMG/M metagenome (GOLD analysis project Ga0157369, IMG submission 113461) | Corn rhizosphere microbial communities from Kellogg Biological Station, Michigan, USA - C2-5 metaG | ecosystem: Host-associated > Plants > Roots > Rhizosphere > Soil | place: USA: Michigan...
ATCCGCTCGGTCACGTCGAAGTCCGCGATCACGCCGTCCTTGAGCGGCCGCACCGCGACGATGTTTCCCGGGGTGCGGCCGATCATGCGTTTCGCCTCGACGCCGACGGCGACGATCTGCCCGTTGTTGGTGTTGAGCGCGACGACGCTTGGCTCGTTCAAGACGATCCCGCGGCCCCGCACGTACACGAGCGTGTTTGCGGTCCCAAGGTCGACCGCCATGTCGCGGCCAAGAAACGTCATCGCGTTGCTCATCAGGAACGAGCACCTTCCGGTCCGAAAACGCCAGGGAGATTCTTCACGAATTGTTCACGCGGGCTTTGTTCCGCTCGCTTGTGCCCCGCCGACCCCCGTCGGCGGGTTTGGGCGGATGGCCCTCGTACTCTCTTACTTGGGCCAGCGCGCGGGTCGCTAAACGAGTTCTGGGAAGAAGATCTTGATCTCGCGCTCGGCGGACTCCGGGGAGTCCGAGCCGTGCACGATGTTCTGCCCGACCTCCAGGGCGAAGGAACCCCGGATGGAGCCGGCCTCGGCGTCAACGGGGTTGGTCTTGCCAGCTAGCTGCCGGAACGCGGCGATGGCGTTCGGCCCCTCGGCCACGATGGCCACCAGCGGGCCTCCGGTGATGAACTCGACCAGCTCGCCGAAGAACGGCCGCTCGGCGTGCTCGGCGTAGTGCGCCTGCGCGGTGTCGATCTCGATTGTGCGAAGTTCCAGCGCGACGATCTTCAGGCCCTTTCGCTCAATTCGGGATATGACCTCCCCGATGAGGTTCCGGCGAACGCCATCCGGCTTGACCAAAATGAGGGTGCGCTGAGGCACTGCTGCTCCCTTGCAAAGTTGTTTACGCATTTATGACCCGGGTTGGCGGGGCGCGCGATGCGTTAGCAGGCGCACGGGCTCCGGCGATGCTCGACCTGGCTAGCCGCGCGGGGCTGAGCCACCTGGTGGAAGCCTACCGGGTGGCCCGCCACTCCCGGTCACCACATGCCCCAGTTGACTGATCTGTGTTCCGCGGCAACCGCCGCATCGCCGCGCTATGCGGACGGGGCAGACTGGGGGACCTGGGCGGCTTCCTTGGCCCGGGCGGCTTCGGTGGCTTCCCACTTGCGGGCCAGCCTGATGCCGCCGAACCACAGGGCGGAGAAGATGACGCCGAGCACGTACATGGCGGGGAGCAGCAGGCCGGCCGCGATCACTAGGAGCTGCAGGATGCTGCCGGCGATCAGGGCCCACTTGCGCTTGCCGACGAGCCCGGCGAGCACGATCGCCGCGATGGCGATACCGCCGCCGATACCGCCCGCGACTGCCCCGCTCACGTGCTGGAGGACCATCGTGGGCACGATGCAGAGCGCCACGAGGACGGCCTCCATGCCCAGCACTGTCCCGCAAAGCCGCTTCATGAGGCACCTCCGACGACAACCGGCCGACTCATGACAAGTCTCCTACCGTGAATGAGTGGCGGGACGGGGTCCCCGGCGGGGGCGGCACGTCGCCATCGGCCGCGCGACCGGGTGCGAGCAGCGCCCGCGCGTCCCCGGCGGTCACGACCGAACCGGTGACGAAGACGGCGTTGCCGCCCGGGATCTCGTCCGGGCCGGCCGGCTCGTCCGCGAGCCCGACCGCCGCTTCGATCGCGTCGTCGAGCCGGTCCCGCACGATCACGCGATCCTCGCCGAAAACCTCGATCGCCAGCTCGCCCAGCTCCGCCGCGAGCATCGACCGGGGTGAGCTGTTGCCTGACACCACGATGTGCGACAGCACCGGCTCCAGGTCTTCGAGGACGCCGGTCACGTCCTTGTCGGCGGCGACCGCGAGGACCCCGATCAGGCGGGTGAACCGGAACGACTCGTGCAGCGCCTCGATGGTCGCCGCCATCCCGGCCGGGTTGTGTGAGGAGTCGGCGATGACCGTGGGGCTGCGCCGCAGGATCTCCAGCCGTCCTGGCGAGCTCGACTTGCCGAAGCCATCGCGCACCAGCTCAGTGTCCAGTCCGGCCGAGCTGCTGCCTCCCGGGGGGACGAACGGAGTATCCCCCCGTATCCCCCCGCCCGAGCCCGGCCCGAGCTCCAGCGAGCCGGAGTCAGTGGCGATGGCCTGGGCGACTCCGGCGAACGCCTCGACCGCCGCGAGCGCGCAGGCCGCGTTGCCCGCCTGGTAGGCGCCGAACAACGGCAGGTACACATCGTCGTAGGTACCGCGCAGGCCGCGCAGCGTCAGCGACTGCCCGCCGACCGCCATCTCCCGGCCCAGCACGCCGAACTCAATGCCCTCGCGGGCCACGGCGGCCCCGACCGAGGCGGCGTGCTCCAGCACGACCTCGGCCGCCGCTACCTGCGGCTGCTGCGCGAGGATGGCCACCGCGCCCGGCTTGATGATGCCGGCCTTCTCGCCCGCGATCGCCTCGATCGTGTCGCCCAGCCATTGCGTGTGGTCCATCGCGATCGGCCCGATCACGGCGACGGCTCCGTCGGCGACGTTGGTCGCGTCCCACCGGCCGCCCATGCCGACCTCGATCACCGCGACGTCAACGGGCGCGTCCGCGAACGCAGCGAACGCCATCCCGGTCAGTACCTCGAAGAACGACAGTGGCGCCGGCTGGCGGTCATCGGTCAGCTGGATGAGCGGCAGCAGTTCCTCGTAGATTTCCAGGAACCGCTCGGCGTCCAGGGGCACGCCGTCAACGCAGATCCGCTCGCGCATCGAGACCAGGTGCGGGCTGGTGAACCGGCCGGTGCGCAGCCCTCGCTCGCGCAGCAGCGAGTCGATCATCCGGGTCATCGACGTCTTGCCGTTGGTGCCAGTGACGTGGATGACCTGGTACGACCGCTGCGGGTCGCCCAGCATTGACGTGAACATCGCGATCCGGTCCAGGGTTGGCGAGATCTGGTGCTCCGGCCGCCGGTCCGCGATCTCGAGCTCCGCCTCGCGCAGCCGCTCCTTAATGTCCACGCTGTTCAGCCTACTGCCCGCCCGGGTGCCCACTACCTCCGGAAGACCTCGTCGGCGGAGTCGGCGGTCAGCGCGCGGTCGAACCACAGGTCGAGCAGGCCAAGATCGCTGCTGCCCATGACCTGCTCGCGCTGCGCCTCGGACGTCCTAAGGTCGCGCGCGTCCATGATCATGAGAAGGTCCTCGGCCTTAGCCAGCGCCCGATCATGCTCCACTAGCACATTCTAGCACCAGTGAGGTAACCGAAAAGAGCTAATCGAAACCATTTAACAAGAAAACGGATACGCACCGAGGATGCGTCTCGAAAGCGAGAACACTCGTCAATGCCGGAGACCGGGCCGCGCGGCTCTAGAGGGTGACCGTCACCTGGAGGTCGCTGGTGTCGGCGGGTACGTGGTCGATCGCCCGGGCGCGGGCGGCGGCGCGCAGGTCGCGCTCGGCTAGCGTCAGCCGCGCGAGGGCCTCGGGCGCGGCGCGGACCCGGAGGCCGGCCACTTCGGTGCGCATCGAGACCTTGGACTCCGACTTGGCCTTGCGGACGGCGGCGATCACCTCCGACGCCACCGCCAGCACCTCGGGGTCGGCGTCGGCGATCGCGCCATCGAGCTCGGCGACGCTGGGCCAGGGCGCGCGGTGCACCGAGCCGTCCCGCCACCACGACCAGACCTCCTCGGTCACGAACGGCAGCAGCGGCGCGAACAGGCGCACGATCGCGGCCAGCGCGATGCGCAGCGCCACCCGGGCGGACGCGCTGGACGGATCCCCGGGCAGGGCGTTCTGGCCGTAGGCACGCTCCTTGACGAGCTCCAGGTAGTTGTCGCAGAAGTTCCAGAAGAACGCCTCGGCCCGCTCCAGCGCCCGCGCGTAGTCGAACTTGTCGAACCAGTCGGTCGCGGCCGCGATCGTGGCACCCAGCTCAGCGAGCATCGCCTGGTCGAGGGCCTCCGTCACGCGAGCGCCCGGCTCGGGCTCCCCGATCCCGAGGACGAACTTGCTGGCGTTCAGCAGCTTGATGGCGAGCCGGCGACCGATCCTCATCTGGCCGGTGTCGAACGCGGTGTCCGTCCCCGGGCGCGCGCTGACGGCCCAGTACCGGACCGCGTCCGAGCCGTACTCGGCCAGCAGGTCGGCCGGCGTGACCACGTTGCCCTTGGACTTGGACATCTTCTTGCGGTCCGGGTCCAAGATCCAGCCGGCGATCGCGACCGACCGCCACGGCAGCTGGCCGTGCTCGTAGTGGGAGCGCAGCACGCTGGAGAACAGCCAGGTGCGGATGATCTCATGCGCCTGAGGCCTCAGGTCCATCGGGAAGACGCGGTGGAACAGGTCATCGTCGTGGCGCCAGCCGCCGACGATGTACGGGCTCAGCGAGGACGTCGCCCACGTGTCGAGCACGTCCGGGTCACCGGTGAACCCGCCGGGCACCCCGCGCTGGCCGGGCGCGTACCCGGCCGGCACGTCCGTGCTGGGATCGACCGGGAGCTGATCGTCGGATGGCACCAGCGGGTCGTCGTACCCGACGTTCCCGGCATCGTCGAGCCGGTACCAGACAGGCACCGCCACGCCGAAGAACCGCTGCCGGCTGACCAGCCAGTCCCCGTTGAGCCCGCTGACCCAGTTGTCGTAGCGGACCTTCATGTGCGGGGGCACCCACTCTAGCTGGGCACCGCGGTCCAGCAGCGCCGCGCGTAGCTCCTCGTCGCGCCCGCCGTTGCGGATGTACCACTGGCGGGTGGTGACGATCTCCAGCGGCTTGTCGCCCTTCTCGTAGAACTTCACGGGGTGCGTGACCGGCCGCGGCTCCCCGAGCATCTCGCCCCCGTCGCGCAGCATCGCGACGATCCGCTCCCGCGCGGTGACCGGGGTGGCGCCCGCTAGCCGCGCGTACGCGGCCCGGGCGGCCTCGCTGTCCACTCCGGGCGGCGGGTCGGGCAGGAACCGGCCGTCCCAGCCGACCACCGGCCGGGTGGCCAGCCGCAGCTCCCGCCACCAGGTGACGTCGGCGGTATCGCCGAACGTGCACACCATGGCGATGCCGGTGCCCTTCCCGGCGTCGGCCAGGTGATGGGCGACGATCGGCACTTCCACCCCGAAGACCGGCGTGACCGCGGTGCGCCCGAACAGCGGCTGGTACCGCTGGTCATCCGGGTGCGCGACCAGCGCGACGCAGGCCGGCAGCAGCTCGGGGCGGGTCGTGGCGATCTCGATGTCGCGTCCCCCGGGCCCGTGGAAGACCAGCTGATGGTAGGCCCCGGGACGTTCCCGGTCCTCCAGCTCCGCCTGGGCGACGGCGGTGCGGAACGTCACGTCCCACAAGGTCGGCGCCTCGCTCAGGTACGCCTCGCCGCGGGCCAGGTTGAGCAGGAACGCCCGCTGCGAGGTCGCGCGCGCCCGGGCGTCGATCGTCTGGTAGGTCATCGACCAGTCCACCGACAGGCCCAGCCGCCGCCACATCGCCTCGAACGCCCGCTCATCGTCGGCGGTGAGCCGCTCGCACAGCTCGATGAAGTTCCGCCGGGAAACCGGGAGCTGCTGTTTGCCCGGTTCCGCCGGAGGGGTGAATGCCGGATCGTAGGGCAGCGCCGGGTCGCAGCGGACCCCGTAGTAGTTCTGCACCCGGCGCTCGGTCGGCAGGCCGTTGTCGTCCCAGCCCATCGGGTAGAACACCTCGCGGCCGCGCATCCGCTGGTAGCGGGCCACCGCATCGGTCTGGGTGTAGGAGAACACGTGCCCGACGTGCAGTGACCCGCTCACCGTGGGCGGCGGGGTGTCGATGGCGAAGACCTGCTCGCGGGCCTTGGTCCGGTCGAACGCGTATACGCCGAGGGAGTCCCATACCTGTACCCAGCGGTCCTCAAGGCCGTTGAGAACGGGCTTTTCTGGCACGGGAAGCCTAGTCGGCGCGTCTGTCATGAGCAGACTGTATTCAGCTACCCCAGCGCCGCAAACCGACTTTCCAGCCGGGCGATGTCCGCCTCGGCGGTCGCCAGTCGCTCCCGGGTCTTGGCCACAACGTCTTGTGGCGCCTTGGCCATGAAGCCATCGTTGCCGAGCTTGGCCGACACCTGCGCGGCCTCCTTGCGCGCGGCGGCGAGATCCTTCTCCAGCCGCTTGCGCTCGGCGGCCACGTCCACCGTCCCCGCCAAGTCGATCCGCACGGTGAGGCCCTCAGCCACCAGCGAGGCCGAGGCGGCGAAGCCATCCCCCGGCTCGGTGAGCCGAAGCAGCGACCGGATCGACTCCTCGTGGGCGGCCAGGGCCGTGCCGGGGACACCGTCGAGCCGGGCCGCGACCTTCTGGCCCGGCTTCAGTCCCTGGTCGGAGCGGAACCGGCGGATCTCGGTCACCAGGCGCATCACTGACGCCATCTCCGCCTCGGCGGCGGCGTCAGGGCGCGAGAACGACGGCCAGGCGGCCACCATGACTGAGTCTCTATCGCCTTCTCGGGGGGTTGACGGGGGGTCGTCCCCCCTAGGGACAGCAGAGATGAGCGCGGTCCACAGCTCGTCGGTCACGTACGGCATGACCGGGTGCAGCAGCCGCAGCATCTGGTCGAGCACGAACCCGAGCACGCCCCGCGTCACCTCGGCGGCCTGCCCCCCGGCGGCCAGTGGCACCTTGGTCAGCTCCAGGTACCAGTCGCAGAACTCATCCCAGGCGAAGTGGTACAGCGCCTCGCATGCCTTGCCGAACTCGTAGTCCTCCAGCAGCCCGTTGACCTCGGCAATCACGCTGGACAGCCGGGACAAGATCCACCGGTCGGTCACCGACAGGTGCTCAGTGCCCTCTTGGGGGGACGAACTGAGCATCCCCCCGGAATCCCCCGCAATGGGAGGAACCAAGCCCGCGCGGGCCCCGTTCATCAGCGCGAAGCGGGTCGCGTTCCAGAGCTTGTTGCAGAAGTTGCGCGAGCCGGCCGCCCAGTCCTCGCTGATCGCCTCATCGCTGCCTGGGGTGGCGCCGCGGGCGAGGGTGAAGCGGGTCGCGTCGGTTCCGAACCGGTCCATCCAGTCAATCGGGTCCACGGTGTTGCCGCGCGACTTGGACATCTTCTTGCCGTGCTGGTCACGGACCAGGCCATGCAGTGCCACCACGCGGAAGGGCACGGCGTCGGCGGGCGGGGCACCGCGCATCGCGTACAGGCCGAACATCATCATCCGGGCGACCCAGAAGAACAGGATGTCGTAGCCAGTGCCCAGCACGCTCGTCGGGTAGAAGGCGCGCAGGTCATCGGTGTCATCCGGCCAGCCGAGCGTCGAGAACGGCCACAGGCCGGAGGAGAACCAGGTGTCCAGGACGTCGGCGTCCTGGGTCCAGCCCTCGGGAGCGGCCTCGTCCGGCCCCACGCAGCGCACCTCGCCATCGGGCCCGTAGTACACCGGGATCCGGTGGCCCCACCAGAGCTGGCGGCTGATGCACCAGTCATGCATGTCATCGACCCAGCCGAAGAAGCGGGCGTTCATCTCCGGCGGCGACAGCCGGACCCGGCCGTCGCGCACCGCGTCGCCGGCCGCCTTGGCCAGCGGTGCCACGCGAACGAACCACTGCAGGGACAGCCTCGGCTCCACGGTCGTCCCGCAGCGGGAGCAGTGCCCCACCGCGTGCGGGTACGGCCGGATCTCGCGCACGATCCGGCCGTCGGCGCGCAGCGCGGCCACGATCGCGGGCCGGGCCTCGAAGCGGTCCAGTCCCGCGAACGGGCCCGGAGCGGTGATCACGCCGCGCTCGTCCATGATCACCAGCGCCTCGACGCCATGGCGGCGGCCGATCTCGAAGTCGTTCGGGTCGTGGGCCGGGGTCACCTTCACCGCGCCGGTGCCAAAGGCCGGGTCGACGTGCGCGTCGGCCACGATCGGGATCCGCCGGCCGGTCAACGGCAACTCGACGGTCGTGCCCACCAGGTGCGCGTAGCGCTCGTCGTCGGGGTGCACGGCCACGGCGGTGTCGCCGAGCATCGTCTCGGCGCGGGTCGTCGCCACCACGATCGACGGGTCGCCGCTGGCGGAGTCGGCACTGCCGTAGCGGATCGACACGAGCTCGCCGTCGTCGTCGGTGTGGTCGACCTCGATGTCGGATAGCGCGGTGAGGCAGCGCGGGCACCAGTTGATGATCCGGTTGTCCCGGTAGATCAGCCCGTCGTCGTAGAGCTGCTTGAAGATCGTCAAGACGGCCCGCGACCGCCCCTCGTCCATGGTGAACCGCTCACGGGACCAGTCCACGCTGTCGCCCAGGCGGCGCATCTGGTTCAGGATCCGGCCGCCGTACTCGGCCTTCCACTCCCACACGCGCTCGATGAACGCCGCGCGGCCCAGGTCGTGCCGGGACAGGCCCTCCTTGGCCAGTTCACGCTCCACGACGTTCTGCGTCGCGATGCCCGCGTGGTCCATGCCGGGCAGCCACAGCGTGCGATAGCCCTGCATGCGGCGGCGGCGGACCAGGATGTCCATCAGCGTGTGGTCGAGGGCATGGCCGATGTGCAGGTTGCCGGTGACATTCGGCGGGGGAAGTACGACGCAGAAAGTCTCGGCTTCCGGGCTCTCGCAGGACTCCGGCTGGAAGTAGCCGGCCTTCTCCCAGCGCTCGTACAGGCGGCCCTCCACCTCGGCGGGGGCGTACTGGGCGGGAAGGCCATCGGGCTTACTCGTCGTCACGAGATGAAAGTTTACGGATTATGGCTCCCCGGGGGGTAAACACCGGCCCCCCGGGGAATCATCGTTAGTTCTTGGCGACCTCAGCGTCACCGCGGAGCTTGACGGCGTCATCGCCGGCCTTGGCGCCGGTGACGTGCTCCGGCTGCCCGCCGCCGAAGAACCCGACCATGCCCATGCTGGTCGTGGTCGCCCACACGCACACCGTGCCGCTCGGCCCGGAATTGGCGCTCATGGTCCCGCAGGCCAGCTGGCCGCCGTGCGACCCGGCGGGCTGAGGCGCCACGTTGTCGGCGATCTTGCCGAAGGCGTCCATCACCGATGCCGGGGTGAACTGCCCGGTGAACCCGACGTAGCCGATCGCCTGGCCCCCGGGCACCAGGTAGTCCGCCGAGACGAACTTCGGTGACGTGGCTCCCCCGTCCGGCTTGCCGCCGGACAAGACGACCGCCTGCATCAGCGCGGTCGCGTTGGCGGTCCCGGTGGCCAGCATGCCGCTGGGCATGGGCGTGTGCTTGGCGTACCCGCCCGCGGCGGAAGGGGCGGTCATGGCCCACGCCTGTCCACTCCCCAGGCCCTCGCCACCCGTCGTGGCGGTTGGGGTGGCAGCGGGCGTCGTGCTGGTGTCGGTGGCGCTGGCCGTGGCGGCCGGCGTGCTCGCGGGCGCGGCGACCGGGGCGGGCGGCGCTTGTCCCCAGGTGACGTGGGTCAGCTGCACCGCGCCGTAGACGAGGCCGACGGAGGCGGCCAGGCCGAACAGCACGCCGACGAGCGCCACGCCGCGGCTGGTCTCCGGGGGCGGCTCGTACGCCCGGCGAGGACGCGACCCGCGCGTTTCCGCGTGTGGCTTGATGATGACGCGCGCGCCTTGCCGTCTGCCGTAATACGAATCATCTGACGGGAGCACCGGATGATCCGACGTCTCCCAGGGTGGTTTTGACGGACTCCAACCACTCATGACACGAAGCCCCTTTTAACAACCGCTTAACCGCATAACCTGGCCGATCCACCTGAAGACTACCGGGGACCAGCGAGGCTACGAGGGGCTACCGGACAAACCGGCGACTCAAGTGACCAAACGGTGATTAGGCTGACTTCTCGCGAGGCGTGCGTCGCGAGACATCGCGCGGGACGAGGGTGGGATTCACGTTCTCCAGCACCACCTCGCGGGTGATCACCACGCGCTCGACGTCCTTGCGGCTCGGCACCTCGTACATGACCGAGAGCAGGACCTCTTCCATGATCGCGCGCAGCCCGCGGGCACCGGTACCGCGCAGGTTCGCCTGGTCAGCGACCGCCTCGAGCGCCTCCGGGGTGAACTCCAGGTCCACGCCGTCCAGCTCGAATAGCCGCTTGTACTGCTTGACCAGGGCGTTGCGCGGCTCGGTGAGGATCTGGATGAGCGCCTCACGGTCCAGGTTGTGCACGCTGGTGATGACCGGGAGCCGGCCGACGAACTCGGGGATCATGCCGAACTTCAGCAGGTCCTCCGGCATCACCTCGCCGAAGGCGTCGTCGCTGATCGCCTTGCTGCGGACGCGGAGCACGCCGTTGAAGCCGATCCCGTTGTTGCCCGACCGCGACTCGATGATCTTCTCCAGGCCCGCGAACGCGCCACCGCAGATGAACAGCACGTTCGTGGTGTCGATCTGGATGAACTCCTGGTGCGGGTGCTTGCGGCCGCCCTGCGGCGGCACGCTGGCGGTGGTGCCCTCCAGGATCTTCAGCAGGGCCTGCTGCACGCCCTCGCCCGAAACGTCCCGGGTGATCGACGGGTTCTCGCTCTTGCGGGCTATCTTGTCGATCTCGTCGATGTAGATGATCCCGGTCTCGGCCTTCTTGACGTCGTAGTCGGCGGCCTGGATCAGCTTGAGCAGGATGTTCTCGACGTCCTCGCCGACGTAGCC
>Ga0157369_10010568_pt1 | contig 10505 bp, 7 predicted proteins | sample C25metaG_FD_113461 | JGI IMG/M metagenome (GOLD analysis project Ga0157369, IMG submission 113461) | Corn rhizosphere microbial communities from Kellogg Biological Station, Michigan, USA - C2-5 metaG | ecosystem: Host-associated > Plants > Roots > Rhizosphere > Soil | place: USA: Michigan...
GGTGTATCACTATCGAATGCCACCCGATACCGATCGACATGGCGCTCGCGCGCGCCCGCCTCGCACGGCGCTACGATCAGTGCTTCAAACAGCTCGGTCGCCTCGAATTCGACGCGTCTGCGGGAGCAAGGACAGCGCAGCGAGTCAACGAATCTCAGCCGCATGGCACCCCTTCGAACGCTCCCCGAAGGTTTCGCATCATCAGCAGGTCGAATTTCCAGGGACTTCGCGTCCACGGCGTGAAGCGCGGCAATTGAAAGCGATCGCTGCTCGCGGTAGCTGCGCCCCATCGGGTGCTCACGGCCCCGTCGAAGCCCGCTTCGCGCACCATGCGAACGTGCGCTTCGCTGTAATCCTGCCCGGGCTTCCCGTTGGGATAGGCGAAAAGGGTAACGGGCCGTTCGACCAACCGTTCCAGTTCGCGCTTTCCGTCGCGAATCTCCCGCCAGGCATCCTCGTCTGCGACTCGCGCAAGAATCGGGTGGCTTACCGTGTGCGCGCCGATGTCGATCCCGTCTCCGGCAACTCTTCGCAGCGCTTCTCGGGTGAGCATCGGGCTTGCAGGTAACGTGATCTGCGCGAGGCGCAGGATTTCGCGCGCATCGGCGTCGCGCCGCGGCGAATACTTCAATTCCTGCAACACGTGATCGATGGCGACTCTGCGCTCCTTGGTGGATTCGAGCTTGTACCTGCCGAGTCCGAGTGACCCTAGATCGATCTCCGGTGCCGGCGTCGATCGAAAAGTCTCGATCACGATATCGTTGAACATCCAGCCGCCGTCGAGATAGCCCGTCGCGATGAAGATCGTTGCCGGCATACCGTGCGCGCGAAGGAGCGGAGCGGCGATCGACACGTTGTCCGCATAGCCATCATCGAACGTGATCGCGAGCGCGCGCGCCGGCAGCGTTCGATCGAGCGTTCTCGCGAGGCCCTCCCTCAGGGGCAGCACGGTGAAGCGTCGCTCGAGATGCCGCAGGAGCGCATCGAACTGGTCGGCCGACGGCTCTCCGGGCAGCAACGAATCCGGCGCCGGAAGCACGCGGTGGAAGATGAGGATCGACAAACGCTCGCGTGCGGCGAGCGCGAGCGCCGCGCGTGCGATCACCGACAGCCCCATTGGATCGGGCAGGCGGTGGAAACGTCGAAACGAAACGTTTCCATCGCTCAACGCCCAGTCGCCCGAGCGGTTTTTTTCATCTCGACGAAACGCCGGCGCAGCGTGTCGACCCGCCGGTCCCAGGAATTCTGGCGCGCGTACTCAACGATCCGCTTGCGATCCCAGGTGCGCGTCATCGCGTCAGCGAGGGCGTCGCAGAGAGCCGCTGCGTCATCGAACGGCACGAGGGTGCCGACCTCGGGTGACGCCACGACTTCGGCGTTGCCGCCGACGCGCGTCGTCACGACGGGCAGCCCGCATGCCATCGCTTCGAGAAAAACGTTGGCCCAACCCTCGTAGCGCGTCGCGAGGACGAACACGTCGGCAGCGCAGAGCAGCGCCGGCAACCGGTCGGGCTCGATTACACCCATGAACCTTACGTGTGTGTGAAGATCGAGGCGGGCGACCTGGGATCGCAACTGCGCCGACATGTCGCCCGCAGGGCCCGCTGCACCGATCACCAGATAGCAAAGGTCCGGGTACGCTTGCAGCAACGCGGGCAACACATCGATCACGCGGTGGAATCCCTTGCGTTCGACGAGGCCGCCGACCGACACGAGAACCTTCGTCGACTGCGAAAGCCCCAGCCGATCGCGCGCCTCGGCCCGATCAAGCGGACGGAATCGCGAGACGTCGACGCCGTTGCCTATCACCTCGATCCTGCCAGGCGCGATGCCGTGATCGATCAGAAGCCGCCGCAGTGCGTCTGAGACGCTGAACACTTTCGTCGCCTGCTCGACCGCGGCGACAACACGCTTGGCGAGGCGCGGCTTGCGAAGGTGAACCGATTCAGTGCCGCGCAGCGTGATTGACACGGGCAACCCCAGCCATTTCCCGAGCAAAGCAGCCGCATAACCCGCCGGATAGGCGAAATGCGCATCGATGACATCGAGATCGCGCGTACGCACGAGACGGCGCATGAGCGGCAGTACGCAGACGGCCATCGAAAAGCCATCGAGCGAGCGCAGCAGCCCTGGCACCGAGAGAAAACGCGGAAACAGGACGTCGATGCCCTGCTGCACCTCGCGGACGGGATGCGCCGGCCGGTAATGCGGCCAGATGCGCGTCAGCAGCGACTGGAACGGGAACCACGGCTGGGGCGCAACGACGATCAGGCGGGCATGGTGCCTCAGCCGGAACATCCGTTCCCGGACGAACGTGCCAGCGATCGGTTGCGCGCTGCTTGGAAAGAGCGGCGAAAATACGACGATCGAAGGGACCTCCTCTACCGGGGCGTCCGGCGCCGTCACCGGTGCAGGGACGGTTACCAGCATAGCCCCTCGACGGCGCAGGGCCAGTCGCGCGCGCCGATGTTCGCGAGATCGATGATCGTATGGTCTCGGCGCACCGCGCGGCGCAGGCGTTCGAAGATGCCAGCGTCTTTCATGCCGACGACGAGCACATCTGATGCGCTCACCACCTGGTCGAGATCCTCGGCGATCAGCGTGCCTATGTGCGGAACGTGCTGCTCGATGAAGCGCTTGTTCGCGCCCAGCAACTGCGAGAGGCGGACTTCCGGATCGTAGACAGTGACCGTGAGCCCCTTGCCGATAAGTTGCTCGGCGAGCGCGACCATCGGGCTTTCGCGTAAGTCGTCGGTTCCCGTCTTGAACGAGAGGCCGACGATGCCGACGCGTCGTTTGCCGGTCGCAAGCACGAGGTCGAACGCCCTCTCGGCATGAATACGGTTCGATGGCAGAATTCCCGACATCATCGGAAGCTCGACGTCCCGCTGCTTCGCCATGTGCATGGTCGCGCGCAGGTCCTTGGGCAGGCACGAGCCGCCGAATGCGAAGCCGGGCTTGAGATAGGCGCTGGAAATGTTGAGGTGCGCGTCCTTGCAGAAAAGATCCATCACCTCGAACGGATCGACGCCGAGCGCGTCACACAATCGCGCGATTTCGTTCGCGAAGGTGATCTTTAGCGCGTGGAAGTCGTTGCAGCAAAGCTTGAGCATCTCCGCCGAGCGGACCGATGTGCGGTGAAAATCGCACGGCAGATGTCCGAACAGCGCGCGCAGCCTCTCGACCGGCCATGGATGGTTGGCGCCGACGATCGTGTAGGGCGGATGGTCGTAGTCGCGGATGGAGCTGCCTTCGCGCAGGAACTCGGGCTGGAAGCACAGGTGAAACGCGTCGCCGTCCTTCCTGCCCGATTCGCGCTCGATGATCGGCCGAAGGACGTCTTCCACGGTTCCGGGCGTCAACGTCGAGCGAAACACGACGACGTGCGGATTCAATGCGCCCTCGAGCGCGCCGCCGAGCTCGTGGACGAGCCGCAGGATCGCCGACAGATCCTGGCTGCCGTTCGACGCCGAAGGGGTACCGACGCAGACGAACGAGATTTCGCTGTTGGCGATGGCGAAGCCGACGTCGGAGGTGACGCGAACGCGGCCGCTCGCGACCGCGGCGGCCATGAGGTCCACCATGCCCTCCTCGACGACCGGCGTCCTGCCCGCCGCGATGAGATCAAGCTTGGCGCGATCGATGTCCACGCCGACGACGTCGTGGCCGTCGCGCGCAAGACAGGCGAGCGACACGGCGCCCACGTAGCCCAGGCCGAAAATGCTGATTTTCATCGGTTCGCTGCCGCGTCCGCGCGCAATGGCGCGTCGACGCGCACCGGTGCATCGATCATAGGCGTCGCTTCGACGTCCGTCACCGACGGCGAGAATTCATTGCGCGAACGGCCCGCGCGGTACGTGTCTACGCAGCGCTCGATGATCGCATCGAGCCGCGCCATCGAGCGACTCCAGGCGTGGTGCGTATGCATTCGCTCGCGTCCTGCCCGACTCAGGCGTGCGCGCTCGGTCGCGTCGTCCAGGATGCGGACGATCGCCGTCTCGTACTCGGGCGCCGTGCCGGCGCTGAGAAGATGCTCGCCCGGTACCGCATCGACGCCCTTCGCGGCAAGGTCGCTCGCGACGACGGGAACGCCGAGCGACATTGCCTCGAGGATCTTGTTCTGCGTGCCGCGCGCGATATTGAGCGGCGCAACCGTCAGCGCCGAGCGACGCAGCCACGGTCGCACGTCGGGGACGGACCCGGTCACCTCGACGCCGGGCAGTTGTGCGAGGCGTCGCACCGCAGGCGCCGGGTCGGCGCCGACGATCGCGAGACGCAGGCCCGGACGGCGCTTGCGGAGCGACGGCCAGACATCGGCACAGAACTCGAACATGCATTGCTGGTTCGGGTAATAATCCATGCGCCCGACGAACGCGATGAGATTCGGATCGTACGGCTCGGCGGACGGGGAGAAATAGTCGCTGTCCACGCCGTTGGGAAACCAGTCGGTCGGCGTTCCCGTGGCGTAACCGTCGAGCGTCTCCCATTCGAGGCGCGTGGTCGCCGTGCAGAAATCGAAGCGGCCCGCGAGGCGCTTTTCCTCGGCCAGCAGCTTCCGCCCCTCCAACCAGTACCCCGCGTTCAACGGGAAACGCTTGAAGCGCGCGTACTCGAGCCACTTCTGGGAATCCATGTCGCCGAAGTCGAGGATCTTCGGGATACCGCGCACATGCTCGACGTAGTGCGCGACCGACGAGCAATGGACGATGACGAGGTCGAATTTCCGCGTGGCCAGCAGCGTGTCGATCCGGCGCGCGAGCATGCGGCTATGGAAATACCCGATCGATGACGGAACGCGGGTCGGCAGTCGCACGACCATCCGCGCAACCTGCAGCGGCGCACGCACGGTATAGATTTCGAAGTCGGTGCAATGCGCGGCGATTCCACGCGCCTCCTCGGCCTCGTCAGGGGATCGCGCGAGCGAAGCGACCGTCACCTCGTGCGACTGGTGCAGGTGCCGAATCATGTTGAACGGCCGGATCTTCCCGCCCCGCCGCGGAGGGAAGGGAAAGCGGTGGCAGACATAGAGGATTTTCATGCCGCCACTTTCAGCTCGTCGACGACGTCGGCCGGCGCGCGGCCGTCGAGATACAGCCGCGCCCAGACCTCGAAATTCAGCAGAGCGAGCAGGCGATCGGTGCCATCGATGCGGTTGGCCGCATGCGCTTCGATCAGCGCGGCCACCGCCGTATGCGAAAACAACCCGCGACGCTCGATCGATTCGCGCGACAGCAGCTGTCGCAACATCGCCGCGAGCGAGCCCTTGAACCAGGCGCCCATCGGCGTACCGAACCCCCGCTTCTTCCGCTCGAGGATATCGCCGGGAAGCACGTCGGCAAGCGCCGCTTTCAGCACATGCTTCAGTCGGCCGCCGCGCAGCTTGACATCCTGCGGTATCGAGGCCGCCAGCTCGAACAATTCGTGATCGAGCAGCGGCACGCGGCACTCGAGCGACACCGCCATGCTCATCTTGTCGGTCAACAGCAGCAGGTCGTCGGGAAGCTGGGTTGCCGCATCGACTGCGAGCAGCCGGTTCAGCTCGTCGTCGCTGGAGGCGTCGGCGAAGGCGGCGGCGAAAGGATCGGCGGCGAGAGGCACCTGCACGGCAAGCAACTCCGATCGTGCACGCTCATCGAACACCTCGAGATACGAGCGATAGCGCGCATCGAGCGGCAAGCCCGCCGCACTGAGGAAGCCCTTCGCGAGCCGCATCGTGTTGAGAAGCGGCGAATGGCGATCGCTCGGCAGTCGGGCGCCCGCGGCAGCCATTGCCCGACGCATCGATGCCGGAAGCTTGTCGAAGTGGCGCTGGTAGTGTGTCCCGAGATAGCGCCGATAGCCGCCGAAGAGCTCATCGCCACCGACACCCGAGAGGATGACCGTGACGTCGCGCCGCGCGAATTGCGAGACGAGATACGTGGTGACGAGCGCCGAATCGGCAATGGGTTCGTCCATGTGCCAGAGCAGCTGCGGCAACAGCGCTACCACGTCGGGGCGGACGAGAATCTCGTGGTGGTCGGTGCCGAATTTGCGCGCCACCTGGCGCGCATACGGAAGCTCGTTGTAGAACGCTTCGGCGGGACCTCCGTCGAAGCCGATCGCGTACGTCTTGACCGGGCGCGTGCTGTGCCGCGACATCATCGCCACGACGGCGCTCGAATCGATGCCGCCGGACAGGAACGCGCCGATCGGAACGTCGCTCACCATTTGCATCCGTACCGATGCTTCGAGGCGCTCGCGCACGCGCTGCACCCAGGTCGCCTCGTCGACGCTCCTGTCCACATGTGCGGGCGGGCGCCAATAGCGGTGCTCGCTGACACGCCCGTTCTCGGCGATCAGCATCGTCGCCGGCGGGAGTTTGCGGATGCCACGGAACATCGACTGCGGGGCGGGCACGTAACCGAGCGCGAGGAACGAAGGCAGCGCCCCCGGATCGAGCTCCGTTGCGATACCCGGCACCTGCAATATCGCCTTCGCTTCGCTCGCGAAGACGAGCCGCCGGCCGTCGTTCCACAGGTAAAGCGGCTTGATGCCGAGTCGGTCGCGCGCGAGGATCAGGCGCCGGCGGCGCGCATCCCACAGCGCGAAGCCGAACATCCCGTTGACGCGCGCGAGAAAATCGTCGCCGTGCTGCTCATAGAGGTGCAGCAGCGTTTCGCAATCGGAAGCGGTCTGCAGGCGATGCCCCTGCGCGGTCAGCTCCGTCGAAAGTTGCCGATAGTTGTAGATCTCTCCATTCGCGACGAGCCATAGCGTTCCGTCCTCGTTCGAAAGCGGCTGGTGGCCGCCGATGACGTCGATGACGGACAGACGGCGCATGCCCATCGACAACGGACCATCCCGATGGACGCCTTCGTCATCGGGGCCGCGGTGGCGCGTGATGCCGCCCATCGCCGCGAGAACCACGCGCGATGCCGAGGAGCCGTCGAGGCCGAGCACGCCGTGGATTCCGCACATAAGTCAGTGCGTCGCCTTGACCGAGGGAACGCGCGGCGAGTGACGCAGCACGCGCGCGTATACCGCTTCATAACCGCGCACGCTGCGCGACCACGTGCGCTCCGACTCGACGAAACGACGTGCCTGCTGCGCGATCCTCGGCCACGTCGCCTCGCAGGCGAACGTCGACTCGAGCGCTGCCGCCAGTGCATGCGGATCGTCGGGCTCGAACAGAAACCCGGTTTCGCCGTGGCGCACCAGTTCGCGGTGCCCTCCGACGTCGGACGCGACAAACATCCGACCCTGCGCCATCGCTTCGAGCGGCTTGAGTGGCGTCACCATGTCGGTGAGTCGCGTGCGGCGGCGCGGATACGCCAGGACGTCGATCAATCCATAGTAGCGGGACACTTCCCCATGCGGTACGCGTCCGGTGAAGCACACCCGATCGCCGAGCCGTCTTGCTGCAACGAGCGCGCGAAGTGCCTCTTCCTGCGGACCGCCGCCGATCAGCAATACGTGCAGCCATGGCATCCGGGGCGCGAGGATCGCGAGCGCCTCGATCAGCAGGTCGAGCCCCTCGTAGCCGTAGAAGGATCCGGCGAAGGCAACGATGCGCTTGCCGTCGAGACCGAGCCGCGCGCGCAGCGCACCGTCGGGCGCAGCATCGAATGCGAACTCGCGAACGTCCACGGCGTTGGGGATGATGCTGATCGCCGCGGCCGGCACTCCGCGTGCTGCGATCTCGCTGCGCAGACCCTCGCAAATCGTCGTCACGTGGCTCGCGCGCCGTAGAGCAAACGTCTCTAGCCGTCGGGATGCGCGATAGCGGAGGCTTTGTGCATCGGTGACGCCGTGATCGACGGCACCGTCCTCCCATAGGGCCCGCACTTCGTAAACCACTGGCAGCCGGTGCCGCAACCCCACCCAAAGCGCGGGAAGCGCGTTCAACACCGGTGAATGCGCATGCAGGATATCGGGCGCGAATTCGCGCACGAGTTCCGAGAGGCGCATTGCCGTGGCATGAATTTCCTGCAGGTAGATGCCGCCCGGCACCGTCGAGAACGCGTTCCGCACACCGGGGGTACGGTGGAAACGCAGTCCGTCGACTTCCTCGACCAGCACGTCACCCCCGTTGTGCCGCGCCGTCGTTAGCTGGAACGTCTCGATGCCGAGCGCGTGCTGTTCGCGCAGGATCGCCGCCGTGCGGAACGTGTAACCGCTGTGCAGCGGAAGCGAATGGTCGAGTACGTGGAGAACGCGCATTCTAGGCACTCACGCCACCATGCCGAGCGGCACTGCTGGCGTGCCAGCGAGGACGTTGCGCAGGAACGCGTCGAACATGAGCAAGGACCAGATCGGCGCGCTGCGATCGCGCAACCCCGAAGCGTGCTCGTCGGCGAGCCGCTTGAGAAACGACGGATTGAACAATCCGCTCGATGCCAGCTCTCCTCCTTCCAGCGCCTGGCGCACCCGCTCACGCAGCGGCCCGCGGAACCAGCGCGCCAACGGGACGGCGAAGCCCATTTTCGGGCGGTACAGCACCTCTTCCGGCAGCCGTCCCTCCATCGCCTTCTTGAGGAGGAACTTGGACTCGCCCCCACGCATCTTGAGGTCGGATGGGAGGGTCGCCATCCATTCGACCAGTGGATGGTCCATCAGCGGCTCGCGCACTTCCAGCGAATGCGCCATGCTCGCGCGATCGACCTTCGTGTTGATATCGCCGACCAGATAGGTCTTGAGGTCGAGGTACTGGATCAATGCGAGCGGATCGTCGGTGTCGGCGGCGCGCGCATGCCGCTGCAGCACGTCGCGCGCCTGGTACCCGCCAAGCTCGGTGCGCAAGCGCGCACTGTAGAGATCACGGCGAAGTGTGTCGCTCAGTACCGAGACGCTATGGAAGTACGCTTCGACCGACGTGCGCGAAAGCGCCTCGAACGTGGTCTTGGCGCGAAACATGCGCGGCGCCCAGTCGAGTTTCGGATACGCGCGGCCGAGGGCGCCAAAAACAGCGCGGCGCATCGCCAGCGGCACCGCCGAACGAAAGCGTTCCTCGGCGAGGTGCATACGGTAGCGCCGGTACCCGCCAAAGCTCTCGTCGCCGCCGTCGCCGGAGAGTGCGACGGTGACGTGCCGTCGCGCAAGCTGGCACACGCGATAGGTGGGAATTGCCGAGCTGTCGGCGTACGGCTCGTCGTAGAGCCGCGCCAGCGTGTCGATCAGATCGAAATCGTCGCTCTCGATCCGGTCGACATGGTGATTCGTCCGATAGCGGGCGGCGACGGTTTCCGCGTAGCGGGACTCATCGAACGCCGGATCGGCGAAGGCCATCGAGCAGGTGTTGACGGGTGCCTCCGACAGACCCGCCATCGCAGCAACGACTGCGCTCGAATCGACGCCGCCGGAGAGGAAAGCTCCGAGCGGCACTTCCGCGATCATTCGCAAGCGCACCGACTCGGCGAGGCGCCGATCGAGCTCCTCACATGCCTCGCGCACGCCGATCGGATTCGAGCACGAGAAGCGCAGGCTCCAGTATTCGCGAGGCGCAGGCAGCGGCTCACCACGGCGAATGACCAGCGTGTGCGCGGGCGGAAGCTTCCTGGCCTGCTTGAAGATCGTCCTCGGCTCGGCGACATAGCCAAGACCGAAATACTCTTCCACCGCATAAGGATCGATGTCCCGACGCAAGCCGCCGTGTGCGAGCAGCGATTTGAGCTCGGAACCGAAGACCAGCGTGCCGTCGGCGAGCTGCGCGTAGTGAAGCGGCTTCACTCCGAGGCGATCGCGTGCGAGGAACAGCGTTTCGCTATTCCGGTCCCACAACGCGAAGGCGAACATGCCGCGCAATCGGTCGACGCACTCCTCGCCCCATGCTTCCCACGCATGGACGATCGCTTCGGTGTCGCTGCGCGTCCGGAACCGATGGCCGAGCTTCGTGAGCTCGCCGATCAGTTCCTGGTAGTTGTACACCTCGCCGTTGTAGACGATGCAGATGCTGCGGTCCTCGTTGTAGAGCGGTTGCTGTCCCGTCGACAGGTCGATGATCGACAGCCGCCGGTGCCCGAGGCCGAGCCCTGGCTCGACATGAAGGCCGACCTCGTCGGGACCGCGGTGATGCTGCGATTCGTTCATCCGCTCGAGCACGACGCGATCGATTTCGCGCCGGCCCCGGGTATCGAAGATGCCCGTTATGCCGCACATGATCAGTGGCCTCCGCTGGTCATGTTTTCGACGGCCCGCGCTCCCGGCGAGGCGATCGATCCACGGAGTTTGAACGCGAGAAGCCGTTCGTACAGCGCGCAGTAGCTCGCCACCATCGCGTCGAGCCCGTAGAGACGCTCGACACGTTCACGTCCAGCAGCACCGGCCGCACGTGCGGCCGCGGCATCGGCGTAGCGCAGCATGGCCGTCGCGAGCGCCTCGACGTCCTCGGGAGCGACGAGAATGCCCGTCCGCCCGTTCTCGATTAGCTCGGCGTTGCCGCCTACGTTCGTTGCAATGACCGGCAGACCCGTCGCCATGGCCTCCAGGATCGTGTTCGAGATACCCTCGGCGAGTGAGGGCAGCACGAA
>Ga0157369_10010570_pt1 | contig 10505 bp, 7 predicted proteins | sample C25metaG_FD_113461 | JGI IMG/M metagenome (GOLD analysis project Ga0157369, IMG submission 113461) | Corn rhizosphere microbial communities from Kellogg Biological Station, Michigan, USA - C2-5 metaG | ecosystem: Host-associated > Plants > Roots > Rhizosphere > Soil | place: USA: Michigan...
CGTCCTGTGGAACGGCTCCACGTGGTCGGGGTTAACCTGGTCGGGCTCAACATGGAGTGGCTCCACCTGGTCCGGATCGACCTGGTCCGGATCGACATGGTCCGGCTCAACGTGGAGCGGCTCCACCTGGTCGGGATCGACCTGGAGTGGCTCCACCTGGTCCGGATCGACCTGGTCGTCCGCATGGTGGATGGGTGCGACGTGGAACTGACCGCGGCGCGCCGTCGGGCACCGGCCTCCTGGCCCGTCCCGGCCCTGATCGGTGGACTCATCGCGGCCGCGCTGACGATGGATGTCGCCGTGGTCCACCTGCACTTTCTCGACGAGCTGAGGTCGGTGAACGTCCTGCGGATGGCCGCCTTGACGACGGCGTTCGCGATCGCGGAAGCGATCGTGTTGCACGTGGAGCTCGGCCGCAACACACATACGGTTTCGCTCGCGGAAGTCGCCCTCATTGCTGGTCTGTTCTTCCTGCCGCCGGCCGCGCTTCCGATCGCACGCCTCGTCGGGGGCGGCGCCGTCCTGCTGTTGCTGCGTCGGCAACAGCCGATCAAAGCGGCCTTCAACGGCTCGGTCTGGCTCCTCGACGTCGCCGCCGCAACCGCGGTGTTCCAAGTGCTGGACGGACATCTCAACGCCGGGGTCGGTGCGCTGATCGCACCTGCCGCGTTCGCAGCCGTCACGGCTGCCGCCGTCGACAGCATTGCTGTCAACTTGGTCATCGCGATCACCAGCCGGGAGATGCACGTCGGTCCGGCTGTGACGTTCCTCGTGTCGTGCATCGTGGGTGGACTCGCGGCGTCGATGCTCGGCGTCGTCTGTGTCGTGGCGCTCGCCTACTCGCCATGGCTTCTCGTCCCCGTCATCATCGTCGTTGCCGCCGTGATGGCAGGGTTCAAGGCCTTCAACGGCTTGCATCATCAGCACCTGGGCGCCAAAGCGCTCTACGACTTCAGCGACGCCCTAGCGCAAGCGGAGCGCGACCCCGATGTCGTGTCGGTAGCGCTGTCACGCGTGCTCGACCTGTTGCGGGTCGAACGCGCGGCGCTCTGGCTGGACGATGCCGACGGTGGCCCGCTCGAGGTCATGACGCTGCGCCGCAACGGCGTGGTCGACTACGAGATGCTCGCCGCCGCCGATGTCCCTGCGCTCGTGCATCAGGTGCTCGGCGGCGACGGGCCGGTGTTGATCGGACCTCACGAGCAACGCCGCGCGGCCACCGATTTTCTCGACTGGTACGACGCTCGAGACGCCGTCCTGGTGACCGTCGACATGCAAGGCGAGCGGCAAGGGGTGCTGATCGCAGCCGATCGACTCGGCGACGTCGCGACCTTCAGGGTCGACGACGGCAGACTGCTGCAGACTCTCGCGGCCCATGTCGGGGCCGCACTCACCACTGCCCGCCTGCTGCAGCGGCTCAACCACGACTCGACTCACGACGCCCTGACCGGACTCGTCAACCGCGCATTCTTCCAGCGTCGCCTCGACCGGATCCTTCAGATCAGCGGCACGGCTGCTGTCCTCTTGATGGACCTGGACCGGTTCAAGGAAGTCAACGACACCCTGGGACATCACTATGGCGACCTGCTTCTGCAACAGGTCGCGGTCCGGTTGCGCGAACAGCTTCGCGACCACGACCTGTTGGCCCGCCTCGGTGGCGATGAGTTCGCCGTCGTCATGTGTGGCATGGATGCGGAGGAAGTGGCGGCCACGGCGACCCGGCTGCGCTCGGCTCTCGCCGTACCAATGCGGTTGGAGGGCATCCACATCGAGATCACGTCGAGCATCGGCATCGCGATGGCGCCAACCGACAACTTCGAGCGCCCATCCGAAACGCGTATCGACGCGAGCGCGATGTTGCAACAAGCCGACGTTGCGATGTACCGCGCAAAGCAGCAGGGCACGGGTGTGCACGTGTACAAAGACGACGTCGATGTCCACTCGCACCGTCGTCTGACCCTTGCCAGTGGGCTACGGTCCGCGATCGAGCTAGGCCAGCTGTCGCTGCGCTACCAACCGCAGGCACGGCTGACCGACGGCCGCGTCGTCGGTGTGGAGGCACTCGTCCGCTGGGAGCACCCGACGTATGGCGAGGTCGGGCCCGACGAGTTCCTTTGCATTGCCGAGCAGACCGGACAGATCAAAGAGCTCACTCGCTATGTGCTCGAAGAAGCAGTGGGTAAGTGCGCGGAGTGGACGGCGAGCGACCGCCCGATCGGAATCTCCGTCAACATCTCGGTGCGCAATCTGCTCGAAGTCGACCTCGCCGATGAGGTCGAGAACCTCCTGGAGCGCCATGGCCTCGACGCGCGGCAGCTCACCCTCGAGATCACCGAGTCGCAGCTGATGGCGGACGCGGCACGGACGCGGCGAGTGCTGGACCGGCTCGCCGGCCTCGGCGTGCAACTCGCGATCGACGATTTCGGCACCGGCTACTCGTCGCTGGCCTACCTCAAGCAGGTGCCCGTATCGGAGATCAAGATCGACAAGAGCTTCGTCCGCGACCTCGCCGAAGACAGCCCGGATGCGGCCATAGTCGAAGCGATCATCCAGCTCGCGCACACGTTGCGAGTCGATGTGGTCGCCGAAGGAGTCGAGGACGCGGTCGCGCAGCAACATCTCGCCGACCTGTCATGCGACCGGATCCAGGGCTACCACGTGGCGTGGCCGATGCATGCGGAACAGTTCCTCGCCTGGCTCGACGCGTATGAGCAACCCAACGCAACCACCCGGCGGCTTCGTCGCGCAGTGCCTCGGCAGCGACACGAAAGCGGGACCCGCCTCGCCATGCCGCTCTGAGCGACCTATCCTTCCGGCCGAAGACCGGAGGTGCGATGAGCCGGACAACCGCGGATGCGGTCGTGATCGGGGCGGGCGTCATCGGCAGCTCGATCGCGCTGGAGCTCGCCCGCGCCGGCCGCAGGGTGCTCGTCGTCGACAAGGGTCCAGCTGCCGGCACCGGATCGACGAGCGCATCGTCGGCATGCATCCGCTTCCATTACTCGACCTGGGAAGGCGTCGTGGTGGCGTGGGAGGCGAAGCACGGTTGGGAGCGCTGGGCCGATCATCTCGGTGCGACCGACCCCGCCGGACTCGCTCGCTACGTCAAGACCGGCGTCCTGGTTCTCGACTTCCCTGCCTTCCACGCCGAGCGAGTTGCGGAGCTTTATCGCAAGGTCGGAATCCCGCTCGAGCAGCTGACTCCCGACCAGCTGCGCGCCCGTTTTCCCGCCCTCGACACCGGCCGGCACTTCCCGCCGACGACTCCGGCCGACGATGCGTTCTGGTCCGACCCGGCTGACGAGATCGGCGGTTGGTGGACGCCCGAAGGCGGCTTTGTCACCGACCCGCAGCTCGCGGCACACAACTTGCTGCATGCCGCCTGCGTCAACGGCGCAGGAACCCGGTTCAACGTCGCGGTGTCATCGATCGAGCGCGCCGACGGAGCCGTCGCCGCGGTGACGCTGTCCGACTCGACGTCGGTGTCGACGCCACTCGTCATCAACGCCGCCGGACCGCACTCCGCCGTCGTCAACGCATTGGCGGGGGTGCTGGATGAGTTCAATGTCGCCACCCGGCCGCTGCGCCAGGAGGTGCACCACGTCGCATCGCCGCAGGTGACCGGCGGCGTCGAGACGCTGCCGATGGTTGCCGATGGCGACCTTGGCACCTACTTCCGCCGGCAGCCCGACGGCAGCCTGCTCATCGGCGGACAGGAACCGGCATGTGACCCGCTGGTGTGGCTCGATGATCCGGATCGCTACGACGAGTCGCCGACCGTTGCGTCGTACGAGGCGCAGGTGATGCGCGTAGCGCGCCGAATGCCGGAGCTCGCAGTGCCACCCAGGCCACACGGCATCGTTGGCGTCTATGACGTGAGCGACGACTGGATCCCGATCTACGACCGCACCTCGCTGCCCGGCTACTACGTTGCGATCGGCACGTCCGGTAATCAGTTCAAGAACGCCCCGGTCGTCGGACAGCTGATGCGACATCTAATCGAGGCCTGCGAGGCCGGCCGCGAGCACGACCGCCAGCCGGTCCCGTGGACGACGCCGGTGACGAACCTCGACGTCAACCTCGGCCACTACTCGCGCTTGCGGGCCGTGAACCCCGACAGCAGTTTCTCCGTCATGGGCTGACGCATCGTCCTTTAGTTGTGGTTGTTCCACCAAATACTGCTGTGAGCGTAAGTCGTCCCGGTCGAGATGTTGATGAGATAGGCGCACATGCCATGCGTGCCGAGGTTGCGGGCGCCGAACCGCGCAACAGCGGAATAGTGCCCCGGGCTGACCGGCTTCGCCAGCCACGCGGTCAGCCCCCACGTGGTGGAGAAGAACGCTCGGGTGCTTTCCTGCGCGAACGTCGAAGCGCAGCCAGTGTGCTTGTAGAACTGCTCCCAGGCGACAACGTAGTTCGCCGGGCTCGCCGTGACACCGCTGATCGTCTCGTTGAAGTTGACGCCCATAAGGTTCGAAATCGGGCCGGAAACGTGCAGTGTGTAGGTCGAGGCCGACGCCGTGCCAGGCAACACGGTCGGAACGGCGACGGCGGCGGCGCCGACCATGGTTGCCAGTGCCAGCAATGTCCTCCGTCGAGAGATGAACGCGCGCATGTTGCCTCCTCAGTCGGACTACTAGCTGTAGTAGTGCTGACGCTGCACCGACAGCGTTCCGACGTCGTTACGAACAACGCGCTCTCGTCAGTTACCGCGGGAATCAGTTCGCGCTCGCTCCGCGGGAAGAATCGGAGACCGGCGGCACACCTTCATTGTCGGATCCGCCGGGTGTCAGGCGGTGAGCTCGTCCTGCGGGCAGCAGTGATCGCGCATCGCCTCATGCGTCTCGAGCAGCTCGTCCCAGGTGATCGGCGATCCCTGGTGATGCTCCGTCATCTCGAGTGGTGCGACGCCTTCCAGCTGCTGCGCACCGGCGGACTTCAGGACGAGAAGCGTGCCGGCGTCGGCCGCCTGCCACACCTCGCGCCGGCACGTGGGACACCGGAACATGAACAGTCCGGTGCCCTCCGCCGTACGAGTGATTTGTACGTCGGACGACCGCACCACGACCAGGCCACAGTGGCGACAGGCCACCTTGACTCCCTGTAGCTCCGCCACGATGACCTCCTAACGACAGTGCACGTTGTCAATAGAAAGCCGCGGCACGAGGCCTTATTCCCGAACGCCGGCTACGGCGCGACAACGGCACCGCCGACCTCAGCCCCGTCGCCGTTCACCCATGTCGTCACAACGCTCGGTGCGGCATGAACAGGGCCCTCCGCTGGAACGCGGAGTATGTGCGCGGTGCCGGCGACCTCGCGCTGCGCCGTGCTGACGAAAACGCCTTCAGCGACCTCGTCGCTGCGGGACTGATGCTGAGCCAATACGTCGCCACACAACAAGGCCGTGAGTTGATCGAGCAACACCGGATCGGCGGTGCCGTCGTAGATCCATCGTTGGCCGAGCACTCCATGCGTCGCGGTGCCGATCAACGCCGGCTCGGCCGCCCGCAGGGGCTCGCCGCGGTAGGTCATCGGCACGTGGTAGGTCACCATCGAGTCCGCGCCCACGGCGTTCACGATCATGAACTCGATGCCGACCTCACCGGCCGGGTCGTCGAGTCTGAAGCCGCCGCTCCGATGCAGTTCCGGAGACTCCGGTCCGACGTACCACTGCTGTCCGGGCAGCCACGCAGCAAGCAGCTCGAGCTTGCTCGGCGACATCGTCGTCCGGTGAATCGTCGACATTTCTGCACCTTACGGCGTTGAACCTCACAGCCGCGTGCACTCGTAATGAGGGTGTCGTGTTGCACAATCTTCGACGAGGAGCGGCTCCAAATGTTGGCAGGCACACTTTCACGCCCGACTGTTCGGCTGGGCTTGGCGTTTGCAGCGGCAGGCTTGGTCGCGACAGCTTGCGGCGGCTCATCCGGTGGCTCGACGGCATCCGTCGCGACGACTCCGACAACGACGACGACGGCCGCGCCGGCAGGATCGGGGACCACCGTTGCCCTCATCGCGCACGATGGGGCGATCGGCACATATCTGACCACCAGCGACGGCATGTCGGTCTACGTCTTCGCCAAGGACACCGGCATGGCGTCGACATGCAGCGGGTCTTGCGCGGTCTATTGGCCTCCGGTGACCGGCGCATCGGCGCAGGTCTCCGGTGGGCTGAACTCATCCATGACGGGCACGACCACCCGGTCAGACGGCACGACGCAGATCACGTACGGCGGACACCCCCTCTACACGTATGTCGGTGACAAGAAGGCCGGCGACACCAACGGCGAGGGGCTCAACCTCAGCGGCGGCAAGTGGTGGCTGGTGGGGCCGGACGGTAAGCCGCTCACCGGTTCTTCGAGCAGCAGCTCGTCGAGCAGCAGCGGCTGGGGATGACCCACAGACTCAGTTGCGTTTACGCGTCGCCCGACCGTACATAGTGAGGCCGGTGATCACCATCGCCACGCCGATCACGGCCCACGTCGCGGAGCCACTCATGAAGCTGCCACCGAGCACTCCGACGCCCTGCAGGGTGAAGACTCCGCCCACCACGGCGACGACGACGCCGGTTACCGCAAACGCACGATTGACTGACGACATACGCAGATCATGACCCAGCGGCGTGAGAGTCTCGGCCCGTGCCTCTTTGGACTGACGGGATTCCCGCGATAACCCTCTTCGTCGACGACGTCGCTGCGGCGAAGAACTTTTACGCGCGCGTCTTCGAGTTGCCGGTCCATTTCGAGGACGACGAGTCAGCGGTGTTCAGGTTCGGCTCGACCCTGGTCAACTTGTTGAAGGCGACCGCGGCCCCCGAGCTCATCGACCCCGCCAAGGTCGCCGATCCGAGCGGTGGCAACCGCTTCCAGCTCACCTTGCAGGTCGGAGACGTCGACGCGTTGTGCGAGCGACTCCAGGCCAAAGGCGTGCAGCTCCTGAACGGGCCCATGGATCGACCGTGGGGGCCACGAACCGCAAGCTTTCAAGACCTTGACGGTCACATCTGGGAGATCGCGACTTCATGCTCAGTCGACGCGTCGGTAGGCCCGGCTCGAGAACAGATAACGCGGTCGGTTGCGCTCGTCCGGTTGGAGGAAATACACCGGTCCAGCGGGGCCACCGACGAATCGCGTCGCGTCGACCGGTGTCAGCGGCATCTCGTGCGTCTCCTCCTTGTCCGTCAACCCGACCATCGTGACCTTCAGGACGAGACGTGCGTCGTTGACCGTCGCCTCGACCCGGTTGCGACCGTTGACATAGGTGCCCTCGAGCGGCGTCAGGTCGATGCTGCTCGAGTCTTCCAGCCCCTTCGGATCCGGTAGCAGCTCTGCCCCGGCCAGCGACGCGAAGAGTTCACGCACGAGCGTTTGTCCGACGAGCATCGCGTTCATGCCGTTGGTGAGCACGACGACCGCGAGACGTTCGTCGGGCAGCACCTCGACGGTGCTCAGCTGACCTAAAGTGCCGCCGCCATGTCCGAGGATCCGGCGGCCATCGGTTGTCTCACCGAGTGCCCACCCGAGACCCCAATCGCGACGTTGCGAGCCCAACGAAGGCAGCGACACCTGTGGGGTTTGCATCGTGGAAACGGCTTCGGCCGACAGCAGCCGGTCCCCTGACTCGGCAACACCCCCATCGAGATGCATCCGCACGAACCGAATGAGGTCGTCACCCGTGGCGGCCGGCAGGCTGCCCGCCGGGAAGCAGGCCGGCGACGTGGCATAGACAGGGGCGACCCTTGGCTTGCCGTTGCTGCCAGTGATATGCCCAAGTGCGGGCTCGAGTGGCAGCACCTGGTCCGGCAATGCGCGGGTGCGAACGGCGCCGAGGGGATCGACAAGACGCTGCCGCCACGCGGAGTGGAAGCTCTGTCCGGTCACGCGTTCGACAAGTCGTCCAAGGAGCACCCACCCGGCGTTGCAGTAGGACCAGACCTCCCCCGCTGCTCCCAGTGGCTCGAGCGTCTTCAGCTCGTCGACGAAGGTCGAGATCGCGTCGTCGCCCCAGGGAATGTGCGGGCCGAAGATGTCGCCCGGTATGCCGCTGGTGTGCGTGAGCAGATGCCGAACTGTCACGGTGTCGGCGAACCCTTCGGTCGCCAGCCGGAAATCCGGCACGTAGCGCGTCACCGGCGCATCGAGGTCGACCAATCCGGCATCGACCAGCTGCATGACAAGCGTGGCGGTGTAGAGCTTCGTGTTGGAGCCGATCTGAAAGACGGTTTGCGGCGTCACGCGCTCGTTGCTGTCGACAGAGCGAACGCCGTGTACGACGGTGACCACCTCGTCGCCGTGGAGCACGGTTGCCGCCGCGCCCGGCACGTCGTATTGCTCGCACAGCTGGGCCAGCCGGGCCTGCAGCCCACGCGTCCTCGAGGCCAGCGAGCGGGGTGGCACGACATGACCGGAGGTGTGCGCTGTTGCCCAGTCCACGATGCGTCGACACCAGTCGGCCCGATGTGACGGCCGGCCGTTGAGGATGAACAGATGGCTCCCGCCGGGATAGCGGACGAGCTCGACCGGCACGCCGCGCATCCGCAAGGCTCCGAACCACGCCTCCGCCTGTCCGACCGGGCATCGGTCGTCCTGCTCGCCGTGCAGGATCAACGTCGGCGTCGTCACCCGGTCCACGTAGGTGATCGGTGACAGCTCGCGATAGCGATCCGGCACGGACCAGGGTTGCCCGCCGAACTCGAGACCCGCCATCAGCCGCCCCACGTCGGCACTGCCGGCCATGCCGACGAGATCCGAGACGACGCCACCCGGGATGGCGGCTGCCCAGCGGCCGGGGTGCCGCGCAGAGAGCCACCAGGTCATGTAGCCGCCGTAGCTGTAACCGGTGACGACCACGCGGTTCGGATCTACCTCTCCTTGCGTCACAAGGGAATCGACGGCGGCGAGGAAGTCGCCTTCATCCGCGACACCCCACTTCGCGACCGTGGCGCGATAGAACTCCTCGCCATAGCCGTCGCTGGCGCGAGGGTTGAGGATGAGCACCGACCAGCCGCGGGCGACGAGCTCTTGGTGGTAGAGGTGCACTCCGTCGAAGACGGGACTCCAGGCGTTGTGCGGGCCGCCGTGGATGTCGAGCAACAAAGGCGTCGCGCCGTCTCGCTCGCGGGGACGTAGCAGCCAACCTTCGATCTCGATGCCGTCCGGCGCGGTGAACAAGCGAGGCGCCGCCACGGCGAACTCGGCGTCGGAGAGCGCGTCGCGGCAGTGCGTCGTGAGCACTCGCTCGTTCGATCCCTCAACGGTCGCGACGGCGACCTCGCCGTTGCTCGTCGGATCGGCGACGACGTAGGCGACGATTCCGGCCGCTGTTGACAGCCCGGACAGTGAGCGGTCGCTGCCTCCGAGGCGCCTGTCCGGTGGGGCGTCGGCGGTTGCGCCATAGACGTGGGTGCACCCGCGATCGCGTGCCGCGAACAGAATCGTGCCGTCCGCCAAGACGATCGGTCGTGCGCCGGCGTAGCCCGGCGCACCCACCATGACATTGCGGTCGAGCACGCCCACCGGTTTGGGTGCGCCACCGGCGGCCGTCACTGCGTACAGCCGAGTTATGCCGGTCTCGAACCGTTCGCGGCCTGCCACCAAGATCTGCTCGCCGTCGGGGAACCACACCGGCGTCGACAGCGCGGCGTCGACCGGCGTGATGCGTTGCGGCACTCCGCCGGTGGCGGGCACCACGTAGACCGCGCTGGTGCCGGTCACATCACTGTCGGGAGTAGCTTCCGAGCCGTACGCAATGGTCGTGCCGTCTGGTGACCAGCGAGGGCCGTTGACACTGAAATCGCCTGCGGTCACCTGCAGCGCCGTACGGCTCGCGACGTCGATGACGAACAGGTGCATCCGCTTGAGACCGAGCAGACCAGCGCCGTCGAACTTGTAGCCGAGCCGGTCGAGGACCACCGGGGCATCCGATGGCTGCTCGGCGAGCGCGATGCGCGAGACGACCGCGAGCTTCGTCCCGTCCGGTGACCACTGCGGATCTCCTGCGCCTGTCCGGAGGGTCGTGAGCTGGACGGCTGCACCGCCGCCGGTCGGCACGAGGAAGACCTGCGGCACGCCCTCCTTGTCCGCCGCGACATACGCGAGTTGCTCGCCGTCCGGCGACCATCGCGGCGCTGCGTCGTGGGGCCCGGTAGTCCACTGGCGTGCCGCTTGGTCACCGGAGGTGCTCACGCGCCAGATGCAGCTGTGATAACCGTCGTCATCCCGATCCGGGGTGGTGACGACGTAGGCCACCCACTTGCCGTCCGACGACAGCGTGGGCTCGGACACGGCGGGGATCCGGTAGAGGTCGTCGATCTGCATCGCACGCTTCGGCATGCGGTCAGCCTGAGGCACTGGCCTTGCCGGGCTCAACCCAGGTTTGCTCCTTTTGGCATCATCTCGCCAAAGAGGGGCGACGAGAATGACAACGACCAGCAAAGACCGAGGGTTGATCGACCGACTCGGCGAACTGACTCTGAGCGAGAAGTGCTCGCTGCTCGCCGGGGAGTC
>Ga0157369_10010572_pt1 | contig 10503 bp, 10 predicted proteins | sample C25metaG_FD_113461 | JGI IMG/M metagenome (GOLD analysis project Ga0157369, IMG submission 113461) | Corn rhizosphere microbial communities from Kellogg Biological Station, Michigan, USA - C2-5 metaG | ecosystem: Host-associated > Plants > Roots > Rhizosphere > Soil | place: USA: Michigan...
GAGGACGCACGGAGCATGACTCCGCGGGAGGCCCTCCTTCATCGCATTCCTTCGCCCGTCGCTCGGCGGGGCCGCACGTGCGCTTCGGCGAGAGCGCGGTCTCGCCTGCGCGCGCGGGAGGGCACCCCTCCAAGAGCATCTTCTGACGCGTTGCCTCCCCCGCGCTCGCGGCTCCCTCTTGTAGAGCCGCCTCCGACTCCCTATCTTTTCTGAAGTGAGCCATGAGGGCTCGCCGGGGCGGGATCGGGAGGAGGCGAGTTGGCAGTTCAAGAGGACCGCGACGTTCGCGGTGCGGAGGCTTCCGTGATCGGGACGGCGGAGTTGCGCGCGCGGCTCGAGGACGCGACGCTCACGATCGTCGACGTGCGGCCCCTCGCCGCCTACAACGGCTGGCGGCTCAGGGGTGAGGGTCGCGGGGGGCACATCCCCGGGGCGCGTGCCTTCCCTGCGGCCTGGTTGGCGAGCGTCGACGCGCCCGAGCTCGCGCGACTCTGCGAGTCGAAGGAGATCGCGCCGGGGCGCGAGATCGTCGTCTACGGCGCTCGTCCCGAGGATGCGGCGGCTTTTCGGGACTCGCTCACCGGGCTCGGTCACGCAGGCGTCCGCACCTACGAGGCCGGCTGGGGCGCCTGGGCGGCGGACGAGGCGCTGCCGGTCGAGCGTCTCCCGAACTACGACCGCCTCGTCCACACCGACTGGCTGCGAGAGCGCCTCGACGGGGGACGCCCGGAGGCCGCTCCGGCAGGCCCGTTCCTGCTCTTCCACGTCAACTTCGGCGTGCCGGAGGAGTACGAGGAGGACCACCTGCCGGGAGCGCTCTATCTCGACACGAACCGCCTCGAGAACTTGGAGGACTGGAATCGCCGCACTCCGGCGGAGCTCGACGCGGCGCTGCGGTCACTCGGGATCACGAACGACACGACGGTGATCGTGTACGGCCGCGACACCGAAGGCCACGCAGACGAGAAGTGGCCGGGACGTCGCGCCGGGCAGATCGCGGCGACGCGAGCGGCTCTCGTCCTCCGCTACTGCGGCGTCGACGACGTCCGCTTGCTCGACGGCGGCTACGACGCGTGGGTACGGGCCAGCAACGAGCTCGAGACGGTGCGGCGCACGGCTGCTGCCGTCGCGTCGTTCGGAGCCCCGATCCCGCAACGCCCGGAGATCATCGTCGACATTGGCGAGGCGAAGCAGATCCTCGCCGATCCGGAGCACGCGGCGCTCGTCAGCGTCCGCACCTGGGCCGAGCACATCGGCAAGCGCAGCGGTTACAACTACATCCGCCCGGCCGGCCGGATCGCGGGCGACGTCTGGGGCAACTGCGGGACCGACGCCTACCACATGCAGCACTACCGGAACGTCGACAACACGATGCGCGCCTACCCGGAGATTGCGGAGAACTGGCGCGATGCAGGCATCACCCCGGACAAGTGGGTGGCCTTCTACTGCGGCACCGGCTGGCGTGCGAGCGAGACGTGGTTCTACGCGTACGTGATGGGCTGGTCTCGAATCGCGGTCTACGACGGCGGTTGGTACGAGTGGAGCAAGGACCCGATCGGGAACGAGATCGAGTCCGGCGAGCCTGCGGACGCGCTCGTCGTGTAGCTGCGCGCAACGGGTAGCGTTCCGTCATGGGACTCACGACCGGGAGCGGCCCGTTCTCGAGCAGCCCGACCGGCGAGTTGAACTTCGACGTCGCTCCCGAGACCGGCTCGGCGCTGATCTGGTGGCCGGTCCCGCAGCGCGTCCGGGCGCTCGTCGGCGGCGAGACGGTCGTCGACAGCCGTCACGCGAAGCTCCTGCACGAGACCGGTCATCTGCCGGTCTACTACTTCCCACGGGAAGAGGTCAGGGTCGATCTCCTCGAGCCTTCCGAGCACGAGACGTTCTGCCCGCACAAGGGCCAGGCGTCGTACTGGACGGTCTCCGCGGGCGAGCGCACGGTGCACGACGCCGCGTGGGAGTACCGCGAGCCGCTCGAGTCGGCCTCCTTCCTCGCCGGACATCTGGCGCTCTACTGGAACCGGGTCGACGAGTGGCTCGCAGAGGACGAGTTGCTGCTCGGCCATCCACGCGATCCGTTCCACCGGATCGACGTCCATCCGACGACGCGGCACGTTCGCGTCCTTCTCGACGGCGAGGTGCTCGCCGAGAGCGTGCGCGCCAAGGGGCTCTTCGAGACGGCGTTGCCGCCGCGCTGGTATCTCCCGGCCGAGGACGTGCGCACCGAGCTGCTCGAAGCAAGTGAGACGCGGACGCGCTGTGCCTACAAGGGCTCGGCGTCGTACTGGAACGCTCGCGTCGGCGGTCGTCTCGTCGAGGACCTCGTGTGGTCGTACGCCGATCCGGAGCACGAAGCAGAGCGGGTCCGCGGCCTGTTGTGCTTCTTCAACGAGCTGGTCGACCTCGAGCTCGACGGAGAGGCGGTCGAGCGCCCTCGCACGCAGTGGTCCCGCGACTGACCGCGGCCATCCGGGTTCCCAATCGGGGCGCGCTCAGTCGCGGGGCTCGTAGTTCTCGCGCAGCGCGGCGGCGACGTCTTCGTCGTGGAGCGGAGCGTCCGCTTCCCGCCAGGCGGGACCGCGCTCCGGTTCCGGAGCCGGCTCGAAGCTCGCCCCGACGATCTCCTCGAGTCGGCAGGACTCCCGGTCGCCGAGGGCGACCCGCCCGTCCTTGCTGACCCGTCGCAGGATCTCGATCGGCGTCTCGCCGGCCGAAGCGACCTCCTGGGAGAAGAGCTGCTCCCGCCCGTCGGCGAGCCGCAGCCTGAGCGTCACGAGCACGCAGCCGAGTCTAGCCAGACGCGGTCGGCAGCTTCTCTCATCCGGTTTTCATGGACGGCGCCGAGACTCTGGTCTCCGGGGATCGAGGGAGAGCGCATGATCGAGGCCGACGGCCTGACGAAGCGGTACGGCGAGACGACTGCCGTGAACGACCTGTCGTTTTCGGTGAGACCGGGAATCGTCACGGGATTCCTCGGCCCGAACGGGTCGGGCAAGTCCACGACGATGCGGCTGGTGCTCGGCCTCGACGCCCCGACGAGCGGCGACGTCACGGTCGCCGGCAAACATTACGCCGAGCATCCTGCGCCGCTCCACGAGGTCGGCGCGCTGCTCGAGGCGAGATCCGTGCACACGGGCCGGTCGGCGTACAACCATCTGCTGTCCCTTGCGCAGACCCACGGCATCCCGAAGCGCCGCGTCTCCGACCTGATCGAGCTCGTCGGTCTCGAAGCGGTGGCGAAGAAACGCGCCGGCCAGTTCTCCCTCGGGATGGGCCAGCGGCTCGGCATCGCCGCCGCACTGCTCGGCGACCCGGAGGTCGTCATGCTCGACGAGCCAGTCAACGGCCTCGACCCCGAGGGCATCCGCTGGATTCGCGATCTCCTGAAGAGCCTCGCCGCCGAGGGCCGGACGGTATTCCTCTCGTCCCACCTGATGAGCGAGATGGCGATGACGGCGGATCACCTGATCGTGATCGGCCGAGGCAGGCTCATCGCCGACGAGAGCGTCCGCGATTTCGTTCGCCGGCACTCGAGGAACATCGTGCGCGTACGCTCGCCGCAGGCGGTTGAGCTCGCCGAGGTCGTGTCCTCGCCCGACGTCGTCGTCGACTCGATCGAGCCTGGGCTCCTCGAGATCGAGGGGCTGACGGCGGAGCAGATCGGAGAGGCGGCGGCGGCGCGCGGCTACGTCCTCCACGAGCTCACGTTGCAACAGGTCACTCTCGAGGACGCGTTCATCGACATCACCCAGGACGAGCTCGAGTTCAAGACGCACCGTCCGTTCGGCGCTCAGCCCGAGCAGGAGGAGGTGCCGACGTGACCAGTGCGACCATCGTCTCGTTGCTGCCGCGCCTGCCCCGGACGGGGAGGGTCACGCAGGCGCATGTGCTCCGCTCGGAGTGGACCAAGCTTCGATCGGTGCGCTCGACCCGCTGGTCGCTGGTCGTCGCCTTCGCCGTGACGCTCGGCGTCGGGGCGATCGCCTCGGCGGTGGTCGTCAACCGGTGGCCGCACATGCAGGCCCACGACCGGCGAGATTTCCATCCGCTCGAGGTGAACTTCGCGGGCGTTCAGCTCGCACAGCTCGCGATCGGCGTTCTCGGAGTTCTCGTCATGACGGCGGAGTACTCGACGGGCATGATCCGCGCGTCGTTCACGGCCGTGCCGAAGCGGTTGCCCGTCCTCTGGGGCAAAGCCGTGGTCTACGCGGCGACGACCCTCGCGCTGATGGTGCCGGCGGTGCTGCTGTCCTTCGTGATCGTGCAGTCGATCTTGTCCAGGCGGCACATCGAGGTCGCGTTCGGCGCTCCGCACGTCGCACGGGCCGTTCTCGGCGCGGCGCTCTACTTGACGGTGGTCGGCCTGTTCGCGCTCGGCCTGGGGGCGATCGTCCGTAACACGGCCGGCGGGATCGCCGCCTTCGCCGGGGTGATGTTCGTCCTGCCCCCGCTCATGAATGTCTTGCCTACGAGCTGGAACGACGCGGCGTCGCCGTATCTGCCGCTCGCCGCCGGCGAGGCGATCATGGCCACGACGCCGGGGAACCATCTCGCCCCCTGGCTCGGGCTCCTCTTGTTCAGCGGCTATGCGGCGGCGGCGATCGGCGTCGCCGCGGTCCTCCTGAACCGCCGCGACGTGTAGGCGATCTAACGTCCGCGTTCTCGTGGACGATCTGGTGGACGAGCTGGCGCGCAGCCGCATCGGCGCGACCTACAACCAATACCTGCGATCGGCGTTGCGCCGCGAGCGCTTGCGCGAATACCTGCAGTCGCGCGCACACGCCCACACGATCCTCGTGGGCGAAGCCGCCGGGTATCGCGGCGCGCGGATCAGCGGCGTCCCGTTCACGTCCGAGCGGCAGCTCACGGGTTGCGGCCCGGCAGAGGCGACCGCGACGATCGTGCACCGCGTGCTTCGTGACCTCGGCGTCGAGGACGACGTGCTGCTCTGGAACGTCGTGCCGACCCATCCCGGCACCGCGGTCTCGAACCGCAGGCCGACGCACGCGGAGGTGCGCGACGCGCGGTCGTTTCTCGACGAGCTGATTCGCGGACGTCGCGTCGTCGCGGTGGGCCGTCTCGCCGCGGGAGCGCTCGACGCGCCCTATGTCCGCCACCCCTCACACGGCGGTGCGGCTGGGTTCGCGGCTGGGCTGCGGCGTACACTCGCCCAGTGAGCTTCGACGTCCGGCGAAACGCGTTCCTGCTCGCCGCCGGGCTCGTCTGCAACTCGGGGATGTTCCAGCTCGCCGCCGCGCTGAGCTCGCTCACCCTCGTCGCCGTCACGGGTGTCAAGGGCATCCTCGGCCTCGGGCCGGCGATCTTCCTCGCGTCCGGCGCCGCGGCGGTCGGCCCGGCGGGGCGCCTCTCCGATCGCTTCGGCAGGATGCCGGTGATCCGCGCGGGCTATGCCTGCGGCGCGCTCGGCTGCGGCGTCGTGGCCCTCGGCTGCCGCACCTCGTCGGCGGTCCTCGTCTGCCTCGGTCTCGCACTCGTGGGCGCAGCCGGTGCCGTCGTTCTGCTCTCGCGGGCGGCGGCGGCCGAGATGTTCCCGCCCGAGCGCCGCGCGCGCGGGATGGCGCTCGTCCTCTTCGGCGCGGTCTCGGGCGCGATCTGGGGGCCGGTTCTCTTCGGGCCGCTCTTCGCCCACCGCGAGATCTCCGCGGGTGGGCTCGTCGGGCCGTGGCTCCTCGGGGTCCCGTTCATGGTCGCGGGCCTCGTGGTGGCCTTCTTCGTCCGGCCGGATCCGAAGACGATCTCTGCGCGCTACCCGACCGGCCTCGACGACTCGCTCCCGGCCGCTCCGCTTCGCGAGATCGTCCGGCGCCCCGGAGTCGCGGCGGCGCTCGTCGCCGGAGTCGCAAGCTTCGCGGTGATGGCCTCCGTGATGAATCTCGCCGGCTACGTGGCGGTCGGACGCGGTCACAACGAGGGAGATGTGTTCACGATGATCAGCGTCCACATCGTCGGCATGTTCGGGCTCGTGCTCGTCGTCGGCGACCTGATCGACCGATTCGGCCGCCGGCAGGCCCTCGTCGGCGGGCTCGCCCTGATGGCAGCCTCGAACGCGGCGCTCGCCTGGTTCGGCGGCGTGGGCGGGATGAGCCTCGCGCTGCTCGGGCTCGGGCTCGGCTGGAACCTCTCCTACGTCGCCGCGACGACGCAGCTCGTCGCGCTCACGGCTCCGGCGGAGCGAGGACGCCTCGTCGGCTTCTCGGATCTCCTCTCCGGCAGCGTCGCGGCCGGGCTCGCCCTGCTCGGCGGGCTCGTCTACAGCGGCGGCGGGGCGGCGGCGCTCGCTCTCGCGGCGGCGGGGCTCGCGTTCCTGCCGGCCGTCTGGCTCGCGGTCAGGCCGGCGCCGGTCGCGCTGCCTGCGGAGGTCTGAGCCACGGGGTCCCGGCCAACGGGATCCCGGCCGCTCCGCTACAATCTCGCCTCGGCGCGGATCCCGTCCGTGCCTTCCTTCTGATGAAAACGTACAGCGCCAAGCCTGGAGAGATCACGCGCGAGTGGTATCTCGTCGACGCCGACGGGCAGACGCTCGGCCGGCTCGCGACCCTGATCGCCGACACGCTGCGCGGCAAGCGGAAGACGGTGTACACGCCGCACGTCGACACGGGCGACTTCGTGGTGGTCGTGAACGCCGAGAAGATCCACGTCACCGGAGCGAAGCTCGACCAGAAGATGTACCACCGGCACTCCGGCTATCCGGGCGGTCTCAAGAGCCGCACGCTTCGCGAGCAGCTCGGCCGGCGCCCCACCGAGGTGCTGCGCGGCGCGGTGAAGGGGATGCTCCCGAAGAACAGGCTCGCGCGTCAACAGCTGACGAAATTGAAGATCTATGCCGGCCCCGAGCATCCGCATGGGCCGCAGAACCCCCGGCCCCTGAACCTGGAGCAGTGATTTGAGTCAGATCGCCCAGTACCGCGGCACCGGCAAGCGCAAGACGTCTGTCGCTCGCGTCATCCTCCGGCCAGGCGACGGCGCCACCTGGATCAACGGCCGGACCCTCGACGAGTACTTCCCGCGTAACATCTGGCGGACGATCGCCACGTCGCCGTTGAAAGTGGCAGGCCTCGAAGGCCAGTACGACCTGCGCGTGCGCGTGCACGGCGGCGGGCTCACGGGTCAGGCAGGTGCCGTTCGTCACGGAATCGCGCGGGCGCTCGTCGAGGCGAACCCGGAACTGCGCGTGCCGCTGAAGCGCGAGGGCTATCTGACACGCGACGCGCGCCAGGTCGAGCGCAAGAAGGCCGGCCTGCACAAGGCGCGCAAAGCGCCCCAGTTCTCCAAGCGCTAGCCTTCCCGCGCCGTGGCGCGGACCTACTTCGGAACTGACGGCGTCCGCGGGATCGTCGGCGAGTTTCTCACCGCCGACCTCGTCGAACGGCTCGGCAAGGCGTCGTCGCTCTGGTCGGGGCGCGGCCGCGTGTTCGTCGGGCGCGACACGCGGGCGTCGGGTGAGGACCTCGAGGAGGCGTTCGCGCGCGGGGTCGCGTCGGCGGGCGGCTCGGCCGTGCTTGCCGGCGTCGTCCCGACCCCGGCGGTCGCGCTGCTCGGTCTCGACCTCGGCGTCGTCATCTCCGCCTCGCACAACCCTCCCGAGTACAACGGCGTCAAGTTCTTCGACAGCCGAGGCCGCAAGCTGAACGACGCCGCGGAGGAAGAGATCGAGTCGCTGCTCGACGCGCCTGCGCCGGGTGGCGGCGAGATCGATCACGTCGACGTGGCGGTCGACAGCTATCTCGAGCATGTGCTCGAGCGTTTCGCGACCGACCTGACCGGTCTGCGCATCGCGGTGGACTGTGCGAACGGCGCGTATTCGAACATCGCACCGCACGCCTTCGCCGAGCTCGGAGCGCAGGTCGAGGCGATCGGCAACAAGCCGGACGGCATGAACATCAACGTCGATTGCGGTGCAACCGACCTAGCCGCGCTTCAGCATCGCGTCACGGCGGGGAGGTTCGACCTCGGGATCGCGTTCGACGGCGACGGCGACCGCATGCTCGCCGTCGACGCGAGCGGGGCCGCGCTCGACGGCGACCAGATCGTCGCGATCCTCGCACTGCACCTCGGTGTCGACGTCGTGGCCGTGACGACGATGACGAACCTCGGCTTCCACCGCCTCATGGAGGATCGCGGTGTGCGTGTCGTGACGACGGACGTCGGTGACCGCTATGTGCTCGAGGCGCTCCACCGGGAAGGGGGCATCCTCGGAGGCGAGCAGTCCGGGCACGTCATCTGCCTCCGCGACCACGTGACGGGTGACGGCCTCGCGTCGGCGCTCCTCTTGTGCGATGCGCTACAGGGACGGACGCTGGCCGCCGCGGCGGCGGTGATGGCGCCCTATCCGCAGGCGAAGCGCAATCTGCCGCGCAGCGGTCGAGGCCCGCTCCCGCAGGGCCTCCTGGAGCGGCTCGAGGCAGTGAACGGCGAGCTGAACGGCGACGGGCGCGTCCTTGTCCGCCCCTCCGGGACGGAGCCGGTCGTGCGGGTCCTCGCCGAAGCCCCGACGCAGGAGGAGGCGGAGGCCCTCTGTGCTAGGATCGCCGCGCTCGTCAACCAAGAGCTCGGCTGACCCTTCGCGCGACGAGGCGGGAGAGAGGTCCCATAGCCGGGCTCGACGTATTTCTGGGGAGTGTTTTCGCGCTTCGCCCGGGAAGTGAGGACGGTCGGGATGTGCGGGATCATCGGATATGTCGGTTCGAGGGAGGCGAAGCCGCTGCTTCTGAGCGGGCTGCGCCGGCTCGAGTACCGCGGCTACGACTCGGCCGGGATCGCGCTGCGCGAAGAGCGCGGTCTCGAGTACGTTCGCGCAGTCGGGAACCTCCAGAACCTCGTCGAGGCCGCGGGGCCGAACGGCTCGCTCACGCGCCACGGCGTCGGGCACACGCGCTGGGCGACGCACGGCGCCGTCACCGAGCAGAACGCGCACCCGCTGGTCGGCTGTGACCCGAGCAAGCTCGCGATCGTGCTCAACGGGATCGTCGAGAACTACCGCGAGCTGCGCGAACAGCTGCTTGCAAGCGGACACACGTTCACGTCGGAGACGGACGCAGAAGTCGTCGTGCACCTCCTCGAGCAGGAGTACGACGGCGATCTCGTGCAGGCGCTCGTTCGCGTCTACCCGAAGCTCGAAGGGCACTTCACGATCGTCGCGATCCACCACGACCAACCCGACCTGCTCGCCGGCGTCCGGAACCAGACGCCGCTCGTCGTGGGTCTCGGCGACGGCGAGAACTTCCTGGCGTCGAACGTCGCCGCGTTTCTCAGCGAGACGCGCCGCGCAGTGTTCCCGGACGACGGCGAGGTCGTGGAGATCACGCCCGAGCGGGCTCGGTTCTTCAGGGACGGCGTCGAGTCCGAGCATCCCGCGGTCGAGCAGCTCGACTGGGACGACGACCACGCGGAGAAGGGCGGCTACGAGACCTTCATGCTGAAGGAGATCTACGACCAGCCGGAGGCGGTTCGCGAGACGATCGGCGACCGGGTTCGCGGCCACGAGCTCATGCTCGAGGCGCTCGGGCTGACCGAGCTCGAGGTGCGCAACCTGCGGCGCATCGTGATCGTCGCCGCCGGGACGTCGTATCACGCCGGCGTCGTCGGCAGATACATCATCGAGGAGTGGGCCCGCGTTCCGGTCGAGCCGGATATCGCGAGCGAATGGATCTACCGAAATCCCGTCCTCTCGCGCGACACGCTCGTGATCGGCATTTCGCAGTCGGGAGAGTCGCGCGACACGATCAACGCCGTGAAGCTCGCACGCGAACGCGGCGCGCGGACCCTTGCGATCACGAACATGATGGGCACGCAGATCACGCGCGAGGTCGATGCGACGCTGTACACGCGCTGCGGCATCGAGATCAGCGTGGCCGCGTCGAAGACGTTCACCGCGCAGGTGGCGCTGCTCAGCCTGCTCGCTCTGAGGCTGGCAGAGATCCGCCAGACGCTGCCGCAGGACGACATCGACTTCGTGCTCGATCGGCTGCACGAGCTTCCCGACCAGATGAAGGCGTTTCTCGACGGTGACCATCCGGTCGAGGAGATCGCCCAGCGCGTCTACGAAAAGCCCTTCTTCCTCTATCTCGGCCGTCACATCGGCCTACCGGTCGCGCTCGAGGGCGCGCTGAAGCTCAAGGAGATCTCGTACATCGCGACCGACGCGTACTCGGCAGGTGAGATGAAACACGGCCCGATCGCACTGCTCGAGGAGGGAACGCCGGTCGTCGTCGTCGCGACCAACATCCACGTGTACGACAAGATCATCTCGAACATCCAGGAGACCCGGGCGCGCGGCGCGCACGTGATCGCGATCGCCACCGACGGGAACGAGGACATCCAGCACCATGCGGACGACGTGATCTACGTCCCGCGCTCGCCGGCCTTCCTGCAAGCCGCACTCGCCGTCGTGCCGCTCCAGCTCCTTGCCTACCGGATCGCGCGCCTCCGCGGCCTCAACGTCGACCAGCCGCGGAACCTCGCGAAGACCGTCACCGTCGA
>Ga0157369_10010577_pt1 | contig 10503 bp, 11 predicted proteins | sample C25metaG_FD_113461 | JGI IMG/M metagenome (GOLD analysis project Ga0157369, IMG submission 113461) | Corn rhizosphere microbial communities from Kellogg Biological Station, Michigan, USA - C2-5 metaG | ecosystem: Host-associated > Plants > Roots > Rhizosphere > Soil | place: USA: Michigan...
AAGTCGACATGGCCGGGCGTGTCCATCAAATTGAAGATGTAATCCTTGCCGTCCTTGGCCTTGTAGTGCAGCCGGACGGTCTGCGCCTTGATGGTGATGCCGCGCTCGCGCTCGATATCCATGGAATCGAGCACCTGTTCCTTGCCCGCCATTTCGCGATCGGTCAGCCCGCCCGTCATCTGGATCAGGCGGTCGGCCAGCGTCGATTTGCCATGGTCGATATGGGCGACAATGGCGAAGTTGCGGATGTTGGGAATGGGGGCGGCCGTCATGGGCCGCGAGATAGCACTCGCACCCCCATGCGGCAACCATGTTGCTGGATTTTAAGGGGCTTTCTTCACGCCAAGCTGATTCCACGGAAGCGAAAAACGCGCTACGCGTGACGTTATGTCGAGTGCCTCTTCCTTACCCGCAACCGCCGGCCGGCGCCGGCGCCGATTGAGCTTCACCCGGCTCGCCGCGTGGCTGGTTTCGCGCGCCACGCGCCCCAATACCGCGCTCTGGCTCGTCATCACCTTCGCGCTCGTGCACGGGATCCTGTGGACACGGATCCTGATCGATCTGAAGGCCGCCCAGGACATTCACATGGATGTCGCGGAGGCCTTCGCCTGGGGCCAGAAGTTCCAGCTCGGCTATGGCAAGCATCCGCCGCTCGCCGGCTGGATCGCGGGCCTGTGGTTCGATTTCTTCCCCGTCCAGGACTGGGCGACCTATGCGCTCGCCATGACGACGCTCGGCATCGGCCTCGTGATCTGCTGGTTCATCTCCCTTCGCGTGGTCGATTACCGCCGCGCCTTCCTGGTCGTGGTGATGCTCGCGCTTTATCCGATCTTCAATTTCAAGGGTTTCAAGTACAACCCCGATCTGCTGCAACTCGTCACCCTGCCGCTCCTGGTGCTGGCCTATCTCAACGCCTTCGAGAAGCGCACATGGCGGAGCGGCATCCTGCTCGGGCTCGCCGGTGCCTTGGCACTGATGACCAAATATTGGGTGCTGACCATGATCGGCGCCATCGGGCTTGCGGCGCTGATCCATCCCGACCGGCTGAAATTCCTGGGCTCGCCCGCGCCGTGGATCGCCATCGCAACGCTGGTCGTGGCGATGATCCCGCATCTGGTCTGGCTGAAGCAAGTCGACTTCGTGCCGCTGACCTATGCGGGTGACGTCTATGGCCTGTCGGATCACACGCTGAATGCCAAGCTCGTGCTCGGCTATGTCGGCCACAATTTCGCGCTGCTGGCGCTACCGGTCGTGCTCGCGCTTCTCGCGCTCGCCTGGCCGCCGCGATGGCTCGCTTATGCCTGGTCGCGCGGTCCCAATATCGGCGTCAATGTTTCGCAGGCGCGCAACGTCTGGTGGATCCAGGCCATCGTGGCCGTCGGCCCGCCGGTCGGCGGGCTGATCTTCACGGTCTACATGAAGACCGACTGGGGCATCTCGCTGTTCTTCCTGGTGCCGCTGGCGCTGGTCGCGATCCCGTCGCTTCGTGTCCCCGCCGGCGCGCTGTTCCGCATCACGGCGATCTGGCTCGTGCTGTCGTTGGCGACGCTCGCCGCCGCGCCACGCATCGCGCTCCTGGAGATCGAGCATAATCCCAACAGCGCGGGCAGCTATGGCGCACGGGCGCAGCTCGCCCGCGAATTGACGGACGCGTGGCATCAGCGCTTCGGCTCGCGCTGGGCCGTGGTCGCCGGCACCACCGAGATCGGCGAACCCATGACCTTCTACAGCCCCGATCATCCCGCGCCGTTCACGCCCGGCGAAGTCTGGTCGTCGGGCCTGACTTCGCTCGAGGAAGCGAAACGTCTCGGCTTCATCGGCATCTGCGACAAGACGGACGGCCGCCTGCCGGTGTGCGAGAAGTGGATGAGGGAAAACGCGCCGGATGCGGAGCAGCAGATCATGACCACGCAGCGCTTCTTCAAGGGCCATCCGGGTCCCTCGATTGCGTGGGAGATCTACATGCAGCCGCCGGCGAAATAAGGACCCGAGAAAGAGGGCAGGGGGATTTTTCGATCCCCCTGTTCTTCTTCGAAGGCACCGACGACCTCGTGACGCCGGTCGAACCGGCTCACGCCTACTTCGAGCAGGTCAGGGCACCGCGAAAGGAGTTCGTGCTGTTCAAGGGACGCGACCACTTTCTCCCGTTCGATCGCCCGGATGAATTCCTGGCGCAATTGATGGAGCGCGTTCGGCCGCTGGCCCTCTCGACGCCGAAGATTCAGTGAGAGGGCCCTGGTTTGTGCGCGGTCTGTCCTGCTCGTTGCCGATCCCCATCACTGGTAACCTTGTTAAGTTAGGTTAAGCCTCAAATCGAGTTGGCGGCGCTGCCGGACTCATGGTCCACAGCTAGAGCAAACATCTTGTTTCGGTCTTTTGATCACGCTCTGGTTTTGAGGAATCGATGTCTTTCAGGACGGCGACATTCTTGTTTTCGGCGTCGATCGCACTTGTTTGCGGCATGGATCGTGCGGTCGCAGCTGCAAGTCTGGATGCCAACTGCAACGCTCACCCCGTGAGCGTCTCTCGTTCAGAAGGGCGCTGGAGTTACCGCACGATTCGGACCACCGGCCAAAAGTGCTGGTTTCTTCGGTCTGATGGCAGGGGCGCTAGACGCGTTACACAAGCTTCCGTCGTTCCCGAGCACGGATCGCAAAGTCGGTCGATACAAGCAGTTTCAGATTGCGCGGCGAGACCTGACGCTCCGGCGCCGCGCGACGCCCAATGGCGCTATCATTTTGACCAGGAAACAGGCCAGAAGTGCTGGCGCCTGGCTCGCGTGGCTTTGAAACAGGCGCCGATGGTGCCGGCGCGAAAACGCCTGCCTGGCCAACCCGGCCATATCGATGAAGGTCGCGAGAGGCCGATTCGATCTGCAGCAGATGCGCGGCCCAGCCTGCAGTCGCCCAGCAACGAGATACCTCGCGTTGTGGCGCGCGCGGACCATGGCGAAATGAGCGCGACCGAGACCGGCCAGCCGCCTTTATCGACATTTGATTCCCGTTGGCTGCCGGCCGAGATAATCCTGTTCGGCAATGCAACGACCGTTCAATCGCCGGGATCTGTCCCCATCCTTGATCGCGAGGAGGAACCTGCGCCCGACGTTGTGGAATCCCAGGGCCAACGTCCCGAAGGATTTGATTCCGAGCAAATGCTTCGTTTTCTGGGGGCAATCCTGATGTCTGTTGGAATCGCGTTGGGCCTGTACGCTCTGATCGGAGCTTCGGCAGCATCCTGGCTGCGGGCTCGCGATCCGGACTCGCGTTCTCGCGCGGGGGCACCGTTCGTTCGATCGCCGCCGCCCCTCGACTCCACGATCTCTGACATCCTTGAGCGGCTGAGCAAGGAGGATGCCGTTTCCGAGGCTCATGAGCCTGCTGCGTGGGAAGCCGAATCCGGCCGCGCCGAAGTGGAGCATTCATCAGGTGCCCGACCGCTTGTCGGCCATCACTCATCGCCTGCTCCTGACCAGCAGGTAAGCCGAAACCGCCGTTAACTCGCGGCGCGGGTATTAATCTAGAACATCAAGCTTAATTGACAGCTTTTATTGCAAGCTCGTCGATTCCCCAGCATCGAGAATTTCAGCACTTTTATGACGAGAGGATTACCGAGATGGTGCAGTCGACAGTTAGAAGTCCCTTGACCGATTTGGAGCGCGACATCCGGGCGGAAGTCCGGAACATGCCAACCGTCCACGAACCGCTATCTTCCGATTTCTCCTCGCCCACGGTTGCTGCGCCGGGCATCGCGATGCCGGATTATGTCGAGCACCGCGAGGGGGCCACGGAAATCGGCAGGCTTTCGGCAGAGGCTGTGGTCCGCGAATACGAAGCCACGGCCAAAGAGATCGAGTCGATGGGCGGCGAGGTGATCGAGCGCGTGAAGGAGTGCGAGACACTGAGCCGCAATGCGCTCGCAGTGATCGCAGAGCTGAATGAAGTCGCCGCGCGCTATCGCGAGGAGGCCAAGCGCGTCTTCGAGCACATTGAAAATTGCTCGCTGGTGGTTGCGGAGGCTCGCAAGACCTGCACGGAATTGAAGGACAAGATCGCCGTCCGCGGCACGGCAGATTGGCCGAAATCAAAGAGGAAATGATCGCCATGGTGCTTTGGGCCAAATGCATCGTCTGGGCGGCTTGTTAGCCTTTGCGAGGGCTTCATGGACGCGATTGTTCGAAAAACCCGACCTCGAGTCACGCGATCGCAAAAATTGACCGAACGCGCCAGCAACGCGCCGCAGGGCATGAGGGCTCGCAAGACCGAAGCCAGGATCCTGGAGATGATGCCGGCGGGGGAATGGCTGAGCTGCACGTCGATCTCGCGATTGATCGGCTCGGGCGACGATCGCAGGATACGTGCGCGGCTCGACTACCTCGTGAGGAACGCCAAGATCGAACGCAAACGCGAACAGGGCACCCACGGCCTGGTCTATCTCTACCGTCAACTTTCCTGAGTGCCGGTCCGTCGGTTCTGACGATACCGTATCGCCCCGCGCCGGGCGGCGCTCGAAAGGACCCTACGTCCCTTCCTCGTTGAACTTGCTCTCGACAAGCTCGGTGATGGCGGTGATGGCGGCCTCGGCGTCGGGGCCGAGCGCGGAGACCACAATCGTGGTGCCGGGCGCGGCCGCCAGCATCATCAGCCCCATGATCGAGCGCCCGCCGACAGTCTCGCTGCCGCGCGTCACCCAGACTTCGGACATGAAACGCTCGACGGTCTGGACGAATTTCGCGGAAGCGCGCGCGTGCAGGCCGCGCTTGTTGATGATCAGAAGCTCCTTGGAGATGGCCCCCGCGGGCACGCTCGCCCCGGGAATGTTTTCCGTCGACGCCTCGTCGTCGTCGGTCATTTGCCGGCGAGGACCCTGCTGGCGATGGTGACGTATTTGCGGCCTGCTTCCTGGGCCATGGCGATCGCATCGGGAAGCGAGCGCTCTTCGCGGACCTTGGCCAGCTTGACCAGCATCGGAAGATTGATGCCTGCGAGCACCTCGACTTTCGGCCGGCTCATGCAGGAAATCGCGAGGTTCGACGGCGTGCCGCCGAACATGTCGGTGAGGATGGCGACCCCGTCGCCGGTATCGACGCGGTTGACCGCCTCGATAATGTCGCTGCGACAGAGATCGGAATCGTCCTCGGCTCCGATCGTCACCGCTTCGATTTGCTTTTGAGGACCCATGACATGTTCGAGCGCCGCCTTGAACTCGTCGGCGAGGCGCCCATGGGTCACCAGTACTAGACCAATCATCGGAAACTCCCGCGGGTGCTATTTGGTGCACCGCACGAACGCGCCACTTTGACCATCCAGAGCCCCTGCGCAAGAGGGGATGTTTGCATTCTCCCGGAATCTGACTTGCAGGAAGGGGGAGCAGCGCCGGTCTATTCGGTCGCGAGTGTGGGGCTGATATGGTTACCAATCCCCTTAAAGCAATCGCCCGAATCGTTAAGAGATTTTAAACTGCTGGCTGTTGTCAGCGCCGCGACAACCAGCGGCAGGGGCGAAAAGTCGCTGGCGACAGGGATTCGCGGTATTTGAACACCGAAAATGCTGACCTGCAGCGCCTCGGCCGAGGGCAGGCGCTCGGCATCCGGTGCCGCCAAATCAACCAAAAGGTTGACTTCGGCCTCGTCCACGAAGTCGCAGCGGCGGATTCCGAGGCCGCGAATCTCGATCAGGCCGGCCAGTTCCTTGACCGGCCGGACCAACAATTGTTGGCCAGCTGTGTCGAGCCGGACACGGTCGTCGCCTACCAAAACGGCCGGAGGAAGTTGTCCTGAGCGGCCGGCCAGGATCAGGTCGAAGGCCAGGCGCGACTTGCCGGAGCCGGAGGGGCCGCGGATCAGCACCGCACGGCTGCCGACCTTCACGGCGGACGCGTGGACGCTGGGGGGCTCGGTCATGGCGCCGGCAGCCGGACCACGAAGCGGGCGCCGGACACTGTCGGCTCGCCGTCTTCGCCGATGGGGCCGGGCCGGTTCTCGGCCCAGATGCGCCCGCCATGGGCCTCGATGATCTGCTTGGAGATCGACAGCCCGAGACCGGAGTTCTGGCCAAAGCCCTGATGCGGCCGGTCGGTGTAGAAGCGCTCGAATACGCGTTCCAGCGCGTCGGGCCGGACGCCGGGGCCGTCGTCGTCGACCACGATCTCGATTTGAGCGCGCAGGAGGCGGCAGAGGATGCGCACCTTGTTGCCGGGGGTCGAGAAGGATTGCGCGTTGGACAGCAGATTGGAGATCACCTGCCCGAGCCGGGAATCATGGCCGGGCACCGAAAAGGTGTCGCCCGCGCCGCGGCCCTCGAAACGGACCTCGACGCCGACATCGTGGCCGAGTTTGGTCTCGTTGGCGACCGAGGTCAGTGTCGTCAGCAGGCGGCGCATGTCGACCGGCGCCATGTCCTGCCGCTGCAATTCGGCGTCGAGCCGGCTCGCGTCGGAAATGTCCGAGATCAGCCGGTCCAGCCGCTTCACGTCATGCTCGATCACCGCAAGCAGCCGCGCGCGGCTGTGCTCGTTGCGCGCCAGCGGCAGCGTCTCCACCGCCGAGCGCAGCGAGGTCAGCGGGTTCTTCAATTCATGGGCGACGTCGGCGGCGAACATCTCGATCGCCTCGATGCGGTTATAGAGCGCGTCGGTCATGTCGCGCAGCGCGCCGGAGAGATGGCCGATCTCGTCGCGGCGGCGGGTGAAGTCGGGAATTTCGACGCGCGTCTTGATGCGGCGGCGGACGCGCTCGGCGCTATCGGCGAGCCGCCGCACGGGACCGGCGATGGTGCTGGCGAGCAAGAGCGACAGCACGATCATGACGGCGGAGGCGACGCCGCCGACCTTCAGGATGGCGAGACGCTCGGCGGTGACCATCTGGTCGATGTCGTCGCCCTGGGTGGACAGCATCAATACGCCGCGGATCGCGCGGGAACGCAGCACGGGGACGGCGACCGAGACGATCACCTCGCCGCGGGTGTTGACGCGCACCATGCTCTTCTTCTGGCCCTTCAGCGAGTCGGCGACTTCCTCGTAGCCGATGCCGCTGTCCGCGAGTTCGCGATAGATCGGAAGATCGCCGCGATTGATCCAGGTGCGCACCGTGATCAGCGCGCGCTCGACGAGGCCGGGCGAGGTCGGCGGCGGCAGCGGGAAGCGCATCACGTTTTCGAGGTTGCGGCTGTCGAGCAGGAGCCCGCCGCTCGGATCGTAGATGCGGGCGCGGGTCTTGGTCGGCGAGATCAGGGTATGCAGGACCGGCGCGACGCGTTCCGGATTGATCGGGAAATCCAGCGCGGAATCCTCGTCCGGCCCCTTGATGGTCTCGCCGGCCTTCAGGTCGAGCAGACGGTCGGGGTCGATGGTGATGGCGTTGGTCTGCACGGTGGCGGAGGCCGCGATCGCGCCCGCGATGATCTCGGCCTGCACCAGGAGGCTCTGCGCGCGGGCGTCGATCAGGCCGGCGCGGAATTGCGAGAGATAGAGGACGCTCGCGACCAGCGCCAGGAGGCCGGCGATATTGAGCGAGACGATGCGGCGGGTGAGGCTCGAGAACGAGAGCGTGAAGAGGAATTGCCCGGCCCGCCTGAGCCAGCCGAGCGGCCGCTGCCAGCCGCTGACCGCCGGGCTTTCGGGGACAGCGACCTCCAGGCCTGGCGGCTCGGAGCCGTCCTGGGCATTCAGACCTGGATTGGGCTGCGTTCGATCAAGCAAGGGCCAACACTGCGTTAATGATGAGGCGACGGCCGCATCCTACCCCAGACCGGCGCCGGCGACAGCGATCTACGCGCCGATCAGGCTTCCTTGAAACGATAGCCGACGCCGTAAAGGGTCTCGATCATCTCGAAATCGTCATCGACCACCTTGAACTTCTTGCGCAGCCGCTTGATGTGGCTGTCGATGGTGCGGTCGTCGACATAGACCTGGTCGTCGTAGGCCGCGTCCATCAGCGCGTTGCGGCTCTTCACCACGCCGGGCCGGGTCGCAAGCGCCTGCAGGATCAGGAATTCGGTGACGGTCAGCGTCACCGGCTCGTTCTTCCAGGTGCAGGTGTGACGCTCCGGATCCATCCTGAGCAGGCCGCGGTCGAGCGCCTTGGCGTCGTTCTCCTTTGGAGCTGCGGTCGGATCCTTCGGCTGCGAACGGCGCAGCACGGCTTTCACGCGCTCGACGAGCAGCCGCTGCGAGAACGGCTTGCGGATGAAATCGTCGGCGCCCATCTTGAGGCCGAACAATTCATCGATCTCCTCGTCCTTGGAGGTCAGGAAGATCACCGGCAGGTCGGACTTTTGCCGGAGCCGCCGCAGCGTCTCCATGCCGTCCATGCGCGGCATCTTGATATCGAGGATGGCAAGATCGGGCTGACTGGTGCGGAAGCCGTCCAACGCGGAAGCACCGTCCGTGTAGGTCATGATGCGATAGCCTTCGGCTTCCAGCGCGATCGAGACCGAGGTGAGAATGTTGCGGTCGTCATCGACCAGGGCGATTGTGGGCATGAGCCTGCTTTCAGTTAATTCAATGGCTGAAACGGCGAGCATTCCGTGATGCGCCGCATAATTGGGCTTCGGAAGTGGCCAACGAGCAATGCAAGCTGGGCTGAAGTGTGACCAAGTTCCGACAGAATGCCTTGCTCTGGCGAAGCATCCCGACCCGTCTGGGTGCCGGTTTAGCCGGAAAAAGGCCTTCAGCGCAATAGGATGGGAAGGGAATATCGATGCAGCGGACGGCCAATTTTAACCCTTCCAAACTCGCCAAATCATTGCTCCGGCGGAGCCGGCAGGGGGCTTTGGCCACTTTGATGGCCGAAAGCGGCGATCCCTATTGTTCACTGGTGAACGTTGCGACCGCCCCCGACGGCGCCCCGATCCTGCTGATCTCGCGATTGGCCATTCACACCGGAAATCTCCTCGCCGACCCCCGCGCCTCGCTGATGCTGGATGAGCGCGCGCCGGGCGATCCGCTCGAGGGTGCGCGGATCATGGTGGCGGGGCGCGCGGAGGAGGCGGCCGGCGATGATCGGGATGGGCTGCGCCGCCGCTATCTCAACGCGCATCCGTCCGCAGAGACCTTTGTCGACTTCAAGGATTTCTCCTTCTTCCGCATCCGCCCCTCCGGCGTGCACCTGGTCGCGGGCTTCGGCCGCATCGTCGATCTCAAGCCGGAGCAATTCTTGACGGAGGTCGGCGATGCCGCAGCGCTGATCGAGGCCGAGCAGGGCGCGATCGAGCACATGAATGAAGACCATCGCGACGCCATGAATCTCTACGCGACGAAGCTGCTCGGCGCTGAATCCGCCGGCTGGCGCTGCACCGGTTGCGACCCCGAGGGTTTTGACATGCAGGCGGGCGCTGCCACGCTGCGGCTCGAATTCCCGGCGCGGGTTACCGGGCCCGGGGAGCTGCGCAAGGTGCTGGTGAAGCTCGCGGAAGAGGCGCGGGAGAAGGCGTGAGGCGCAACATTCATTGAACGCATTGACGCGCCACAGCGACCTACACCACATCCGATTTCCCGTTTTCCGTGCGGTGTGCACTTCGTCGCCCCGCAATGCCTATCCCGCCATTCGGGGCCCGTTTGCCCTCATCGGCGAAGGCGCAGCGGGTGAGTTGCGGTAATGCTGCATCGCAGCACGATTCCGGGGGAGGGCCTTGCTTCGCCTGCGGCCTTGGTCGCGACAAAATGCTCCGGAAAAGCCGCATCGCAGCAAGTCATTGATCCCCGTCAATGACCCTTTTGGGCATAAACCAAATCGCGATGGATCGGCTTGGCAACGCCGGCGTTCATCAGTAATAGGTCGCCGGACCGGGGCTTCGGTCGCTATAGTGACGGTCACCGCGAGAGAGGCGCGATCGGCGGCAAGTCCGCTGAGTTACGCGGGTTCGAGGAGGGTTCTTCGTGCAAGAGACGGGCGTGCATAACGGTGCCTTTGGCGCCGACAAATTCGGCTTAAAGAATCTCAAACGGGTGCATTGGAATCCCCGCGCGCCGCAACTCTGTCAATATTCGCTGGCGGCAGGGGAGGCGGTGCTCTCGGCCGACGGCGCGCTCTGCGCGGATACCGGTGAATTCACCGGCCGCAGCCCGAAAGACAAGTTCACGGTTCGTGATGCCACCACCGACAAGAACATGTGGTGGGCCGGCAACCAGTCGATCACCTCCGAGCAGTTTGAAGCCCTTTACCAGGACTTCCTGAAACACGCCGAAGGCAAGACGCTTTACGCGCAGGACCTCTATGGCGGCGCCGACCCGACCTACCGGATCAAGACCCGCGTCTTCACCGAGCTTGCCTGGCACTCGCTGTTCATCCGCACGCTCTTGATCCGTCCCGAAGCGATCGAGCTTTCGGCCTTCGTGCCGGAACTCACCGTTATCGACATGCCGAGTTTCCGCGCCGATCCGAAACGTCACGGCGTGCGCTCGGAGAACGTCGTCGCGATCGATTTCGCCCGCAAGATCGTCCTGATCGGCGGGTCTTATTATGCCGGCGAGATGAAGAAGAGCGTGTTCACCACGCTGAACTATTAT
>Ga0157369_10010580_pt1 | contig 10502 bp, 6 predicted proteins | sample C25metaG_FD_113461 | JGI IMG/M metagenome (GOLD analysis project Ga0157369, IMG submission 113461) | Corn rhizosphere microbial communities from Kellogg Biological Station, Michigan, USA - C2-5 metaG | ecosystem: Host-associated > Plants > Roots > Rhizosphere > Soil | place: USA: Michigan...
CGGCCGGCGCGGGTGGCTTGGATCAGCACTTGCGAACAGGCGGAGACGGTGCGCAAAGGCGCCCGAAGGTCGTGGCTTGCGGCGATCGCAAATTGTGTGAGATCGGCGTTGGCGCGCGACAAGACCTCATTCACCGTTCGAAGTTCGCGCTGGTAGGCGCGTGAATTGTCTTCGGCCTTTTTCCGGTCCGTGTTATCACGAAGAACCTTTACAAAGCCGGACACGGCGCCATCCGGTGAACGGAGCAATTCCATAGCGCCGTTGGCCCAAAAACGAGATCCGTCCTTGCGCGCCTGCCAGCGGTCATCGGCCGCCTGCCCACGTTGAGCCGCCGTCTTAAGCTCATTCTCCGGAACGCCCGCCGCCTGGTCCTCGGCTGTGAACAGGAGCCTGATGTGCCGGCCGATCACTTCCTTTTCGGTGTAGCCAAAGATGCGTTGCGCACCGGAATTCCAGCTCGAGATACGCCCATCCAGCTCGAGGATGATGATCGCATATTCGCGCGCGTTTTCGACCAGGAGCCGGTAGTGTTCCTCACTCCGGTGCAGTTCTTCTTCAGCCCGGCGATGTTGTACGAAGTCGGCCGCCTGGCGAGTATATAAATCCAGCATTCGCAAGTCACGTTCGGAAGCAACATGAGTCTGCGCGTAATGAGTTGACAGAATTCCCAGGACACGGCCGTCCCGGCTCACCAGGGGGGTAGACTGCACGGCGCGATATCCGGCCCGGGCGGCCTCCTCGCGATGAGGCTTATAAGACGGATCCCGTTCCACATCTTCAACAATCACTCTGGCCGCCGATTTTAAGGCGCGACCGCAAGCGGAACGTTCGTCGAGTGCAATGGAGTGGAAATGTTCCATGAATTCCGTTCCAAATCCGTGACGTGCGACAAGTTCTAAGGCATTTGTCTGCGGATTAAAAAGTTGAACATTTCCGAAATCGGCCCCGGTGATTTCGACGGCCGATGCCAGGATGTCCTGGAGAGCAACCGACAAATCGGGGCTGAGGAACAAGCGGCCAACCAGTTCGTGGAGCCGCCGCGCCGCGCTGAGCTCTTCTGAAAGCTGTTTCTGGCTCTCGCGCAGTGCATGTTCGGCCTTCAGGCGGCGCGTAATTTCCACGAAGGTGATGACCACGCCTTCAATCCGGTTCTCGGTGCTGCGATAAGGCAGGATTCTCGTCAGGTACCCGCGGCCGCTGTCATCCTGAATTTCGCGCTCCACTGGGATTAGCTCGGCGAGGACGCTCTGGGCGTCCTGCTTGAGATCGTTATGCCCCAAGCGATGCGTCAGATCGGAAATCGGCCGGCCCCGATCTGTAATCCGCACATGGAACAACTCACTAACCTTTGGCGTGAAACGCATGATGCGCAGATGGGTGTCCAGAAACAGGGTGGCGATGTCGGTGGCGGACAATAAATTTTGCAAGTCGCTCGAGAGCTGCGCAAGCTCCTCGACTTTGTGACGATTCTCCTGATTTACGGTCAGAAGCTCCTCATTGATGCTCTGGAGTTCCTCCTTTGAGGCCTCGAGTTCCTCCATGGTAGAGCGCAGTTCCTCGTTGGTCGACTGGATTTCCTCGTTAGAGGCCCTCATTTCCTCCTGACTGGTTTCATATTCCTCGATGATGCTTTGCAGCCGCTGGCGCAGAACATTGAGCTCGGTCTCAAGGTCCTGGATTCTCGCCGCTTCATGTGCACCGGTGACGGTGTCCTGCGCCGGGTCCGGCTTTTTTGCCTCACGCTCTTCAAAAATGATCAGCGCGAAACCGTCCTGCTCGGAATCATGTCCTGGGCCGACGTGCATCACGACGGGACGGAGATCTCCGTCAAGCAGGACCGGCAAGGGCCTGGAATCGCATGCCTGCCGTTTCTCGCGGGTGCACTGAAGAAGTGTCCGCAATTCGATCCGGAGTTCCTCGCGGACGATCTTAAATACGTTGGCCGTCGGCTCGCCGCCCGGGTGAACCAAGTATCGTCCGGCATGCTCGGACAGGTGAACAATCTTGTCATCCGGGCTAATCAGGATGCTAGGCGGGGCGTATTGCTCCACCAACCGTTGATGGAGGCTCCCGTAAGCAATTGGCTCGCCGACTGGAGCGGCTTTCACTTCCGTTTGAAAAAGAGTTCGTCCCCGTGTCACCGGAAAGACAGGCAGGCGAGGCTCCGGCGCCGGAACGTTGCGCTTGCGATAAAGGCACAATTTCTTGTCGTCGGCACGAAACAGATCAGAATCTTCAACGGTCTCGGCTGAGCCTAATAAGAGAATGCCATCCCGGTTGAGTGCATAGTGGAATAACTCGATCACGGCGCGCTGCACATCGCGCTCCAGGTAGATGAGCAAATTGCGGCAAGTGATGAAGTCCAGTCTAGAGAAGGGAGGATCGCCAAGAAGGTTGTGGGGAGCGAATACTACCAGGTCGCGGATTTCCTTCCGAATGCGGTAACCGCCGCTTTCTCTGTTAAAGAAACGCCTTAGGCGGTCGCCATTTACATCCAGGTCGATGTCGCCCGGATAGAAGCCGTCGCGCGCTCGATCGATCGAGCGCTTGTGGAGGTCCGAAGCGAAGATCTGGATTTGAGGGCATGGCTCTCGATGCGCCGCCTCTTCGAGCAAAAGCATCGCAATGGAGTATGCCTCCTCGCCGGTGGCGCAGCCGACCGACCAGACGCGCACGATATCGCTGGCTTCTTTGCATTCGAAGAGCCGCGGAATTACGTCGGTCCGCAGCCTCTCGAATACTTCCGGATCGCGGAAGAAACTCGTGACTGTAACAAGAAGATCATCTGACAAGGCACAGACTTCATCCGGATTGTCCCGTAGTTTCTCAACGTAGCCCGAAAGATCTTCAATATAGTTGAGCTGCATTCGGCGCGCAATCCGGCGCATAAGAGTGGAGCGACGGTAGCGGCTAAAATCACGGTCGGTGCGCGCTCGCAGATGTGTAAACACTTTCTGCAAAAGAAGCCGCTCGCTCGGAGCGGCTTCCGGAGTGTCTTCCTCGTGAATTGTGACGCGCGGCTGAGTACGGTTGTATCGCAAGAGACTATGCGCGATCTCCGTGACCGGCAGAACGAAGTCCGCTAATCCCGTCGCTATCGCGCTTTGCGGCATTCCGTCGTATTCGGCGTCACTCGGGTTCTGGACGATAATCAGTCCGCCTTTGGCCTTGATATCTCTGATGCCGAGGGTGCCGTCCGAGCCGGTGCCGGAAAGAATTACACCCACGGAATGTCCATCGTGCGTGCTCGCTAACGTGCGGAAGAAGTGGTCGATTGGAGCTCTTTGCGCCCGATGTTTTTCGAGCTCCGACAGACGCAAGTGTGTATCAATCGCTTCTATGTTTGCGTTGGGAGGAATCACGTAGACGTGATTTGGTTCGAGTAGCGTTGTTTCGGTGACTTGCTGAACTGGGAATCCGGAGTGAAGCTGCAACAAGTCAGCAAGGTAACTCTTGTGCTCGGGCGCAAGGTGCACCACGACTACGAACGCCAAGCCGCTATCGACCGGTACTCCCTTGAAAAATTTTTTCAAGGCCGTCAAGCCACCCGCAGAAGCTCCAATACCTACAACGGTGGGCGGTTGCGAGCTCATAGTGTCAGAATTCCCGAGCCAGGCTATGGCTTGAACACTCGTTCTTGCGCCTTGCGAGTGCTGGTACGTCACTGATCATAGCGCCTCTGACCTGGACAGGCTCGCCCAGCTGGCGGATTAACTACGCTACGAACTTGCGGTAGGCAGAGCCCACTTCGGCTACCAGCATCTCGAACGAGACAGGTTTGGTGAGGTAATGCCGGGCTCCGAGAGAATAAGCGCGTTCTCTGTCCGCGGGGCGAGAGGATGTGCTCAAGATGATAACGGGGATAGTGGAAAGGCCCTCGTCTGCCCGCATCTCCATCAGGACCTGCCAACCCCCCACCCTCGGGAGATTCAAATCAAGGAAGACCACGTCCGGCCGCCGGTCGGGCTGCTCTCGAAGAATTCTCAATGCTTCGTCTCCATCCGAGACACGTTCTATTTCCACAGGAATGTTGGCCTCATTCACGGCTGCCCGGAAAACAACCGCCGCAGCATCACTATCCTCCACGTGTAACAACGCCCGCATACACAGATTAGAGGTGGACGCTAGCAGAGAATTTCCAAACGGTTGTATCAGGTAGTAAATGTACGTGACCTGTGCGCTCTTTCCAGGTCGCTGATCGGTTCACTTGACGACGATGTTGGCTAGGCGATCCGGAATCACAACCAATTTGACGATTTGCTTTGCTTCGAGGAACGGTTTGGCCTTTTCGTTCGCTAGGGCCAGCCGCTCGAGTTCTTCTTTGCCAGTTCCGAGCGGCACCCGAATATGACCGCGGACCTTGCCGTTAACCTGCACCGGTATCTCCACCAGGTCATCCTTGGCTAACTCGGCGTCGAATACCGGCCATGGTTCTCGAAAGACGGGGCCGGTATGACCGAGTTCGGTCCATAGCTCCTGGGAGGTGTAGGGAGCAAAGGGAGCGAGCAGGAGGGTAATCGAGTCGCACACCTCACGCATGCAGCCGGCGGATAGTCCAGACTCGAGCTTGTGCAGATCGTTCACAAGTTCCATGAGCGACGCGATCGATGTATTGAAATGCCACCGGCTGTCGAAGTCGGCGCTGATTTTTTGGATCGTCTGGTGAAGCCTGCGCCGTGCCTGGCGGTCGTCCGCAGGTTGACCAGCGCTATCCTTCTTTACGGCATTGCGAGTGACGAACCGGTAGACCCGCGCCAGAAAGCGATTCACGCCGGAAACGCCATCCTCCTGCCAATCCAGATCGCGGTCCGGAGGGGCAGCGAAGAGCGAATACATCCGCGCGGAGTCGGCGCCGAACTTTGCGGCCATCTCGTCGGGAGAGACGACGTTGCCGAGACTCTTCGACATCTTTGCGCCGTCCTTGATCACCATTCCTTGTGTGAACAGACGCTGCGCCGGCTCGTTGTTCGAGACTATTCCGATGTCGCGCATCATCTTCGTCCAGAAGCGCGAATAGATCAGGTGCAAGATGGCATGCTCGACGCCCCCGATATATTGATCGATCGGGAACCAGCGCGCGATTTCTTCGGAGGCAAATGGCGCCGAGGCATTGTGCGGATCGCAGTAACGATAGAAATACCAGGACGAATCGACGAACGTGTCCATGGTGTCGCTTTCGCGGCGGCTGGGCCCCCCGCATTTCGGACACGGAACGTGAATGAATGACGCGACCTGTTGGAGGGGCGATCCTCCAGTTCCGGTGATCTCCACATCGAGCGGCAGCAGTACAGGTAGATCTTTCTCCGGGACGGGCACGATTCCGCAACCTTCGCAGTGGATTATCGGAATCGGCGTGCCCCAATAGCGCTGCCGCGAGATGCCCCAATCCTTGATACGGTAAGTGATCGACTCCGCGCCGAAGCCATGTTCCTGGGCGAATGCCGCCATGCGTGTACGGGCCGTCTGGCTCGGAAGCCGGGACCACGGACCGGAATTTTCGACTATGCCGTATTCTTCAAACGGCGCGGTCATGGTGACCGCGTTTGCGAGTTCGCCGTCTTCGGGCCGAATCACCGGAATGACGGGGATTCCGTAGGCGCGGCAAAACTCGAAATCTCGCTCATCGTGCGCCGGAACAGCCATGATCGCTCCCGTGCCATAACCCATCAGGACGAAGTTGCCAACCCAGATGGGAACCTTCCCACCGTGAAACGGATGGAGCGCGTAGCGGCCTGTGAACAGACCCGCCTTTTCGAGTTGGCCCGGATCCTGACGCGCCGCTGAGTCGATCATCTCTTTGACCTTCAGGCGGTCATCATCGCCGGTTACAAGGCTCTCTACCAGCAGATGGCCTGGCGCGAGAATCAGACAGGTCGCGCCATAAATCGTATCGATGCGGGTTGTGAAGACGCGAATTTTGGCCGATCTGTCGTCCACACTGAAATCGACTTCGGCGCCTTCGGACCGGCCGATCCAGTTACGCTGCATTGCAAGTACGCGTTCGGGCCAGCCGTTTTCAAGCTGCCGCATGTCGGCGAGCAGTTCAGCGGCATAGGCAGTGGTTTTCAGGAACCATTGCCGCATGGCACGCTGCTCTACCGGCGTTGTTTCGTGGCGCCAGCAGCAGCCGTTGACCACCTGCTCATTGGCCAGCACTGTTGCGCATTCCGGACACCAGTTGAGCAAGGCCTCCTTGCGATAGGCGAGGCCGCGCTCGAACATCTTCAAAAAGAACCACTGATTCCAGCGGTAGTATTCGGGCTCACAACTGGTCACCTCACGGTTCCAATCAAAGGCAAACCCGAGGCGCTGCATCTGCTCCTTCATGTGAGCGATGTTCGCCAGCGTCCAATCGCGCGGGTGGCGCCCTTCCTTAATAGCGGCGTTTTCGGCGGGCAATCCAAAGGAGTCCCAGCCCATCGGATGCAAAACGTTATAGCCGCGCATCCACATGTGGCGTGCCAGCGCGTCTCCGATGGAGTAATTGCGCACGTGCCCCATGTGCAGCTTGCCGCTCGGATAGGGCAGCATTTCCAGGACGTAATACTTCGGCCTATCCGGCTTGTTCGCTACATAGAGAGTGGGGTCTTCGCGCCAGCGCGCGTGCCACCGGGACTCGATTTCTTCAAAGTTGAACGCTTTTTCGGAGATACCAACTCCTTCAATGCCATCACGTTGCGAAGATCGTCACCCGGCTCGTCGACAGGAGTTTCGAGGATGAACGCTTTCTCGCGCAGATCCGGGTGATTCAGAATGCGGCGGAAACCTTCAAGACCAATATACCCAGCGCCGATGTTGGCATGCCGGTCGATATGGGAATCGAGCGGCGCTTTGGCATCGTTGGCATGCATCACGAAGATGTTTTCGAGCCCCAGGGTCTGGCGGGCGCGAACGAGAAGCGCCGTCAAGCCTTGCTCGCGCGCCACGTCGAAGCCGCTCACATAGCAGTGGCACGTATCGAGACAGTAGCCGACGGGGATGTCGAGATAGGGAGCTACAAGTTGGCGAATGACGGAGAGGTCCGCGAGGTCGCCGCCAAGCTGGGCACCGGCGCCGGCCGTGTTCTCGAGCAGAATGGTGAGGTTCGGGTTGAGTTTGAGGGCCGGATCCACTTGCCGCCATGCCAGCGCCAGGGCTTCGGCGACGTTGAGAATACCTTGTTCCCTTGTTAGGCCTTTATAGTTTCCCGGATGGGCTACCACATATTCCGCGCCGATGATCAGCGCACGCTCCAACTCACCGGAGAACCCGTCGATCGATTTTTCACGTCCGATCGAGGCCGGAGCGGCAAGGTTGATGAGATAGCTGTCGTGAATCGCAAGCGGCTTTAAATCATATTCGTCGCGGCGGCGCTTAAAGAGCCTGACTTGCTCGCGGTCGGGCGGCTTGGTGCGCCACATCCGCGGGCTGGCAGAAAAAATCTGAAGAGTGTTCGCCCCGAGTTCGTGCGCCTTAAGAGCGGCACGTTCGAGCGACCCGGCGGTCGAGCAATGAATCCCGATCCTCACTCCGTTGTTATACTCGACTGCCGGTGCCAAGATTTTTCAATCTTCTCGAAGCGGAGCGTTTGCTGCCGGAAGTCGAACGGCTGATTCGCAGTTTGGCCGCCTCGAAACAGGAGTACGAGGAAGCGGACGGGCAGCTGAACCGCATCGCCCAACGGATTACTCTGACGGGTGGAATGATTCCGCCGCGTGAGGAGGCCGCACTTCTGCGCAAGCGTAAAGAAACCGCTGCGCGAACTATAAAAACAGCATTCGAGAGGATCCAAGAAATCGGTTGCCAGGTGAAGGATCTCGACACGGGGCTGGTCGATTTCCCGACGCTCTATCGCAACGAGGAAGTATACCTCTGCTGGCGGCTTGGCGAATCAGGCATTACGTTTTGGCACCACATTGCAGATGGGTTCGGCGGCCGTAGGCCCATTAACGCTGAATTTCTAGAAAATCACCATGGTGAAAATCAGCCCGGCGGCGACGAATGACGCAGGGTAGAATTGTTACACTAACCGACGGATGCTGTTAGCTCGGGAATTTGTAGGCTATTTATCTCGCCAACTCGTCGATCGCCTGAGCCCCGCTGCTTTTGAAACCTCGGATCCGCAAGTCGGGGCGGCCACTATTGCTCAAATTATCGAGGAAGATCTCTCGATTGAAGACCGGCTGAACGACGACGTTCGCGATCTTCTCGATCAGTACAGCGATTACATGCGCCGCGAGAACGTCTCCTACCAGGAAATGTTCCGCAAGATCAAGAACCAGTTGATGGCGCAACGGAAGGTCATTCGGGCCGCCGGACGCGAGGGCGGCGACTCGATGAAACTTTCGCGCGACAAGGTCAATGACCTGGCGCACAAGATCGTCAGCATCCTGCGGAAGTCGCGTGAATTCAGGATTCGTAAAGACCCGAATGATCTGCGGCTCGCAATCGTCCGGGAGATGACCGGATTGCTGCAGCTCGAAGACCGGATCGATCGTGCCGCACGGCAGAAGATCCGCTCGCAAAAACGGGACATTGCCGAGGGCGGGGAAGAGTACGATTTACTTCACAAACGCTACTATGCGGAAGAATTGAAAAAGTTCGGCATCACGTTGAACCATTAGTGGTTTGGGTACTTCAGATCCTGCGCGTCGTAAACACAAAATTCGGTATTTTGGTACGCGGTTCGTATGTGCGGCAATTGATGTTCTTTTTTGACCACGTAGTAATCGATCGGTAGCGTCAACATTCGTTCCAGGCGCTCACGCACAAACCGTCCTTCCAGCGACCCCTTCCAGCGATCAAACCACTCCAGAGCGAACGGTTGAGAAGAAGCCGTTAGCATTCCGCCCTTCCAATCCACCCACACGGCGCGCCGAGACCGTCCACGAAACACGCCAGGATATAGCTCGCGCCCTGCGTCCGGAAAGAGAAAGAGCGAACCGCCCCAGGTGTTCTGTTCGGCCCAGCGGGCGAGTTCGATGACGGAGGGCCTTGACTCCATAGCGGAAGATCGCCAGCCGGCATGTTTTGCGATAGCCAGCGCAGGCATCGACGCCAGGAGCGCGATTGGCAGAAATCGCGTCGAGCGTGTGGTCCATGTCAACAGGCCGGCGATGGCGATGCACAGCGCAAGCTGGAGGGCGGGTCCTTTTTCGAAGATGCGGACGAAATCGAAGATGCGCGTGTTTAATGGCAAGGCCACGACCAGGGCAAACCACGCAAACGCCTCCCAACGGCGGCGGTGGGTTACCGCTTCGATGGCTGCAAGCGAACAGAGGACCGATGTAAACAACAGGGTGAAGGCCAGAATGCGCGACGGCTGGAGCGCGGCCGTTACCAACAACCGGGCTCGATCCACCAGTAAGTAAGTGCAGCACAGCGAGGCAATCCCGGCCAAACCCATGCCCGGCACAAGCCAGCGGGTTTGGCGATTCAGGCGCGGCCACACTCGCGCCGACGCCCAAATCGCGACAACAGTCCATGCAAGGTAGTGCCACACTTCGTGCCGCCAGGGAGTGAACCACACATAAGGGGTTCGAAACTGCTGGAGCTCGACCACGCGCATTGATAGGCGTGCAAGCAGCGGCTGCTCGCTCGCTACCTGGGGCTGCAACTGAGCCAGGTTAGCGAGCAACAGAACGGCGACCAAAAGGATCGGCAGTGTGGGCCGCATGATCCGACGGCATGAGCGGTCGAAGAGGAATGCGAGTACAACAATCGCCCAGAAGGGCGCGGCGACGATAGGTTCGTACAGCAGCGCGACCGCGCCGGTCAATCCGCCAACTAGCGGTTTGCCGCGTGCCAGGAGTCCGGCAGCCAGCAGCGTGCCGCCACAGGCAAAAGCCATAGGCACCGGTTCGGTATCCACGGTGCACACCGCGGGACCCATCAGCACGGCGCCCCAGTTCACAAGGGCCGCCACCAGAAGGCCGAACGAGTCGCCAAAACCTGCAGCCCGCGCAAGAAGAAAGATCCCAATCAGCCCGGCCAGACGGAAAATAAACTGCTGGCATTCGAGGGCTCTTTGAAAATCGAGTCGAGCTTGATGGTGGAGAAATAGAGTTACTTCGTCGTAGATCGTGTACGACAAGTTCGGGTTCGTGGCTACCAAATCCCGCGAAAGGTAGCCGGGCGCATCCATGCGTTCGAGCATGGGAAGGTAGATCTGTGTCGCCGAACGTAAGTAAGTGTGTCCGGGGAAAATCTCGAATTCGAGCCAGCCGACGGCCGCCAATGCCAGGCATAACCACAGCAGCCGGCGCATTTAGTGTGCCGGCGTCTTTTCCAGTTGTTGTTTGGTCCAGAGGCGCGCGGGATTTAATTGCGCAGCGTGTTCGAGCGCCTGCCGGGCCTCCTGGTTTCGATTGGCCTTGCGCAGCGCGACTCCCTTCCAAAGGTAGGCTTCCGATAATTTTGCGTCGAGTGAAATAGCCTTGTCGAAATCTTTAATGGCCTCGTCCACCCCGCCTCCCATCGACGACGGCAGATAGTAGTTGCCGACGCCGCGGCTCACATATGCC
>Ga0157369_10010581_pt1 | contig 10501 bp, 9 predicted proteins | sample C25metaG_FD_113461 | JGI IMG/M metagenome (GOLD analysis project Ga0157369, IMG submission 113461) | Corn rhizosphere microbial communities from Kellogg Biological Station, Michigan, USA - C2-5 metaG | ecosystem: Host-associated > Plants > Roots > Rhizosphere > Soil | place: USA: Michigan...
GCCCTCGCCGCCTCGATCGTCGGTCTCGTCGCGTGGATGTTGCGCGGCCGCACGCTCCGCCTGCACGGAGCCGAGCACCGTGCGATCGCCGCCGCAGAGACGCGCTGTCTCGTCGAGACATGGCATGGCCTCAGCCGGCCAAGCCGGTTCTCGCCGCGCTGCGGCACGAACTTCGCCGCCCTCCTGATGCCCGTCTCCTTGCTGCTCGACCGTTTCTGGATCTTGCCGACCACGGCCCTGACGCCGGTTGTCGTGAGCCTTGCAGCCCTGACGCTCACGATGGAGATCTGGATCGCCGCCCAGCGCTGGTTGTCGTCCGTCGGCCGCGTCGCGCTCCTGCCGGGCCTCCTTCTCCAGCGCCTGACGACGCGAGAGCCCGAGCTGCTCGACACGCGCGTGGCGCTGCGAGCCGTGGCCGGGGTGCTCGCGGAGACGCCTACCGCCTGACGCGCTCCTCGGCCGCCTGAACGTCGGCAGCTGCGCGCTCGGCCCGCGCGCGTAAGCCTTCCGCTGTCTTGCGCGCCCGCACCGAGTCGGCCTGAAGCCTGTCGGCTTCCAGCTCGGCGTCACGCGCCGCGCGCTCCGCGTCGCGCAGCTTCGCCGTGGCCTGCCGGAGAGCGGCCTCCGCCTCTCGGCGCTCGTCCGGCCGCGCCCGCTTCCGTGACGCGGCTCGAGGACGCGCAGCTGCGGCGATCTGGTTGAGGACGTCGAACCCCTCGGCGCGGATCGGCTCGACGAAGCGGCCCCGCGCGAGCAACTCGCGGCCGCTCTCCGAGACGGCGGCGGCTCGAAGCGACTCCTCGACCTGCCTGAGCACGGCCGCGGACGCCTGGCCGCGCTCGCTCGACATGAGCCGCTCCGCGTGCGCCTTCAGGCGGCGGAGCGACTCGAGCTCGGTCTTGCGGGCGTCCTCGAATCCGGCGGGCTCCTCGCCGGCGAGGAGCCCGGCCTGGGCATCCCGTAACCGCTGGCCGGCGTCGAGAATCAGGTCGACGTCGCGACGATGGCGGCGCGAGAGCTGATTCAGCACCCAGGCGGCAACCGTCGGCTTGCGGAGGCCGGCGATCGCCCGCGCCTCATCGCGGTCTCCTGCTCCGCGCGCCTCGTCGACGAGTCTCCGCCGTTCCGCGACGAACGCGTCGAGGCCTGCGCCGTAGAGCTGGTCGATCGCCTCCTCGAGGTTCAACGGCCCTGCGCTACCTCGCGGAGGAGACGGCCTTCGCGAGCTCGCGCTTCGACATCTTCGACCGCCCCGGGATTCCGAGCTTACGGGCTTGCTCGTCGAGCTCTCTCTTCGTGAGCCGTGCGGGCTCGACGGCGGCGCCGTTCGACCGGCTGCGGCCTCGCGCACGCCCGTTCGTGCTCGCCGGCCGTCCGCGCCGTGCCTCCGCGACGCTCAGGCGCAGCGCTTCCATCAGGTCCGGCGTCTCTTCTTCGTCGGGCTCGGCGGCACGGTGGATCTCGTGTCCCCTCACCTTCGCCTTGACGACCTCGCGAAGCGCACGGGTGTAGGTGTCCTCGTATTTCTCGGGTTGCCACGTGCCGGAGAAGCCCTCGATGAGGTCGAGCGCCATGTCCAGCTCGCGACGGCCGACCGCCGGCAGCCGGCTCGGCACGATGTCCGACGGTGGGTCGACCTCGTCGGCGAAATGCAGCTGCTCGAGCGTCAGCGCGCGGTCGCGGACGCGAAGGCAGCCGAGATACTGGCGGTTGCGCATCACGAACTTCCCGATCCCGGCCAGCTTCGACTCCTCCATCGCGCGGACGAGCAGCGCATATGCCTTCTCGGCTCCCTCCTGCGGCCCCACGAGGTACGTGTGCGCAAAAAACGTCGGATCGATCTCGTCGTAGGGGACGAAGTCCTCCAGGTCGATCGTGTGCTGTCCTTCGACCTGCACGGCCGCAAAGTCCTCGTCGGTCAGATGGACGAGCTTCCCCTTCGTGTACTCGAACGCCTTCACGATCTCATCGGCGGCGACCGGAGCCCCTTCGAGCTTGCAGATCTTCTCGTACCCGATCGGGCCGTCGTCCTTCTCGTGGACGAGATGAAACTGCAGCTTGTGCTCGTGCACCGCGCTGAAGACCCGAACGGGCACGTTGACGAGCCCGAAGGAGATGGAGCCGGTCCAGAGAGCGCGCGCGGCCATCGAGGGTGATTCTTCCTCGACGGTCCATCCGGAAACGCGGCCGGTCTATGCCGTGACGAGATGCACCGGCACCTTGGCGCGGCGTCTCACGCGGTACGGCTCCTGCGACCACATGAGATCGGCGACGAACCGGTTGCGCGGCCGGTCGGCCGCCATCACGATCGCGCTGCAGCTGAGCCGCTCCGCTTCGGTGACGATGCGCTTCGTCGCCTTTCGCGTCGCGAGCACCTGACCCGTCGCTTCGACCCCCTGCTTCTCGAGGGCCTTCACGGCCGCCTCGACGACGGCACGCTGCGACTCCCACTCGCTTCTCGTCGGCAGAAGGCCAGGGTTCGGGAACCCCAGGCTCGTCCCCCACACGCGGGCGATGCAGAAGACGTGCACGCCGCCACCGGTCTCGCGGGCGAGCTCGGCCGCGCGCTCGACGGCGGCCACGGGAATCGCGCGCCCCTCGGTTGCGAGGAGCACGCGATCCCGCGTTCTCTCCGGCCTTACGACGTCGGCACCGCCATCGGCGCCTCGGGCGCTGCCTTCTTGTCCTCGACGTAGACGCGGTACCAGTAGAGCGGCAGGTAGGCGGCGAGGACGCCCCAACCGGCCAGGTAGTAGACGAGCGTGTTGCCGATCCTCGAGTACTGGATGCCGCCGTACAGCCAGATGACGGCATAGACCACCGCCATTGCGAGCGCGATGTACTTGAAGAACTCCGGCAACCGTACGGGCCGGCGCGCGTTCGGCTTGTACTTGCGAAGCAGGTAGTAGCCGACGAGCACGGGCAGGAACGAGAACGTGTACCCAACGTTCGAGAACGAGTAGATCTCGACAGCGCCCCCCGCGAGGATCACCACGAGCGAGCAGACGACGTTGAACGCCATCGCGCGATCCGGGACGCCGTGCTTGTTGATCCTCTGGAAGAAGCGCGGGAACTGCCCGTCCACCGACATCTGGTGCAGCGACCTGGCGCAGCCCATGATCGCGTTCAGAGCCGAAAGCGCAAGCGCGACGATCAGCATCAGCGCGATCAGCCAGTTGAGCACGCTGCCGCCCGTTCCCCCGAACACCTTCCCCGAGAAGGTGACGAAGATCGTCTTCGGGTCGACGAGCGCCGAGCTCGAGAGCGCCTTCGCGCCGAGCACGACGATGAACGCGATCGGGATGAGCGTATAGATGAAGAGCCCGTAGGCGCCCTCGAGGTTCATCGCGATCTTCGCGTCACGTTCCGGGTTCTTGCACTCGCCGATGTAGCAGGCCGCCGCCTCCATCGCGATCACGTTCCAGGTCAGGAGAAAGCCGTAGGCGATGTAGACCGTCAACCAGCCGTGGCCGCCGAGGCTGCTGAAGAACGAGCTACCGTCGAGCTGATGGAACCCGGAGAGCTGGCCCCAGTGCGCGACGGACGGATGGAAGATCCAGGCGACCGCGATGAACGTCAGCGGGATCATCGACAGCAGCGCGAGCACGGTCGCGAAGACCGTCCCGAAGCGGATCCCGAGGTAGGCCGGGATGAAGAAGAGGAGGATCCCCACGACCGAGATCCCGACCGTCGACCACGCGATGAACGTGTGAATCGGCGTGAAGCCGCTCGTCGTGTTCAGGTGGAAGCGGTCGGCGAGGTAGAACGAGGCCAGGATCATGTTCAGCGGGGCGACGGGAAACCAGCCGAGCCAGTAGGCCCAGGCGGTGATCCCGTTGATGTGCTTCGCGGCCCGCGGCCATTTCTCCCTGAACGCCGGATAGGCGTACGAGGGCGAGCCGCCCGTCCGCTCCGGCATCATCGCCGACAGCTCGGCGAGGAGCAGGCAGAGGAGATACCCCGTGATCGTGATGAAGATGATCACCGGGATCGCCGAGGCCCCGAGCGTCGTCACCATGACCGGGGCGATGCCCGTCACGAGAATCGTCCCCGCGAGGCCGATCACGAACGCACCCCACCAGTTCGTCTCCTGCTTCAGCCCACCGCCCGCGTAGTCGAGCTCCTGCTCGTTCGCCGACATCCACGCCTCCTTGGAAGGGTGTGCCCTAAGTGTGGCCAAGCTGGCAGAACGCGGCTTTTATTACAAGGAGCCGGGACGACAGGAATCGGCGCCGAATAGTGGAGAGCATGAACACAGCAGCCAGGGCCGACTTCCTCGGCCGGTTCGCCCCGTTCGAGGGCCTCGAGCCGGCCGAGCGGGAGGCGATCGCGGCCGCCGCAGCCGAGCGGGAGTACGACGGCGGCGAGGCGATCCTCCTCGAGGACGGGACGCCCTCCGAGCACCTCTTCGTCGTCCGCGACGGCTCCGTCGAGCTCGTCCACCAGGCGGAGGTCGTGGACGTCCTCGGCCCCGGCGAGAGCTTCGGCCACCCCTCCCTGCTCAGCGGCCTTGCACCGGCGTTCACGGTCCGCGCCCGCGAGCGCACCGCCTGCATCCTCATCCCGCGCGAGGCCGCGGTCGCGGTCTTCAGCGCCCCGGCAGGGCCCGGCTACCTCGCAGCCTCGCTCCGGCACCGCATGGTGCAGACCGGCCACGTCGTCCACGCCCTCCCCGAGCTCGGGGCGATCCGGGTGGCCGAGCTGATCGGCCGGCCGCCGATCTTCTGCGGAGGGGCCCTGACGATCCAGCGCGCGGCGCAGCTGATGACCGACGACCACGCGTCGGCGATCCTCGTCCGCGACGGCGGCAACCTCTCGATCCTGACCGACGCCGTGCTCCGCGAACGAGTCGTCGCGGGCGAGATGTCCGCCGGGAGCCCGGTCTCGCTGATCGTGCGCCCCGCAGTCCAGGTCGGACCGGAGCGGATCGCCGTCGACGCCGTCGTCGAGATGCTCGCCGCGGGTACCGACCACATCGTCGTCGTCGACGAGACGAGACAGGTGCTCGGCGTGCTCTCGGCAACCGACCTCGCCGGCCTCGAGACGCGCAGCCCGTTCGCTCTGCGCCACGCGATCCTGCAGGCGCGCGACGAGACCGAGCTCGTCGCCGCCGCGCAGCGACTGCGACCGCTCTTCCTCGCGCTCCTCGACGCGGGAGTCGGGCCGCTCGACGTCGGGCGCGTGCTCTCACTTCAGGTCGAGTCGCTCACCGCCCGGCTCATCGAGCTGTCGATCTCGTCGCGCGGACCGACGCCGGCGGCCTGGGCCTGGCTCGCGCTCGGCAGCACGGCGCGGCGCGAGCTCACGCTCGGCTCCGACCAGGAGAACGCACTCGCCTACGACGCGGAGGGCGACGAAGCCGACGCGTACTTCGCATGTCTCGGCGAGGACGTGACGCGCGGCCTCGTGCGCTGCGGCTTCGCGCTCGACCCGAACGACGTCGTCGCGAGCAACGCTCTCTGGCGGCTGCCGGCCCGTCGCTGGACGGAGGTCTTCCGCGAGTGCCTGGACACGCCCGACCGCTCGCACCTGATCCGCGCGAACGTCGCGTTCGACTTCCGCCAGGTCGCGGGCTCGCTGGAAGCGACCCCGCCGCTCGTCGCCGTGCTCCGCGACGCGAAGGACCATCCAGACCTGCTGCGACGGCTCGCCCGGAGCGCCACCGACTTCAAGCCGCCGCTCGGCTTCCGCGGCTCGCTCGCGAACGGGAAGGGCCTCGACCTGAAGACCGGCGGGACGATCCCGATCGCGAACCTCGCCCGCTTCTACGCGCTCTCCAACGGGATCACGATCTCGGGGACGACGGCACGTCTCGAGGCGGTACAGGCGGCGGGGGCGATCGACGCCGAGACGGGAGCGGCGCTCCGCGAAGCGTTCGAGATCGTGATGCGCATCCGGCTCGAGAACCACGCCTCCCAGCTCGAGGCCGGCGCCGAGCCGACGAACGTCGTCGCGCCGGAATCGCTCCCGCCGCTGACGCGTGCCCAGCTTCGCGAGGCGTTCCGCGCGATCGCGCACGCACAGAAGCTCCTGTCGGTCTACGTGCCGCTCGGGATCTAGCCCCGTAGGCCGGGGATCCAGTCGGTGCCGGCCAGAGGGACGCGCGCCATCGCGGCGGCCTCCACCGTCAGCGCGACGAGATCCTCGGGCTCGAGGTTGTGCACGTGCGACTTGCCGCACGCGCGCGCCAGCGTCTGCGCCTCGAGCGTCAGGACGCGGAGGTAGTTCGCCACACGACGGGCGGCGACGGCCGGATCGAGCCGCGCCGCCAGCCGGTCGTCCTGCGTCGAGATCCCGGCAGGGTCGAGCCCGGCATGCCAGTCGTCGTAGTAGCCGGCGGCGCTTCCGAGCTCGCGGTAGGCCTCGTCGAGCTCCGGGCTGTTGTCGCCCATCGCTATGACGACGCCGGTGCCGATCGAGACGGCATCCGCGCCGAGCGCGAGCGCCTTTGCGACGTCGGCACCGGTGCGGATCCCTCCGGAGACGATCAGCTGCACCTCACGGTGCATGTCCAGCTCCTGGAGAGCGTCGACTGCGAGGCGCGTCGCCGCGAGCGTCGGGATGCCGGCGTGCTCGATGAAGACGTCCTGTGTCGCGGCGGTGCCGCCCTGCATCCCGTCGACGACGATCGCGTCGGCCCCCGCCTTGACCGCAAGCTGCACGTCGTAGTACGTACGCGTCGCGCCGACCTTGACGAACACGGGCTTCTCCCAGTCGGTGATCTCGCGGAGCTCCATGATCTTGATCTCGAGGTCGTCCGGCCCGGTCCAATCCGGATGACGCGACGCGCTGCGCTGGTCGATGCCCTGCGGCAGGTCGCGCATCGCCGCCACGCGATCCGAGATCTTGTGGCCGAGAAGCATCCCGCCGCCGCCCGGCTTCGCGCCCTGGCCGACGACGATCTCGATCGCATCCGCGCGGCGGAGGTCGTTGGGATTCATGCCGTAGCGCGAAGGCAGGAGCTGGTAGACGAGCGTCTTCGAGCTCTGGCGCTCCTCCTCGGTCATGCCGCCGTCGCCGGTCGTCGTCGCGGTGCCGAGCTCGGTCGCCGCGCGCCCGAGCGCCTCCTTCGCAGGTGCCGAGAGCGCCCCGAAGCTCATCCCGGCGATCGTGATCGGGATCTTCAGCTCGAGCGGCTTCCGGGCAAACCGCGTTCCGAGCACGACGTCCGTCGCGCACTTCTCGCGATATCCCTCGAGCGGATAGCGGGAGACGCTCGCTCCGAGCAGCAGCAGGTCGTCGAAATGCGGCAGCCGCCGCTTCGCGCCGAAGCCCCGGATGTCGTAGATGCCCTCGCGCGCAGCGCGCTGGATCTCGGCGATGATGGTGCGGTCGTAGAGGAACGACTCGCGGAGACCGGGCTCCATCAGTACGCCCCTGCGTTGTCGACCTTGAAGTTGTAGAGCTCGCGGGCGGAGCCGTAGCGCCGGAACTCGGAGGCGTCGACGTCGTCGAAGCCGGCGCGGGCGAGCAGCGCGGTCAACTCTGCGACGTGGTTCTCGCGCAGCTCCTTCTCGACGCAGTCGGCCCCCAGGCCGGCGACCGCTCCGCGGACGTAGAGGTGCGCCTCGTAGATCGAGTCGCCGAGCGCGTCGCCGGCGTCACCGCAGACGACGAGACAGCCGCGCTGCGCCATGAACGCGCTCATGTGGCCGATCGAGCCGCGGACGACGACGTCGACGCCCTTCATCGAGATCCCGCAGCGGGCGGCCGCGTCTCCGTGCACGACGAGCATGCCTCCGCGGCCCGTCGCGCCCGCGGCCTGGCTCGCGTTCCCCCCGACGACCACCGTGCCCGACATCATGTTCTCGGCGACTCCGGTGCCGGCGTTCCCACGCACGCGAACGGTCGCACGCTGGTTCATGCCGGCGCAGTAGTAGCCGACGTGGCCCGCGATCTCGACCTCGACCGGAGCGTCGATCCCGCACGCGACGGCGTGCATGCCGTTCGGGTTGAGCACGCGCCAGCTGCGGATCGCGGGGTCGTCGCCGGCGACGTCGTGCAGCCGCTGGTTGAGCTCGCGCAGCGGTGTCGACGCCAGGTCGACGACCTCGACCCCGGTGGCCGCGACCGCCATCAGACGAGCGCCTTCTCCCACGCGTAGACGACGGAGGGCTCGGGCTCCCAGAGCCGCGCCTCTGCGGCGCCGGGCAGGACGGCGATCGCACGGTATTCGGAGGCCATCGCGACCCAGTCGTCGGTCTCGGCGAGCACGGCGGGCTTGCACGCGATCGGGTCGCGAAGCACGGCGAAGCCGTCGGCGGTGCCGACGAGGAACGTGTAGAAGCCGTCGAGCGCCGTGAGGCAGCTCTCGAGCGCCGCCTCGAGCGAGTCGCCTTCCCGCAACCTCCACGTCAGGTAGGCGGCGGCGACCTCGGTGTCGTTCTCGGTCTGGAACTCCATCCCCTCCCGGCGCAGGCGCTCGCGCAGCCGGTTGTGGTTCGAGAGCGAGCCGTTGTGCACGAGGCACAGGTCGTGCCCGGTCGAGAACGGGTGCGATCCCTCCGTCGTGACCCGGCTCTCGGTCGCCATGCGTGTGTGGCCGAGACCGTGCGTGCCCTCGAACTCGTGCAGCCGGAAGCGCTCGGCGAAGACCCGCGGCGTGCCGACCTCCTTGTAGATCTCGATCACCCGACCGGCGCTCATCACCCGGAGCTCCGGGTAGCTCGCGCGGATCGCGGCTTCCGCCTCGTCGGCGTCGCCGTCGAAGACGACGACGGCGTGGCGCGCCCGGACGTCGCGCACCTCGCCGCCGAGCGCGGCCCAGTCGAAGCCCTCGTCCGCCGAGTAGAGGGTCAGCTTGCTGCAGCCGGGCGGCGCGGGCTCACGGTAGAGCGCCACACCGGCGCTGTCGGGGCCGCGGTCGTTCATCTGGACGAGCATCTCCGACAGGTACGTGCCGAGCCGCGGCTCGAGCTCCGGCGACTTGCAGAAGAGACCGACGATCCCGCACATTCACGCACTCCCCGGGAGGGTTTTTCCACACGGTAGATCCATGGGTCTGCGCAGACGCCCAGGATTCGGCGCCTGCGCGTGGAGATTTGTCACATGTCCTAGAAGCGGGTCAGGTACTCCGTGATCTCCCAGGGGGTGACCTGCTCGTGGTAACGGGCCCACTCGTCGCGCTTCACGTTGATGAAGTAGTCGACGTAGTCCTCGCCGCGCCCCTTGCCGAGCGCCTCGCGGAGGACGTCGTCCCGCTCGAGCTCCATCGTCGCTTCGAGAAGGTTGGACGGCAGCGTCTCGAGCCCGCGCCGGCGAAGCTCGTCGTAGGAGATCGTGTAGAGGTTCTCGCTGTTCGGCTCGCCCGCGTCCAGGCCCTTCTCGATCCCGTCGAGACCGGATGCCAGGATCGCCGCAGCGGCGAGATACGGATTCGCGGACCCGTCGATCGTCCGATCCTCGATCCGCCCCGGCCCCGGGATGCGGAGCATCTGCGTGCGGTTGTTGTAGCCGTAGGAGATCCACACCGGCGACCACGTCGCGCCGCTCGTGGTCGACCCGAGCTTCAGCCGCTTGTACGAGTTGACCGTCGGCGCGCTCAGCGCGCTGTAGGCGCGGGCATGTTTCTTCAGGCCGCCGACGAAGTGGTAAGCCGTCTCCGAGAGGCCGAGCCCGCGCGGGTCGTTCTCGTCGAGGAACACGTTCGTCTCGCCGTCCCACAGCGACATGTGGAAGTGGCAGCCGTTGCCGGTGAGGTTCGTGAACGGCTTCGGCATGAACGTCGCGACCATCCCGTGCTGCTCGGCGAGCGTGTGCACCATGTAGCGGAAGAAGATCGCGCGGTCGCAGCTGACGAGGGCGTCGTCGAACAGGAAGTTCTGCTCGAACTGCCCGTTCGCGTCCTCGTGGTCGTTCGCGTAGTTGCCCCAGCCGAGCTCGTTGCAGTACTTCGAGACGGTGGTGAGGAAGTCGTAGCGCCGCGTCAGGCCCGCCATGTCGTAGCAAGGCTTCTCGAGCGTGTCCTGCTGGTCTGCGATCTCGATCGAGCCGTCGTCGCGGCGGCGGATCAGGAAGTACTCGAGCTCGAGGCCGATCTTGTAGTCGTAGCCCAGCTCCTTCGCCCGGGCGAGCTGGTTCCGGAGGATCGTCCTCGGGCAGTAGGGCCACGGCTCCCCCTCGACCGTGATGTCGCAGGCGAAGCGTGCGAGGTTCTGCTGCCAGGGGACGAGGGTCAGGCTGTCGAGATCCGGGATCGCCGCGATGTCGGGATCGCTCGGCATCTGTCCGATCTCGCCGGCGGCGAAGCCGGCGAACCCGGCGCCGTCGTTCACGAGGTCGTCGAGGTTCGCAGCCGGGACGAGCTTCGCGCTCGGGCGGCCGTACATGTCGACGAACTGCGCGAAGAAGAACTCGACGCCGCGCCCCTTGGCGATCTTCCTGACCTCTTCGAGCCTCGGGTCGGTCGCGACAGCCATGTGCTCCTCCTTGTCGGTGGCCGCCCGGTTGTATCACCCGCTACAGAATCGGCGTCAGGGTGGAATCCTCCACACCTCGCGCC
>Ga0157369_10010588_pt1 | contig 10497 bp, 6 predicted proteins | sample C25metaG_FD_113461 | JGI IMG/M metagenome (GOLD analysis project Ga0157369, IMG submission 113461) | Corn rhizosphere microbial communities from Kellogg Biological Station, Michigan, USA - C2-5 metaG | ecosystem: Host-associated > Plants > Roots > Rhizosphere > Soil | place: USA: Michigan...
TCGAAGCGCTGGCGCGCGAATGCAAGGCCGGTTGCCTGTGGCTTACGCTCGACGCGGCGGTCGCGATCGCCTGACGATGCAACTCATCCTGTGGCGCCATTGCGAGGCCGCGCCGGGTGAGCCCGACGAAGCGCGCCCGCTGACACCCCGCGGCCATGCGCAAGCCGCGCGAATGGGCGCATGGCTCGGGCCTCGACTCCCCGGCGCGTGCCGCATCCTGGTTTCCCCCGCCATCCGCGCGCAGCAGACGGCCCGGGCGCTCGCCCGCAGCTTCGAGACCGTGCCCGAAGTCGCCACCGGCGCATCGGTTCCGGCAGTGCTCGCGGCCGCGAATTGGCCGCACGCGCGCGAGCCGGTGCTCGTCGTCGGGCACCAGCCGACGCTTGGCAACGTGGCGGCCTTCCTTCTGTCGGGCGACACAACCGACCGCGCCATGGCCACGGGTGCCGTATGGTGGCTGTCGAGCGACGATGCCGGGAACGGCACGGCGGTGTCGCTGCGGGCCGCGGTCGCTCCCGATTTCGTCTAGCGAGCCCACGCCCGCGCGCCACGAACCGCGGGACGCGAACGTTCCGCCGGCGCGCGTGCCAAACCGGATGAAAGGGCCGCCATGAAATCGATCGAACTCCCGCTCCCCCTTCTTGGGGCCGTGGTCGGCACGCGTGCAATGCTCGGCGCGGGCATCGGCCTGCTGGCGGCCGAACTGCTGTCCGACAGCCAGCGCAAAACCATCGGCTGGACGCTGGTCGCGATCGGCGCGCTGAGCACGATTCCGCTCGGCCTGCACGTTTTTTCGCACCGCCGCGACCGCGCGTGATTCATCGGGCCGGCCCGCGTCCCGGCCGCGCCTGATAACCTCGACGGCTTTCCGCGTGCGGCCCTCGCGGCCGCCTGGCGCATGCCCGTCGACTATCTGCAGAAGATCCTGACCGCGAAGGTCTACGACGTCGCGGTCGAGACGCCGCTCGAGCTCGCGCCCGCGCTCTCCGCGCGCCTTCGCAACCGGGTGCTCCTGAAGCGCGAGGATGTGCAGTCGGTGTTTTCGTTCAAGCTGCGCGGCGCGTACAACAAGATGGCGCACATGAGCGTGTCGGATCGCGCGCGCGGCGTGATCGCCGCATCGGCCGGCAATCATGCACAGGGCGTGGCGCTCGCGGCGCAGCGCCTCGGCTGCACGGCGACGATCGTGATGCCGGTCACCACGCCGCGCATCAAGATCGCGGCGGTCGAGGCGCGCGGCGCGAAAGTCGTGCTCCATGGCGACTCGTACTCCGACGCGTACGCGAAGGCGCAGGCGCTGCAGAAGGGCCTCGGCGCGACGTTCGTGCATCCGTACGACGATCCCGACGTGATCGCGGGACAGGGCACGATCGGCATGGAGATCCTGCGCCAGTGGCAGGCGCCGCTGGACGCGATCTTCGTCGCGATCGGCGGCGGCGGGCTCATCGGCGGCATCGCCGCGTACGTGAAGCGCGTGCGTCCCGAGGTCGCGATCATCGGCGTGCAACCGGTGGATTCGGATGCGATGGCGCGCTCGCTCGCGGCGGGCCGGCGCGTGTCGCTGCCGCACGTCGGCCTGTTCGCCGACGGCGTCGCCGTGAAGCAGGTCGGCCGCGAAACGTTCCGGCTCGCGCGCAAATACGTCGACGACATCGTGGTGGTCGACACCGACGCGACGTGCGCGGCGCTGAAGGACGTGTTCGAGGACACCCGCGCGATCCTCGAGCCGGCGGGCGCGCTTGCCATCGCCGGCGTCAAGGCGTGGGTCGCGCGCACGCGCGCGAAGGGCAGGACGTTTGCCGCGGTCGCATGCGGCGCGAACATGAATTTCGACCGGCTGCGCTTCGTCGCCGAGCGCGCCGAACTGGGCGAGCAGCGCGAGGCCATCCTCGCCGTGACGATCCCCGAGCGGCGCGGCAGCTTTCGCGAGTTCTGCGCGCATCTCGGCACGCGCTCGATCACGGAATTCAATTACCGCTACGCCGACGCGGCGCTCGCGCACCTTTTCGTCGGCATCGAAGTCGCCGACCGGCGCGAGACCGCACAGTTGCTGCAGTCGCTGCGGCGCGCGCGGATCGACGCTTACGACCTGTCCGACAACGAAATGGCGAAGCTGCACGTGCGCCACCTGGTCGGTGGTCACGCCCCGGCGGCCGAGCACGAGATCCTGTATCGCTTCGAGTTTCCGGAGCGGCCCGGCGCGCTGATGCGCTTCCTCGACCGGATGAGCGCGCGCTGGAACATCAGCCTCTTCCATTACCGCAACCACGGCGACGACTACGGCCGCGTCCTCGTCGGCATGCAGGTGCCCCCGGGCGACGGCGCCGCGTTTCGCACGTTCCTCGACGGGCTCGGCTACGACTACGTCGACGAATCGCACAATCCCGCGTACCGGATGTTTCTCGGCCGCTGAACGGGTTCGTGGCGCCCGCGCGGCGGCGGCGGCAGCGACGACGTCGCGCGTGTCCTGCGGCACGTCGCAGTGCGGCATCTCGTGCCGCGCAACGGCAGGCGGCCGGGGAAAATATGCTCGGATGTTGCGTTTTCGCCTGAATTCGACCGCGATGCCTATTCCGGCAAGCTTTATGCTCTAGGCAAGCCGCTCGGGCCGTGTCAGACTCGGTTCGGGTGCGGTGCGGCACCGAATGCCGCGCGAAAACGCATGAGCGCCGCCGGTTCGGCCGCGGCGCGACGCGACAGGGCGCCGATGGGCAACGAAATTCCGGGCGGCAGTCCGCTCGCCGGCATCAAGGTGATGGTGATCGACGATTCGAACACCATTCGCCGCAGCGCCGAGATTTTCCTGCTGCAGGCGGGGTGCACGGTGATCCTCGCCGAGGACGGCTTCGATGCGCTGGCGAAGATCGCCGATCACCAGCCCGATCTCGTCTTCGTCGACATCATGATGCCGAGGCTCGACGGATACCAGACGTGCGCGCTGATCAAGAGGAACAGCCGTTTCCACACGATGCCGGTCATCATGCTGTCGTCGAAGGACGGCCTGTTCGACCGGGCGCGCGGGCGCATGGTCGGCTCCGATCAATACCTCACCAAGCCGTTCACCAAGGAAAGCCTGCTCAAAACGGTCGCAGCGCACGTGCGCGCGGCCGCGGCTTGAGGCGGCCGGGGGCCTTGCGCATGACGAATCCGATCACCGCGCGGGCGATCCTCGCGGAAACGCGCTCGCCGGATACCGGGCGCAAGGAAGGCACGATGGGCATCAAGCGCATTCTCGTCGTCGACGATTCGGCGACCGAGCGTCACATGCTGAAGGATCTGCTGACGAAGGCCGGCTACGACGTCCTGTCGAGCGAGAACGGCGAGGACGCGATCGTCAAGGCGCGGAAGGTGAAGCCTGACCTCATCCTGATGGACGTCGTCATGCCCGGCCTCAATGGCTTCCAGGCCACGCGCGCGATCAGCCGCGACCCGGAAACGAAGTCGATCCCCGTGATCATGTGCACGTCGAAAAGCCAGGAAACGGACAAGATCTGGGGGCTTCGCCAGGGCGCGAAGGATTACGTCGTGAAGCCGGTCGACCGCGATGTGCTCCTGGCGAAGATCGCTTCGCTCGGCTGACCGCAAACACCTCCACGCCAGCCGCCATGTCCCGCGCCGCCCGCCTCGACCTTCGCTCGTTCCAGCAGGAACTGACCAACCGCCTCGCCAGCAAGACCACGGCGCAGGTGGAATCGTCGCGCCTGGGCGTGGCGTGCTTTGATCGGCGCTGGCTCATTCGCCTGGCCGATGCCGGCGAGGTCATCGCCGTGCCGCCGATCGTGCCGGTGCCGCTCACGAAAGCCTGGTTTCTCGGGCTCGCGAACATCCGCGGCAACCTTTTCAGCGTCATCGACTTTTCGGGCTTTCTCGGCGATGGGCCCGTGCGCTCCGGCAGCATGGCCCGGCTCGTCCTGCTGGCGGCGCGCGGCGGCGGTGAAAGCGCCGGCATCGTCGTCGAGCGCGTGCTCGGCTTGCGCAACCTCGTGCAGTTCGAGCGCGTCGCGGCGGACGATCAGGCGCCGTCGTGGCAGGTGGCGGCGTGGCGCGACGCCGACGGCGTGTCGTGGAAGGAAATCGACCTCGGGATGCTTGCCCGGGATCCGGCGTTTCTGCAGGTCGGCGCATGAGCACCACGCGCAGGGGGGCATCGCAATGGCGTTGAAAATGACGAAGCTTTTCGGCGGCGAGCCGCGCGCGGCGCAAAACAGCGACTTCGACGTGCCCACCACCCAGGTGCGCATGGGCATCACGTCGCCCGACGGATTCGACCCGCTGACGTCGATGTCGATCGGCGACGGGCTGCGCACGGCGAGCAACGCGCCGCCGCCGTCATCGAAGCTGGTGCTGATCGGCGGCCTGCCGGTCGTGCGCCAGTTCCAGATCCTCGGCGTCCTGACCGTGGCGTTCCTGGCACTCGCGGTATTCATGGTTTACGCCGACAACCGCGCCTCGTCGCAGCGGGCGCTGCATTCGTCGGCCGCCACCGAAATGCAGATGCTGTCGCAGCGGCTCGCGCGCGGTTCGGCGCTGGCGGCGCAGGGGCAGGCGGCGGCGTTCGCGGCCATCCGCGACAGCCGCGATCGCTTCAAGGCGAATCTCGACGCGCTTGCCGGCCACGGGCCGTTCAAGGGCGTTGCGCTCGATCCGACGAAGGACCCGTCGGCCGTTGCCACGCTCGGCACGATCAAGGGGCGCTTCGAGCGCATCGATGGCGCGGCCAGGCGCCTGACCGACAACGAGAAGAGCCTCACGTCGCTCGCGCGCGGCCTTGCGGCGATCAACGGCGGCAACGGCGGTTTGCTCGAGCTCGCCCAGCAGGCGTCGCAGCAGATCGCGCAGGGCGGCGGCAGCCTGCGTGAAGTCGACTACGCGAACCAGCTCGCCGTGTTGTCGCAGCGCATCGCGAAGAACGCGAACACGCTGGCGTCCGCCGAGGAGATCGATCCCGAAGTCGCGTTCCTGTTCGGCAAGGACGACGTGGCATTCCGCGACGTCGTCAACGGCCTCGCGAAAGGCAGCGACGCGCTGCGCATCGCGCCGGTGCGCTCGGAAGACGCGCGCGTCACGCTGACCGAGCTCGGCAAGCGCTTCACCGAATACGAGGGCGGCGTCGACGCGATCCTGTCCAACATGGCGAACCTCGTCGTCGCGAAGCAGGCGGCGCGCAGCATCAACAACGAAGCCGAGCCGCTTCTTGCCGAGACCACCACGCTCGCTTCGCAATACGAAAACGGCGCCGAGCCGCACGCGCTGATGCTGGGGCTCGCCATCGCGTTCGCCGTCGCGGCGCTCGGCTGCCTCGCGCTGATCGCCAAGGTGTTCCTCGACGACGCACGGCTGCGCGCGCAGGACAGCGAGCACGAGAACAAGCGCAACCAGGAAGCGATCCTGCGGCTCCTGAACGAGATGGGCAACCTCGCCGACGGCGACCTGACCGTGCAGGCGTCGGTCACCGAGGACGTCACCGGCGCGATCGCCGACTCGATCAATTTCACGATCGAGGAATTGCGCACGCTCGTGCGCGGCATCAACTCGGCGACCGACCAGGTGACGAAGGCCACGCAGGAAACGCAGGCGATCTCGAATCGCCTCTACGAGGCCTCGCAGCGCCAGAACCGCGAGATCCAGCAGGCGTCCGCATCGGTGCTGACCATGGCCGAGTCGATCAGCGAGGTCGCGAGCAACGCCGCGCAATCGGCGAAGGTGGCGCAGGCGCAGCTCGCCGCCGCCGAAAAGGGCGGCAGCGCCGTGCAGGACCAGATCTCGGGGATGAACGACATCCGCTCGCAGATCCAGGAAACGTCGAAGCGCATCAAGCGCCTCGGCGAATCGTCGCTCGAGATCGGCGAGATCGTCGAGCTCATCGGCGACATCACCGAGCAGACGAACGTGCTGGCGCTGAACGCGGCGATCCAGGCGGCATCCGCGGGCGAGGCGGGACGCGGCTTCACCGTCGTCGCCGAGGAAGTGCAGCGCCTCGCCGAGCGTTCGGGCGAAGCGACGAAGCAGATCGAGGCGATCGTCAAGACGATTCAGGCCGACACGCAGGATGCGGTGGCGGCGATGGAGAAGTCGACGGTCGGCGTGGTAGAAGGCGCGAAGCTTTCCGACGCGGCGGGCCAGGCGCTCACCGAGATCCAGCGGGTATCGCGCGAGTTGGCCGAGCTGATCGGACGCATCTCCACGCAGACGCAACGCCAGTCGGCGTCGGTCACCGACGTCACGCGCGGCATGCAGGGCATCCTGCGCATATCCGAGGAAACGACCGAGGGCACCAAGCAGACGAACGTGTCGATCGGGCAGCTCACGAAACTCGCCGCCGAGCTGCGCAGCTCGGTCGCGGGCTTCAAGGTCTGACGTCCCGGTGGTGAGCCCGTGAAGGAGAGCGCGCGCGTGCGAAGTGATACGGTGGCGGAGTTCGACCTCGGCCCGCTGACCTGGGTGCAGGGCGAGATCGACGAGGCGCTGTCGCGTGCCGGCGAAGCGCTCGCGGCGTTCCGCGCGAACCCCGGCGATACCGCGTCGCTCAAGCACGCGCGTGCGCACGTTCACCAGGCGGCCGGCGCGATCCAGATGGTCGGCCTCGACGGTGTCGTCGCATTCACCGACGAAATCGAGCGCCAGCTCGGGCGCATGGAGGAATTGCCCGCCGACGCGGCGCCCGCGGCCGTCGACGTCGTCGACCACGCGTGCAGCCGGTTGCGCGTGTTCCTCGACGACGTCGCGGGCGGCGCACCGCCCGTGCCGCTCGCGCTCGGTCCCGAATACGAGGCGATGCGCCGTGCGCGCGGCGAAGACACGCCCGCGGCCACCGACCTTTTCTATCCCGACCTCAACGTGCGCCCGCCGCGCACGTCGCCCGCGGAGATCATGCCTGCCGCGCGGCTGTCGTCGCACCTGCTCAAGGAGCGGCGCCAGTATCAGCGTGGCCTGCTCGAATGGCTGCGCGGTGCGGCGAGCGGCGCCACGATGATGCGCGAGGCGGTCGCGGCGATCGAAGACGTCACCACGCAGTCGAGCCTGCGCGCGTTCTGGTGGACCGCCGGCGCACTGCTCGAGGCGCTCGAGAAAAAGGCGCTCGAGCCGTCGTTCGGCGCGAAGCAGCTCGTCGCGCGGATCGACATGCAGATCCGCCGCGTCACCGAGGGCAGCGCGAAGGTCGCCGACCGGCTGCGCCGCGAGGTGCTCTATTACATCGGCACCGCGGCGCCCGTCGCGCCGCAGATCGAGGCGGTGCAGCGCGCGTATCAGCTCGCGGCCCTGATCCCGGCACCCGAGGCGCTCGATGCCGACGTCGTGCGCGTGAGGCCGCTGTTGCGCGAAGCGCGCGACCAGCTGGCGAGCGCGAAGGACGCATGGCTCAAGGCCGCGTCGGGTCGCGGCGAAAGCCTGCCGAAGCTCGCGCAGCTCCTCGCGTCCGCGCACGCGAAGGCGCAGGACGTCGGCCATCCGGCGCTTTCGAAGCTCACCGGTGCGCTCGCCGAGCGCCTCGCCGCGCTGCCCGCGCAGGGCGCTTCGGAACCGGTCGCGATGGAATTCGCGACGGCGCTGCTGCTCGCCGAGAGCGCGTTCGAGAATTTCGGCAACCTGTCGCCCGATTTCGCGAGCCAGGTCGACACGATGCTCGAACGGCTCGCCGCCGCGCAGCACGGCCAGCCCACCGGCCACAGCGCGCCCGCGCTCGACGAGATGTCGCGCCGCGCGCAGGAGCGCGTGCTGCTCGGCCAGGTGATGCGCGAGGTGCAGGCGAACCTGCGGCACATGGAGCAGGTGCTCGATGCATTCTTTCGCGATCACACGCGAAGGCTCGAGCTCACCGGCCTCGCCAGGGACAGCCAGCAGATCCGCGGCGCGCTGCGGATGCTGGAGCTCGACGACGCCGATCGGCTGCTGGCGCTGTGCCAGACGCAGATCGAAAGCTACGCCGACCCGGCGACGTCCGTCGACGAGGAAGGCCTCGAGCTCCTCGCCGAATCGCTGTCGGGCCTCGGCTTCTACATCGAGGCGGTGCTGCATCAGCGGCCCGACCGCGAGCACATCATCTCGCCGCTGATCGCGAAGCGGCTCGGCGAAGCCCCGCAGGCGGCCGCGGCGCCACCGCCGTCGGTCGAGGATTCGGTCGCCGAGCTGCGCGCGGGGCTGCCGAGGCTTCTGGCCGACGTGCGCAATGCGCCGGCCGACCCGGCTGCGCGCAACGAATTGCGGGCGAAGCTCGCCAGCCTTCGCGACGATGCCGATCTCATCGGCGATGCCGAGCTGGTGGCGCAGGTCAAGGCCGCGATCCGCGAAATCGACGGCGGCGGCGAGGAGTCGGCGCTGGCCGCCAGTGTCGATCTGATCGTCGAGTCGGGTGCAACGCCGGCGCCGGCGCTGTCCGAGGAAACGCAGCGGCTGCTCGGCACCGATGCCACCGGTCTGGATGCCGAGCTGCTCGACATCTACCTGACGGAAGCCGACGAGGTGCTCGACGCCGTCGACGAGCACCTGCGCGTTCTCGAGCATTCGCCGGCCGATCGCGAGGCGCTGCTCACCGTGCGCCGGCAGTTCCACACGCTGAAGGGCAGCGGCCGCATGGTCGGTCTCGTCGAGCTCGGCGAGCTGGCGTGGGGCGTCGAGCGCGTCCACAACCGGTTGCTGGAGGAGGATCGGCGCGTGACGCCCGCGGTGCTCGCGCTGATCGGCGTCGCGGCGACTTCGTTCCGGCAGTGGGTGCGCGAGTTGCGCGACACGGGCCGTTTCGCCACCGACGCGTCGCCGCTGCTCGGTGCCGTGCGCGCGGTCGAGGCCGAGTGGCCGAATGCGACGTCGGCAGTGCCGCCGTTGCCACCCGTTGCGCCGGCGAAGCCCGCGCCGCCCGTGCCGTTGGCCGCCGAGCGGCCGATCGGTCCCGTGTCGGCGCCGGGGACGCCGGGGACATCGCTCGACGCATTGGAAGGCTTTGCGCCGTTCGCCGACGTACCGCCAGGCGCGATCGAGTTTCCGGCACCGGTGATCGACGATCCCGTCGCGAAACCGGCGGCGCACGGCGAGCATCGCCTGCCCGACCTCGAGCTCGTCACGTTTCCCGAACTCGGTGCACCGCTCGCGGGCAGCGCCGCGCCGACCGTCATCGTGCTCGAGGAATCGATCGGCGAAACGATCGACGTCGGCCTGCCGCTCGACCTGCGCGATGGCGGCAAGCCGGTGCTGCGCGTCGTCGCCGACAACACGTCGACGTTGCCGGCCGAATCGCGGGCGCGCGCATTGTCGGCGCACGCCCCCGACCTGACGCTGCTCACCGACGCGCCGCGCGCCGGCGCCCCGGCGTCATGGAACGAGGCCGAAGAAGTCATCGTGGGCGACGTGCGGCTGTCGTCGTCGTTGTGGCGCATCCTGTGCGACGAGGCCGACCAGCACGTAGCGCTCCTGCAGCACGAGGTGTCGCTGCTGCAGTTCGACCCCGATCACTCGCCGATCGCGACGATGGTGCGTTCGAGCCATACGTTGTGCGGCATTCACCGCACCGGCGGCATCGCGCTGATCGCGAATACCGCGCGCATGCTCGAGCAGGCGCTGCTCGCACTCGAGCAGCACGGCGCGCCGTTCCCGGGCATCGCGCAGCCGGTGCTCGCGCGGGCGAGCGCCGGGCTCGCGCATTTCGTGGCGCGCGTGAAAGCGCGCGAGGCGTTCACGCCGAGCGACGAGCGAGAATCGTCCGAGATCGTTGCCGAGCTCGACGAATTGCGCCAGGAGGCGCTCGCGAACCTGCCACCGGCCGACCCGCTGATTCCCGCGGAGGAGGGCAGCGACCGCCTCGAGCTCGTCGCCGACGACTCGCAGACGGCCGCCGACGCGATCGAGGCCGCGGCGACAGGCGCGGTCGAGCCCGAGGCTACCGGCGCGGTCGCGCCCGAGGTGGTCGAAACGGTCGAGCCCGAGGCGATCGCGTCTGAGGCGGTCGAAACGGTCGGGCCCGAGGCGGTCGAGGCCATCGCGTCCGAGGCGGTCGAAACGGTAGAGCCCGAGGCAGTCGAAGCCATCGCGTCCGAGGCGGTCGAGGCGATCGCGCGCGCGGCGGCCGAGCGCGGCGTGCCCGAGCCGATGCCGGTCGAATTCGTTCCGCCCGTTGAATCGCTCCCGGTCGTTGAATCGCTCCCGGTCGTCGAACCGATCGCGGTCGTCGAACCGATCGCGGTCGTCGAACCGGTCGCGGCCGTCGAACCGGTCGCGGCGGTCGAACCGGTCACGGTCGTCGAACCGATAGCGGCCGCCGAACCGGTCGCGACCGTCGAAGCCGTCGAGCCCGTCGAGGATGCGCGTTGGCAAGGCGTACCGTTGCCCGCGCCAGCGCCCAATGCCAAGGCCGCGCCGAGCGACGAATCGCTGCTCGACGTCGTCGACGATCTCGATCTGTCGATCCTGCCGATCTTCCTCGAGGAAGCGACCGATCTCTTTCCGCAGGCCGGCGAGTTGTTGCGCGGATGGCGCCGCGCGCCCGACGACACCGCCGGGGCTGCA
>Ga0157369_10010589_pt1 | contig 10497 bp, 7 predicted proteins | sample C25metaG_FD_113461 | JGI IMG/M metagenome (GOLD analysis project Ga0157369, IMG submission 113461) | Corn rhizosphere microbial communities from Kellogg Biological Station, Michigan, USA - C2-5 metaG | ecosystem: Host-associated > Plants > Roots > Rhizosphere > Soil | place: USA: Michigan...
CAAATCTTGGATCGTGTGATAGGTGTGCTTATCGGAAGCATTGACGATGATTCCCTTGCCGAAGAAGGCGACCGGTTGAGAGAAGTCGATCACTTCCGCTCGCTTCGGCGTGGGGCTCATGCCAGCGACGATAAGATCGATCCTGTCGGAAACGACCGACTGGATCAATGCCGAGAAAGGGATGACGTCGAACGAGACGTCGAAGCCTTCGCGCTGTCCGATTGCGCGGATCACATCGGGCATGACGCCTTCGATCTCATGCGTCTTCAAATCCAAGAACGCATTGGGCACGCTCGACGGTGTGGTCCCCGCGGAAACTTTGGTCGCGGCGCTTGCTTGACTTGCTCCACACACCGTTGCGACTGTAACGGCAGCTGCAATAACAATGCGTTGGAAAAAGCGGGCGTGCTTCCCCGATGCACTTTGGGACATAGATTGGAACATGGTCTATCCTTAAGAAGCGTTCTTCAGACAAGTGTGGCAAAAGCGTGCATACCAGACGTTCGACCTCCTTCCTACCGCGGTGTAGAGCGACGAGCCAAAAGTATTCGGTGAAATTCGGCAGTTGCTTATCGCGCCATCAGATCCGATCGAAATCGATCAGCACACTCTTGTATCGCATGCTGGCTTCGAGAGCTTGGCGGCCGAGATCTTTACCAACACCCGACTGCTTGAATCCGCCGGTGGGGATGATCATGTCCCCGCTGCGGCCATAGCGATTGATCCAGACGGTCCCCGCCGCAATCCGGCGCATCGCGCGCATCGCTTGCCCAAGGTCGCGAGTATGGACCCCCGCGCACAATCCGTACGTCGGGTGCCCGGCGAGTGCGATCCCCTCATCTTCGTCCTCGAAGGTTTGAACGGTCAGCACCGGACCGAACAACTCCTGTCGCACCGCGGGCGTCGATTCGGTGACGTTCGCTAGCAGCGTCGGCCGATGGAAATAGCCCCCATCCGTATCTTCGAAGTAACCACCCCCGAAGATCAGTTCGGCTCCGCTCGCTCGGCTTTGGTCGATGAGTGATTCGATGCGCTCCGCTTGGCTGCGGTTGATGATGGGCGAATAGCTCGTCGTGCTCCGCCATAACGGCCCGGGGGCAATGTTTGCTAAATGAAGCTGCACCGCTTCGAGCAGAGGCTCGACGATGCGCTTGTGCGCGATAAGCCGTGTTCCGGCGACGCACGCTTGACCGCCGTTGCTGGTGAAGCCTCGCGCGATGCAACGCGCCGCGTGCGCCAAGTCGGGCACCTGTTCGAACACAAGCTGCGGGCTTTTCCCGCCCAGCTCGAGCGTGACCGGCTTCGTGCCATGCAAAGCCGCATCGCTCATGATCGTCGCGCCGGTGTGAGTCGACCCGGTGAAGCTGATTTTCGAAATGTCGGGGTGGCGCGTAATCGCGGCTCCGGTGGTGGCACCTCGACCGTTCACGACATTGAAGATGCCGGGGGGCATGCCGGCTTCGATCGCGAGTTCCGCCAGCCGTAGCGTGGAGAACGGCGTCATCTCCGACGGCTTAAGCACGACCGCGTTCCCGGCGGCGAGTGCGGGCCCGCACTTCCACGAGCACATAGACAGCGGGAAATTCCACGGCGCAATCGCGCCGATTACGCCATAAGGTTCCGACGCCACGAATCCAACGCTGTCACGGCGTGTTGCGGCGAAGTCGCCGCCAAGCTTATCGGCGAGTTCTGCGAAAAAGCGGATCGCCTCCGCGGTAAATGGCACATCGGACGCGTACGCCTCGGCTACCGGGCGCGTCGAACTGACCGACTCCAAGCGTGCGAGGCTCACTGCATCTCGGTCGATCAAATCCGCCCAGCGCATCAAGACTTTCGCGCGCTCGCGTGGCGGTTGGGTTGCCCAGCCGCTCGTCTTCCATGCCCGCACCGCGTTGCTTACCGCGTGATCGACCGTGTCGGCGCAGGCGTCGGGGATATAGCCGAGCAACCGGCCGTCGGAAGGACGGTAGACCGCGATCTGCGCCTCATCGATCGAGTAGTACGCCCCGCCAATGAAATGCCCCCGCGGCAGCGAGACAGTAGAGGGATCGAAATCTAACGGCGTAGTGGACATGCTCGGCCGGACCTCAGGGTCTGGAGAGACGCGCCGACGTTAGGTGTTCATTCCCTACGTCGCCGCGAGTTGCAGGGCTTGTCCATCGGTTCACTTGGAATGAACAAGCATCGAATGGTGTTCATTATAGTGAATGAATGAAGGATTGCCAGTGGTCAAAAATAAAATTTTGAAGTTTCTGTTGTGCAGAGCGGAAGGGTGCGCGATGAGCGCGAGTGATCACAAATGAACCACCGGCGGGCGCGTGTTCATGATCCAGAGCACGCGGGCCATCTCACCGCTTTCGTTGCGTACGCTGTGCGGCACCGTGCTCTTGAACTGGAAGCTGTCGCCAGTGCGCAGCACGGCGCGGCGGTCGCCGACGTTCAGCACGACGGTACCTTCGAGGACCAATCCCGCCTTCTCGCCCACGCCCACGAGCACTTCATCGGAGCCCGCACCTGCCGGCAGCAAGATGATCATCATCTTCAGGTCGTGATCGCCATGCGGCGACAGCAACTCTTTTTGCATGCCGTGCTTGCCGACGTCGAACAGCGGCCGCTCGGCCGCCTTGCGCACGAAGTCGCCGGCAACCGGGTCCGATACCGCGTCGTCCCCCTCCAGCAGGGCGGTAAGCGGTACGGATAACGCCTGCCTCAGGCGCTCGAGAATACGCACCGACGGATTTGCCTTGTTGCGCTCTACCTGACTCACCGTGCCGGCAGACACGCCGGCGCGCATGGCGAGCTCGTTGACCGACAACCCCTGCTCGATGCGGAGGGCTCGTAGGCGAGCCCCGACGTCGGAATGATGCAGTTCAGTCACGCTTTGCTTTTTCTCCTGAGCTGGCTTCATGCAAACCCCTATCTAAACGGTTCAACACATCTATCCGTGCCTTCCATGCGGGTGACCGGCTCCTATGCGGGGCTCGTGCCCCCACCGGTTCCAGCGGTCCTCCCCGCGAGGAGCGATCGGAATTGCTTGATCATTATATTGAATAATGCCATATTTCGCTGAACGCTCGGCGATGACGTAGCCGACGACAAAAATAGATCGACCGGCGCGTGGCGATGACGGACTGGCCGGGGTCGATGATGCCGCTATAGGAGCTCTCGTGTCCGAACCAACTGTCCAGAAGGCGCTTACCTACGGCGTCTTCAAGTCCAGCGACATCGTCGCCGCGCATGCACTGTCGCTCGCCGCCGGATGGCCGCACCGAGCGGAAGACTGGCATCTGATGTTCGGTATCGGCCGGGGATTCGTCGCGCAGGATAACGGAAAAGTGATCGGCACCGCGCTGTACTGGAGGCGTGGCGCGGATCGAGGCACGCTCGGCCTTGTCATCGTATCGCCCGAAGCGCAGGGGCGCGGCATTGGCCGCAAGCTGATGGAGTTGGTGCTCGACGCGCTCGGTAACCGGGTCACGTTCCTGCATGCCACCCCCGCTGGCCAGCCGCTTTATGAAAAGCTCGGCTTTGCGGCTTGCGGCACGGTCGATCAGCATCAAGGCACGATCGGCGGCGTGCCGGCGGTCACGCCGCCGGCGGGCGAGCGGCTGCGTGCGCTGACGGGCGCCGATCTACCCAAGCTCATCGAACTCGCTTCGCGCGCGAGCGGGCTGGATCACGGCGAGACTATTTCCGCGCTGCTCCCCGTCGCGCAGGGTGTCGTGCTCGAACGCGACGGGGAAGTGGCGGGCTTTTCGCTGTTCCGCCGCTTTGGTCGCGGTTACGCGATCGGGCCCGTCGTGGCGGCGCATTCGCCGGACGAGCGACGCGCGAAGGCGCTGATCGCTCACTGGCTCGCGACATCCGCCGGCGAGTTCGTGCGCATCGACGCGCCGGGCGGCGCGGGCCTGAACGACTGGTTGACCGCGTTGGGCATGGAGCGCATCGACACGGTCGTAAAGATGGTTCGCAATGAGCCGGCAGAGCAGCACAGCGGCGAACCGGACGCAAGGTATGGCGTGTTCGGCATCGTCAATCAGGCGATGGGGTAAGCGCTCGCGCTTGGCAGGCGACGCAAATCACGAACAGGAGGTGTTCGCGTGAACACGAATCTCGAGCAGCAGGCGCGCGCGCTGATCCGCGCTGATAACTTCATCAATGGCCAATGGGTTGCGGCGGCGAGTGGACGGCGCTTCGCGGTCACCGATCCTGCGACCGGGAAACCGATCGCCGACATAGCGGATAGCGGCCCCGCCGATGCGCGTGCCGCAGCGGACGCCGCCGCAGCGGCGTTGCCGGCGTGGCGTGCGATGCTGCCCAAGGAGCGCGCCGCCGTGCTGCACCGCTGGCATGCGCTTATCGTCGAGCAGCAAGAAGGGCTTGTCGCGCTGATCTCTCTCGAGCAAGGCAAGCCGATCGCCGAGGGCCGTGGCGAGGTGGCTTATGGTGCGTCCTATGTCGCATGGTTCGCCGACGAAGCCACGCGGATCTATGGCGATCTCATTGCGCAGCAACAGCGCGGTAAGCGCATGAGCGCGATCAAAGAGCCAATCGGTGTCGTGGCGGCGATTACGCCGTGGAACTTTCCGCTGGCGATGATTGCGCGCAAGATCGCGCCGGCATTGGCCGCCGGCTGCACGGTCGTGGCCAAACCCGCGGAAGACACGCCGCTCACCGCGATTGCGCTGGTGATGCTCGCGCATCAGGCGGGTGTGCCGGACGGGGTGCTCAATTTGATTTCGGCGTCGCGCGAATCGACCGTCGAGGCGGTGGGTGAATGGCTAGCCGATGGGCGCGTGCGCAAGATCACCTTCACGGGTTCGACGCCGGTTGGAAAATACCTTGCCCGGGAATCGGCGAACTCGCTGAAGAAGGCCTCGTTGGAATTGGGCGGCAATGCGCCGTTCATCGTCTTCGAAGATGCCGATCTCGAGGCTGCGGCGACGGGCCTGCTTACAGCCAAATTCCGCAATGGCGGCCAGACGTGCGTCAGCCCTAATCGCGTGTACGTTCAGCGCAGCGTCTATGCGCGTTTTTCCACGCTGCTTAGCGCGAAGGTGGCTGAACTGCGCGTTGGCCCCGCTGGCGATCCGGCCTCGCAGATCGGCCCGATGATCAACGTACGTGCAGTCGAGAAAATCGCGCGCCACGTCGATGATGCCGTGGCAAAAGGCGCGCTCGTTTTGATCGGCGGTAAGCGCCTTGCGGAACTCGGCCCGAATTACTACGCACCGACGGTGCTTGCCGACGCGACATCGGACATGCTGCTTTTTAACGAGGAAACGTTCGGCCCTGTGGTGCCGCTCTTTCCGTTCGATACGGAACAAGAGGCCATAGAAGCCGCGAACAATACGCCGTTCGGCCTCGCATCGTACTTCTATAGCCAGGACCTGCGTCGCATCGATCGCGTCTCGCGGGCGCTCGAGGTGGGGATCGTCGGTATCAACGAGGGCGCGCTGGCGTCGGAAGCGGCGCCGTTTGGCGGTGTGAAGGAATCGGGCTATGGCCGCGAAGGTTCGAAGTATGGCCTCGACGATTATCTGTCGATCAAATATCTGTGTCAGGGCGGCCTGGAATAAAGAGGCAAACCTACCGGATCGAAGTCGAGTTTCCCGACATCGCTGCGCACGCTTTTGCTCGAACCGACAGCATGCCCGTGATGCCCTCGGTTCGCCAGTTACGGCCTGGCGTGACGGCGGCGCGGTTCGGCCCAATCTTACAGCGCGTTGATATTCGGGCGCGCAAACAGGAGAAAACAACGTGAAAGTGGAGCAGAACCTCTCTAAGGCTGGTGTATCCGACGTGCAGCGCCCCGTCGCATTACCTAGCAGCCCGCGGTCCTTTATCGATCTCAAAGCATTCGCATCGCAGGCCAGCCAGGGTATCGCGCCGCCGCCTTCAGCGAGCCAGGGCCACGATCGCTTCGAGGTCAGCCGCCGCTGCTTAGATTTGCCGCTGGGCGCGGTGAGCGCCGGCGTCATCACGCTCGCGCAAGACCGGGGCGCCGTATCGTTCCAACCGGCGGACGATTTCCTCATCGTCTCCGAAGGCGCGATAACATTCACGCAAGGTGAGCGCGCGCTGACGCTGAACGCCGGAAGCAGCGCCGTCATTCCTCAGGGCGCGACCTTTTCGTGGTCGACGCAAGCGCCTGTATCGGTCATTTTCATGCGTTATCAAAGCGGCGGGGGTACCGACGGCGCCATCGTGCCGATCGACGGCGCCCCGACATTGGCGCCATCGGGCGCTCCGCTCGCGGAACTGCTTCTCACGCCCACGCCGCAATGCCGCAATCAGACCGACTATCTCTCTCCCGATGGGACATTCACCTGCGGTACGTGGGATTCGACGCCCTATCACCGGGCCCCCATGCTTTACCACCATTACGAACTCATGCATCTGCTCGACGGCAGTGTGACGTTCGTGGATGAAACGGGACGCGACGCTACGTTTTCCCGCGGCGACATTTTCCTCGTCGAGCAAGGCGCGCGGTGCAGTTGGGAAAGTCGCGAGCACGTTGCAAAGGTCTACGCGATTTATCGTCCGGCATGATGTCGTGAATTGTTTGGGGATCACGCCAACAGCGTAGGTTCGCCCGCTGTCATTCCATGTCTGCGGGCTTTTTTTGACACGTTGCGCATTCGACGCACGCTCGCACCGACGAGCGCAATCATAAAATTCATAGACCCTACGATGCTTTCGTCCATACGAGCACGCGTTGTTCTTGCCTGCGTAGCGCTGGTAGTGTTCTCCGTCTTCGCCAGCACCGCAACCGACTATTCGATCGCGACGTCGAGCATGGAGGCGGCGATCGACCACGACTTGACGTCGTCCGCCAACGATCATGCCGCGGTAATCGGCGAGTGGATCGCAGGCAAAACGCAAATGATTTCGTCGCTGCAGGACGTCGTCTTGACGGCTGACGCGCTACCCGTGCTTCAACAGATCGCCGTGGCGGGTGGATTTTTTGACGTTGGCGTCGGCTACCCGGACAAGACCGCGAAGTTCAACGACTGGCCGAACCCGCCTGCGAGCTACGATCCGACCAGTCGGCCCTGGTACAAAGCTGCTGTGCAAAGCGGCAAGCCTGTGGCGATCCCCTACGTCAGCACGAGCGGGGCGTTGCTGGTCGGCCTGGGGATTCCCGTGATACGCGACGGCGTGGTGAAGGCCGTGCTGGATGGCAACATCCCGCTGGACAGCGTGGTCGAGAACGTGAAGTCGATTCGACCGACCCCGGCAAGTTTCGGCATGTTGATCGATCATAGCGGCCGCGTGATTGCGCATGCCGACCCAAAGCTGCGGCTCAAGCCGGTTACCGACCTCGCTGCTGATTTTGCTGGGGTCACGTCCGCGTCGGCCGGCCCGGGGAACGCGCCGAAGAAGGTGGCGGTCGACGGACAGATGAAGTTGGTACGCGTGCAGAACGTACCGGGTACGGATTGGGACGTCGTGGTGGCCCTCGATCAGGCCGAGGCGACCGCGGGCATGCGTTCGTTATTGAGCGGGTCGCTGGTGTCGCTTCTCGTTATCGTCGGCATCGCGTCGGTCATCGCGGTTGCCATTACGACCTCCGCGTTCCGTCGTCTCGAGCACGTGCGTCAAGCCATGGCGGCGATCGGCTCGGGCGCGGGCGACTTGACGCAGCGGTTGCCGGACGAGGGCGGGGACGAGGTGGCCAAGATCGCGCGCTCGTTCAATCAGTTCGTCTCGAGACTTCAAAGCGTGATGCGGGAAATACGTGGCGCTAGCGAATCGGTGAATGCCGCCGCCAATGAAATTGCCTCGTCGAGCCGCGATCTGTCGTCCCGCACCGAATCGGCCGCGGCGAGCCTGCAGCAGACAGCCGCATCGATGGAGCAGATCTCGGGAACCGTGGACCGATCTGCCGCGGCGGCGCTCGAGGCCGACGAGCGCTCCGGTATCGCGACGCAAATGGCTTCGCGCGGCGGCGAGATCGTCTCCGACGCCGTCGGCACGATGGGCGCGATCGAGGAGGCGTCCGGCCGGATCGGCGCGATCATCAGCGTCATCGACGGCATCGCGTTCCAGACCAATATTCTCGCGCTCAATGCTGCCGTGGAAGCGGCGCGCGCGGGGGAGCAGGGCCGTGGATTCGCCGTCGTTGCCCATGAGGTCCGCAGCCTGGCTCAGCGCAGCGCGCAGGCTGCGCGCGAAGTGAAGCAACTAGTGGAGGCGACGGTTTCGCGCGTGGGTGCGGGATCGTCTCTGGTGCGTCGAGCCGGCGAGACGATGGGCGAGATCGTCGCCAACGCGGTCGATGTTCAATCGGTCGTCGCGGGCATTGCCCGTTCGACGACCGAGCAGACACGCGGGATCCAAGAGGTCAATCGTGCGGTCATGCAACTCGATGCAATGGTGCAGCAGAACGCGGCGCTCGTGGAAGAATCGGCCGCGGCGGCGGCCGCGTTGCAGACTCAGGCGAGCGCTCTGGCGTTGACCATCGGAAGCTTCAAGGTGGACTGACATCCTGCTGTTGCATCGCAGGCAGGCGCTGGGCGCGCCGTTGCTCAGTCAATCGAGATTGCCTTGACACAGGTACTTGATCGAGAGGTAATCATCGAGGCCATACTTCGATCCTTCGCGCCCATAGCCCGATTCCTTCACGCCGCCGAACGGCGCCGCTTCGCTCGACAGCGCGCCTTCGTTGATGCCGACTAGACCCGCTTCGAGCCGACGCGACACGCGCTCGATGCGCCGCAAGTCCTGGCTATAAAAATACGTCGCGAGCCCGAACGGCGTGTCGTTGGCGGCGTGGATCGCCTCGTCTTCGTCGTCGAAACGGAACAGCGGCACGACGGGGCCGAACGTTTCCTCGCCACTCAATTGCAGATCGGGCGTGGCGTCGGCAAGCACGGTGGGCGCGTAATAGTTCGGGCCGACTTCGATCAAGCGCCTCCCGCCCGTGAGCGCGCGGGCGCCGCGCTCGATGGCGTCGCGCACGTGACGCTCGATCTTCTCGACTGCGCGCGCGTTGATCATCGGCCCGATTTGCGCATCGGGATCCGTCGCGGGCGCGACCTTCAGCGCCGCGACTCGCTGGGTCAACGAAGCGGCGAACTGATCGTAAACCGCGGCATGCACGTACACGCGATTCGGGGATACGCACGTCTGCCCGCCGTTGCGGAACTTCGCCGCCATGAGGCCGGCGACGGCGGCGTCGAGATCGGCGTCGTCGAACACGATGAAAGGCGCGTTGCCGCCTAGTTCGAGCGAAAGCCTTTTCAACGTCGCCGCCGATTCGCGGGCGAGATATTTGCCGACGGGGGTCGAGCCGGTGAAAGTAATTTTACGCACGCGGGCATCGTCGAGCCAGTCCTTGACGGACTCGGTCGCACTCTCTCGCGACGCGCTGATGAGATTGAGCACGCCCGCCGGAACGCCTGCCTCATGCGCGAGTAGGACCAACGCAAACGCAGTGAGCGGCGTGTCCTCGGCCGGTTTGCCGACCACCGTGCAGCCTGCCGCGAGCGCTGGCGCAATCTTGCGCGCGATCATCGCGAGCGGAAAGTTCCACGGCGTGATCGCCGCGACGATGCCCACGGGTTCCTTCACCGCGCTCATGCGCTTGCCGGGCTGTTGCTGCGGAATGATGTCGCCGTGGATACGCGTTGCTTCATTCGCGAACCAGGCGACGTACGATGCACCGTACATCACTTCGCCGCGCCCTTCCGAGAACGGCTTTCCTTGTTCCAACGAGATCAAGCGCCCCAGGGTATCCGCGTGCTCGAGGATGAGCGCATGCCAGCGATGCAATACGGCGGCGCGCTCCTTCGGCAAGGTATCGCGCCAAGCGGGGAATGCGCGCGCGGCGGCATCGGTGGCCGCGCGCGCATCGGCGGGGCCGCTGTCGGCCACCCGAGCGATGACGTCGCCCGTCGCCGGATCGGTGACGGCAAAGCGCCGGCCACTCGCGGCGGGGACCCACTTGCCGTCGATGAAATTGTCGGCGCGAATCAGATCGGCCAGTGTGTAAGATTTCGACATGATAGCGGTCCGTGCATTTGAATTGATCATGGTTGAGGCCCAATTAACGCGGTATGCGGCCGAGGAACCGCATACCGAGGCAATCGATACGCCGGATGTCACTAGGGCCGCGCGCGGCGGTGATGACAGAGCATGCGAAAGAAGTGCTCGGGATCATGCGCATGCAGTAAGGCGGAGTCTCGGGGAAAGTGCAAATCCATCAATCGCGAAAGCCAGAACCGCAATGCTGCGGCTCTGAGCACGGCGGGCAAGTAGCGGCGCTCCGGTGATGTCAATGGGCGAGCGCGCTCGTACGCATTGACGAATGCCGTGGTCGCGACGGACAGCGGCGCCCCGGACTGGCGGTCGATGCACCAGTCGTTCAGACACACGGCCACGTCGAAGATCAATACGTCGGCGCCTGCGAAGTAGAAGTCGAAGAAGCCCGTTAGCTTGTCGGCGGTTGATGGGGCGCTCGAGTCGGCTGCACGGGAGAACAAGACATTGTCG
>Ga0157369_10010590_pt1 | contig 10497 bp, 13 predicted proteins | sample C25metaG_FD_113461 | JGI IMG/M metagenome (GOLD analysis project Ga0157369, IMG submission 113461) | Corn rhizosphere microbial communities from Kellogg Biological Station, Michigan, USA - C2-5 metaG | ecosystem: Host-associated > Plants > Roots > Rhizosphere > Soil | place: USA: Michigan...
CCTCCCTGTCGCGAAACGTGCCAGCGTGGAAGAGGTTGGAGCCGTCGAACAAGTACAGCGACGGGTCCACCCTCAACCTCCGGTCGAGATAGAGCGTTGCCGGCGTGCTTCGAAGAGCGTCAGGGCGGCCGCGACGCTCACGTTCAGTGACTCGACTCCGCCCGCGAGCGGGATCGCGAGGGTCCCGTCGCAGGTCCGCCGCACGAGTGGACGCACGCCTTTCCCTTCGGCGCCGAAGACGAGCGCGACGCCACCGGTGAGATCGAGGCTCCAGAGCGGCGCTTCGCCATCGGCTGCGGCAGCATAGGCCCACAGGCGGTCACCCTTGACCTCGGCGAGGTAGCGCGCGAGGTTCGGCACGACCGCGACCGGCAGTCGCTCGACCGCACCGGCAGAAGAGCGGCAGACGGCGGCGGTGACGACGGCTGCCCCGTGGGCCGGGAGGACGACGCCGGTCGCGCCGGCGCCCGCGGCGCTTCGGACGACGGCGCCCAGGTTCCGGGGGTCTGTGACCTGGTCGAGGCAGCAGAGAAGTGGCTCGGGCGAGGCCGCAAGCTCCCAGGCGTCGGCATACCCGAAGGGCTCGCACCACGCGACGACGCCCTGATGATCGGTCGAGCCCGCGGCCTCGTTGAGCTCCCGCTCCCGCTTGACGCGGGGGCGCGGGCCCTCGGCGAGCCAATCGAGGCTCGCGGCAGCGCGTTCCGTCACCCAGACCTCGAGCACCTCGCGCGGGCCCCGCAGCGCCTCCCGGACGGGGTTCCGGCCGTAGACGAGGTCGCGGGTCACGCTGCCGGACGGACGAGCTGAAAGTACGGCGGGCCGCCGGTATCGCGCACCTCCCAGCCGGCCGTCTCGATCTCGCTTCGCAGCCGATCGGCCTCAGTCCAGTCCTTCGCCTCGCGTGCCTGCACACGAGCCTCCGCGAGCTCCACGACCGCGGGTGGGGCGGCGTCGACCGCGCCGAGACCGGAGAGCCCGAAGACCTCGAGTGCGCGGCGGAGCTCGTCGAGCGCGCCGATCCGCGCCCATTCGTGCATCAGAGCGAGCGCCGCAGGCGTGTTGAAGTCGTCCTCGAGGACGTCGACGAGCGCCTGCCAGTCGGCCGTCGTCCTCGTCTCGCCGCGGAGGGCATTGCGAAGCGTCTCGGCCTGCGCGCGAGCGGCGGTCATCGTCTCCGCGGAGAAGTCGATCGGCTTCCGCCAGTGCGCCGTGAGGAAGAAGACGAGGGCGGTCTCCGGGCCCCACTCGTCGAGCACGTCGCGGATCGTCGCGTCGTTCCCGAGCGACTTCGACATCTTCTCGCCGGTGAACCGGAGCATTCCGTTGTGCATCCAGATCCGCGCAAACGGGTGCCCGACCGCGAGCGACTGCGCGCGCTCGTTCTCGTGGTGCGGGAAGACGAGATCGAGCCCGCCGCCGTGGATCCAGAACTCGGGGCCCAGCTCCTTGGCGGCCATCGCGGAGCACTCGATGTGCCAGCCCGGACGGCCGACGCCCCACGGCGTCTCCCACGACGTGTCCTCACCCTCCTTCGTCGACTTCCAGAGCGCGAAGTCCCTCGGATCCTCCTTCGCGGGGTTCGGCTCCTGCTCTTCGACCTGGTCTGGGCGCTGCCCCGAGAGCGAGCCGTACCCGTCGAAGCCGGCGACGCGGAAGTAGACGTCACCGTCGACGGCGTATGCGTGACCCGTGGCGACGAGTGCCTCGATCATGGACACGATCTCAGGCATCGTCGCGGTCGCGAGCGGTTGGGCGTCCGGGAGCCCGAGGCCGAACGCCTCGGTGTCCTCCAGGTACCAGCGTGTTGCCTCTGCGGCGAGCTCGGCGCTGTGCCCAGGAGCGGCCTCATAGATCTTGTCGTTGACGTCCGTGATGTTGTGGACGATCCGCACGTCGTATCCCTGGTCGCGAAGCCAGCGGGCGAGCCACATGAAGACGACGAACGGCCGCGCGTTCCCGATGTGCGCACGTTGGTAGACCGTTGGCCCGCAGACATACATCCCGATCCGCTCGGGTGGCGTTGGCAACTCGACGAGCGTGCCGCTCAGCGTGTCCTGCAGGCGCATTCCCGCGATCGTAGACGCGACGTGCGCGGTGGCTCAGCCCGACGATCGCGCGCGGTGCACGCGCCGGAGAGCCTCGTCGCGCGGCAGAGCCGCGACGACCGTCCACAGCTCTGGCCCCCGCTCGGCGCCGGTGAGCGCGAGCCGCAGCACGCGAAGGTCTCCTCCGACCGCCTTCAGCTCGCGCACGATCGCGCGCGCGTCCGCTTCGTCAGGCGTCTCGGCACCGCCCCGAAGCTCGACGAATCGGTCGAGAGTTGGCTCCGCCTCGACGGGGAGCGCAACGGGCTCAGGAGCCTGGAGCTGCTTGCTGATCTCAGCCGCTTCGACAAGCGTCCTCGCGCCCCGGAGCGCCCGTGCGTACTCGACCGGTGCGCCTGCCATCGCCGCGAGTTCTTCGTCGGGCATGGCGGCGATCGCGTCGATCGCGAGCCGTCCCAGCCGGGAGCGGTCGAAGCGCACGTCGTGCGTCGGCAGGCCCAGCTCCTCGAGGTAGGCGCGGAGCGACGAGGGCGGGATGCCCTCGTCGCGCAGGTCGGCAACGGACGGAGCGCCGTGCCGCGTCGACAGCTTCTTGCCGTCGTCGCCGAGGAGCAGTCCGTGGTGGATCACCTCGGGGAGCTCGCCGCCGAGCGCCTTCGCGACCCGACGCTGCGTCGGCTCGTTCGGCCGATGGTCAGATCCGCGGAGGATGTGCGTGATCCCCAGCGCGAGATCGTCCGCAACCGAGGCGAGCTGGTACGTGGCCGAGCCGTCGGGGCGCAACAGGGTCGTCCCCCCGAGACGGATCGAGCCGTCCTCGTCACGCAGCGCGCCGTTCTCCAGCGCTCGTGCGGCCGCCTCGGCATACATGGCACCGCGCCCGCTCTGCCGCACCGGCCCCTCGTCCCAACCGACGCCGAGCCACGTGAGGTCCTGAAGGATGGCCTCCTCGCCGCCCACGCCCGTCCGGGTGTGATCCGTGTCGTCGATCCGCAGGATGAGCACGCCGCCTCGATCGTCGACGAACCGCCGATTTGCGACTGCCGTGAGAGCGTTCCCGACGTGCAGCGACCCCGTCGGGCTCGGCGCGAATCTGACGCGAACGGGCACCCGGCGAATCTAGATGGTTCCGCCGCGAGCGGAGGGCCCGGCGTCAGTCGATCGCAACGGCGAGCTCGAGAGGCCGGTCGAGAAAGGAGGAGAGCCTCGTCGTCTCCTCGGCGAGGCCGGCTCGTGGAACCCGGCCGGATTCGCCGAACCAGGTCAGCTCCACGCAACCGTCGCGGATCGACCAGATCCCCGCGACGGCACCGCGTGCCACGACCGGGTTGGCCGTCCTGCTCACCGGCTCCCGGCGCGCCGGCGGGACGACGCGCGCCTCGTCTGTACCGGGCCCCATGACCCATGGGTCTCGGCCGGGCAGGAGCCGGACAGAGGCCGAGACCCGAGCCGCTTCGAGCTCGGCGAGATCCTCGCGAAGGACGACCGCTCGGTCACCCTCGATCGTCACGGTGACGAGCCTGTCGCGGAGCCCCTCCAGCCAGCGCGTGACGGTCTTGCGCTTGACACCGAGGCCCGGGCCCAACCAGCCCTGCAGGCGATCAGGAGTCGCGGGGCCGTAGCTCCGGAAATACGCCTCCACCACCCGCGGGCCCGCTTCCTCGACGTCGGGGATGCCGCCCCAACCCGGGACCGCATCGAGTCGCAGGAACGTGGGCTCTCCGTCGCGGTCCGGCCCGAGCCCCATGTCGCCTTGCCAGGTCAACGGCTTGAGCAGCGTCTCGTTGCCCCCTGCGAGATGGTCGCGCAGGTGCCGGTATCGGCTGCTCCGTCCGAGCGCCGCCGCCAGCTCGGTCCGCGTCAGAGGGCCCTCCGTGAGCGCGTTCCGCACGTACTCCCTGAACCTCGGCCAGTCGTCCGGTGCGAGTCCGTAGTAGCTCACCCAGCTCGGCAGCTCCCACATCTTGCTGGACGCCCGGAGCGCCAGCCGGTCGCCGGCGTCGTGCGGTCTGAGGTAGTGCATCGCTCCCCGGAACAGGAACACCTTGACGAGCTTCCCGGCCTCGAGCGCCCGCGAGACGTCACCGGAGCGACCGCCCTGACGCCGCGTGCCGACGGCGAGCTCCGCGGCGGCATCGGGCCACGCGGGCACGGTGCCCAGCCGACCCACGACGTCCGCGACGGACGAGTGTCCGATCGGGTCGAGCAGCTGCCGACCGAGCCGCCAACCAAGCGCCTTCGGCCACGTCAGAGCCATGCTGCCGAGCGCCTCAGGCGTCGATCGTGACGTGACCCGGCTCGGCTGCGACACGATCGAGCCAGGCGCGGATCGCCGGATACGCCTCGAGCGAGAACCCACCCTCGTGGGCGACGTGCGTGTACGCGTAGAGCGCGATGTCGGCAAGTGTCAGCGTGCGTCCGACGAAGTAGCCGTCTGTCCCTTCGAGGTGGCCCTCCATCGCGTCGAGCGCCCTGTAGCCCTGCCTCGTCCTCGCCTCGATCAGCTCCTGGTGTGACTCGGCGCGACCCGAGTACGCGACGAGGAAGCGCACGACGGCGAGCGCGGGCTCATGGCTGTATTGCTCGAAGAACATCCACTGGAGCACCTTCGCGCGCTCGTACGCGTCCTCCGGGACGAACCGCGTGCCCTCGCCGAAGTACCAGAGGATCGCGCCCGACTCCGCGATCGGCCGGCCGTCGTCGAGGACGATCGTCGGGACGCGCAGGTCGGGGTTCAGGCCACCGAGCTCGGCCGGGCGGTTGGAGCGATCGACGACGTCGAGCTCGCGCCGCTCGTACGGGATGTCGCGGTGCGCGAGGAGGAGGCGCACCTTGTAGCAGTTGCCCGAGATCGGGGAGTTGTAGAGCAGCATCGCCAGGATCCTCGCAGAACGGCCCGCGGACGAGCGCGGGCTAGAGCCGTGCCTGCCCGAGCGCGTTCGCGCACTCGTCGTCGGGCTGCGGCCCGATCTCGGGGATCACCGCCAGGAGGAGCTCTCTCAGCATCCCGCTGCTCTCGACGAGCGAGCGAGCGACCTTCTGCGTCGTGCGTGCGCCGACCCCTGCGATCCCGACGTCGTGATCGGTGACGAGCGAGATGTTCGCGTAGCACAGCTCGAGCTCACGTGCGAGGTGCGACTCGGGGTACGAGACCATGTTGACGAGGTCCCAACCCATTGCGCGAAAGGAGACCGACTCGGCGGTCGTCGAGAAGCGCGGCCCCTGGATGACCACCGTCGTGCCGCCCCCCAGCACGGGCAGCCCGAGCTCGTGACCGACGCGCACGATGACCTCGCCCAGGTCGTCGCAGAACGGGCGCGCCGAGCTGACGAAGACCGCCCCGGGGCCGTCGTAGTACGTGTCCTCGCGACCCCACGTCCGGTCGACGAACTGGTCGCAGACGACCATGTCGCCGACGTCGAAGTCGAAGGAGAGCGCGCCGGCGACGACCGGGGCGAGGATCCGACGGACACCCAGCTCCCGCAGCGCCCAGACGTTCGCGCGGCTGGGCATCCTCGGTGGGGAGATTCCCCCCTCCTCCCCCCGTCGGGAGAGATATGCGACCCGCTTTCCGCCGACCTCGCCCACGCGGATCGGCGAGGAGGGGAAGCCGTATGGCGTGTCCACGAGTACCTCCTCGCCGCCGTCGAGCGGCGAGGTCTCGGTCATGCTTCCGATCACGCCGATCTCGGCTTCCGCCACCGCAGTCCTCCTCGTCACCCCTTGCCGCAGCGTACGACGTGTGCGAGGAGCGGACAACCGCAACCGTCGCCGCGGGAACGTAGGATCGGCGCGTGGAGGAGGCGCTCCTCGCCTGGTACCGGGAGTGGGGTCGCGATCTCCCCTGGCGGCGGACCCGGGATCCCTACGCGATTCTCGTCTCGGAGGTCATGCTGCAGCAGACCCAGGTCGAGCGGGTCGTGCCACGCTACGAGCGCTGGCTCGAGCGGTGGCCGACCGCCGCGTCCCTCGCTGCAGCCGCGCCGGGTGAGGTCATCGTCGAGTGGCAGGGGCTCGGCTACAACCGTCGGGCACTGCAGCTCCACCGGGCCGCACGGCACGTCGCCGAGCACGGCTGGCCCGACGACCTCACCGTGCTGTCGGGCGTGGGCGCCTACACCGCCGCCGCGCTCGGGAACTTCGCATTCGGCGAGGACGTGCTGCCGCGGGACGTGAACGTCGGGCGGGTCGAGCGTCGGACGGGCAATGCATTCACCGGCCACGCCGCGCAGGCGTTGATGGACCTCGGCGCGAGGGTCTGCCTCGCGCGGGTCCCGCGTTGCGCGCAGTGCCCGCTCGAGACGGCCTGCCCGTCGCGAGGGACCCGGGACGAGCCGCTCCGTCGGCAGTCGAGGTTCGAGGGCTCGTTCCGGCAGCGACGGGCGGCGGCGCTCCGGCTGGTGGTGGAACGCAGCCGGCGGGAGGACGAGCTCGATTCGGACGCGGTCGCCTCACTCGCCTGCGACGGGCTCGTCGTCGTGGACCGGGGCCGCGTGTCGCTGCCCTCGTAGTCCCATGAACGATCAACGACCGTCTGCGTAGCCCGGACGCGACTCCGGATAGCGCGGGAGCCCGTCGGCGGGAATCTCCTCCCAGCACGCCGCGTAGGCGACGAACTGGTGGCTCCCTGGACGAACCCCAGGGTCGCCGTCGATCGCGCCCAGCCTGACGCCCGTGTAGTCCTGCGAGCCCGGGTCGCAGCTGAAGAGCGCCGAGCCACACCGCAGGCAGAACACCTTCTCGCGACCGCCTTCGGGTGCCCACCCGCCGAGCGCATCGGCTCCTGCGACGACGTGCACAGAGCCAGGCTCCGCCCGTGCGGTCGCCGCCGCGCCGGACCCGGTGCGGTGCTGGCACCGCGTGCAATGGCAGTACGCGGCGGAGAGGAACGGTCGGTCGACCTCGAACCGGACCGCCCCGCACCCGCATCTGCCTGTCAGGGCTGCCATTTCGCCCGAGCGTAGTCGACCGGCTACCGAGGCAGCGCCTGCTCCAGGTTTGCGATCGTGCGCCTGAGCGCACCGTCGACGCCGCGGCGGACGAGCACGCGGTCGTAGAGTCCCTTCAGGCCTGGCCTCGGCTCGTACTCGACGACGAGGCGGTAGCGGAAGCCGCTGCCGTCGTCCTCGAAATGGCGCTCGTGGCGCGCGTCTGGGAGCCCCGCCTGCGTGCTGTCGTACTCGACGAGCCTCCGTGGCTCGAATCGGCGGAGCGTCATCCGCAGCTCGACGGGGCGCCTGAGCAGCTCGATCACGATCCGGGCTTCGTCACCGGCTTCGGCCCAGCGGGAGCCCGGCTCGACCCGAACGATGCCTGGCCAGAACGAGGGCCAGTTTGCGGTGTTCGTGACGTACTCGAAGCCCGCTGCGAGCGGGACGTCGAATCGGTGCTCTCGTTCGATCCGCATGGGTCATCTCCCGAACGTCGCGTGGAGACGGCCCGAGCGGCCGTTGGTGCCCGTCGGCGCGCTCGGGCCGGTGGAGCGTCTGCGCCACGCGCCGTGCGCCGTGTCGCCGGAGCGCTCCGGTGTGTCGCTCGAGGGCCGCGGACGGGTCTCGCGGCCGGCGCACGCTCGTGGTGAGACGAGCTCGTGCGCGGTCTTCCTAGTCGGGTGGAATCAGCTCCAACGTCAACCCCTTCCGCTCGTGAAGGGAGGTTCTCTACGACCATAGCGCGTCGACGCCCGATCGGCGAGGGCCCAACCGTCGGAGTGCGATACTCGCCGGTGTGCCGGGGCGCATTCTCGCGATCGGCGGCTTCTCGCTCGGGACGGAGCTCGACGACCTCGTGCTCGAGCTCGCACGAGGGCCTCGCGTCCTCTTCGTTCCGACCGCAGCGGGAGACCCCGCGCGCATGGTGCTGGCGTTCTACGACTCCTTTGCAAGCCGTGCGGAGCCGTCCCACCTGACGTTCAACCCGTGGCCGCCCGAGGAGCTGAGGGACGTCGTGCTCGCGCAGGACGTGATCTACGTCTCCGGCGGAAACACTGCGAACGCGCTCGCGGTGTGGCGTGTGCACGGGTTCGACGCGATCGTGCGCGAGGCGTGGGAACGCGGCGCGCTGCTCTGCGGCTGGAGCGCCGGGATGATCTGCTGGTACGAGGCAAGCGTGACCGACTCGTTCGGGCCCGCGCTCGCGGGGATGCGGGACGGACTCGGCTTGTTGCCGGGGAGCGCGTGTCCGCACTACGACGGAGAAGCGCGACGGCGGCCCGTGTACACGGGTCTTGTGCGGGACGGCTTCCCGCCGGGGATCGCCTGCGACGATGCCGCCGCTGCACTCTACGAAGACACCGAGCTCGTCGAGGTCGTCGCACGGGCGCCTGGGGCGCGCGCCTACCGTGTCGGGCCCGACGGCGAGGAACCGCTGGAGGCTCGCTTCCTGGCGAGATGAGGAAAGTCGCGGTGATCGCGTCTGCGAGCGGGTGCGGGAAGACGACCGTGGGGCGTTTGCTCGCGACGCGGCTCGGCGTCCCGTTCGTCGAGCTCGACGCGCTCAACCACGGGCCTGGTTGGACCGAGGCGACGGCGGAGCAGCTTCGCGCGCATGTCGCGCCGATCGTGGCGACGGACGGGTGGGTGATCGACGGCGGCTACCGAGGCAAGCTCGGTGACCTCGTGCTCGAGGCCGCCGACACGGTCGTGTGGCTCGACCTTCCTCGTCGAGAGTGGCTGCCACGCCTGTTCCGACGGACGGTCCGGCGCATCGTTCGGAGGGAGGAGCTGTGGGGCGGGAATCGCGAGTCGTTCGGCAACGCATTCCTGATGCGAGACGGACTGCTTCGGTTTGCCTGGCGCAACTACGGCGTGCGTCGCGCCACCTATCCGTCGGAGCTCGCTCGATTCCACGTCGTCCGGCTCCGCTCGCAGCGCGAGGTCGACGCGTGGCTCGCGTCGATCACAGGCGAGGCGGTCAGCGCCGACGCAGCAGCGCGACCGCCTGCGCTGCCAGCCCCTCGCGCCGGCCCGTGAACCCGAGCTCGTCCGTCGTCGTCGCACGGACGTTGACCTGCTCGCGGTCGACCCCCAGCGAACCGGCGAGGCGGTCGCGCATCGCCTCGCGGAGGTCGGCGATGCGCGGCTCCTGCCCGATCAGCACGCAGTCGGCGCTCCCGAGCTCCCATCCGCTGTTCGTCACCTGGCGATAGGCCTCCGACAGCAGCTCGAGCGAGTCGGCGCCCCGGTAGCGCTCGTCACTCGACGGAAACAGCGCGCCGATATCGGCAAGCCCTGCCGCACCGAGCAGTGCATCGGTCAGCGCATGGGCGATCACGTCGCCGTCCGAATGACCCGCCAGGCCCCGCGCGTGGTCGACCTCGACCCCGCCGAGGACGAGCTTGGCCCCGTCCGTGAACGCGTGGGCGTCGACGCCGAGCCCGATCCGGAGATCCGTCACCCCTCCGCCACCAGGGATCGGGAGAGGAGCACGGGTAGCTCCGCGAGCGAGTCGATCGCGATCGCGCTGTCCGGCGTCTTCTGAAGCCGACCCCATGGCCCGCGCCGTAGATGGAACGCGACGAGGCCCGCCTCGACGGCGGGACCGGCGTCGTTGTCGGCCCGGTCGCCGACGTACGCGACCTCGTCGGAGGGACCCCCGACAAGGTCGACGAGGTGCTCGAAGAACCGCGGATCCGGCTTCCGGACGCCGAGGCTCGCCGAGCTCGTGACGAGATCGACGGGAAGCGCCTCTCGGGCCCACGCTTCGAGTGCCGCGGTCTGGTTGCCGGCGATCCCCACGACGAGCCCCGCTGCGCGCAGGGCGCCCAGGCACGCGCGCGCATCGGGATTGAGATCATCCGTCGAGTAGGCGAGTGTCTCCGACGCCTCGGGCCGCGCGACGCCCTGGTGCCGCCAAAGCTCCCAGTGCTCCTCTCCCCGCTCGATCGTCTTGCCGAGCGCAGCCCAGACGACCTGAGGGGAGAGACCTGCGGCAGCGGCAAGCGCGCGCCAGTAGCGCTCCTCGTCGACGAGGGTCTCCCCGACGTCGAAGAAGACCGCGCGGACGGTCATGACCCTTCCGTCTCGAGCAGCCGCTGCGACAGGCGCTCGAGGTCGTCCGCCGTCGTGACCTTCACGAGGTCGGGGTCGCCCTCGACGACGGCGATCCGCCCGCCTTGCCGCTCGACGAGCGACGCGCAGTCGGTCGCGCCGGCGAGGTCGGCGGCAAACGCGGCCCGAAGCGGGTCGGCGAGGAAGACCTGCGGTGTCTGAACAGCGACGAGACCGTCGCGGTCGAGAGTCTCGACGACGATGTCGCGCTCGACGCGCTTCACGGTGTCCTGGACCGCGTGCCCCGGAACGACACCGTCGAGCGAGCCGTCCAGCCTGGCGAGCAGCCGCTCGATCGTCGCGTCGTCGACCAGCGGCCTCGCCGCGTCGTGTACGAGGATGACCAGCGCCTCTTCCCAGACCTCTGCGAGAGCGTTGCGCACCGACTCGGCGCGGGTCGC
>Ga0157369_10010592_pt1 | contig 10496 bp, 9 predicted proteins | sample C25metaG_FD_113461 | JGI IMG/M metagenome (GOLD analysis project Ga0157369, IMG submission 113461) | Corn rhizosphere microbial communities from Kellogg Biological Station, Michigan, USA - C2-5 metaG | ecosystem: Host-associated > Plants > Roots > Rhizosphere > Soil | place: USA: Michigan...
AGAAAACGACCGATGGAAGCGGGTTCCGGATCGACCATGCCGAGATATTCAGTGCCATCAGCGTGTCCGTCGATCGAGTTCGTCGGCAAACATGGCTTTCACCAGGTCGCCATCATGCAGGGAAGAGCCGGCGTCCGCCACAACGGTTTCGCCAGCGTCGAGGCCTTCAAGAATCTGGGTGTTGGTGTCGGACGTCAGCCCCACCTGCACCTTGCGCGTTTCCACCGTATTCCCCTTGATCACCTGCACCGTGAGGTGATCGATCGCGGTGCGCGGAACCGCGACGCCACAGCTTCGCTTGGCGTCGATATTGGCGCGCGCGAACATGCCGACCTTCAGCGACGGATTGTTGGTCAGCGAGATGCGGACATGGCCGAGCTGGGTGGCGCGGTCGATCTGGGGCGACACCAGGCGAACGCGGCCGATCAGGTCGGGCTCGTTGTCGCGGGTGATGCGCACGGTCGCGCCGGGATTGAGCTTGGGCAAATGCACGCTCGGCACTTCGGCGTCGAGCTCGAGCTCATTGTTGACGGCGATACGGAACATCGGGCCCGCCTGCGGCGAGGCTGGTGCGCCGACGATGGTCCTGACCTCGGTGATGAGGCCCGCGGCCGGGGCGCGCAGCGAAACCGGTCCGTTGCTGCGGCCCTGTTGCTGCTGGCCGGGCTGCTGCTGCGGCGCGCTGAGACGCGCCAGCTCCTGGTTGTCGCTGACGGTGTCGCCCTCGCGGACGAAGAGATCGGTGACCCTGGAGCCTTCCTGGTCGGCGCCAACGACGGCTTCGCGGCGCGGCACGACAAACCCGGTGACGCGAACCTGGTCGGAGAAGCAGGCATTGGTCGATTTGGTCACCACCACCAGCGCCTCGCCGGGCGTGTCCTTTTCCGCGGGCTCCGGCCGATGCTCCCACCAATAGTCGCCGCCTGCGAGCAACACGAAGAACGCCAGCGCCACCGCTGGCTTGAGGTAGTGCGAGGGGATCATCGCCGGATCATCCAAACCTGGCCTTGGAAAGGGCGGCAGCGAGATCGCGGGATGCAGCCTTGAAGATCAAGGCGCGTCCCGCCGGACGGCGGGACGCATTTTTGCTGCAGAACGTTACCCGATACCACGAGAAACACTTGGTGAGCACTTGGGACCGTTGTGGCATCGCTACTTGGACGCCGTGGTCTTGTTTTCCATGTTCACCACCTGCACCCGGCGGTTCACCTCCGAGAGCGGCTGGCTCGGATCCTTGAGCTTGCTCTTGCCGTACCCGACGGTCACGAGGTCGCTCGCGGCGATATGGTAGTTGTCGACCAGATAGCGCTTGATCGCATCCGCGCGGCGCTCTGACAGTTCCTGGTTGTAGGCGTCGCCGCCGGCAGCGTCGGTATGGCCGGCGAGCAGGAAGGTCGAGCCCTTCAGGTCGGGATTGCTGAGTGCATTGCCGAGTTTCTGGACTTCTGGGAGCGACTTCGCGCTGATATCGGCCGAGTTGTAGTCGAAATTGATGGTCAGATCGATATTCGGCTTGTCCTTGGCGATGGTCGCGATCTCCTCGCGCTCGGCCTTGGAAAGCGAGCGGGTGGTGCGGCCACGGACGCTATCGACGAATTTGGCCTCCGCCGGATTCGGAGCCGGGTCGCTGGTTTGCGGCCCGATCGTCAGGCCGCGCGTCAGCGGGGCCTTCTTCGCCGGGGTAAGCGCCCGCACGATCTGGTCTTCGGTGACGTCGTCGCCGGCCTTGGTCTGGCCGATCCCGAATGAAAAAGCGGCGCCAATGGCGAGAACTGAAAGAATTGCAATGAAATTGCGCTTTCCCAAGTGCTTCGTCATGCCCAGTCCCTCCTGCGCTCACCCAGCGCGGTTCCCAAAGAATTTTCCGGATCGATCGCGGCAAAATCGGTCGCGACCATAATGACTTAAGAAGTCAGTCTCGGACGCCTGCCTTGGGGTTCGAGCGGTCCCGCCCTTGGCTCAAATAATTGTCAACGCACGCCGTAACCATCGAACTCCTGGACGATATTCGGGTCCATGGCCTTGGCATTGGCTATATCCAAATTGCCTTCGGAAATCGAGCCGTTGCGCTGCTTGGCGAGGCCCCTACCATAGAGGGAGGAAGTCAGGCGCGGATTGATCTTGAGCGCGGCGTCGAAGTCGGTGATGGCGTTTTTGGTCGCGCCGCTCTTCAGGTTGACGAGGCCGCGGCTATCAAGCGCATCGACGAAATTGGGCCGCAGCCGCAACGCCTCGTTGCAATCCTTCAAGGCCGCCTGGAGGTCGCCGATCACGGCGCGTGCCCAGCAGCGGTTGTTGAGGGCTTCCACGTCCTTTGGGTTGATCCGCAGCGAGCCATCGAAGTCCTTGATGGCAAGGCTATAGGCGCCCTTGCTGGCGTAGACCTGGCCGCGCCGGTAGAGCGCGTTGACATCGTCCGGATTGGCATTGAGCTTGGCGGTCAGCGATTTGATGGTCGGATCGTCGGCCAATGCAAGCTGCGAAGGCGAGGGGCTCGGCGTCGTCTCCACGCGCGGGGGCGTCGGCGTGTTGTCGGCGACCGGCGGCGGGGGAGGGGGTGGCGGCGGTGGCGGCGCGACCGCAACCGGCGTCGGCGTGCTGGTCACCGTTGGAGGCGGTGGCGGAGGTGGTGGAGACACCGCAGTGACCTGAGGTAGCTGCGGCGGCGCAGGACGGTTGCCTGACGCTCCCGGAATGAAGGAGAAATCCTCGGCCAGCGAAGACGAAATCCAGGGCACCTGCTCGCCGCGCGAGGCGCGGGTGACGCCAACCCGGGTCCGGTTCAGTGTCTCCTCGGCCATCAGGTCGGGGACACGGATTTCCTTGAGCAATTCCTGCACGAACAGGCTCTGATCGCCGCCATTGTCGGAGACGACCGACGACAGCGCCGCCGAATACATCACCAGAGTGCCGTTGGGCGCGATGACCGGCGCGAGTCCGGCGGAGAAGGTCCGGAAGCGGCGCTCATAGGGGTTGCGGCGGGAGGCATCGACCAGCGCGATCTTGACCCCGGCGCCGCGGCTGTTGATTTCGCCCAGCACCGCTTCCAGGCTGAAACCGTCGTGGCGCACGTCCTGCTCGGTCCAGATCTGCGCATCGACCGGGATCATGTAGCTCTGGCGGTTCGATTGAATCCCGAAGCCCGAGAAGAAGATCAGGGCAACCGAGCCTGGCCGCAGCTTGCCGTACAGCTTGTCGAAGGCCCGGCGCATGCCGTCGCCGGTCAGGTTCTCCCCGACATCGACGTTGAAGCCATCGCGCTTCAATTCATCGGCGACCGCGCGGGCGTCATTGATGGGTTCTTTCAGTGGCGCATCGGCGTCTGGATATTTCGCGTTGCCGATCACAAGCGCGAAGCGATCGCCCGCGGCGGCCGATGGGGTGGTCCAGACGGCCGAAAAAAGGGCAATCAGAAGGAAGGCAAGGCTGGTCTTCATACGACGGCGTTCCAAGAAAAAGGGCGCCGATCCTGCTTGCGCCCCAACGACATTACTCCACGCCAAAAGCATTATCAAACCACGGTCCCAAGGCGTCAACCGTTTGCAAAATCTATTCTATCGCGACAGTTCGACCACCACGGATCGGCCCCAAGGTCGATCTGATTGCGCACGGCCAACATCTCCTGCCACACGCGTCCCAGCGCCCATGCCAAGGTTCCCACAGCTCTCAGTACTTTAATGTGATTAGGCTCACATTAGGGCCTGTCGACGTCAAGCCCGTGACAGGGCGCATTGCTCCCAGGTTTGACCTTTGGCGATGACAATGGCTTGGTGCTGAAGTCGACCGACGACAGGCAAGAACAAGAGAAGTGACCGATGGGAAACGCTTACGAAATCTACGCGCTCCGCTACGCAACCATGGCGCGCACGCCGCAGATGAATTTCATCTCGCCCGATCCGCATGAGACCAGCGCGCAGGACCTCGATTATTTCGTCTGGCTGATCCGAGGGCCGGGGCACAACATCCTGGTCGATACCGGTTTCAGTGCCGACGAGGCAAAGCTGCGCGGCCGCAAGCTGATGCTCAATCCGGTCGATGCGCTGGCGGGCTTTGGCGTTGCGACGGAGGACATCGGGGACGTCATCGTCACCCACCTGCACTACGACCATGCCGGCAATCTCGACCGCTTCCCGAACGCGCGCTTCCATTTGCAGGAACGTGAAATGAGCTATGCGACCGGCCGCTGCATGTGCAACGCCTATTTGCGCCATCCCTTCACGGTCGAGCATGTCACGCAGATGGTGCGCCATGTCTATGGCGAGCGCGTCACCTTCCATTCCGGCGATGGCGACATCGCGCCCGGCATCACCGTGCATCGGGTCGGCGGCCATTCCGACGGCCTGCAGGTGGTCCGGGTTGAGACTGCGCGCGGCCCGGTGGTGCTGGCCTCCGATGCCTCGCACTACTATGCCAATCTGCATCGGCGCAGCCCGTTTCCGATCGTCTACAACGTCGGCGACATGGCAATGGGCTGGGAGACGGTCGAGCGCCTGGCGGGCCATGCCGATCGCTTCATTCCGGGCCATGACCCGATCGTCTGCGAAATCTATCCGCGCGCCAGCGACAAGGTCGATGCGTTTGCCCTGCACAAGGCGCCGTCGCGGAGCTTCGTGAAGTGACGGTGCGTAAAACACGCGACCGTCATTGCGAGCGGAGCGAAGCAATCCATCTCTCCGCTTGCTGAGGCATGGATTGCTTCGTCGCTGCGCTCCTTGCAATGACGTGGGAAGAGCCCGCTTAGTACGCTTCTTTTGCGTCCGCTTCCTGGCTGTCTTTTACCAGGTCCAGGCTGCTCTCGATCTTGCCAAGCAGGCTGGCGAAAAGCTTGCGCTCCTGCGCGGAGAGGCAGGACAGAATCTCCTGCTCCTTGCGGAGCAGGCGCGGGATCAGCTCTTCATAGAGCGTGCGGCCCTTGCGCGTCAGGCGCAAGCGGAATTCGCGGCGGTCTTCGGCATTCTCGACGCGCTCGACGATCTCCCGTTCCATCAGCGCGGTGACCGCGCGGCTGATGGTGGATTTATGCGTGCGGGTGCAGTCGGAGATATATTGCGCGCTGCAGGCGTCGTTGCGAAAGCCGAGCGTCGCCAGCACCCGCCATTCCGGAATGTCGAGCCCGTAGCGCGCTTGATATTCGCTGGATAGCGCGGCGCTGACCTCGGCCGACAGCCGGTTCAGGCGGAACGGCACGAAGCGGAACAGGTCGAGGCGCGTCGCCTTGCGCCGGGCGGCGGTTTCCTCACGCGATCCGGGGGTTGGCGCTGTCGCCAAAATTTGTCTCCAAATTGAGTTGCGCAGAGCAGGTCCGCGGGTCTAGGATAGTTGCAGATGCGACTAATTTAGCAGGCCAGCCGTCGGCTGGCTAGAGCATGATCCGGAAATTAGACACCGGATTTCCCTCGCGACAAACGCCAAAGGCGTCTGCGCGGAGATCATGCTCCGCCAAGTGAGGAAACGCATGGCGCAGGCCAAAACCCAGTTCGGTTACCGCCGCCATCCCGATCAGGATCGGCAAGGCGCTGATGTGGCCGAACATCCGGTCGTGATGGTCGGCGCGGGGCCTGTGGGTCTGTCGCTCGCGATCGATCTGGCGCAGCGCGGCCAGAAAGTGGTGCTGCTGGACGATGCCGACCGGATCGGCGAGGGCTCGCGCGCGATCTGCTTCTCGAAACGCTCGCTGGAATTCTGGGACCGGCTCGGGGTCGGCGACCGCATGGTCGACAAGGGCGTGGTCTGGAGTGTCGGCAAGATTTTTCACGGCGCCTCGCAGCTCTATCAGTTCAACCTGCTGCCGGAAGTCGGCCACAAGCGGCCGGCCTTCATCAACCTCCAGCAATTCTATGCGGAGGCTTATCTGGTCGACCGCGTCGGGGAATTGCCTGCGATTGATCTGCGCTGGCGCAACAAGGTGACCGCGTTGGAGAGCCGTAACGACACGGTGGCGCTGACCGTGTCGACGCCGGACGGCCCCTACAAGATTCACGCGAGTTATGTGATCGCCTGCGACGGCGCGCGCTCGTCGCTGCGGCAGATGGTGGGCGCGGAATTTTCCGGCCAGGTGTTCGAGGACCAGTTCCTGATCGCGGACGTCAAGATGACCGCGGCATTTCCGACCGAACGCTGGTTCTGGTTCGATCCGCCGTTCCATGCCGGGCGTTCCGCGCTGTTGCACAAGCAGCCCGACGACATCTGGCGCATCGATTTGCAGCTGAGCCGCGATGCCGATCCCGTGGTCGAGAGGCAGCCGGAGCATGTGCGGCCGCGGATCGCGCGCATGCTGGGCCACGACCAGTTCGAGTTCGAGTGGATATCGCTCTACAAATTCCAGTGTCGCCGCATGGACCGCTTCGTCCACGGCCGCGTGATCTTTGCCGGCGATTCCGCCCACCAGGTCTCGCCATTTGGCGCGCGCGGCGCCAATTCGGGGCTGGAGGATGCGGAGAATCTTTCCTGGAAGCTCGACCGGGTGCTGCGCAGGCAGTCGCCGGCGAGCCTGCTCGACAGCTACCATGTCGAGCGCAGCGCCGCGGCGGACGAGAATATCCGCGAGTCGACGCGCTCGACGGATTTCATGGCGCCCTCATCCCGGCAAGAAGCGCGACTGCGCCAGGCGGTGCTCTCGCTGGCGAAGGAGACTGAGTTCGGCAAACGCATGGTCAATGGCGGACGGCTGTCGGTGCCGTCCATCTATCAGTCTCCGTTGTCGACGGCGGACGCCGACACATGGCGCGGCGGCCCACGGCCGGGTGCGTCGATACCGGACGCGCCGATGACCGATCGCACAGGCCGCGCGAAATTCCTGACGGAAGCGTTCATCGAGACGGGCGCACGGTTCACGCTGCTCGAATTCGGCAACGGCGCGGCGGCCAAGGTGCCTGAGGGCGTCGGCACGATCCGCGTCGGCGGCGAGAATGGTCTTGTCGACGCCGACGGGCTGGCGGCCACGCGCTACGATGCCGAGCCGGGCACGGCCTATCTGCTGCGTCCAGATGGTTATGTGGCTGCGCGGTTCCGCCATCCGACGCCCGTTGCTATCGATGCGGCACTGGCCCGCGCGACCGGTTTGAACTGAGGCCCCGCGATGGCGTTATCCACCAGCTCCAATTTCGCAAAGCCCGACGATGCCTTTCGCGCCATCGTGGAAGCGCATCGCGGCCTTACCGAAGCTGAGAGCGCGGATTTCGATGCGGCGCTGGTCCTGATCCTCGCCAACCATATCGGCGACATCGAAGTGTTGCGCGAAGCGATCACGCTCGCGAAGCGCCGCGTGTTCGATGCCGCCCAGCAGCAACAGCAGCAACAGTAACATGCTCATGTCCAGGATCGTCATTGCGAGCGAAGCGAAGCAATCCATGTTGAGGCAGATGGATTGCTTCGGAGCTCACGCTCCTCGCAATGACGAGGTTGAAGAGGGAATAAACTGATGGCGAAGGGTTTTGCGTCCACGACCGACCTCTCCGAGAAGAAGGTCACGTTCTCCGAGATCGGCACCGATCTCTATGCCTTCACCGCCGAGGGCGATCCGAACACCGCGGTGATCGTAGGCGAGGATGGCTGCCTCGTGTTCGACGCGCAGGCGACGCCGGCGATGGCGAACAAGGTGATCGAGCGGGTGAAGACCGTCACCGACAAGCCGATCAAATATGTCGTGCTGTCGCATTATCATGCCGTGCGCGTGCTCGGCGCCTCCGCCTATCACGCGCAGGCCATCATCGCCTCGGAGGAGACGCGACGCCTCGTCGCCGAGCGCGGTCAGCAGGATTGGGATAGCGAGTATGGCCGCTTCCCGCGCTTGTTCCAGGATGCGCAGAGCATCCCGGGTCTCACCTGGCCGACACTGACCTTCGAAGGCGAGATGTCGATCTATCTCGGCAAGCGCGAGGTGCGCCTGATGCAGCTCGGGGCTGGACACACGTCAGGCGACATCGTCGCCTGGGTGCCGGATGCGCAGGTGATGTTCTCCGGCGACCTCATCGAATATCACTCGGCCTGCTATTGCGGCGATGCGCATTTGCGCGAATGGCCGATGACCCTGAACGAAATCCGCGCCTTCAATCCGAAGGCGATCGCGCCGGGCCGCGGTGACGCGCTGAAAGGGCTCGACATCGGACGCGATGCGATCGCGATGACGCGTGATTTCGTCACCACGCTCTATGGCGCGGCGGAGGCCGCTGTCGCCAAGGGTCGCAGCCTCAAGGATACGATGGCGATGGCGCGCGAGGTGATGGATCCAAAATTCTCCAGCTTCGCCATCTATGAGCACTGCCTGCCGTTCAACGTCTCACGCGCTTACGACGAGGCTTCCGGGGTCGACGATCCCGTGATCTGGACCGACAAGCGCGACCAGGAAATGTGGGCCGCCCTGCAAGGAGGAGGATAGACATGAACATCAATACCTCGCCTGATCAAATCGTCCGCAGCTCCGCTCAGATAACGCCGGGCTACATGTCCGGCTTCGGCAACAGCTTCGAGACCGAGTCGCTGCCCGGCGCGTTGCCGATCGGACGCAACTCACCGCAGCGCGCGGCTTACGGGCTTTATGCCGAGCAGCTTTCCGGCTCGCCTTTCACCGCGCCGCGCGGCACCAATGAGCGCTCCTGGCTCTATCGCATCCGCCCGTCGGTGAAGCATTCCGGTCGCTTCCGGAAGGCCGATGCCGGGCTGTGGCGCTCGGCGCCGTGCCATGAATACGATTTGCCGATCGCGCAACTGCGCTGGGACCCAACGCCGCTGCCGAAGGAGGAGATGACTTTCCTGCAGGGCGTGCGCACCATGACCACGGCCGGCGATGCGAATACGCAAGCCGGCATGGCCGCGCATGTCTATCTGATCACCAAATCGATGGTTGATCAGCATTTCTACAATGCCGACGGCGAGATGATGTTCGTGGCGCAGCAGGGCAATCTGCGCTTCGTCACCGAGTTCGGCCGCATCGACATCGAGCCCGGCGAGATCGCGGTGATCCCGCGCGGGGTGAAATTCCGTGTGGAGATCCCGTCCGGCCCTGCGCGCGGCTATTTCTGCGAGAATTATGGCGGCGCCTTCACGTTGCCGGAACGTGGACCGATCGGCGCCAATTGCCTTGCCAATGCGCGCGACTTCCTGACGCCGGTCGCTGGCTACGAGGACAAGGACACGCCGACCGAGCTCTATGTGAAATGGGGTGGCTCGCTGTTCGTGGCGGACCTGCCGCATTCGCCGATCGATGTCGTCGCCTGGCACGGCAATTACGCGCCCTACAAATACGACCTGCGCCACTTCTCGCCGGTCGGCGCGATCTCCTTCGATCACCCCGATCCTTCGATCTTCACCGTGCTGACTTCGCCGTCCGAGACAGCGGGCACGGCGAATATCGATTTCGTGATCTTCCCGGAGCGCTGGGCGGTCGCCGAAAACACCTTCCGTCCACCCTGGTATCACATGAACATCATGAGCGAGTTCATGGGCCTGATCTACGGTGTCTATGACGCCAAGCCCGAAGGTTTTGTACCCGGCGGCATGTCCCTGCACAATTGCATGCTGCCGCACGGCCCGGATCGCCAGGCGTTCGATCATGCGAGCAATAGCGAGCTCAAGCCGGTGAAACTCACAGGCACGCTCGCCTTCATGTTCGAAACCCGCTTCCCGCAACGCGTCACGCAGTACGCCGCGACGGCGGCGACCTTGCAGGACGACTATGCCGATTGCTGGAAGGGTCTCGAGAAGCGGTTCGATCCGAATAAGCCGTAAACTTTGTAGCTCGTCATCGCCGGGCTTGACCCGGCGATCCATCGCTCTTCATTAAGGATGGATGGCCGGGTCAAGCCCGGCCATGACGATGTGTGAATTGGAGAAACGCCTTTGTCCCACCCCAACGACCCCAAACTCCGCTCTTTTATCCCCGTCGATCCCACCTCCGACTTCCCGATCCAGAATCTCCCTTACGGCGTGTTCTCGGCGCACGGGCTTGCGCCGCGCGTCGGGGTCGCGATCGGCGATTATGTGCTCGATCTCTGGGAGCTGGAGCAGGACGGCCGCTTTGCCTTCGGCGAGATCGGGGTGTTCTCGCAAGGCTCCCTCAATCCGTTCATGGCGCTCGGGCCGAAGATGTGGTCCAAGACCCGGGCACGGATCAGCGAACTGCTCCGCCATGATCATCCGGAACTGCGCGACAATGCCGAGCTGAAGAAGCTCGCGCTGGTGCCGATGGACCAAGTGAAGCTGCACATGCCGTTCATGGTCTCCGGCTACACCGATTTCTATTCCTCGAAAGAGCACGCCACCAATGTCGGCGTGATGTTCCGCGGGAAGGACAATGCGTTGCAGCCGAACTGGCTGCATATGCCGATCGGCTACAACGGCCGCGCCTCGACGGTCGTGGTCTCCGGCACCAAGGTAAAGCGGCCGCGCGGGCAGTTGAAGCCGTCGGCGGCGGAACTGCCGAGTTTCGGCCCCTGCAAGCGGCTCGATTTCGAGCTGGAGATGGGCGTCGTGGTTGGCCAAGCCTCGACCATGGGCGA